>JGI24025J20009_10000210_pt1 | contig 45079 bp, 42 predicted proteins | sample Cruoilmetagenom3_FD_20009 | JGI IMG/M metagenome (IMG submission 20009)
ATGAGCGTATTCAATTGAAACTAAAAGGACTGAGCCCTGTGCAATACAGAACTCAGTCCTTGGGGTAAACTAAACCGTCCAAGTTTTGGGGGTCAGTTCACTGCCTGTTAGTAGCTGGGGCTTTTTTTTGAATATTTTTTGATAAATAAAACTATAGACGTGCACGGTCATGTGGCTCATTAAAATCAATCACTGGGCCAACAGGGACAATACGAGTAGGATTGATATTGGCATGGCTGGTGTAATAATGCTGCTTGATATAATCCATGTTGACGGTCTCAGCAACACCCGGCACTTGATACAAATCGCGCAGATAGCCCCAAAGATTCGGATAATCAATGATGCGACGCAAGTTACATTTGAAATGCCCGACATAAACGACATCAAAACGTACCAACGTGGTAAATAAACGCCAGTCGGCTTCTGTTATCGTGTCCCCCATCAAATAACGACGCTTTGCCAAACGCGCTTCTAGTGTATCTAACGCATCAAACAGCGTCGTCAATGGCTGCTCATAAGCTTCTTGTGTGGTCGCAAAACCTGCCTTGTACACACCATTATTCACGGCAGAATAGACAAAGGTATTTATGTCATCAATTTCTGCTAATAACTCTAATGGTATAAAGTTACCTGTTGTTGCTCCTACCCCATCAAAGGCTGAATTAAACATACGAATGATTTCAGAGGATTCATTGCTCACAATTGTGTTGGTTTTTTTATCCCATAAAATAGGAACCGTCACGCGCCCTGTATAATCTGACTTAGCCGCAGTATAAACCTCATATAGATAACGTGCATGGACAATCGGATCAGCAATCACGCCTTTGCCCTCTGCAAACGTCCACCCTTTATCCCCCATAAATGGATGTACCACAGACATCGAAATGATATCTTCTAGGCCTTTTAGCTTACGATAAATCGTGGTTCGATGCGCCCAAGGGCAGGCTAAAGACACATATAAATGATAACGATTGGCTTCAGCTTTGAAGCCGACTTTGCCTGTTGGACCTGCGCTGCCATCTGCCGTTACCCAGTTTCTAAAACCCGCATCTTCACGCTCAAAGCGTCCACCGCTAGCATCGGTGTCGTACCATTTATCTTGCCATTGTCCATCGACTAATAAACCCATCTCATCACCCTTAGTATTTTGATTTTATGTCATAGTTGCTAAATACTTGTATGATTAATCTCGCACGTCCCTAGGAACACTGCTATATTGTACTGTATTAAGCTCGACACCATTCTCAATATTGTACCAATTTTAGGTCCCTGCTGTTATTAAGTTAGGTACGACAAGTAATGCAGAGGGTGATTCTTCTAGTATTTCGACAATAACTTCATATTGGTGTAAAAAAGACTTGCAAAGTCCTGAAAACTTGCTAAAATGCTCAACCTAAATAGGCGTATAGCTCAGTTGGTTAGAGCGCTACCTTGACATGGTAGAGGTCAGCAGTTCGAATCTGCTTATGCCTACCAAATTTTAGAAAGCCCCAGTTTAACGACTGGGGCTTTTTTTTGTCTGTAAAATATGGGCTGTAGCGGAAAAACTATTATTAAATCACACTATAATCATAACTATTCAATCAGCTCGAAATATCTCAAAAAAGCGACGGTGACCAAATGGTGACCAAACCGTGACTAGCCTACAAAAACCATTAAAATTAAAAACTTCTTTTTGACCTCTACTCTAAAACTACTATTAACTTCTATTTTTCAATAACTTCTACTTTCTTTTCTTCTACATATTCGAAAATATCTCCTACCCCTACCTCAAGATAGGCACAAAGTTTATCTATAGTATCGAAATCAATTCTTGACGACTGATCATTGTATATCTTGTGCAAAGTTGTTTTGCTCACTCCTGTCGCTCGTACGGCATCCGCTACCTTTAGCCTTCTTTCAGCTAACAAAGTAGGGAGATGGTTAATTATCATCTGAAAACTCCAACTATAATTGTAAAAAGTACTTGCATAGTTATAAATTTATGGTAAATTACAACTATGGTATTTAAAAATACCATTATGATCAAACTTTATCTAAGGATTATATTATGTCACATACCTACCTCACTACCCAAGAGCTTTCTGAGCTCATTAAGTATAACCCTCGTACTATTCGTAATGAGCTCAAAGATACTGTGCTGATTGAAGGTATTCATTACATACGTCCTTTCGGTGGTCGCAAGATTTTATATGTTTGGGAAGAGATCGAAAAAGATATGCGTACTGGTGTCACCGGTAGCATCAACGCTATGGCTCTACAATAAGGAGAAATATAATGGCTAGTATCAGAAGTAGATATAACAAGTTGGTGGTCGACTTTCGCTATATGAACAAACGCTGTAGGGAGACGACAAACCTCATAGACACGCCAGCCAATCGCAAGAAACTTGCTAAGGTTATCGAACAAATGGAAGCAGAAATTACCTTGGGCATATTTAGCTATACTAAGTACTTCCCCAAAAGTGATAAAGCAGCAGAGATGATGGCCTTGAGCGACCGCAAGGACTGTATTCAAAGTGACGTCCCTTCTTTTAAAGAGTTTGCTTTGCTCTGGTTTTCTGAAAAAGAGATTGAGTGGCGTGATACTTACAAACGTAAGATTAAAGAAATTATTGATATGTATTTACTGCCTAAGTTTGGCACTAAGCCTATTCATATCATAAAAAAGACAGATGTATTAGCCTTCCGTTCATCGCTCGCCAAAGTAACGTACGGAAAAGCTAACAAACATCTGTCAGCGGCACGCATCAATTCGATAATGGTACCTTTAGGTATGATACTAAAAGAAGCGTCTAAACGCTACAAGTTTGAGAACCCTTACTATGACATTAAGGCGCTCAAACAACCCAAGACCGATATCCAACCACTGACCTTGGAGGAGGTTTGGAAGTTCATTAACGGCGTTAGGGAAGACTATCGTAATTATTACTTGGTGCGCTTTTTGACAGGTATGCGTACTAGTGAGATCGATGGCTTGACTTGGGAAAATATCGATTTTAATCGTCGCGAGATTGTCATTAAGCAGGCTTTGGTCAAAGGTAAGATGGTACCGCCTAAGACGCAGGAGTCTTATAGAGCTATTCAAATGTCACCTTGGGTATACGATGCTTTGAAAGAGCAGCAAGCCGTCACCTACAAGCGCTCTGATTATGTATTTTGCTCTCACACCGGTGAGCCTCTAGATTACAACAATGTGAATAAGCGGGTTTGGCACCCTACTCTCAAGGTTTTGGGACTTAAAAAGCGTAATGCCTATCAAACGCGTCACACTGCAGCCACACTTTGGTTAGCGGCTGGTGAAAGCCCTGAGTGGATAGCTAGTCAGATGGGTCACTCTACAACTAAGATGCTATTCAATACTTATAGCCGTTATGTACCAAACATGACTCGCCAAGATGGCAGTGCTTTTGAAGCATTGGTTAGTCGGAGCCAGATTGCTCAAGTATCTACTAACAAGGAGACATCACAATGAAAACTATTGATTACGATGAACTACTTACGGCATTTAAACCTAGTGGATACGTTAGTGAGGATGCTAATGGCATTGCCAACACTCTAATTTGCGAGCTCCATATTCAAGCAGGAGCTGGTTTGGCTCGATTTTTAAGCGTTGATAGTTGCTTTGATAATTACATGGCACTGCGCGTATGGGTACAGAAGCGTTTGGACGCGAGTATTGGGTATGTGGCTGATGATATGTATCAGCAGCTTCAGCGTGAGCTTTATGGGCTATTGCCACAAACTAGCTATGGGTACTGAGGAGTATACTATGAGCTTAAGATTTCAACCTGATATGACTCAGAACGCACGGGATCTAAAAATCTGTAGCGATTACTGGGCATACGATAACGAGGGCGGCTTTATTGAGCATGTCAGAGCGGTTTGTCAGAAATATAAGATAAGTCCTCATATCATGTTTGTTACGGTAGGCCAGTGTTTTGCTTATCTAGATGATGTACTTTGCGAATACTGTGGCTATGTTTGTCCTCTAGAAGTCCCAGCAGACATTGCGTTTATGCGCGCGAAAGAGCGTTGGTGTTGTGAAGTTTGTGAATATGCTACTTGGCGTGAGCATAATAGTAAGTAAATTATTTATGATTTTTTGAGAGGGTTTCCCAAACTTTGTGTAACTGCTTATAATCCACTAACCGGAGAATAAGCAATGACTACTCAATCTGACATTAAAAAACTAGCCGAGCAAATGGCTGGTAGCATGAACAGCTTTGATGACATCAAAGACTTTCAGAAGCAGCTCATGCAATCCTTTATCGACACTGCCTTAGAAGCTGAGATAGAAGACCATCTTGGCTACCCTAAGCATGAGAAAGCAGATAAGCCAAACAAGCGTAACGGTCATACTAAAAAGACCGTCCGCAGTGATGCAGGCGATCTTGAGATATCCACCCCAAGAGACCGTGACGGTGCTTTTGAACCTGCCTTAGTGTGTAAGCATCAAACCCGTATTAGTGGCCTTGATGACAAGATCATATTCCTTTACGCCAAGGGTCAAACCACCACCGAGATTGTAGAGAGCATTAAAGAGCTGTACGATGTCGACATCTCAAGCTCTCTTGTCTCAAGAGTCACTGACAATATATTAGATGACATCACCGCTTGGCAGAACCGGCCACTGAGTAGTGTTTATCCTATCGTCTATTTGGACTGTATTGTCGTTAAAGTACGCCAAGACAAGCAGATCATCAACAAGGCGATGAACCGCCCCGGGATTGTCGGAGACTCAACATTCTGAGAGAATACGACAATGAAAAAACAAACCTACACTCCTGAGATTAAAGAACGCGCCGTTCGCATGCTGATAGAAGCGTTGGGCGACTATCCTTCCACATGGTCAGCGATTCAAGCCATTGCCCCTAAGATTGGCTGTACGCCTGAAACCCTGCGGTCGTGGCATAAAAAACACATCGATCAAACTATTCCTGCATCGGTGCAAGCGCAAAGTGATAAAGAGCGCATCAAGGAGCTTGAACGCGAATGCAGAGAGCTCAAGCAAGCCAATGAGATCATACGTAAGGCTGCCGCTTTTTTCGCCCAGGCGGAGCTCGACCGCTGACTAAAATCATGATTCAATTCATCGACGATCATAAGAATAATTATGGGGTCGAGCTGATCTGTAGAGTATTACCGATTGCCCCATCAACCTATCACCGTGCTAAAGACTTGGAGAGCTACCCTGAAAAACGCTCACTGCGCAGTCAACATGACGACTTTTACATCAGCGAGATTAAACGTATCTGGCAGGACAGCAAATGCCGTTACGGTGCGCGTAAAGTATGGCAGCAGATGAAAGCTGACGGGTTAAAGGTTGCTCGTTGTACCATAGAGCGTTTAATGAGACAGCATGGCCTACAAGGTGTCTGGCGCGGTAAGGGTAAAATAACAACTCACAGCCGTGATGATCAAAAGCGTGCTGATGACCTAGTTAATCGTAACTTTAGCGCTCATCGCCCTAACCAGCTCTGGGTGGCAGACTTTACTTATATCAAGACGATAAGCGGCTGGGTGTATACCGCTTTTATTATTGATGTGTTTGCTCGCGCTATTGTGGGCTGGAAAGTATCTAATCGTATGAACACAGATATGGTGATGGCGGCGTTAAATCAAGCAATAGCAGATAGAAACTATCCCAAAGATGTGATTCATCACAGTGATCGAGGGGTTCAGTATTTATCCATTCGCTATACTGATAAAATGGCTACATGCGGTGTTATAGCTTCTGTCGGTACGACAGGCGATTCATACGATAATGCATTAGCTGAAACGGTCAACGGGCTTTATAAGTCTGAGGTGATTCATTATTTAAAACAGAACTGGACTGGTGTGAACGATGTTGAACTAGCAACCCTTGAATGGGTGGATTGGTTTAATAGAACACGATTGCATAGCACGATTGGATATGTGTCACCCTTTGAGTTTGAAAAGCGGTATTATGATAATTTAACCCTGTCAGGCATCGCTGCCTGACTCAAGTAAATCACTCTCCGATAAAGTCGGGGCGGTTCAGACGATGCTGACCCCACACGCTTGGTTGAGTATGATTTGAACATCTTACAAATCGCCACCACCGCTGATGCGGTAGTAAATGAGAGCTCTGTTGGTTCAAATAACACTGACTTTGATATTGGCCATAACCGAAATCTTGGTGCAGCTCGTGCTTCTCATGACATGCTGATATTCTTAGATGTGGATTGTATCGTCGCACCAACGTTTATTAAGCAGCTAAAAACAAAGTTACAGACCCAACCCAATGGTTTGTTTATGGGGCAACCGCGCTATCTGACGCGGCCGTTATCAAAAGAAGAAGCCTTACAACTGCGAGATGGCACCCTCTCTGCCTCTTATCTAAACAGACTGTCTGTTTACAATCCTTATCGTGATAATTTTGATAAAAATGAACCCTGCGCTACTAAAAAACAGACGACAGCGACTAAGCAAACGGCAACTAAAAAAACAGAAAATTACGGCGCATTTTGGAGTTTGTGTTTTGCGATTAAACGGCAAACGTTTGAGCAGATAGGTGGGTTTGATACCCAGTACACAGGTTACGGGGCAGAAGATACCGATTTTGCCTTTACGGCGCGGCAATTAAATATGGATTTTTATCTCACCGCTGACGTGGTTTACCATCAGCAGCATGGCGTCTATCGACCGCCTCTCAATCATTTAGATAGCATTATCATCAATGCCAATCGCTTCTATGATAAATGGCAGTGCTGGCCCATGGAGGGGTGGCTGTCACAATTTGCTAAGATGGGCCTCATCAGTTGGAAGGTCGATCAAACCACCCCGATTGTGCTCATACGAAGGCCCAGCTGCCATGAAATGGCATCCGCTCATTGTCCGGATGCGCCTTACGTTTAAACCTTGATTACTTGGCATCGATCAGATAAAAACGCCATTGATGGGTGAGTCTCGCCTGCTTAATACTGACGAATAACTTCCACTTCTGGTGGCGGCGAGCTCATTTCTCGCCGCTCAAATTCCCAATTGTGTCCATGCCAAAAATGAGCCGTTTTATCGTTATCATTAAACCCAAGCATTAATAGCTTTAGTGGTAGCACAGCTTTTTGGACATTTTGCAAATGCTCTCGAGCCGCGAGCAGCAACCGATATAACAGAAAACCTGACGAAGGTACCGATGAATGAACATCACTAAAACAAGGGTAGTCGGCAACGACTGGATGCCGGTCTGACAACACGCTATGGTGCTGCGCGCTTTGCAACAACGCTTGTACGGCTGGTGGAATAATGAGTATGCGCTCGGAGGAGATGGGATCATCACTCGGACTTGGGTCTTCATGTGGCGAGGGGAACTGGTAGGACTGATTGCTCAATAATATGCCTATAGGTGCAGACTTTGCCATCCGCTTCATCACTGACACGTTGTTACTGCGGGGCGGTAAGCCAAAATGCAACTTACTATCGCCAATCTGACGAAAAAATAACAATTTGGGCAACGCACTTGCTAGTGGATGATTGGCAAAAAAATCAGGGTGTATAAAGTGATTAAACAACACCAAAACATCATCGGGCTGTAGCAGTTTTTCAAGTTGATCCATACTGATAGAAGGATTGTTCGCGACAAATACAATCCGATTACTACGCTTTAACGCATCTTGAATATTGACCGGCAAATTGATAAAGGCCGCCATCTCTTTGCTGACTTCGTTCAAGTCATGTTCACAGCCATTTATTATCAAACGTTCATTAAGAGGCTCTGAATTAAGAGGCTCTGAATTAAGAGGCACTGAATTAAAAGGCACTGAATTTTGCATAGTAGACGTATCTGTCCTATCTGATGGAAATCGTTCTTTAGTTAGGAGGTACCGAATACGTGCCCACCACATGTGCGACCAAATCGCTTGTGCCTTCTGAATAAAGCGATACCTCACCCACGATAAGTGTGCGCCCTACTTTCATTAAGGTGCAATCAGCGATAATACGAGCTTTGGCCGAGGGTTTACGCAAAAAATTGATGGTCAGGCTCGTCGTTACTGTCAATGGGACAATACCAATTCTGCCAAGTATCGCCACATAGATGGCGACATCAGCGATGCTCATCAATACCGGACCAGAAACTGTGCCGCCAGGCCGCAGCTCATCCACGCCAATAGCGTGTGATAACGTCGCGCCAGTGTCATCTACTGCCTCAACGACGCACTTGGTTTGTGGAAACTCTAGGGCCATAAAGGCGACGATCTCTTCCTTGGTTGCAGACATATCTCTTCCTTGAATTGAATGACTCTTAGTGAGGACTACCTTCCTCATTCATCAATGCACAACTGGTGTACCTTCTGTACTAAACGCAAACCCTTTATTGCTAAAATTTCCAATCATGACTGCTTCTATGACAGGTTTGACCGTCTCATCTATCCCTTCGACTTCGATAATAAAGTTGGCACCTGAACCGCCTTTATCCTCTTCTTTTTCAACAATGTAGTTGAGCGTTGCCATCGCTGGAAGCTCAATGGGTTTGGTTAAATAGGACTTTATCAACGTTCCATTGGTATCGTAATAGTCAATTTTATTGACATAGAGTGACTTTTTTAGTGTGGTATTGCGGACGCTTAACGTCGCTGATAACAAGACTTTGCGGTTTTCTCTGTCGGTATAAATATCCGAGTAAATCGGCACATAAAAAGTTTGTTTATAACCGAGCTGACTATGATCCACATCCGATGTCATTTCTAATTTTTCAATTGGATCTTGATGACTATTGGATAGGGCAACATTGGGGTCTTGCGCGGACTGATCACATCCTGAAAACAGTGTCATCATAGCGACCAATAAGACGGACATACTGCGCTTATTCATAAGTTCTCTCTCTGCCTTGCCATATCACTGCGCTTGCAAACCTCTATTTGATTTTTACACCAACGCTTCGGAGGAACTGGTTGATGTGCTTGTTCGCGCCGTAAATGATGAGTACATCTTTATCTTTCAAAACTTGTTCAGGCATTGCCAAACCTTGAATGCTAGGTTTTCTTTGCGTACGACCAAAGCTATCTTCATAATACTCATAGCGCATGGTACTAAGCAATCGAATATTAAAATTTTGCTCCAACTGCAAGTCACCAACCGTTCGACCAATCAAGGCGATTGGAATGCTAATCTCCACCATACTGAAATGATCGCTCAATTCAAACGAGTCAACGAAATAACGTAGCGACAGTCTTTTTGCCCAGCGTTTGGCCGCTTCTTTTTCAGGGTGAATGAGGTCATCGACACCGATGGCTTGCAGCACTTTTTCGTGTAGCGGATTGATGCTTCGACTAATCAAACGCTTGGCTTTTAAGGTTTTAAAGAGCGCCGTTGCCATGACATTCTCGCCTTGGTCTTCACCGATGGCCACGATGACCATGTCGGTATCGACAATCGGTAACCCTTTAACGGCGTATTCATCTGTAGCATCCATACAAATGGTGTGAGAAATCATCTCCTTATAAGCCTCGACCTTTTGCATACTACTGTCAATGGCAATCACCTCATGCCCTTTACTGGTCAATGCCATACCTAGCGATGAGCCAAAATTCCCTAACCCTACGATAATATATTTCATGACCTTCTACCTTTTTAGTCTTTTTTTAAACCGTTTTAGTAACCAGATTCAGACAGCCTATTTGCCATGATTTAGTTAATGGTAATCTCTTCTGTTGGATAGCGATAATTGGGCTGACGCATGTTTTTGAGCAGTGCAATAAAAATAGTCAGCATACTCACACGCCCAACGAACATAATGACAGAAACCACCATTTTACTAAAATCCGATAGCTCAGCTGTCAAATTCAAGCTTAGCCCCACTGTGCTATAAGCAGAGAAACACTCAAACACCACTTTGATGAGATCAAGTTCTGGTTGATCATAACTGATGAGCGTCACACCCGTGCCGATGACCAGCAGTGACAGCCATACAATAGAAAACGCACGGCGAATCGAGATTTCAGCGATCTGGCGTTTAAACACTTCTACCTTGGTCTGCCCGCGGGCCAAACTTAAGGTATTTAATAGGGCAATAGCAAAGGTACTGGTTTTAATACCACCACCTGTTGAGTTGGGCGAAGCACCAATCCACATCAAAAATATCGTCAACATAATCGTCGGAAACGCCAAATCACCCATATCGATCGTATTAAATCCAGCCGTTCTGGGGGTAGCAGCCGTAAAGAACCCTGTCACTAATTTGCCAAAAAAGCTAGTGTGATCAGCAAGCACATTGTTGTACTCAAACATCATCACACCAGTGAGACCGATCAGTAATAAAGCGCCCGTTGTAATTAACGTAATACGGCTATTGATGTTAAGTAACCACGGTTGGTAGGCGCAGCGCTGGTCACTGCGGCGAGATATCAGCCGCTCACCAAGGTAACGCAAATAACGCAGCACATTGACGACAATGGTAAAACCCATGCCGCCAAAGATAAAGGTCGTGGCAATAATCAGCTGCAACGGATAGTTAAAGCGTAGGGAGTCATCGTACAGCCCCGCGCTAAGAGTAGAGAACCCCGCATTACAGAACGCAGATATGGCGTGAAAAACAGAAAAAAACAGCTGCTCAGATAAGTCCATGTCAGGTATGTCATAAATGCTGATATAAATGAGCGCCGCCGCTACCGCCTCAACGGCAAATGTCACATATAAGATAGACTTGAGCGTCGACACCACATTACCCATACCGCGCATGTAAGACATCTCGCTGATACTTGCTTGGGTCTCATAACTGACCCCGCCCTTAAAGAAGTAACTAAAGTAAGTCACAAACGTCAAAATACCTAAGCCGCCAATTTGAATCAGTCCCATGATAATGACTTGCCCAAACGTCGTGAAATACGTCGCGGTATCTACCACGATAAGCCCAGTCACACAAACGGCACTAGTCGCCGTAAAAAGCGCATCGACAAAGGACAACGGCTGCGTCGTGGCATTGGGCATCATCAGTAATAACGCACCAACCAACACCACTGATAAAAAGCTTAAGATAAAAAACTGGGCAGGGTTTAGAAAAGTGCGATTAAGATTAAAGTCGTGATCAGAGAGCTCACGAACAAAGGTAACGAACACGGCTATCTTTATTGCGACAAAGCCATCAACAGCCGCTGACAATCCTAAACGCACTAGATCAGTGAAATGCGCTGCCAATAAAATAACAATCGCAATGCTGGTAAGCGTGTCAAAGACAACTACTTTATTAAAAGTTAGTGGCTTTTTAGTGTAGAGATAACGACCAGCAGTTACTACAAAACTTAGGAAAATAATGACAAGATAAATAATATGAAAGACTTGTTGTAGCCATGCCGGTAGTGTAAAACCACTATCTAATAAGGCTATAATGACCCCAACAACACTAATGAGAATAGTAAAATTATTTAACAATCGATAATGCTTGGCTGCATTCATAGACTTAATCCACGATGAAATTAACCGCGACAATTGTACTCCCTTTTTTTACCATTCACAAAAAGTGGCGTTAGACAGTCGTAACCAATTATTAAACGGCTAAGACCCTCCATTATTCATAAAACAGGATAAAAACCGCCACAATCGTATAAAAATTATATGGACGCTCTCACCTAGCACCCTGAATTTTAATTATTTTCAGACGACATTTTTACCCCGCCCCATGTCACTAGCGCCACGCCAAGGGCGATCAGTGAAGCTCCCAAAAACAAACCAGCTGGCGGGCTCTCGCCTTGTAAAAAAATAGCAACAGGCACACCAACGACTGCCCCTACCGAGCCCAACAAACTCAATAAGACTGGTCCACCTGTCTTTTGGAGGACAAACAGCAATAAAAACTGACCAGCAAATACGCCTGCTTGGATAGTAATCACACCCAGCGGCAGCCACTCCTTGATCGATACGGTGACTGAAAAATTGGGCAGTGCACTAAACATGAGCAGCAACAGGGCAGCCGCCATTAACATGCCGGGAGCAAGGGCACTAGGAGACGCTTTATCAGGCCAACGTAACGTACGGTATATATTGCCAATGGCCAACAGCACAGGGCCGCATAGGGCGATCACAATCCAAAAAATACTGGCATCAGGTGCCGAAAATTTACGTATGGCCAGCACCCCTGCCCCCATCAGCGCAGCGGCAACACCCAAAGCTCGGATAATACTAAACCGCTCCATCCTCAGCGTTAGGGCGCCAAGATAGGTAAGCAAAGGGGGTAGCGATATAATAAGGGCGACAAAACCTGCCCCAACATGCGGTATAGCGGAAAACAGCAATAAATTGGAACCTGCCACACTGATAAGGGCAGCAACAAAATAATACTCAAAGCTACGGGCACTTAAAGGAGGCAGCTCCTGCCTTATAAAGGCAATGACCCATAAAATGACGGCAGCGCCCGTGATCGACCAAAAGAGAAAAGCAAGTGGCGTCACCCCTACTTCCCCTGCATATTTTGCTAAATTGGTAGAAATACCTATCAGGGCACCGCCAACCAATAGGCAAATAAAAGGAATGAGCCAAGTATTCTTATTAAGAAATGGCGGCGGCTTGGAGGAGTCGTTCATCAACTATCCTATTGGATAAATATATTGGCTATCACTCTGGGGTATAACATTGGACAATCATAGCGATTTTGCTCAGTCATTAATTTAATCAGCCCGTGCGACGACGGCTAATCGCAATAGATGGAGCGGGCACCGTGGAGTCACTTTAAAAAGGTGAGAGTTCTGCTGGTATGAATGTCATGACGCATCTGGCACGCTTGCGAGCAGCCAGCGAGGTAAATTTATACCCGTAGAACATCATTAACGGATGTACCACTTTTACTCTGAACTGACTACATGACAACCGTTTCTATCTCATTGACATTACTCAGCCAATAATGTCGCTAGCAGCTCATCTATCTCAACTTTAAATTCTTTATCTTCAATCTTATTGGCACTGATTTTGGCATTTTGTAAGTTTTTGATAGCCGCCTCTGTGTCACCCATCTCGATTTGTAGGACTGCCATAGAAAAAGCAATCGAGGACAGGTGGTCTTTTGAATTAATAGCCGTGGCTTTTGCGAGCGCTTTGTCATAAATGACTAACGCTTCGTCCAAATCTGCCGTAAAGTCCGCAAGCGTCTCCCACTGCTCTGGATGATCTTTATCGGTGTTTTCGTTATCAATACAAATGGCTTTGAGTTCTGCATAAAACGCATCAAATGCCGCTTGATTGCCTTTGCGGTCAGCTTCTAATAACTCTTCGGCTAAGGTATAAATGGCCTTGTATATCTTGGTATTAATCATTTGTTTCTCTATGTTTAATGAGATTATGTTTGGTGAGATGATGACAGTGTGTGTATGGGCTAAGCCACTGTTTATTCATAAGTACTTTATAACACGCAAGCGTAGCATGACTGACTATCGCAAGGCGTTTTTTTATCGTTGGCTCAAAAGACGGCTTAAGCATAGCCAGCCAGTTAGTTAGTTAGTCAAATCATCGTTCTCGCCAGTGCAGCCACAAGCGCGTATCTAGCTCAAACTGATGGTAGTCAGGCTCCATATGACAGCACAACTGATAAAAAGCTTTATTGTGCTCATGCTCTTTGAAGTGCGCCAATTCATGGACGACAATCATGCGTAAAAACTCAGGCGGCGCTTCTTTGAATAAGCTGGCCACCGTGATGCTGTTATGCGATTTAAGCTTACTGCCCTGTACTCGAGATTGTGTCGTATGCATGCCTAGGGCATGTTTGAGAACTTTTAGTTTGCTACTGTAACTGACATTTGATAATGGTCCAATGTTGCGCATGTATTGGTTTTTTATCTCATTGATGTACTGATAAAGGGCTTTGTCACTTTGCAATTGGTGCTGACTGGGATATTTATTTTCGAGATACGCCCCCAGTCTACCATCACTCATTAGCAGTGCGGCTTGAGTTTGAATTTGCTCTGAGTAATGAGCGATGTACTTCAATGTGGTCACGAATGTATCCTTTGCTGGTGCATTAAAACCTATAAGCTTTTTACTTGGTTCTATCTTGATGAATTTTACCTTATATTTGCTTGTTTTATTCATCACTTGTTTCATCTTGCATAAAGAAACCCCATAAGCAGTATCCAGCTTATGGGGTCATCTCTCATAATTTTTTACTTAAAACCTACCCCGTACATGCATCCACGTTGGTAGTTGGTAGTTGGTAGGCAATTCAACCATCAACGCTCTAAATGAAGGTACTGTAAGTGGCGCTCATACTGGTTTAAGATATCGACCAGTACTTGCTCTTTGGTATAGCCAACCAAATCATACTCTTGCGAGCCTTCACTTAAGAACACCTCAGCACGATAATAATACTCTGCATGCTTGGTTGATGTGTTTAACGTAAAATTAGGACGCTCTGCTTTGATTAGATTCACCTCATACACAAAGTCGTCTTCATCACCATGCCCGACGCGCAGTTTTACGCCATCTATCTGACCATTATCTTGATCCATACCGGCATTGATATCTTCACCGATACTGGCAAGGTTGCGGATATCTAGAGAGGTTTTAAGACCACCTGCTGTGAACTCTTTTTCGACCTCAGTCATCGCTGGCATGACGACATTGTGCAAAAATCTTTCGACCTGTGCATGACTGGGGAAGCTGACAATGCGCTGCAAGCGTGCTTTCCAGCCTTTACCGCTGTCGAGTACATTGGCTGTACCAATCATACTGGCTTTGCGTTTGTTGCCTTCTTCTTTTAGCGATTTCCACATTGACATCATGTAGAGCACAAGGATAAGTGAGAATGGCAAACCGGCAATCACAGACACTGATTGCAGGGAGGCAAAACCACCAGCAAACAATAAGCCTAACGTGATAAGACCTGTTGCTGCCGCCCAAAACAAACGCAACCAAACGGGTGCATCGGTATCATTGGTCATCCCTCTTGAGCTCAGATTCGCCAATACCAAAGCGCCTGAATCCGCAGAGGTCACAAAGAATACTAAGCCGATAACGACGCCAGCAAATGACAACACGTTACTGTAAGGAAAATACTCAAACAAGGCAAACATGCCCATCGCCGCGTCATTGACCGCGATTTCACCAAGCTCGGTGGCACCATTGGCCACTAAATCTATCGCTGAATTACCAAAGATAGAAAACCATGCAAAGATAAAGCCCAGTGGAATAAACATCACGCCAAATACAAACTCACGCAAGGTACGACCACGGCTGATACGGGCAATAAACAAGCCTACAAACGGTGCCCAAGCAACCCACCACGCCCAGAAAAATATCGTCCACGCGGACTTCCAGTCAGCACCCGCTGTGCCATCATAAGCATACACATCAAACGTTTTTGCAACGATCGTTTGGAAGTATTGACCAATATTTTGGGTAAAGGTATTCAACAGATAAACCGTGTTACCCATGACTAATATGGCAAGCAATAGCAGGATCGACGACAGCATATTGAATTCAGAGAGACGGCGTACGCCTTTTTCAACACCCGTCATCGCAGAAATAGCAGCAGCGGCAACGACACCCACGATAATGAGCGTTTGAACCATTTTGCTAGATTCAATACCGAACACATGGGTCAGTCCAGCATTGGCCTGCAAAACCCCAATGCCCAAGCTGGTGGCAATACCCATCAACGTACATACAACGCCAAAGGTATCAATACTATCACCAAGCCAGCCCTTGATTAGACGCTCGCCAAATATCGGGGTCAATGGTGACCGTAGCGCCAGCGGCATGTTTTTGCGGTAAGCAAAATACGCCAGAGCCATACCAATCAGTGCATAAATACCCCAACCATGCAGACCCCAATGTAAAAAAGTCTGAGCAAGCGCCTGACGCATGGCTTCTGCACTGGCAGGCTCAAGTCCCGTATGCGGGGTTAGATAATGCATCAAAGGTTCAGAGGCACCAAAAAACAATAGATCAATACCGATACCAGCCGAAAACAGCATGGCCGCCCAGGCTAGAAAGGGAAACTGGGCTTTTTCATGATCTTGACCAAGTTTGATGTCACCATATTTAGAAAAGCCAACAAAGAGCGCAAAGATGCTATAAGCGGCAACCACCAACATGTAATACCAGCCAAAACTGGCTGAAACCCATGCCATGCTTGAGCTGAGTAATGCCTCACTATAATCTGGAAAAGCAATCGTCCAGATTATTAACAATATAGAAATAATAGCTGAGCCTAAGAACACCGTCTTATTTAAGCTTAGGGGTTTCGTCGCATCAACGGATGGCGAACTGTACATAAAAGACCTCAATAGGTAAATTAAACAGGGTCTGATAGTGCTTTGTCCGTGATAACTTCACAACCGCATGACGCACAAAGCAGTACCAATAAATGAAACGTTGTTATGGAGTTCACAACAGATACAAACACAACGATAACGTCAATACGTTATCGTTGATAAAAAAGACCTTTACTTAGAAAGGTCTTTTTTATGACATGCTCTTATATGGTTATTTGGTTAGTCGTTTGGCAGCAGCTTATACAATAAGACTGTAATCGCGCATCGGCTCAGATCGCAGCGGCGCACCATTAGCCACATAGTAGTCTGCCGTCGAGCGTGGTAGCTGCACGCCGCGCATCTTATCGGCGATTTTTTCTGCGAGCATAATGGTGGTCGCGTTGAGATTGCCACTGATGATATTTGGCATAATTGACGCATCGACGACACGTAGGCCATCGATACCGTGTACCAAACCTTCACCATTCACCACCGCCTCATTACCTTCGCCCATCGCACACGTACAAGAGGGATGGTAGGCGGTCTCACCATGTTCGCGCACATAGTCGTCTAGCTGCTGATCGGTCACTAAATCTTCGCTTGGTGAGAGTGCACGGCCACGGTAAGGGTCAAGCGCTGGCTGATGCATAATCTCGCGAGTGATACGCATGGCAGCACGAAACTCTTGCCAGTCTTGCTCATGAGACATGTAGTTAAATAGGATACTAGGATGGGCGTTTGGATCTTTTGAAGTCAGCTTCACACGACCGCGACTGGGCGAACGCAATGAGCCAACATGCGCCTGAAAGCTATGAGAATCACTGGCACTTCGACCATCATAACGAACCGCAAGCGGCAAGAAATGATACTGAATATTAGGATGGGTAAACTTCTCATCGGTACGGATAAAACCGCCACCCTCAAATTGGTTAGACGCGCCCAGCCCTGTGCCATTGAACAACCATTCAGCCCCAATCGCGGGCTTATTCCACCACTTATTAGCAGGCGCAATCGAGACAGGTAGCTTACACTCATACTGCATGTACAACTCCAAATGATCTTGGAGGTTATTGCCTACGCCTGGCAGATCCAGCACTTCAGTCACGCCCAAATCTTTGAGCCACTGTCCAGGACCAATACCTGAGCGTTGCAATAATTGCGGTGAGGCAATCGCACCAGAGGAGACAATCACTTCACGAGACGCATAGAAGTTTTTACTCTGACCTTCGTGCTCTACTTTCACGCCGACAGCACGCTTGCCATCGAATAAGATCACATCAGTCAGCGCCCCGGTCAAAATCGTGATATTACTGCGCGGTTTGGCACGGTCGAGATAACCACGAGCCGTCGATGCGCGGCGACCGTTCGGCGTGACAAAACGATCCATTGGCCCAAAGCCTTCTTGCTGATAGCCGTTCAAATCTTCGGTGCGCGGATAGCCCGCTTGCACGCCCGCTTCGATCATGGCTTGAAACAGTGGGTTCACCCCAGGCTTTGACGTGGTCATCTCAACAGGACCACCCGCGCCATGATAGTCATTTTCGCCAATATCGCGGTTTTCTGATTTTTTAAAATACGGCAAGCAGTCCAAATACGTCCAATCCGATAAACCGTCTAATTTGGCCCAATCATCAAAATCTAACGCATTACCACGGATATAACACATCCCATTGATCAGCGATGAGCCACCAAGCCCTTTGCCGCGACCACAGTCCATGACACGGTTATTCATGTACGGCTCAGGATCTGTTTTATAGCCCCAATTATAAGTAGTCCCTTGCAAAGGCATCGCAAGCGCGGCGGGCATTTGGGTACGAAAATCCAATCGGTAATCAGGACGGCCCGCTTCTAACAGCAACACCTTAATATTGGCATCTTCGGTTAAACGTGTGGCCAGCACATTACCTGCTGAGCCTGCACCGACAATAATATAGTCATATTCAAGGGTATTTGATGTCATAACATGCTCCGTAATATTGAAAAAACGTCAATCGTTTAATATCAGCAAGGTCGAATAAAAAGGACTCAACCTTACTGCCTTATTTTTTCTCAATACAAACGATTAAAATACCGACTCAAACGTCCCCAATTCTACTTGGATAGACTTGGTTTGAGTGTAATGCTCAAGGGCTTCAATGCCATTTTCACGGCCAATCCCCGAATGCTTATAACCGCCGACTGGCATTTGTGCGGCTGACTCACCCCACGTGTTCAACCAGCAGATACCCGCTTCGATCTGTGCAATGACTCGGTGCGCTCTTGTTAAATCAGCCGTCACCACCCCAGCCGCCAACCCATACTCAGTATCATTGGCGCGGCGGATCACCTCTGCTTCGGTCTCATACGTCAGTATTGACATCACAGGACCAAAGATTTCCTCGCGTACGATGGACATATCATCATGGCAATCTGTAAAGACAGTCGGCGCTACAAATGCACCTTTTGCAAGTGAGTCTGTCGTGACACGCTCACCGCCCGTGAGCAAACGTGCGCCACTGGCTTTGCCTTGTTCAATATAGCCAAGCACTCTTTCCATATGCGAAAAACTGACCAATGGGCCCATATTGACGCTTTCGTCCATCGGATCGCCAAGCTTAATACGCTCGACACGCGTCAAGATGGCTTGCTCAAATTTGGCTTGTAAGGCTTTAGGGATAAACACTCGCGTACCATTGGTACATACTTGACCGCTGCTATAGAAGTTGGCCATCATCGCGATGTCAGCGGCGGTATCGATGTCTGCATCATCAAATATAATCAACGGGGACTTACCACCAAGCTCGAGCGTCACGTCTTTAAGAGACGATGTTGCTGCACTCGACATGACCTTTTTACCCGTCGGTACGCCGCCCGTAAACGATACTTTGGCAATATCAGGATGCTGAGTGAGTGCTTCGCCCACTTCATAATTACCTTGTACCACGTTGAAAACGCCATTTGGCAGTCCCGCTTCTGTCAAAATTTCTGCCAGTTTTAGTGCGGTTAAAGGCGTGACTTCTGATGGCTTAAAAATCATCGCATTACCGGCAGCTAATGCTGGCGCGGCCTTCCACATAGCGATTTGGATGGGATAGTTCCATGCGCCAATGCCTGCCACCACGCCCAGCGGCTCGCGGCGAGTATAAACAAAACTGCTGTCACGCAGCGGAATCTGGCGACCCTCGATCATTGGCGCAAGTCCTGCATAGTACTCCACCACATCAGCACCAGTAACGATATCCACATATTTCGTCTCAGAGAGCGCTTTGCCTGTGTCTTTGGTTTCTAGTAACGCCAGCACATCATTGCGCGCGCGTAGTATGTCAACTGCGTTCAGTAAAATACGGCTACGCTCAACGGGCGTCATGGCAGCCCAAATTTTTTGACCTTGCTGTGCGGCTTGTACCGCCTCATTAATCTGCTCATGGGTGGTTTGCTGAATGGTTGCCAATACCTCGCCCGTCGCCGGATTAATGTCTTCAAAAATTGTCAGTGACTCATCGACAGCCAAATAACGGCCGTTGATATAGGCGGTTTGCACTTTTTCTAAGTCAATGATGTCTGTTACGTTGTTTGAATCTGTCATAGGTTCTCCTTACGACGATTGGCCGCGCTGTTAAGAATGAATCGCGCAAACCAATGAATTCGTCATTACTTAAGTATTGGGATAAAATTTATGGGATATTTACTGACTAAGTGTACCGTTCATATTTTTAACGGTTGTCTTAGCGAGCCTGTATAAACCGTGCGTTAAACTTATTTATCCATGTTTTCATCTTATTGATCAAAGTCACGCTGCGTCATTTGTAGCAAACGAGCACGTAACGACTTTTTATCCGATATGTTGATGCCTGAAAAATCAGAGAGCCATATACCATCAGCGACCAGACGTACCATACATAACGTTTCGGTATTATCAGTGGCTTCATGTTTTTTCAGTTGTTCATTTGCCCACTGCGCCCACAATTCACGCATCTCACTGTCGCCTAGCATCAATACATATAATGTTGCCTGATTATCAAACTCTTTTTGTCCCTTCTCGCCTAGGCTAATAGTGGCATCGATATAGGCACGGGTAAAAGAGCCATAACGCACAGGATCCTTGGCCATTGCTGCATCCACTTCTGCCTCAAATTTGGCCATAGCGTCATTAAACACTTCGAGGATCAGCGCATTTTTGGTGGCGAAGTGATGCATCACGCCCCCTTTAGTCACCCCTACCGCATCGGCAACTGCTTGAAAAGTGACCTTAGACAAACCCTGCTCTAACGTTATCCTTGCAGCTTGATCAAGGAGCGCGCGGCGAATGACTTCTGGTTGTTTTTTACGCTTATAAGCATTTTCCATTTCCATCTTAGTGCACCATAGACTTAGACAATAAATTCATCACCACAACCCCACTCACGATCATCGTAATCCCCACCACGGCTGCTGCATCGAGGCTTTGCTTAAACACCACCACGCTAACGAGCGATGTCAGCACAATGCCCAGTCCGCCCCACAGCGCATAAGCAATACCAAGCGGTATGGTCTTGAGCGTCTGCGTTAATAAGTAAAATGAGATGGCATAAAGCACACCCATGATTAAGGTTGGTACCAAACGCGTAAACTGCTCTGATTTTGCGAGAAAGGTCGTACCAATCACCTCACAAATAATGGCCATGGCAAGATAACCATAAGCAATAGTGGTAGGACTCATAATTAGGTTACCCATCTCAAATGAAGCATATAGTAAAAAGTATGATAAAGAAACCACATGGTCGGTATTTTATAGAAAGTTTTCGGTAATGTGAAGGGTAAGTTTATGATTTCTTGGTTTAAATGCCATAAAAATGGCTGTAGCGGCCAAAAAACAAACCGTTTTTCAATCAAATATCGCTTTATAAGGACATATCTGGTGCTAATGAAGACTTTTTAGAGTCTCAAACTTTAAAGCCTCAATTTTAGAGAAGCAAGGTGGCTAAACAGAGCAACCAATAAGGGTGGTGAGTCGTTGAATAAATAAGCCAGCATGTTGGACGTATCCGTTGACCGAGGTAGCGCCTAGCAAGGGCTAACAGACCCTTTTTGCTAGATTGCGATAATATTTATAATTAATGTCATAATAAGGTTGACAGCCCCTAACGACTTGGCTAAAATATGCCCCACATAACGCAAACAAGCCAAGTGATTGCTCTTATATAAAGCTCAAATAATTGGCTGTTATGACAACTTATTCTCCAATAGCTCAGTTGGTAGAGCAACGGACTGTTAATCCGTGTGTCCCTGGTTCGAGCCCAGGTTGGAGAGCCATATACTAAAAACCTTCATCACTATTTGATGAAGGTTTTTTTATGGTCGTAGCTTTTATCTTTAATGACTGTCATGTCTAACGACGAGAATATTAGCGCGGCCGTGGTGTTCTTTTAGGCATTTTTGTTGTATGGTAAGGTTAGTCTTGATTGGGTTAGTTTTCGTCTGATTGCTTTACTCCTACTCACTAAAAGTAATGGTTTATTATGATACCTGTACGTGTAAAAAATAAATTTTCTGATCATCCGCAAAAAATCATGCGCCCGATCAGTGTACGTTTGTCTGAAGAGATGATCGCGCTATTAGAAACGACGTCGTCAGAGTTGGGTTTTAAACGTATCCAAGGGCTTATTCGCCTATACATTCGTCAAGGTCTTGATCGTGACCATCAGGATTATACGCTAGCGCACGATGAGGTTTTTATCGAAACGTTGCGTAAACGCGGTGTCAGTCAACACATTATCGATGAAGCGATTGTCGTGACTCACAATAATAATATTTCTCACCCTTTGTCAGAGCTACAAGACAACGAGTAAAAAGTCTGTTAAAAAACCCGCATTAAAAAATATGAGTTAATGGTGTGAGAGCCAAAATACGTAGGGCCTCTCACAAAAAAAGACTAAGTATGCCGATGCGCACTTAGTCTTTTTTTGTGGGTGTATAAAATAGTAAACGCACCCTCATGTACGATTTTTTATAAACCCGCTGCTTTATATGTCTCTTCACGTTTTTCTTCGTTAAAGACAAAGACACACATCTCTGTGTCTCTCGATTAAGTTGACTACAGTATTTAGCCATAATTAAACACAATACATCGATAAACGCGGTATATTAAATAAGTAGTCATTAGTATTATTCAGGGTTTACTAGGAGGTGCACGATGATGGAATTACATCAACGTTTCAGCAAAGTACTGTTATTAACGGGCGCTTTAGCGATGCTAGCGCTCGCTCCTGCCTGCTCGCCGCCACAAATTGATCCAAGCAAAAAGACCATACCGACCGACTCGGATCAATGGCAAAAAGAGCTGGGCCCAACGTTAGAGCAACTGCCTGAATCCGACCAGCAGCTGCTCAGTCGCTATATGCTAAGAATGAAGCTGAGCGAAGCTTATGAATCAGGAGCGATGCCGCGTACCACCATCAGGCAAGCCCTCATACAGCAGCGTGAGTATGAGCGCTTGCATCCAAATAACCCAACGGGTCAAAAAAGCCCTATCGCCACAAATCAGCACGCCATAACCGCAAAGTACCCTGTTGCCCTCCTACCCGTTAAAAGTAGCGATAGCGACAGCTTAAACCAAGTAAAGTTGCAGTTTATGCTCTCAAATCACGGTGATATTGCCATTCAGAGCTTTAAAGGCACACTAACCATGCAAGACATCCATCTAAAGCAAGGGAAAAGCTTTAGTGTCCCTCTAACAGACTTCGATCCGCCTATTAAGCCAGAACAATCTGGCAAAATAATCATCGAAAGTAGTATTGAAGATATTAACGTCATGCGTGCCATCAGAAACACCAAAGACATGACGATTGAGATTACTGAGGGAACACTCGTATTAGAAGATGGTCAAAAAATTAAGTTTGGCGAATCGCTAGTGAAATAACAGGTGTGGTTTGGCGCGTTGAGGTTGATATAAAAGACGCAATAAAAAACCCCCAATCATTGCTGATTGGGGGTTTTTCGAATTTGGCGGAGACGGAGAGATTCGAACTCTCGAAGGGCTATGAACCCTTGTCGGTTTTCAAGACCGGTGCATTCAACCGCTCTGCCACGTCTCCATTGGTGCATCATTATATAGATATCATTTTATAATGCAAGCCTATAATTCAAAAAATTTAAATTAATTTTCCAATACCTTGTTATCACTGCTTTATCGCGTACTTGAAGCGAGGTGTAAGCACATATCTAGCAGCCTATTAGCATAGCCCCACTCGTTATCATACCAAGCAAACACCTTATACTGATCCCCAACTTGCATCAACTGCTGCCCATCAATAATAAGGGACTCTGTCTGATGGATAAAATCACTGGAAACCAACGGCTCATCGGTATACGCCATAATATCAAACAGGTGCGCTTGACTGGCAGATTTGAGGACCGCGCCAATCTCTGCAACACTCACATTGGGGGTATCAAAGACAAAGGTCACATCGATGGCAGCCACATCAATAGTGGGTACCCGTATCGAATGACCATTTATTTTGCCAATCATCGCTGGCAGCACGCGCTCTGTGGCAGCGATACTACTAGAGGTGGTTGGAATAATATTGTAACCAGAAGCACGCGCGCGTCTTGGGTCACGATGCGCTTGATCCAGTACCGTTTGATCAGCCGTGACCGCATGAATCTCCGTCATCATGGCCGACTTTACGCCAAATGCCTTATCTAATGTATCGATCAAGGGGACCAATGCCTGAGTGGTACAAGAAACGCTGGAAATGATCGGCAGCTCACGCGTTAACGCCTCTGTGTTCACGCCCATGACGATACAGGCATCGACATCATCAAAAGGCGCGGCACCGATAATCACTTGCTGGGCGCCCGCCTCAATGTGCAGATGCGCTTGCTTATAAGAGCGAAAGTGCCCCGTACACTCAAGCACCACATCGACAGCCAGCGCCTGCCACGGTAACTGCGCAGGGTTGGGTTCTGAGAACAAATTGATACAGTACGTATAATTGTTTTTTGTCAGACAAAGCTGGCTTCTACTACCATCATCGGCGCCAATCGCCACAATATCCGCACTGACGCCAAGTCGACTTAAACGCCCATGGGTACTATCAAACTTTAACAGGTGTAATAGGATATCAGCGGGTGCCAAGTCATTAATCGCCACAACGTGAATGGCTCGGCCCAACACCTCAAAGCGCTCTAGTAGCGCACGCAATACGTTACGCCCGATACGGCCAAAGCCGTTAATAGCGACTCTTAGTGGCTGTGTGTGCTCGCCCGTCACATGAAAAGCTGACGTCCCTACTGGATCAGAGGTCAATTGATAAGTGGCGCTAGAAAAATCAGGCATAACAAATGATCGCTCTAAAGGGGTATAAAAATTAAGCGCTTTTCCGCTCAATACGCTCTAACAGTTACTTGATACCATGGTTTTAACAACCTAGTTTTGACAACCTAGCGCTAACAACATGGTTCAATAACATCGTTTGTTGCTGTGCTTGGATAAACGTTATGGCGTAATAAAAATCAGGGCCAAGCGAATGGTATTGTAATCAATGCGCTGCTTGAGATGATCAAATATCGGACGCAGTTTAACACTACCATCGTCATTGAAATCATTTGGGTTATTAGCGACCTTAATCGCCACATAGGCATTGCCCACTGCTGTCATTACTTCATCCTCTGGACGCAAATGATCACAAGCCAAACTTGGATCTTGCGATTTTAGCTCACCAATATGACGCATGATGGTCGACTGTGACAGTTGCCGTGCTTGTGATATCTCCGCAATGCTCAAACTTTCTTCTAATAACAGCCGTGTCGCTAAAAGCGTGCTGTCTGATTTGTCAGAAACTTGATTGCCCAGTTTCTGTTTTTTATTTAGCTGAGCCTGCTGTTGCTCGCGACGCTTTTTTTGTAGATTGGCATAGGCGTCAATCACTGATTTACTCAGCGTCCCACCCGATTTAAGGATAAACTTCTCATGTGCCTGTGTCATGCTGTCTTCATCGAGCATCGCATAATTGGCATCGGCTTCTGCAGACAGCACCAAAAAGCGCTTATCTGCACCGCGTGCCAGTGGATCGAGTTGCAAGCTCATGTCATTCATACCGAGCAGCTGCAAACCTGCCAGCGACTTCAGCCGTGATAGTGCCACATAACCCTGACCCAGCTCAAACGTACGCGACAAGTCAATCTCAGCCGCCTCCAGTGTCATGCCTTGTGACTTATGAATGGTAATCGCCCATGCTAGGCAAAGCGGTACTTGCTCATAGCTCGCCAACACCTCGCCTGTCTCATCTTCGATGATCCACTCTTCAGGCTCTGCGATGACCTCGCGCCCCGAATTGAGCCTGACCACTGGCATTTTTTGTGTGGTTGATTTTTTGGTCTTTGGCTGATCGACGTCTTTTTTGGCAGCGCTTTTTTTATCTTTAGGGGTGTCTTTATCATCGCCATTGTTGTGATGAGTGCCGTCATCATCTTCGATTAACGCCTCACTATCATCCTTACTGTCCTCAATCTTAACGGCGGCAAAGCCTATCAGCTCACCCATCGTGCCGTTAGAGACACCCAGCTCGGTATTGTTTTTGATAAACATCACCTTAGCGCCAACTTTCAAAACCAGCTCATCTTGGGTACGTACGGTTTTTTTCAACGTCTCAACCAGCTTACTATCGCCAGTCGATGTTGCCTCAAAGCGCCTCATTTCACCAGACAGCGCCGCCAGCTCTTTATCATTGATTTTATTGACATTAAGGTTATGCGTATAAAGTCGCGTACGCTTGATATCGACATTTTGATCAAAGGTTGCTTCAAGCGCAGCAATCGCCTCAAAAGTCACTTCCTGACGACGAATTTGATTCAAGATATCATCTAAATCAAGGCCACCATTGGCCGCCTCGCTAACCTGTCGGTGCTGCTCAGACAGATAGCAAATATGAAATTTAGCATCGAGCCAAGCTTCTGACATAAAGGCAAACTTCTCACGGTTGGTCTCGCCCTTGCTGCCAATCGGTGGTAACTGAAAAAAGTCTCCGGCTACCACCACTTGAATCCCGCCAAACGCCGTGTCGTTTTTACGTACATGCTTGAGTACTTGGCTAACCAAGTTGAGCTGTTTGGCATGGAGCATCGATATTTCATCGATAATGAGTACAGCGGTGTCTTTTAGTCGGTCGGCCAAAAACTGTTTGCGCGATAAATTGCTCAAATCTCGATCTGAGAGCTCATCCTTAATGCCTATACCCGACCAACTATGTATGGTCGTGCCGCTCATATGAGTCGCAGCAATACCCGTACTAGCAGTCACCGCAACAGGCACTCGTCGCGCCCGCAAATAATCAATGTATTGATTGAGCGTATAGGTCTTCCCTGAACCTGCTGAGCCAGTTAAAAAGACATTTTGACCTGTTTTTAAGATATCAAGAGCAGAAGATTGACGCATATATCCAAACCAACCAATAATATAAGTAAAGAAAGCCACAACGTGTTTATTTATAAATGTTTTAACGATAGCAGCTAAAAGTATGTGGCAACGATTATAACAGCTGCACCAGTTTTGCGAACCATTTTCACCCTCACATTGCACATAACATAAAGTTATGCGAGACGAAATATATCATTATAAAAAGTCATTATCCCTATAACCCAAAGCTCAGTACGATAGAGTCATACTTGGTTAGGAAGGCCAATTATTTGTTATCAAATAACCATCATACACAACAAGGAGTCGTTAATGTTATACGCCTATCCCAATACTGAAAACAGTCCCGTCCAATTCCGCCAAAAATATGACAACTTCATCAATGGTGAGTGGGTTGCGCCCATCGATGGCGAGTACTTTGACAACACAAGCCCCATTGATGGTAAGACCATTTGCCAAGTGGCTCGCTCAAAACCTGCTGATATCGAAAAAGCCCTAGATGCCGCCCATGCTGCAAAAGACGCTTGGGGCAAAACCAGCGTTGCTGAACGCGCCAATCTACTGCTAAAAATCGCTGACAAGATGGAAGCCAATCTAGAAGCTATCGCGATTGCTGAATGCTACGAAAATGGTAAAGCAGTTCGCGAAACACTTGCCGCCGACATTCCTTTAGCCATCGATCACTTTCGCTACTTTGCCAGCGCCATTCGCGCGCAAGAAGGCGGCATCAGCCAAATTGATGAAGACACGGTTGCTTATCATTTTCACGAACCCCTTGGCGTTGTTGGTCAAATCATCCCATGGAATTTCCCGATTTTAATGGCCGTCTGGAAGCTGGCGCCTGCCCTAGCCGCTGGTAACTGTATCGTGCTAAAACCTGCTGAGCAAACGCCAGCGTCTGTACTGTTCATGCTAGAGACCATCGGTATCGCTGATATTTTACCAAAGGGCGTCCTAAACGTGGTCAATGGCTTTGGGGTTGAAGCGGGTAAACCATTAGCCTCTAATCCTCGCATTAATAAAGTTGCCTTTACGGGTGAGACCACCACTGGTCGCCTCATTATGCAATACGCCAGTGAAAACATCATTCCAGTAACCCTAGAGCTGGGTGGTAAGAGTCCCAACATCTTCTTTGCTGATGTGATGGACGAAGACGATGACTTTTTAGATAAAGCCGTCGAAGGTCTAGTGATGTTTGCGCTAAACCAAGGGGAAGTCTGTACCTGTCCGTCGCGTGCGCTGGTACATGAAAGCATTTATGATGAGTTTATCAAGCGCTGTATCGAGCGTGTCAAAGCCATCAAAATGGGCAATCCATTAGACACAGACACCATGATCGGGGCGCAAGCAAGCTCAGACCAGCTAGAGAAGATCTTATCTTATCTTGATATCGGTAAAAAAGAAGGCGCTAAAGTATTAGTCGGTGGCGATCAGGCCAAACATGACGGCGACTTATCAGACGGTTACTATGTCCAGCCGACGATCTTTGAAGGCACCAATGACATGCGCGTGTTCCAAGAAGAGATCTTTGGACCTGTCCTTGCCGTGACTACTTTTAAAGACGATGACGAAGCCATGCAGATTGCCAATGACACCTTGTATGGTTTAGGCGCTGGTGTATGGACCCGTAGTGTACACAAGGCATATCGCTTCGGACGTGGTATCCAAGCAGGCCGCGTATGGACCAACTGCTATCATATTTATCCATCACATTCGGCGTTCGGTGGTTACAAACAATCTGGTATCGGACGTGAAAACCATTTAATGATGCTCGACCACTATCAGCAAACCAAAAACATGCTGGTGTCGTACAGTCAGAAAAAAATGGGCTTCTTCTAAACCATCATTTCTAATCATGGAGCGGGTTATCACAAGTGTTACATAGCCCGCTCGCTACAACGATCTAAATAAAAAACTGAGACGAATTTTTATATCCTCTAATGCGCTTAGGCGCACAGCAGGAAAAATTTGTAGCAGTCTTGCGTTCAAAATAAGGTGTTTGCATATTTTGAATGCAATATCGCAACAACTTTTTATATCAACATTTATCAATCACCCATAAAAGAGAGCTTATTATGACTAACAAAATGAAAGCCGCTGTATTACATGAGTTCGGACAACCCTTACAAATTGAAGAAGTGGAGATCCCAACCCCAGGCGCTGGTCAAATCGTCGTCAAAATGCAAGCATCAGGGGTCTGTCACACAGATCTGCATGCAGTTGAGGGCGATTGGCCGGTGAAACCGACGCCTCCCTTTATTCCCGGACACGAAGGTGTTGGAGTTATCACTACCGTTGGCGAAAATGTAGATCACGTCAAAGAAGGTGACCGCGTCGGTGTGCCGTGGCTCCACTCTGCTTGCGGCCACTGTACTCATTGTTTGGGTGGCTGGGAAACCTTGTGTGAGCAGCAAGAAAATTCGGGTTACTCGGTAAACGGCAGTTTTGCTGAGTATGTCCTAGCAGATGCCAACTATGTCGGCATTATCCCTGAGAGTGTCGACTCTATTGAGATTGCACCCGTTTTATGTGCAGGTGTCACTGTCTATAAAGGTCTAAAAATGACTGATACCAAGCCTGGCGACTGGGTGGTGATCTCAGGTATCGGGGGACTTGGTCACATGGCCGTTCAATACGCTATTGCCATGGGTCTCAATGTGGCGGCTGTCGATGTTGATGACGAGAAGCTTGAGTTCGCCAAAAAACTGGGGGCAAAAGTGACTGTTAATGCGACAAACACCGATCCGGGTGAGTTTCTACAAGAAGAGATCGGCGGTGCTCATGGCGCATTAGTGACAGCTGTATCCACCAAAGCATTTGACCAAGCACTGAGTATGCTGCGACGCGGTGGCACTTTAGTGTGTAATGGACTACCAGCTGGCGACTTCCCCGTATCCATCTTTGATACTGTTTTGAATGGTATCACCATTCGTGGTTCCATCGTGGGTACCCGTCTGGACTTACAAGAGTCATTAGAGATGGCCGCCGCAGGCAAAGTAAAAGCGACCGTTGCCGCTGAGCCATTAGAAAATATCAATGACATTTTTCAGCGTATGCGTGACGGTAAAATCGAGGGTCGGATTGTCATTGACTACAGTATGTAGCCGTACATGGTGACACTTTGATACTACTTTAGTGACTCACACGTCTGATCATAAACAACAGGTCGTATCGGTTTCAATCACATGCTATAAATGGTGTGAGTGAAGGCGGTGCGATTTTTTATATGGTGACTCAGTATAAAGGTGAGTGACATGAACACTCTCTCACATAAACACTCTTTCAAGATAAGGAAATCATTATGAAAGTGACCGCGACAGAATCCTGCAAAGCATTAATCGAGCTACTAAAATCCAAACACGGCGAGCTGATGTTTCATCAATCAGGAGGCTGCTGCGATGGCAGCTCACCCATGTGCTATCCACTCGGAGAGTTTAAAGTCGGCGCGCAAGATGTGTTGGTCGGCGAGCTGGTTGGCTGTCCGTTTTATATGGGCAAAGCCCAGTACAAGCTATGGCAACATACCGATCTGACAATCGATGTCGTAAAAGGACGCGGCGCTAGCTTTTCACTAGAGATACCTGAGGGCAAACGGTTTATCGTGCGCTCAGAAGTATGTTCGGTATAAATTTGTGTGCAGCAGAGCATAAACTATTCATCAACCTAACGTCGCTGCAAGCTTCTAACACATTACCTTTTGCCAAATAGACACCACTTAGTCATTTTTATTTTATTATTTCAGCAAAATAATAGATACTGTAAAGCGTACCTATTTTCATGAGCATGGATGCTACAAGGAATATAAAATGGAACTTGACTCAACATTTGATTATGTCATCGTTGGTGGTGGCTCTGCAGGCTGTGTACTTGCCAGCCGCCTCACCGAAAACCCAGACATCAGTGTCTGCTTATTAGAATACGGCGGTGATGGTAAAGACCTTGCGGTACGTGTCCCTGCCGGACTGATCCTTTTGGTTCCTGGCAAACCGCTTAAACTGAACAATTGGTGTTTTCACACCACGCCCCAAACTCATCTCAATAACCGTCGTGGTTTCCAGCCGCGTGGCCAGTGCTTGGGCGGTTCCTCTGCTATCAACGCCATGATTTATACCCGTGGCAGTGCGCTTGACTATGAACGCTGGGTAGAACAAGGCTGCACAGGATGGGGGTTTGATGATGTGCTACCGTACTTTATCAAAGCTGAAAACAACATCCACGGTAGCGACGCCTTGCATGGCGATAGTGGGCCCCTACATGTTAGTGACTTACTCAGTCCGCGAGCCATCTCAAAAGCATTTGTAGAAGCCGCCATGGCCAACGGTCTGGACCATAACACAGACTTCAACAGCGAAAAACAAGATGGCGCAGGCTTATACCAAGTCACTCACTTTCATGGAGAAAAACAAGGTCAACGCTGCTCTGCCGCTGCTGCCTACTTGCATCCCGTACAAAGCCGTTCAAACCTCACCGTCATCACTCACGCGCAAGTCAACCGTGTCATCATTGAAAACAAACAAGCGACTGGTGTCATCTATGAAAAAGATGGCGTAGAACACACCATCAACGCGCGTCATGAAGTTCTCTTAGCAGGGGGCGCGTTTGGTTCGCCCAAGATTCTAATGCTCTCAGGTATCGGCCCTGCCGACCATTTACAAGCTCACGGCATCGATGTCGTGGTAGATGCGCCTGACGTCGGTGGCAATCTGCAAGATCATTTGGACGTGGTCTTTGACTACGAGGTCAATACCACCGATGTCATCGGACTTGGTATGGCAACGATTACCAACTTAACCAAAGCCATTCGACAATGGAGGAAGGATGGCACAGGCTTATTGTCTACCAATTATGCAGAAGCAGGCGCATTCTTTAGTGTCGGCGACGATCCAAAAGAATGGCCCAATACCCAGCTTCATTTTGTCATCTCGCGCGTGATCGAACATGGCCGCGATCTTAGGCGTGGTTTTGCCGTATCTTGCCACTCCTGCTACTTACGCCCTGAGAGCCGAGGTACGGTTAGACTTGCGTCAGCCGACCCATCAGAGGCCGTCTTGATTGATCCAAACTACCTATCGCACCCTAAAGACGTAGAGTACATGGTGGCTGGTGCTAAGCGTACCCGCGCTATCATGCAAGAGTCGCCAATGGCCAAATATATCACTGAGGACTACCCTGCCCCCTACATCGAAAAAGACGGCCTGCTTGGCTATATCCGCAACAAGTCAGACACCATCTATCACCCTATAGGCACTTGCCGTATGGGCTCAGATGACAGCTCAGTGGTCGATTTAGAACTAAAAGTGCGCGGGATTAGCGGATTACGGGTCATCGATGCCTCCGTAATGCCGACACTCATTAGCGCCAATACCAATGCGCCAACCATTATGATCGCTGAAAAAATAGCGGACCTTATCAAGGAAAATCATGGTTATGGTGAGCAGGCTTCTGCATAAAACGCTATAAAACACATAGCTTTTGACTGTGTCAAAGTAACTCAGTTGGTGATAAACAGATTAGTTAAAACAGTAAGAAGGCATTAAGTAATTTTATCTAATCAACGTTCACCACACCGCGACATTTAGGAAACTGGCTACAACCAAAAAAGGGCTGACCTTGCTGCCGCTGGCCTTTTTTTGCCACGCGTTCGATCATCGCGCCGTTGCATCTCGGGCAGGTTGGCGTTTGGACGAGATCAGCTGTATGGTCTGTCGCCTCAAGTATCACAGGTTCACTCAATTGTGGCTCAGACGCTACAATCTCAAATGGCGTAAGAAACACTTTATCAGCAATATCATGCGACATACTGGTATGCGGTGTGATTGTCTGCTGCGTATTCAGACTATCAATTGGTAGATCGCTAGGCTCAACCTCAGTTTGACCAGACCATCGCTGCACTTCTCTACTTTTTAGGACGTCTCTGGGTTTAGGTGCTGATTCTGGAATGGGCGCAGGTTTAATCTGTGAGTTAAGATTTGATTGCTGGTTTGGCAGCTTACTTGAGTTGCTATGCTTATCTTTTAGATAGGCTTTGTGCTGCCTGTTGGTGCGCCACGACTTGCTAAATCGATTGCTTTCTATTTGCTCAACGACAGAGGTAACCTCGTCTTCAGTCAGTATCTTATCCTGCTTTTTCTTCACATAAGAGACCATACCACTCGTCAATACATGTTCAGGCAACTCGTCACGGGTTTTTAGCTCACACTCACCGATGAAGGCAATCATTGAATGAAAGTAGCTCAGCTCCAGTTCTAATAAATCTGCAAGCGTCTTGACGTGCAAGTAGTTTTGGCGCAATGGGTTTTGGAATTTGAATTTACTGCCATTTGGGAAGGATTGCGTCCACTGTCTTTGCGTCTCCTTTCCGTATATCCAGCCTTTATAGTTTTTGGTCTCAATCACGAAGATGCCATATACAGAAACGATAATATGATCGATTTGGGTGCTGCCGCCATTGGCTCGTGGCAAGGTAATACCGTTTAATCGGTGATAGACGTCTTTTTCAAGTTTTAGCCACATGGCGACATTGATAACGGTTTCGCCGAGAAAGCCTTTAAAAGTAGATTTTAGGGACATAGTTTCTTACTCTAAACATCCTAGACCACAAGGCTTTGAATCGCATCTAAAACCTCAGGTACTTTGACATCTATACCTTTTTCAACAACTTTTGTCATGAGAGCAGACGACCAAGCAAGAAACTTAGCACTAAGTTTATTTTTATCTGGCTCATTGTTAATAATATCTTCTAATTCATTAATGTCTTCTTTTGGAACACCTAACTGCCTTAAATCATTGAGTACTTGCTCTACTTTTTCCGTATAGCTATTGCTAATGCCTTGAGTGAAATCCTTGCCAACTCCAACATTCGAACTTGCATTATTGCCATAGATATTCGTAGTAATAATTTGACTCGCTGTATCTTTTTTATCATCGTTCATATATTCATCTTCTAAATCTGGAAAAGCTTTATTTAGTTCAAGTAATGTATCTAAAAGCCTCTGCTTTGTTATGCTTAATATATTATGTAGCTGACTAAATTGCATTTTTCTACTTACAGCAGATATATTATTTTGCTGAACAAGCTTACTTATATCCCTTACTATCTCAATAGGAAAATCAATATATCCATGTTGCTCGTTTGAATGCTTCACAGCTTCTAAGTTCTGTTCAACGCCAAAAATACTTAATGTATAATTAAATTTATATAAATTACCATCAATACTTCTGTCAAATTCAGTCAAATCTATAGGAACCAATCTAGTACCACTATATGGATTTTCTACTCTAGCAACTATGTCACAGTGTAATTCTCGATATTCAGGAATAACATCTAAATCATCATATCCATTCAGCTCTCTACTTATCCAACTTATAAATTCTTCATTATCAATTTTATAGGCAATTAGCTTAGCTCTGGTTAACGCTTGATCTAAAGAGATTTTATCGTAACTTATATCTTTAATTAGCTCTTTAATCATTACGACACCTAGTAAAATATTTAGTTTATACAATAATACAACTTAATATATTGATTAGCTATACAAAAAAAAGCCACCAGATTTCTCTAGTGGCTCTTTTTTTAAATACTAACTAAATTAGGTTTATTACACCAAACTATTCACCGCATCAACCACAGCATCAGTCGTGATACCAAACTCTTTATACAAATCGCTTGCAGGGGCAGACTCACCATAAGTCGTCATGCCGATGACTTTGCCATCTAGACCAACGAACTTATACCAGTAATCCACATGCGCGGCTTCTACTGCGACGCGGGCACGGATATTGGCAGGTAATACCGCTTCGCGATAGCTCGCCTCTTGCTCAACGAAAATCTCTGCACATGGCATAGACACCACACGGACGCCAACACCATTTGCGCTCAATGTTTCGTATGCATCCATCGCAAGGCCAACTTCTGAACCGGTCGCGATGATGATGGCTTGTAGCTCGCCCTGCTCTTTTGCCAATACATAACCACCTTTGGTGATATTGGCAACTTGCTCGCTATCACGGGCTTGATGTGGCAAGCTTTGACGGCTAAAGATCAATGCGGATGGATTGCTTTCAGACTTGATTGCTTCTACCCAAGCACTGGCTGACTCTGTCGCATCACAAGGACGCCATGTGCGTAGGTTTGGCGTGGTACGTAGACTCGTCAATTGCTCAACTGGCTGATGCGTTGGGCCATCTTCACCCAGACCGATAGAGTCATGCGTATAGACATGAATGACGCGCTGCTTCATGAGTGCGCCCATGCGTACGGCGTTGCGTGCGTACTCCATAAACATGAGGAACGTCGCTACGTAAGGGATAAAACCGCCGTGCAGTGCGATACCATTGGCAATCGCAGTCATGCCGAACTCACGTACGCCATAATAGATATAGTTGCCATCGCTGTCTTTTTCGATCCCTTTAGCGCCTTTAAATAGCGTGAGGTTCGAGCCAGCCAGATCCGCTGAGCCGCCCAATAATTCTGGTAGTAGTGGCTGCAAGCTATTGATGGCATTTTGGCTGGCTTTACGACTAGCAACATCGCCGCCCGCTTCTTGAGTTTGCTGAATATAGGCTTGTGCTTGACTTGCGAAATCCGCTGGCAACTCACCGTTTAAGCGGCGTAATAGCTCAGACGCAAGTTCTGGATAGGCTTTTTTATAAGCTTCAAAGTCCGCATCCCAGTTCTTTTGTTGTACGTCGCCTTTGGCTTTAGCATCCCACGCTTCGTAGATTTCGTCATCTAATTCAAATGGGGCATGCTTCCAAGACAGCGCATCACGCGTCAAGGCGATTTCGTCATCACCAAGTGGCGCGCCATGACTTGCCGCCAGGCCTTGTTTGTTCGGGCTACCAGCACCGATGGTGGTTTTGCAAATAATCAAGCTTGGCTTAGTGGTTTCTGCAATCGCTTGCTCAGTCGCTTGGGTGATGGCATCGGTATCATGACCATCGACTTTGATGACTTGCCAGCCGTATGACTCAAAGCGCGCCTCAGTATCGTCAGTAAACCAACCTTCGACATTACCATCGATTGAGATACCGTTATCATCATAGAAGAATACCAGCTTGCCAAGACCTAAGGTGCCTGCTAGCGAGCAAACTTCATGGCTGATACCTTCCATCAAGCAGCCATCGCCCAAGAACGCATAGGTATGATGATCAACGACGTTATGACCGTCACGGTTGAACTGTGCGGCTAAGGTTTTTTCAGCAATCGCAAAACCAACGGCATTAGCAATACCTTGTCCTAGTGGACCAGTGGTTGTTTCAACACCTGGCGTATAGCCAAGCTCAGGATGGCCTGGGGTTTTTGAATGCAGTTGGCGAAAGCCTTTTAGATCATCAACGCTCACATCATAGCCTGATAAATGCAGTAATGAGTAAATAAGCATCGAGCCATGACCATTTGACAATACAAAGCGGTCGCGGTTGTGCCACTTCGGATCAGCTGGATTGTGCTTCAAAAATTTGCGCCACAAAACTTCGGCAATATCAGCCATACCCATTGGCGCACCCGGATGTCCAGAGTTGGCTTTTTGAACCGCGTCAAACGACAGTACACGGATGGCATTGGCTAGTTTACGTTCGCTAATTGGAGCTGGCATAGAGTGTCCTAATATTCGAATGAATCGTATAAAGATAAGAGGAGAGTTTACTCAGAAGATCACCCATCAAAAGCGCAATCCGCACCTTCGATAGATAGGCTGTAAAATCAAGGTGCAATATTAACATATTTGCTATGCGTCAAGCCAAAAATGCGATGACAAGACCGTTTGTATTTAGCAATCACCTATATCAGTTTTATTGAACAACGAGCAATAAAACTGATAAGTGGCAACTATCAAACCACAAACTGCGAGTCACCTGAGTGACCCGCAGGGTACATCATTAGAAAACTTATTAGGCGGAAATGCGCTCAACACCGCCCATAAACGGACGCAGCACTTCTGGAACGGTAATACTACCATCGGCGTTTTGATGGTTTTCCATCACGGCCAATAACGTACGCCCGACTGCTAGACCTGAGCCATTTAACGTGTGTGCCAGACTGGTTTGCTTACCATCTTTGACACGCGTACCCATACGCCGTGCTTGGAAGTCACCACAGTTTGAGCAGCTAGAGATTTCACGGTACATATCTTGGCTCGGCAACCACACTTCGATGTCGTAGGTTTTTTGCGCGGCAAAACCCATATCGCCAGTACATAGTTGTACAGTACGATACGGCAGGTTCAACTGCTGCAAAATATATTCAGCTTGTCCGGTCATGGCTTCTAGCAACTCATCAGACTGATCGCTGGTAGCAACATTCACCATTTCAACTTTTTCAAACTGATGCTGACGAATCAGACCACGCGTATCACGCCCGTGTGAGCCCGCTTCACTACGGAAACATGGCGTATGCGCGGTGAACTTTAGCGGAAGTTCTTTGATATCCAAACGCTCGCCGCGGACCAAATTGGTCATTGGTACTTCTGCTGTCGGAATGAGATAAAAATCCATCTCATCATTATTGGTGTGATTGGTTAATTTAAACAAGTCATCTTCAAACTTAGGCAACTGGCCGGTGCCTTTTAGGCTATCGCTGTTCACGATATAAGGCACGTAGGTCTCGGTATAGCCGTATTTGATGGTATGCGTGTTCAGCATAAACTGAATCAGTGCGCGATGCAGTTGTGCAAGCTGTCCTCTAAGCACGTTAAAACGGCTACCAGTCAACTTGGTCGCTGCCTCAAAATCAAGCATACCAAGCGTCTCACCGATATGTGTATGATCTTGAATCTCAAAATCAAACGTACGCGGCGTGCCCCACTTGCGCACTTCTACGTTATCGTCTTCTGAGCTACCAACTGGCACATCTGCCGCTGGGATATTTGGAATCTGTAATGCCGCGTGCGTGATACGTTCTTGCAAGGTCCGCAGCTCGTCTTCGGCCGTCTTAATCTCACCGCTGACACGTTGCATCTCAGCCAATAGCTCACTGGCATCTTCGCCTGATTTTTTTAGGGCGCCCACTTGTTTAGCCCCAGCATTACGGCGCGATTGCAACTCCTCGGTCTTGATTTGTAGTGATTTCCGCTCGTTTTCAATCGTCTGCCAGAACGCCATATCCAGCGCATAACCACGAGTGGCCAGCTGCTGTTGTAAATCGCTTAAATCGCCGCGTAAGAGTTTCGGATCAATCATAGTAGTTGCCTGTAACGCTAAAAGTGAGTAAAAGGTTAAAAAGTCTTATTAATATAATAGTCGGCTAGCTTACCGTTATAACTAGCTTGCTGGTAACGGGCTGTGATGCCCCGTTTTTACCAATATATCTTGTAGCCGCTATAATACCAAGACCCAGCAGATTTGACCATGTTTTGACTGTTTTTGACTGGGTTTTCATCCATTTCTCTGAGGCTGCAACCCTATGCTTTGATGCTTAACTTACCTAATAAGCCGCAACCCTCTATATTGGAAGCACTAATATAGCGTCTAACCGTGAACCAGCTTGCTTATATGTTTCATTTAAGAGTACTTTTCGGTAAGATAAGCGCATACCATTCTTCCACTTCTAGCCAAGTGTGGCGTCGCTGCTTTCATTTGGCGATTTAAACCCAACGCTTTTAATACACGTATTTGAGAAACCTTTATGGCCCTGTACCCCTACACCCTACAACCTGTTGCCTTAAATCTAACCGAGGCTGAATTTCATCAAGCACAATATGAGCTATTTGCCAGTGCCAGCCCATCTTTTGGTCTAAAAAGCATCAAGATGAAAGAATGGATCATTATGGCGGTAGTCGTGTTTTTAGCGATCGCAGGGTTGGTCTTTGTCACAGGCTATTCAACCATTATTTTTTGGTTGATGCTGGTTGGTGTTGTGATCTATCTGCTGGCCCGCACCCTTGGTTTTAAGTGGTATGTCAAAAGAGAGTTTGAAAAACAAGTGGCCGATCAAGAAATGCCAGATGAAATGCGTCAAATGAAATTGGGCGTACAAAAGCATGGCTTAGTCATGGCAATGCCAAGCAATCAGCCTGATCTTATGAAGAACTCGCAAATGCGGGGCATGCAGATGCGTGCAGGCGCGACCCAGCAAGCGGTGATCCCATGGACGTCCATCAAAAGCTGGGATGAGACAGACGACTACATCTTTATGATGTTTGAGATGAAAGGTCAGCAAGGCAGCCAAATCGTGCCCAAACGCTTGCAAGCACAGAAGTTCCCAATCGACACCGTACGTCAGCATTTGCAGGAAGTGGTGCCAGTTAAAGGTTTAAACCCTGAAAACTTGCAGCCGCCTGCATAGAGTATCCAAAACCTCTTTGCCCCTCACGCACTAGAGGGCGGCAAAGGGGTGATGTTCTGCAATTTGCACAACCAATCATATCGTTGTATTTATCTAATTTAACTTATAGACAGTGTTTTGTTATGATAATAAGCATCAGAAGAAAGGTTGGATGGTAAACGCTTAGCACAGGTGACTAAGGTGATCTTTATACGGTTACTTTTTAGCGCTAAAAAGCGTTAATATATGAATGAGCGTAGCAATGATGCACGCGAGTTGCTACACTTCTAACCTTCTTTAAACTTTTTATACCAACACTCACACTATAAGGATAATATTATGAGTAATACTAATAATGCGACTAACCAAATTGGTCTAGAAAAAGCCGACATGAGCGAAGTTATTGCTAAGCTTAATAGTCTGTTATCAAGCTACCACATGTTCTATATCAACGTGCGTGGTTACCACTGGAACGTCAAAGGCGAGCATTTCTTTTCGCTCCATCCTAAGTTTGAAGAGCTCTATACCGACCTACAGCTACAAATTGACGAAATCGCAGAACGTATTTTAACGCTAGGTGGTACACCACTTCATGCTTATAGCGACTTTGCTCAGCATACTAGCATTCAAGAAGATAAAAATGTAAAAGACGGCAGCACGTGTGTCAACGGCGTTGTCACAGGCTTGCAAGCATTGATCGAAGAACAACGTGATGTATCAGCACTAGCAGAAAAAGCCGAAGATCAAGGGACAGCCGATCTGGCTGACGAGTACGTACAACAGCAAGAGAAGCTGGTTTGGATGTATAACGCCTTTTTAGGTTAGTCCTAACGGTGATAAAATCTCTTAAGAATACTGACATTTAACCAGAAAAAAGCACCTAAATAGGTGCTTTTTTTGCTTTGGATGTTATTAAAGATAACGGTTTATTTTTGCATCCATTGGCGCATTTTCTCACGCTCAGCAGGTGTGGCTTGTAGCCAGATTTGCATAAATTGGTCCAGAGTACTGGTCGAGGACGCGGCGGTTGTGGTTTGCTGACTAACGCTTGTACTAGTATTGACCTTGCTTTGCGACGTGCCAGCTGGTTGACCTAGCGCTGCTATCGCACGCTGATTTTGTAGTTCAGCGTCACCTGCGCCCCCAAACACGCCACCTAACGCCTTACCCAGTCCTGACAGTAATCCACCTTGATTGCCTATCATACCTTGCTGTCTTGCGATGACCGTGTTGCCCTGTTGCACAGCCAGCGTTGGACGCTCAGCATACTCTTTAGCCGCTTCATATTTTTCTGGCTGATTGAGCAGGGTTAGACGATAGGTTTGATTGTCAGCCAAGTCTGCCGTGACACTCACATTACCTGAGCGCAAATAGTCATGTTCGTCACGGCGCAAGTTATATAAACGATCATATTTAGCAGTAATAGCGTGTTGACCAGGCTGAAGCGTAAACTCCTTCATCAGTGGTTGGAACGCACTTTGCTGGACTTCTTGCCCATTAATGGCGGTTACTTTTATATGGTCATCAACCAATAAGGTGACAGCTGCCTGTGACAGCATAGGAATAGAGGCGGCGCCCATAAGCAACGTGCTGATGGCCATTTTTTTTAGCAAAGAAGCGTTTGATTTCATAGTTTATTCCATTAATAGTAAAAGCGTTTTGGATAGAAAAATTTGTATTCTTAATGCTAAAAATCGAGAGGCATCGTGTGCTGGTCTTGATCCACTGTGTCGTTGTCTCCCTGCGTCTCTTGCGCAATATCAGCCAGCTCTGCCGCCAGTGTCTGCTCATCAATAGTACGTAACGCATCACTGATAACGGCTTTAGAGATATTACTGCGACCAAGGTTAGAGAACATCGGCTGAATGTAGTTAAGCACGTCCATCATTGCCCCGATACGATGCGGCCCCTCAGTGAGCAAATGATCAATAATGCGATCATCAAACTGCCAACCACGTCGGCGCAAAATAGACTGCAGCAGCGCCTGTCGATCAGCTAAGTCATGACCATTTGGTACTTTAAACGTTGGGGCTTGTGCCAGACGGGTCAGCAAGTCTCTTAGCTGAAAGGGTAACTCACCAGCAGGCTTATTGGCGGCAAACAGTAACTGACGCTGCCCTTCACGACTGCGATTGATGAGATGAAATAAAGCCTCTTGCCACTGGCTACTTTGCTCAAGCACCTCTAAATCATCAATTGCTATCAGATCAAAGTTCTCTAAAGAGGAAAGTACGTGAACATCGGTATGAATCAGCTCATTCAAGGACAAACAAATTGCCGACTTGTCCATCTCAATAAAGGACTCACAAATAGCGGATAGTAAGTGTGACTTACCAGTAGCAGGACTGCCAAACAGATACAACTGACCAATCAGACCGACATGTAGCTGCCGAACTGCATCAATAATCGACATCCAACCAGGACCGGCAAAGTCGCTTAAACTTGCATCATGCTTTATGTCCAGATTGAGACTTAGCTGTGCTTCTGCCATGAATCATCAACTCGTGTTGCGTAATGCAATATAAAAAAGGATAAATTATTAATAGCTTTCGTGGTACCACTCTGACACTACTGGGTGCAAACTTACGGCGTTCACATGCGACCTGCCACCCTGCATAAATCAGAAAATTGCTTTATCAAAACAAGGCTTGTAAAGAGCTTACCCAATAACAACTCATGCTATTAACACTGCGCCTATATATAACATATTTGCAAAATGACTGACAAGTCTTTTACTGACTAAGCTTTATTAAACCCTATGGGGCTGACTGACACTTATCTGTGGTTTTCTCACTACGCTATTGATTTCAAAACAAATCGCTTATTACTTTTCAAATAAAACCAGTTGTTTACGGCCTTTATAAAAATCAGTTGAGCGATAATAAGCGTACAAGTGGCGGAACAATACGTTAAGCACAGCAGAGACAGGCAGCGCAATCAGCATACCAACAAAACCTAACAAGCTTGCGCCTGCTAACACCGCAAAGATAACCCACAGCGGTGATAGGCCAATTTTATCGCCCAACAGTAGTGGCTGCAGAACATAGCCTTCCGCTGCTTGTCCCACCAAAAACGCCCCAACGATCAGTGACAAATACGTCCAATCTAACCCAAACTGAAACAGACAAGCGATGATTGCAGCGACAAAGCCAATACCAAAGCCTAAATAAGGCACAAAGCTGGCGATACCTGCAGCCATACCAATGATAAGCCCAAGCTCAAGTCCGATAAGCTGAAGCTGTATCGCATAAATGGCCCCCAGTAATACCATCACCAACAACTGACCTTTAATAAAAGCCATCAGCGCACGATCACACTCTTGGGCAATATTGACAACTTGTTTACAGTAAGGCGCAGGAATCGACATCTTCCATGTTTGCAAACGCTGATCCCAATTGAATAAAAAATAAAAAGTCAGAATCGGTACCAACACAATGAGTCCGGCATTGTTGATAAAGTTCATACTCGAGGCAATGATTTGGCTCATCATGGTACTGGCATCTGCAAACTTGTAATTCGTTTGCATGTAATCTACCAAGGTATCAGAAAACGCTTTGGCCTCTAGCACTGGTAGATTAATGCGACTGTTATTAACGACCCACTCACGTATCACTTGATTGTACCAATTTAACACTTTTGGCAAGTACTCCCACGCTGCTTGCAACTGATGCCACAATGTTGGTATCAGCCACCATAAGAGCAACGCCATGCCCAAAGTGATGGTAGAGTAAACAATGATAATCGCCACCCAGCGCTTAAGGTACCTCGACAAGCGTTTAACCAGCGGATTGAACAAATAAGCGAGTACGAATGCAAAAACAAACGGTACAATGACTGGTATCATCAAGTACAGCAAAAAAACCGCCACCGCCAAACCAACGACAATAAATAAACGCCGAAAAAAGGGATCTATTGGTTGGTTTATCATAATAAGAAATCCTATGATTAGGCTGAGTTAAAACAGGAGTGTGAGTACGGTCTGGGTGTCTGTTTGCACAATGCCTATACAGTGACGACTGCCCGACAACGAACCGTTATTGACCGTAAATTTAGTGTTTCATTATCGCAGAGTCCAACAAAAAATCAGTCATTTTTTTGTTGCTTAACTTTTTGTTGAGTACTTACCGCAAATCTTCATCAAATATTGGCAAGTTGTTTTGCGAGTGGGTGCCATTTTTGGGTATAATGCGCGCACTATCTGCAGAATTAACACGACCGACTCGCTTTTCTACTGACTGACCTTCATTCCCTACAAATTTGTGAGATGACCATGAGTAATAAGCCTTCTTTAAGCTACAAAGATGCTGGCGTTGATATTGATGCTGGCGATGCGTTGGTTCAACGTATTAAATCAGTGGCAAAAGCCACCTCTCGTCCTGAGGTTGTGGGTGGACTTGGCGGCTTTGGGGCGCTTTGTCGTATTCCGACAGGTTACACCTCACCTTTATTGGTTTCAGGAACTGATGGTGTGGGTACTAAGCTCAAGCTGGCGTTACAACTGAATCGACATGACACTATCGGTATTGATTTGGTCGCCATGTGTGTCAATGATCTATTGGTTTGCGGTGCAGAGCCATTGTTCTTTTTAGATTATTATGCGACAGGCAAACTCGATATCGATACGGCAGCGACTGTCGTCACTGGTATTGGCGAAGGTTGTAAGCTGTCAAACTGTGCGCTTATCGGCGGCGAAACAGCCGAGATGCCAGGCATGTATCAAGATGATGATTACGATTTGGCGGGATTCTGCGTGGGCGTGGTAGAAGAAAGTGAGGTTATCACGGGTGAAAATGTCGCAGAAGGCGATGTACTGATCGCCCTTGCCTCAAGTGGTGCACACTCTAACGGTTATTCACTGGTTCGAAAAGTCATTGAAGTCAGCGGTGTTGATGTCACTAGCAGTGATGAGCAGCTCGACGGACAACCTATTCAAGACGCCTTGATGGCGCCGACTCGCATCTATGTCAAAGCCATTAAAGCCTTACAAGATACCCTTGGTAGCTCAGCCTTACATGCCATGTCACACATTACTGGTGGTGGCTTGACCGATAATCTACCTCGTGTATTGCCAGAAAACTTAGCCGCCAGTATCGACACCAATAGCTGGCAGTTCTCAGAGCTGTTCACGTGGTTGCAAACGCAAGGCAATATCGCCCAAAACGAGATGTACCGCACCTTTAACTGTGGTGTCGGTTTTGTTATCGTCGTTCCTAAAGACAAAGCAGAAGCGGCCATCAACACGTTAAACGACGCGGGTGAAAAGGCGTGGCAGCTGGGTGAAATGGTCAAACGCAGCACTAATGATCAGGCGGATGCCGTGGTGTACCGTTAATGTCCGTTGCTACTGTATCAATTGAAACCAAGCCAACTGAACCCACTACCTCCACTACCAAACCATTAAGAATTGTCGTTTTGGTATCAGGTAGTGGTAGCAACCTGCAAGTGTTGATTGATGCCATGCAAGCAGGTGCGCTACCGATTGAGATCGTAGGTGTCATTAGCAATCGTGAGGATGCCTATGCCATCACACGTGCTAATGCCGCCTCTATTCCAGTGGTCACCCTGTCACACGTTGCTAACGGCAAACGCATGGGGATCAAAACTTTTGAGCGCCATGCTAGTGATCAGTTTATAGCATGGCAACCAGACCTTATTGTCTTAGCGGGCTTTATGCGGGTATTGAGTGCCTCATTTATTGAGAACGCGCCAGCACCGATGATTAATTTACATCCCTCCCTGCTGCCTGCTTATAAAGGTCTTGATACCCATCAACGCGCCATACAGGCAGGTGAGCGTCATCATGGCTGTAGTGTTCATGTTGTTACCGCTGAGCTTGATGCTGGCACTGTTTTGACGCAAGGGCTATTAGAAATCAATCAAAAAGAGACTGCTGATAGCCTAAAAACACGCGTGCAAAAGCTTGAACATCAACTGCTACCTTGGACGATTTTGTTGCTGGCTAAAGGCGCACTATCGCTGAGCCGTGATCAGTCAATCCATGAGCAGAAAACCTTTTTGCCCTCTACCCCTTTAAAGCTGTATCTAGACAGTTAGCTCAACAGCAAAACAGAGGGTCAGAGGTTATAAAAACCCGTTAGCGTTTACCTACTGTTAGCCACAAAAAAGCCCCGCCACTCAATGATGAATGTGAACTGACCCCCAAAACTTGGACGGTTTAGTTTACCCCAAGGACTGAGTTCTGTATTGCACAGGGCTCAGTCCTTTTAGTTTCAATTGAATACGCTCA
>JGI24025J20009_10000212_pt1 | contig 44931 bp, 38 predicted proteins | sample Cruoilmetagenom3_FD_20009 | JGI IMG/M metagenome (IMG submission 20009)
CATCAATTTCTTCTATTACAAATGGAACTCGTTCTTCCCTGATACCTTACGCCGGAACTGCCCTAACTACTGATGGTAGTAAGTATTACTGGAGAATCAAATTCTGGGACCAATATGATTACGCAGGAGCTTGGTCAGCAACAGCCCAATTCACTATGGATGGTCCACCAGTTAGTCCTACTGGATTAACAGTCGATGGAAGAACAAATCCAAGCAATTTAGACTCAACAACACCTCTTTTTTCTGCAATCTATGCTGATCCTAACCAAGACAGTGGGATATACTATGAAATAGAGGTAAATAGTCAATCAGACTTCTTAGGAACATCTATGTGGGATACTGATAAATTAGCAATGACATCAACAACCTCCGGTACAAGATGTCCAGACATTACATATGCAGGAACAGAGCTAACTGGAAACTCAGGTACTACTTACTACTGGAGAATTCGCTTCTGGGATACAGATGATAAAGTTAGTGAATGGTCATCTACTGCAACATTTGTTGATACTACCGTTGTATATATGCAATTTGAAAAAGTAAAAATGGAAGGAGTGAAAATTAACTAGTATAATGGTAGACATATGAGTTTAAAATTCGATTCAGCAAAAAAATTAAGGAAAGAGAAAAGTAAGCAGAAAATAGGAAGTTGGGAAGAGTACGAACAAAGAGAACAGGAATTTCTAAAGGAAAGATATCAAAATAAGGAACCCACCATTACTGCCGCTGTTAGAATTACAGCAGGGAAAGCAAAAAACTTTAAACTAGATATACCCCGAAGTAGTAGGCCACTTACTGATAGAATGAAAGTGAAAATCTTTGATATCCTAAGAGAAGATATAGCTAACAAAACCATTCTAGATTTGTATGCAGGCTCCGGCTCTTTTGGATTAGAAGCACTCTCAAGAGGAGCAAAAGAGTCTACATTTGTAGAAGCATCAAGACAAGCTATTTTAATTTTGAACAAGAATGTAGCTCACACAGGATTTCTACCACAAGCAGATGTAATTAAATCCAAAATTGAAGACTTCCTTTCAAAAAAAACAGTCAAAGATTCAACATATGACATAATCTTTCTTGACCCACCATACAAACTTTACAACACCAAGAGAGTACATAAAATGGAGCAAATAATAAATGATGTTTCTAAACTACTACCAGGTGTAGGAAACCCTAAAAAGAAAATATTCAAAGGTGCTTTAATAGTAAAACACCCCAGAAAATATCCCATCCATTTTCTAAACCTTGAATATATTAAAATGATCGACTCTTACCACTTCGGTCTAAATTCAATCACCTTTTTCATTGTTAAATAGGAAGATTTGTATATTTCTAACAAAAGATATAAAATACTACTAATGTACAAAAAATTTGGCATTAACAAAACAAAACTTACCAAAATTGTATATCAGACATGTATTTAATGTCGCTATTTCCTTGGAAATATTTTTTCGCAAACATATATATTTAATTCTGTATTAACAAACAATGGAAAACAATGAAAACAAAATAGAAAAGATGAGACATTCAGCTTCACATATACTAGCTCATGCTGTCTTAAAACTGTATCCCGATGCTAAATTAGGAATAGGCCCCGCAATTGATAATGGCTTTTACTACGATTTTGAGTTTAGCCAACCATTAGAGGAGAAAGACCTAAAAGAGATAGAAAAAGAGATGAAGAAGATTCAGAAAAGAAAGTTGAAAATAACTCAAACCTTTATGAAAAGAAAAGATGCTATTAAATACCTAAAAGAAATTGGTCAAGAGTACAAATTAGAACTTCTAGAAGATATACCTGATAAAGAAGTAAGCTTTTTTGTATCAGGTGATAGTGAATTCATAGACCTATGTAGAGGACCTCATGTAGAGGATACCAAAGATACTGGATATATTAAACTCATTAAAACAGCAGGTGCATACTGGAAGGGTGATGAAAACAGAAAAATGTTAACTAGAATCTATGGTGCATGCTTTGAACAAAAGGATGAGTTAAAACAGTATTTAGTAAATCTAGAAAATGCTAAGAAGTACAATCATAGAAAATTAGGGAAGCAGCTTAAACTCTTTGCAATAATTCCAGAGATAGGACAGGGACTCCCTGTATGGTTACCAAGAGGATACACCATTCGTAGAATATTAGAAAATTACATGCTAAACTTAGAAAGAAGATATGGATATCAACATATACTTACACCTCATATAAATAGAGCCGAGCTATTCGAGAAGTCTGGACACCTTAACTTCTACAAGGACTCTATGTATCCACCAATAAAGGTAGATGGTGAAGATTACTACCTTAAACCAATGAACTGTCCCGCAGGCTTTATGGTTTACAACTTAGAACCTAAAAGCTATAGAGACCTCCCATACAAATTAGGAGAATTTGGAACTGTATATAGATATGAGAAGAGTGGAGAGCTTCATGGTCTACAAAGAGTAAGAGGTTTTACTCAAAATGATGCTCATATTTTCTGTACACCAGAGCAACTTGAAGGCTCAATAAATGAGACCTTAGATATCTTAGATATCTTCTACAAAGATGTGGGATTTGATAATTACAAATTTAGACTATCTCTTTCCGATAGGGAGGCTAATCCTAAAAAATATGCTGGAGATATTGAAAAATGGAAATTTGCAGAAGAGACTCTTAGAAAAGCACTAGTTGATAGGAATATAGAATTTGAAGAAATCCCCGGTGATGCTGCATTCTACGGTCCTAAAATAGATATTGTAGCTATAAATGTGTTCGGGAAAGAAGACGCTGTCTCAACTCTTCAATTAGATTTTAATCTACCTGAAAAATTTGAAATAAAGTATATTGATTCAGATGGTACTGAAAAACAGCCATATGCAATACACAGGGCATTAATAGGTTCTTTTGAAAGATTCTTTGCTTTCCTTATCGAACATCACGCAGGAGACTTCCCTCTATGGTTAACACCAGATCAAGTAACAGTAATTCCAATATCCGAAAAACATGTTGAATATGCTACAAGCATATATGACTCTCTCAAATTAGCAGATATCAGAGTATCCTTAGATGATAGAGACAAGAGTATGCAATCTAAGATTAGGGATGCTGAAAAGTTAAAAATACCATATCTAGTAATTGTTGGGGATAAAGAAATAGAGACTGATACAGTTTCTATCAGATCCAGACTTAACAAAGAGATCGGCCTAATGAAAAAACAGGAATTCCTAGACTATCTTGAAGAAGAGATAAGGACAAAAGGTCGTAAATAAATTAATTAATAAAAATTAAATAAATGGATTCAAGAAATCAACGCAAGGATTTTGGTACAAGAACTAATGAAAGAATACGTGTACCAAAAGTATTTTTAATTAATGAAGAAGGTAATAGCTTAGGAGAGATTAGTACAGATACAGCAAGGGAGAGAGCTAAAAAAGCTGGATTAGATCTTGTAGAGGTAAGCCCAAACGCAGATCCTCCTGTATGTAGAATAATGGATTACTCCAAATATCTGTATGACCAAAGAAAGAAATTAAAAAAAAATAAAAGTAGAAAACAGAAAGAATTAAAAGAATTCCGTTTCAGTCCCGTTATAGATATAGGAGATATAAATACAAGAGTAAGAAGAGCTACAGATTTTTTGGATAAAGGTCACCCTGTTAAAATAACAATAAGAAAAAAGGGTAGACAATCATACAATCAAATGAAGGAGGTATTCGCTGAAATATTGACTAATTTTAGTGAATATAGTACTATCGAAACCGAACCAAAGAGTACATTTAATAGTATTTCAATAACGTTTAAGAAAGATGGCACGTCAAAAGACAAACAAAACAGCAAAAAAGAGAATAAAAATGTCCAACCCAAAGGACAAGAAGAAAGCTAAGATGATATATAAACAGAGTCATCAAGGACATTTAAGAACTAAAAAATCTTCTACCCAGAAAAGAAGACAGAGTGATAATGCATTCGTATATAAGCCAACACAAAAGAATTTAAAGAGAAAAATTGTAAATTTATAACCCCTAACTAATGAGAGTCAAAGGTGGAATAGTAAGAAAAAGAAGACATAAAAAGATTTTAGCAAAAACTAAAGGATACAGAATGACCAAAAGCAAACTGTATAAGGTTGCTAATGAAGCATATTTACATGCTGGTCAATACTCATACGACCATAGAAGGAGAAGAGCTTCTCAATTTAGGAATGTATGGATTCAAAAAATTAATGCTGCCTGTAAACAGAATGATATTAAATATAATCACTTCATATATTCTTTAAAGAAAAAGAATATTGAATTAAATAGGAAGGTTTTAGCAGATATTGCAGTAAATAATCCTAATGTTTTTTCCTTTTTAGTAAAATCTTTGTAGAGTCTTAAATTTTGCATATTAAAAGGACTCTACAATGAGTCCTTTTTTGTATAATATTACTGTTTAAAATATAATATTGTATACTTCAATATAAAATCATACAATTAACACATGATTAAAGAGTTAGAAAAAATATCATTAGAAATTGAAAAAGATTTAAAGGATTTAGATATTCCTCAACTAAAAAAGAAATACCTTTCTAAAGATGGAACACTTCAAAAGCTTTTTAAAAATATTAAAGATGTAAAACCTAATCAAAAAGCAGAGTATGGCAAAACATTAAATACTTTGAAAGTAATCATTGAAGAAAAGATAAATGATTCTCAAAGAGAAAAAAGTGAAGTAGAAGATAACAAAAAGATAGACTCAACTGCACCATTTGATATTAACAGTTCAAAAGAGAAACGACCACATATACTAGATCTTAAAGGCTCCTCACATCCCCTCATGCAGGAGTTAGACAAAATGTTAGATATATTCCAAAGAATGGGCTTTAATATATTAGAAAGTAGACAGATAGATGACGATTTCCATATGTTTGAAAGCCTCAACTTCCCTAAAGGTCATCCTGCAAGAGATATGTATGATACTTTCTGGACTGAGGAAGGGTTCGTTTTGCCTGCTCATACTTCAACAATGCAAAATAGGGCACTAAGAAGATTTGGACCACCTCCCATTAGGGTAGTACTGCCTGGGAGATGCTTTAGAAATGAAGCCACAGATGCTAGTCATGAACATACCTTCTACCAAATCGAGGGAATATATGTTGATAAGGGTGTTTCAATGGGCCATATGCAAGCCGTTATTAAAGAGTATCTCTCACAATACCTTGAAACAGAATTAGAAGTTAAGATGCAACCAGCATACTTTCCCTTTACTGAACCTGATATTGAGTTTGTAATAGGGTGTCCGTTTTGTAAAAAGGTAGGATGCTGTGTATGTGGATATACTGGTTGGATAGAATTAATGGGATGTGGAATGATTCATCCGAATGTACTAAGCTCGGGTGGAATAGATCCACAAGAGTATTCAGGCTTTGCATGGGGTGTTGGACTAGACAGACTAACTCTAATTAGAAAAGGTATAAAGGATATTCGTAAACTAAGAGATGGAGATATTAATTTTCTAAGACAATTCTAAACATATGAAATTACCATTAAACAGTATAAAACAGTTTTCTGAATGTAAACTTGATTTAGAAAAAATCCTTAACAATATATCAACAAAGATTGGAGCAATTGAAGGATATACTAAATACTCTGAAATATATGAAGGAATATATATAGCTCAGATAGTTAAAAAGGAACAACATGAAAATGCAGATAAATTAGCAGTATATGAAATAACGATAGGAGAGAATGAAAATATTCAAGTTGTAGCAGGAGATATATCATTAAGAGAAGGAGACAAGGTTGCATATATAAAACCAGGATATATTGTCCCTTCAACATACGGTAGTAGTCAAGAGATAAAAATTAAAGCTGTTAATATGAGAGGAATAACCTCCAATGGGATGCTCTGTTCAGAAAAAGAGTTAAATATCGGATCCAATCATACACAAGTACTAGTTTTAGATACAGATGCTAATGTAGGAGAAACATTTGGTAAATACTTTGATTTCGATGATGTTGTAATTGATATTGAAAACAAAGCCCTTACTAACAGAGGAGACCTCTTTGGAATAATAGGGCTTGCAAGAGAGCTATCTGCTGCTCAAGGGATAGCCTTTGAGAGTCCACCGTGGTACAAAAATGATGTCATAGATATTGATTTTGGAAATGACAAACTCCCCATTAAAGTTAATAACAGAATATCTAATCTCTGTCCAAGATATATGTGTGTCACCATTGATAATGTTAAGATAGATAAATCTCCAGTATGGTTACAATCTCTTCTCCTTAGATCTGGTTTTAAACCAATAAATAATATTGTTGATATAATTAACTACATAGCTATTCTTACAGGACAACCACTACACGCTTTTGACTATGACAAACTTGTAAAAGGAGACCCTAATAGTAACAACAAAGCACATCTTACAGTTAGACTTGCAAACGATGGAGAAAAGATTCATACCTTAGATAATGCTCTGATTGAATTAACAGAAAACAATTTAATAATTGCTGATAGTACTAATCCAATAGCTATTGCGGGTGTAATAGGGGGTATTGATACACAGATAGATGAAAATACAACAAAAGTAATAATTGAAAGTGCGACATTTGATAGATTTAGTATAAGGAAGAGCTCTATGGAGCTAGGAATATTTACAGAAGCTGTAACAAGATATACAAGAGGACAAGACCCTAACTACTGTTTACCAAATCTCCTAAAGACAATTTCTCTAATTAAGGAGCTCACACAGGGGGATATAGCTAGTGATCTAGTTGATATATACCCTAATCCGAAACCTTCGGAAGTTATCACAATTGATATAAATAAATTAAATATCCATTTAGGTATTAATTTAAGTAGAGAAGACATATCAAAGATATTGAAAGATTTAGAGTATCAAATTAACGAAAACAGCAAAGAAATAGAATTTCTAACTGTAACACCCCCTAAATTCAGAACAGATCTCTATATCCAAGAAGATATATATGAAGATATTGCTAGGGTATATGGATATGAAAATATTGTCTCTAGACTTCCACTAATAGAAATTAAACCAACTACTCTTAACAAAAATCTACATCTTAAAAAAGAAATACGAAATATATTAAGTAACTCTGGATGCAATGAAGTAAATACATACAGTTTTACAAGTTCTGATTTGATTCAGAAATCGAATCAAGATCCAAATTTAGCATATCATATTAAAAATTCTCTCTCTCCAGAACTCTCCCTTATGAGAGTATCTCTACTAAGTTCTCTCTTAGAAAAAGCACAATTAAATACAGCTCAAAATATATCCCCATTTTGTATATATGAATTCAATATACCACATCAAAAGGGATATACTGATAACTTCGCACTACCAAAAGAGCAGTGGCATCTTTCTATGTTTTTTTCTTCTAACGAAAATCTTTTAGAGGGTAATCCTTACTATCAAATAAAGAGATACTTTGAGAAAATAGTGAATACTTTAAAAATACCCCAATTAAGATATGACCTTATCTCAGAGAGTACACAACTAGAGTTACCAATATGGATAAAAAACATCCTTCCTACCTTTAACAAAGATTCTGCAGTATTAATAAAGTATTTTAAAGATGATAAAGATATTATACTTGGCGTTATGGGAAATATTGATAGTAATGTAAAAAAGAATTTTAAACTTCCACAATACTGTGCTGGTTTAGAAATCAATATTGAGGAATTGAGTAAGCTCTTATTTAAAAACTACAAATATATACCAATATCAAAATACCCATCGATATGGCAAGATATTACCTTTATTGTATCAAAAGATACAAAGTATCAAGATATTGTGAATACAGTAAAACAGTTAATTGATTCTAAAAATAGGCATTGTAAAGTTGAGTGCCTAGATATCTATCAAAAAGAAACTGAAACAAAAAATATTACTCTAAGAGTTACCATTGAGCATAATACAAAAACTCTAACCTACAAAGAGTTTGAAAAGATTAAAAGGAAACTAGAGACAAAAATAAATAGTGTTTAATTATTAATAATTATGAGGCTTTCTTCCTTGGATTAATATTTCCCGTTGGAATTACTATACTTGCTTCTTCTCCATCCTTTTGCTCAATTTCATCAATTTCAACAGTAAATGTAACTGTTGCCTGACCTGTCTTATCATAATTATCTTTTGCTGTAACAACTAAAGAATGACTGCCTGCAGAAAGAGAAGAAAGGAGATAAGAAAGGGTAAAACTTCCATCAGTAAGAGATGCTCCAGATAGTACATTTTCATCTATTGTAACAGAAAATTGAGATATACTTTCAAGATATCTTACATTCCCCTCTATCTTTAATGTGTCACTGCTTTTGTATTTAGAATCTTTTGCTGGAGATATTAACTCTATCACTGGAGCGTTATCTGGCCCTAAAGGAAGTGGACATATATCTGTATCAGGCATTGCAAATATGTAAGAGGAATCCCCCTTTGTAAGAAGAGTCATATATGTAGCTCTTTGTAGTTTATTCTCTAATTCAAAAGTCATTAATATCCTGTCTTCTACTAAATCATACTTTTGTGCTAGGGCTAGGTTACTTGGTACAAGACCATTCTCTTTACATACCTGTATCACCTTTCTTTCGTCTGTTTGGGGAGGTCTTCCTGCAATATATATCGTTGCCTCTTTAGTACAATTTACTCCCTCTCCAGGCACAGCTCCAGTATCTGTACAAACAGCGGTAGAAAGTATTCCTGCAGGCCTAGTGAATAGCTCTACCTTGTATCTATCTGCAAGTCTGCTAGTTATTGCATGTGCTATTGGTAAAGGTATAGATACACCCCAACCTCCTGGGGTTAAAGTATTATCATTATTTCCAGCCCATACTCCAACAGCTAAATTCTTATGATACATTACTGTTGTTAAATCTCTTGGTCCATCAGTAGTACCTGTTTTAAAACAAACATTTGAACCACTAACTCTGGAGTTAGCAGTCCCTATCCTGTCACCATGTCCACCTAAATCACAAAGTATATAGTTAAGTAGATATATCTCTTTTTCATCTATTACTTGCCTAGCAGGAGCATCTTCTTTTTCCTTAAGTATATTACCCTTAGGATCCTCTACCTTAAGGATCGCAACTGTATCGTTTCTTGCTCCTTCATTTGCAAATACTCCAAAAGCAGTGGTATGCTCAAGAAGTTTCATCTCTCCAGCACCCAAAGCCAAAGGTAATCCATAGTCAGATTTATTTCTAAGAGTGGTTATACCTAGTTTCTCAGTTGTCTGAAGTAGTGCATCTATTCCAGCAAGCTGTAATGTATATACCGCTGGAATATTCCTAGATCTTCCAAGATTCTTTCTAGCGGTACCAATACCCTCAAAACTCTTGTTCCAGTTGTCTGGTTTGTAATTACCAAAACTCATTCTAATATCTGGAGCAAGTGTCCAAGGTCCATATCCTCTAGAAAAAGCAGCTAGATATGTATATGGTTTCGCAGAGGAACCAACCTGTCTATTACTTGTAGTAATATTTACATTTCCATCTACCCTAGGATCATCAATATTCCAATAGTCTATAGAGCCAACCATAGAAAGAATTTCTCCAGTATTTGGATCCATTACAACAACAGCCCCGTTATTTACATTATATGATTTCCCTCTTTGATTTATACCCTTTACCAACTCATCTTCTGCAATCTCTTGCACAGAGTAATCTAATGTTGTAGTAACTTTTAATCCACCTCTTTCAACTCTTTCAACACCAAACTCTTCCTCTAAAATCTGTTTAACATAGAATACAAAGTGTGGGGCCTTAATATCAATTCTTCTGGTCTTGTAAACTAACTCTTCAGCTTTTGCCTCTTCTATCTCCTCCTCTGTAACACCTGTTAAATTTCTATGCTTGTACATCTGATCTAACACCCACTCTTGTCTAACCTTTGCAAGGTCAGGGTTCGTACCAAAAAGAGGAGAGTAGGTCCCTGGACTTTGTATTAATCCCGCTATTAGAGCACTCTCTGCAATACTTAAATCCTGAACATTCTTACCAAAGTAAGCGTTTGCAGCAGCCTGAAAACCATAATTTACACCTCCCAGAGGAATTTCATTCATATACATCTGTAATATCTCATCCTTTGTTAAAGTTTGTTCCACCTGCATAGTAATTAAAATCTCTTTAATCTTTCTTGAATATTTCTGCTCATACGCCTCCTCACCTAAAACATCAAAAAGGATTGTTGTCTTTATTAACTGTTGTGTTATCGTACTTGCACCTCTTACAATTTCCCCACTTCTAAGATTTTGAATTGCGGCCATAACTATTCCAGTATAGTCAATACCCTTATGTTGGTAGAATTCAATATCTTCCGCAGCCAAAAGAGCCCATTTTGTATGTTCTGGGATACCTTCAATAGATACAAACTCTCTGTTTTGATCACCATATACTGTATAGAGTAAAACCCCATTTCTATCAAATATCTGTGTACTTTGATCAGAGGTCCTATCAACAAGTTCATCTGGAGCGGGTAGTGCGTTTTGTAAACTCTTAAGATATATTCCAACTCCAATAAGGGAGAGACAACCAATAAAGAAACTAATTCCAATAGCAATATAGAGAATTTTTTTAAATTTCTTTTTCTTGAACTTTCCTGCTACTCCAGAGAACTTTCTCTTTTTAGCAGTTCTCTTACTAACATTCTTCTTGTTGTATCTCCTAATACGGCTATAGTTGTTTAAAGAAGTTTTTCTTTTTCTTCTAGGAGATCTCTTTTTAGATTTTGACATAGAAACATTATATTTCATAAAAACAATATCTTGATGATATTTTCTCTCTATAAATATATCGTATTTACATCCAATATTCAACACAACAGTATTAATGATATAATCAAAATATGAAACAAAAAACAGTATCAAAATTACCATACAAAGGGACAATGGACTGGTATCCTAAGGATGTCTATGCCAGAAATTATCTCTTTGATATATGGACAAAAGTAGCAAAAAGATATGGATATCAACAGTATGATACCCCTCTAATTGAGGATGCAAATCTTTACAAAGTAAAATCTGGAGAGGAAATCGCAAACAATCAGCTGTATAGCTTTGTTGATAAAGGGGATAGGGAGATTGCATTAAGGCCAGAGATGACTCCATCCCTAGCAAGGATTATTGCTGCAAGAAAAAATGAGCTCTCATTTCCTCTTCGATGGTTTAATATCGGCAAGTATTACCGATATGAAAAACCCCAAAAGGGAAGAAGAAGAGAATTCGTTCAACTTAATATCGATATATTAGGAATAGATTCAATCTTTGCTGAGGTAGAAATAATTCAGTATATAATGGATGTTATGAAAGAGCTAAAAGCTCCTTTAGAAACGTATGAATTAAGAATAAATAGTAGATATTTACTCGATTTTCTCTTTGACACTATCCTATCACTAGATGAAGATAAAAAGGCTAAACTTGGCAGAGCATTAGACAACTATCTTAAGATGCCTGAATCTACTTTCAAGGAGTATCTTTTTGAAATAGGACTTAGTGAAGAACAGGTATCAAATGTTTTAGATTTCCTTACTTGGGATATTGATACTCTAAAAAAAATTAAGAAGAAATCTAAAGGGGCAGAACAACTGCTCTCTCTCTTTAAACTTCTCGAAGAGCTTTCGGTAACAAACATCTCTTTCTCTCCTTACATAGTAAGAGGTCTACAGTATTACACAGGAATTGTCATTGAGATGTATGATGTCGGCCAAGCTCAAAACCCAAGAGCTCTGTTTGGTGGAGGAAGATATGACAATCTTTTGGAAATATTTGGTGAGCAGAAAATACCTGCATTTGGATTAGGTTGGGGTGATATAACTACATTAGATTACCTTAATTCATATAATTTAATCCCACCATATGAAGAGAATATTGATATCTTCGTTTGTTTAATCGATGACAAACTCTTTACCCAAAGCTTTGATGTGGCATCCTATTTAAGAGAGAAGGATTTCAATGTTTTACAGCAATTTAAAGCTAACAAATTATCTAAACAGCTAAAATTTGTTAATCAACAAAATATCCCTTGGGCCCTAATTATTGGAGAAGATGAAATTAAAAAGGGTGTAGTACAGCTTAAAGATATGAGAAATAGACAATCTTTCTTAATTAAGAAAGAGGATATCATAGAAAAGATAAAGAAAGTGGCTTAAAATATTCCCCTTAATATATTTAGGAGCTCATATAGAACAGGTTATCCTTGTTTTAGAAAATCAGCCTGAAATTGCCCCAATTATAAATAAATATCCTAACAGATTTATATATATCTCAGCTGAAGATATCTCAAACTCTCTAGATTTAGTAAAAGATAATGATATTGATCTGTTCTGTATTAACATCTTCCCTTTTAACAAAGATATCTCATCAATAATTTGTAAGATAAAAAATTCAAGTAAAACAATTAAGATATTTTCCATTTTACCTTCAAAGATTCCTATCGTTATGGATTGCCTATCTAGAGGATTGGATGATTATGTGCTTAAAGACAATTACTCACAACACTCTTTAGAATGTCGTATATTAAAACTCCTTAGCTATTCAACTCCACAAATATGGGAAGTTAAAAATTTCTCCTATCTAAACCTATTACCTCACATGAAAGAGTTATGTTTTAAAAAAACAAGAATAAGGTTAACTGATTTTGAATATACATTTCTAAATTACACTATCGATAGACAGGGGTATTGTAATATCAAAGAGTTTCAACAGTATCTCTCTTGTACTAATAAAAGAGAGATTCCAAAAGAGAATTTGGTTGTATATATAAATAGGTTAAAACAAAAAATTGAATATCAGTGTGGTCATCGTTGTATCAAATCAAAATATGGAGAGGGTTATTACTTAGATATTTAGACTTTCTTTCTCCACTCAGATATCCTGTTTAAAGCCTCTATGGGAGTTAAATTGTCTATATCTAACTTCTGGATTTCTCTCTCTATCTCGGACTCCTTAGCTGTAAAGAGTGGATACTGTAAAGTACTTTGTACATTCTTTTTCTCTTTCTCACTATCTAATATATCTCCCTCCCTTATTGAGTCTTGGGCATTAAACATTTTTTCTTGCTCAAAGTTTTCAAGTATCTCATTCGCTCTTTTTATAACTTTCTCCGGTAATCCTGCCATTTTAGCTACATATATCCCATAGCTTCTATCTGTACCCCCTTCAACAATTTTTCTTAAAAATATGACTGTCCCCTCATTTAAATCCTCTTCAACTAAAACATTGTAATTTTTAACTTTGTCTGGGATTCTTTCAGAAAGTCTTAATAGCTCATGATAGTGAGTAGCAAAAAGCGTTCTACATTGAAGATCATTAACCAAATATTCTGCTAATGCCCAAGCTATACTAACACCATCATATGTACTTGTACCCCTCCCTACCTCATCTAGGACTACCAAACTGTACTTAGTAGCATTGTTAACAATATTTGCAGCTTCATCCATCTCTACCATGAATGTACTTCTTCCCTTTGAAAGATCATCTGATGCACCAACTCTTGTAAATATTCTATCAACAATCGACAGCTCCATACTCTGTGCCGGTACAAAACTCCCTATTTGAGCAAGTAAAACGAGGAGCGCTACCTGCCTAATGTATGTTGATTTACCAGACATATTAGGACCTGTTAGTATAGACATAGATGCATTTTGAGAATCCATATATACATCATTTGATATGAATTCCTCATCATTTATAATCTCAACAACAGGATGTCTTCCTTTCTTAACATTAATAACGCCATCTTTTTCCCCCATTTCATAGATAGTTGGTTTAACATATTTTCTTTCTAATGCTATTTGAGCAAAACTACAAAAGACATCAATTTTTGCAATCTTTATCGATAGCTCTTGTAGTTGAGGAATATATTGTGAAAGAGAGTTTCTAAATTCAACAAAAAGCTCATACTCTAACTTATTTAATTTCTCCTGTGCAGTTAGAATTATATCCTCCTTCTTTTTTAATTCCTCTGTTATATATCTTTCTGAATTAACAAGAGTCTGTTTCCTAATGTATCTCTCGGGAACCTTGTCTTGGTGTGTTTTAGTTACCTCTATGTAATAGCCAAAGACTTTGTTAAATCCAATCTTTAAACTCCCAATACCTGTGTTCTTTTTTTCATTTTCTTCAAAATCCTTAATCCAACTCTTACTATCCCCTGATAGCTCTCTTAACTGAGCAACTTCCAAGTTGAAAGAGCTCTTAATCATTCCTCCTTCTAAAATAGTGAGAGGAGGGGAATCTACAATACAGTTATCAACTTTTTCTACAACATTCTTCAATACTTCATCATACTCATCTAGCTCTTTAGATATATCTGGTGTTTGTGAGAGTAGTTTTTTTAGTTTAAGAATATTTTCTAAAGATATTTGTAAAGATTTAATATCCCGTCCATTAGCTCTTCCCAATCCAATCTTTCCAACAATTCTTTCAACATCATTTATCTCGGAAAGAATTTCTTTAGAACTCTCTAGCATCTTCCTGTTTTGGAAAAATATATCGACTTTTTCCAATCTTTCATCAATATGACTCTTTCCAATCAATGGGTTAAGTATCCAAGAGTAGAGTTGTCTTTTACCCATTTGTGTGGAGGTGTAGTCGAGGATAGAAAAGAGAGAGCCCTTAGTCTGATTATCATATGAGTTAGCTATTAACTCTAAATTTCTAATAGTGGCCCTATCTAGTATCATATTTGTTGTAAGATTTCTTCTTTGAGGCTTTCTAATATGGGTAGGATCCATTAATTGGGTATCTTGTATATGCTTTACTATCATGGCTACTGCACATATACTGCTTTCCTTTTCTTGAAGATCTAATGACTCAAGGTTTGATATATTAAAAAACTCTTTCACTATCTCTTCAGCGTATTTCCTGTTTAATAGCCCTTTACTTACGAACTGTACTGGAAGAGTAGGGAACTTAAAATTTTTCTCCTCTTCTAAAAGAATTATCTCTGCTGGATCAAAGGATGATATTATACTTTCAATATTTTTCTCATTAAATTTTGTATCTATCCAAAGAAATTCACCAGTAGAGATATCACACAGACTTACTCCCATATCACTTTTGTTTTTTACAAAAGAGCATATGTAATTACTCTTAACAGAGTCTTGTGTATCCATAGTTCCAGGAGTAACTATCCTTGTAACACCCCTTTTAACTATACCCTTGGATAGCTTAGGGTCTTCTAATTGATCAACTATTACAGCACAGTACCCACTCTTAATTAACTTAGGAAGATATTGATCTAATGCTTTATGAGGAAATCCAGCCAAGAGTGTAGCATCTTTCCCTTTGTTTCTAGATGTAAGAGTAATATTTAAAACTTTAGAGGTGAGTTTTGCATCATCACCAAATGTTTCAAAGAAATCACCCATTCTAAAAAGTACCACCTTATCTGGGTACTGTTTTTTAAATCTGAGGTATTGAGACATCATTGGTGTCTTTTTAATATCTTTTTCCATTCCCTATTATACAAAAGAATATATAGTGATAACTATATAGTTTACCAAGTATAGCTATTTTTTACCAAGAATTAGCTTTGCTTCTTGCTGCGCAACAAGTTTTCGTATATCTCTAACAGACTTAGGCAATACTGATACTCCATCAACGCCTTTTTCAATACAGTATTTAACTAAATCTTCATCGGCTTCAGACATAACAATGAGATCTGTAGACTCCTTGTCTATCATATCTGATACTGTATCTACAATCTTGAGAGAACTGTTAATACTTAAATCGTATTTAGCTTTTTGATCTGTTATTTTAAAGCCTTGCATAACTCTAACAATCCTAGGCATATCCAATATCAAACCATCTATTTTAGAATCAAGTATCTCATCAGCTAAAATTATATCCGTAGGATTATCAAGTATCCCATATACCTTAAAGGATGCTGTTCTTCTTAAGCCTTGAGCTAGTAAACTCTTTTTAAACTCTTTCATTGAATCTCCATTTTTAGGTGCATATATACCAATATCTACATTCCTCCTCTTGTAAACATTTCTTACCCTTCTAACTATCTTTAGTACTCTACCCAGTAGCTCTCTGTTTGCAAGATAGTGAGAAATACCTCCGACAGTATCATCTATTTCAGAGTTCTCAAACTGCTTACCTTTAACTAAATTCTTAAAATCTAAGGCTGAGTGTGAACCTAAAGCTATGACTACTTTGTTACCTTCCACTAAATCAATATATTTACAAAGCTCTTCAGAGATTTTTTTAGAATATTCAACAAACTTCTTGTCTTCAACATATGCTAGGATATGCCTACCATCTTTAATCATAATTTCATCTAAATCAACATGTACCAAGCCATGAGAATTCCCTACAACATCAATCAATTTATTTGGCTCTCCCAATGCAGAAAGAAATACCTTGGTTGCACAAGGTGGTAAATTCATATCATGAGGAATCTTTAACTCCTCTTCTTGCTCCTGAGTTTCTTTTTGTTCCATCTGTTCTGGTTTAAGTAAATCAATACCAGAAAGTTCTTCTTTCTTGTAGGCCTGTACCACTGGATGTGGTACCGATTGAGTAGGAGATATTACTTTTTCGATATATACACTACCTGTATTACCATCCAATCTAACAGGTTGACCATTCTTTAATAGTAAAGATGCATCTTTAGCACCAACTACAGCAGGGATTTCAAACTCACGACAAAGAATTGCAGTATCACTTGTTACTCCACCACTTTCAAGTATTATCCCCCCAGAACTAATTATCAAACCCTCCATCTCAGAAGAGTACTCTTTGATAACAAGAATACTTCCTTTACTCACTTTAGGTATACTCTCCTTATCAACCAAAGCTATTTTACCAACAACAACACCAAAACTTGCACCTACACCCTTAACTATCAAGTCCTCTTTTTGGGTAATCTGTTTCCCCTCTAAATTCTCTTTCTCTTTTACACGAACTTTAGCTACATTAACTAACTTCTGAGTAAGAGAACCTTTTTCATATTTGTTACTCTGTACAATCTTTTTAGCATTCTCCACTGCTTTTTCTTCAAGCATTCCAATCCCTTCATACCTTTGTGTACACCAAGCCAAAACCTCACCTAAAGTATCAAAACTCTCTATATTAGTAAGCTTGATAGTATCTGGAGCATATTTCTCATAGAGATCTTTACTTTGTAGGACCCAAACCTTTCCTCCAGACATAACCCACTCTATACTTTGCGGTTTTCTTAATTTGTTCTCAACTATTAGGGATATTTTTGCTATCTCCTGTAAATACCTATCCTCTACCTTCTGTCTATGACTCCAATTGTTTGATATCGTTACCTTTTGAGTACCATCCTTTTGAGAACCTCTTTTAAGTATTCTAATCTTCATCCACTCTTGAGGAGAGATTTTCTTTTCTAAAACAGAGAGATCTTTCTTGTTTAGAAGATATGTATCCGGAGTTAATTCCCCTAAAGATATTGTATCTCCAAGTCCATATACCGCCTCTATACTTAACTTTGTAGTATCTCTAGTAATCGGATCTACTGTAAAAGATACTCCAGATACTTCAGACTGGATCATTTTTTGAACGACAACAGCTAGTTTAACATCAGCGAGATTAATTCCCTTTGAGGATGCATAGGCAACAACATCATCAGTAAACAGTGAAGCAAAAACTCTTTTTATCGATTCTAAAAGATTCTTTCCTCCCCTAACATTTAACTCTGTAGAGAAAATACCACTAAAAGAAAGCTCCGGAACAGATGGAAAGACAACAGATGATCTTACAGATACCCATGCATCAGTAAAACCAGATATCCTTGCATACCCTGAGAGTATTTCATTTACTATCTCATCTTCTAAATCAGTTTTAAGTATCGATTTTAAAACCTCATCATCATCTGGGTTTTTCTTCTCTTTGAGTAGATCTTTAGAATCCCTTATTAAAGAGGTAGAGATAACCTTATCAAATACAGAACTAGAAACAACAAAAAAATCTGGAATTGGAATATCCATATCCTTAAGTTCAAAAAGGCTTAGACCTTTTCTTCCTACAGTTGATTCCTTTAATTTAGAAAATGAGTAGTCTTCCCAGAAATATATAGATTTATTAGGATTTATCTTTGTTTCAGACATCTAATGGGCAGTAATATTAACTATCTAAATGCTACCTTTAGCCTCGATTTTTTGCAAGTCTATGTAAAACTCATAACATATTGTTGCAATAACGACTGTGGGAACAGCTAATACTGCACCCCATACTCCAAAAAGAATTAAAAACGCCGCTGCAGTAAACAAGAAAACTATTGGACGTATCCCAGTAATATCTCCCATTACTTTAGGGATTATGAAGTTATTCTCTATCTGTTGATACACTATAAATATCAAAAGTATTATAAAGGCAGTCAATGGACCCTTTGTAATAAGCGCAAAAAGGACAGGGGGTACAGAAGAGAAGGTAGCCCCAAGAGATGGAATTGCTGAAAGCAAAGCTACAAATACTCCCATTGGGAGAGCAAATGGAATTCCAAAGATTGTTAAAATAACTCCTAAGGTCAAACCAGCAATTGTGCTCACAACTGCCTGTCCTAGTAACCATCTACCTAACTTCCTTTCTAAATCTAATACCAATTTCTTTACTCTTTCTCTTTTCTCATCAGAGGTAATCCTTATCAATCCAAAATCGACAAGAGAATCATGTTCTAAAAGTAGATAAATTGAAAAAATCATAGATGCAAAAAAGAGAGTAACCCAGCCAAAGATTCCACCTACAAGATTTATCATATTTGTGAACGTATTCTCTAATGTAATTCCTGAAAACCAATCAGATACTAATTTATTTATAGTAGAAGAATCTATACGGGATTCCCAGATTGAGAATGTATTTAAATCTGAAGTAAACCTACTTATCCAAACAGGGATACTATCAACAAGGTTGTCTATTTGATTAACAAAAGGAACTATAACTAAACCAAACATTGTGAGTATGAAAAAGATACCTAAAAAATACGTTATGAAAATTGATAAACCTTTTGAAAGCTTCCTTTTTGTAAACCAATTAATAACAGGTATTGCAGCAGATATTAGAACAATACTTAAAAAGAGGAAAATTAGTAAAGTTAGAATTTGGTTTCCCCAAAAGATAACCCCTAGGATTAATCCTACAAGGACAACTAATTTCCAAGAGAATTCAACCGTAACAACCCCTCTCTTTTTCTCTCTTGTACTTTGCATTTTACTAATTTGGACAAGTTCTTTAGCAATATCTCTTTTCTCTTCTTCCTTTTTGTTGATATTTAATATTTTTTTCATATATATATAAATTATACTTAATCTTCTATTATATCAAGTAAATACCCTCATAAACTAGTCCTCTCCCTTTTAGATATTAATGGAATAATTTTTGCAGCTAGAAATGTCGCTATTGGAACAATTAGAAGAATTCCCAAACTAGGTACAACAATACGAACTATCTCTTCGGCTATTATATCTGTTTTAATTATATTCCCTATACCACCAGAACTGTATGTAAGTAGCATTACCAAAGCAAGACTAGAACCAGCATATGCCACAAACAGTGTATTTATCATCGATGAGATATGATCTTTCCCAATATTCATAGACTTAAGATAGAGTTTACTAGTGGAAAGTTGGTTATCAACTTTAAATATCTCTTGCACAGATGAAATTTGACTCATAACTACATCATCAAGTACTCCCACAGCACTAATAAGTATACTAATAAAATATATTTCTGAGAGATTAATTCCTCCATCTGTTTGGCTAAAGAGTAAAAAGGCTTCTTCACTCCCACTTCCATCTATATTAATTAAATTCATAAAAATTTTTGCAAATATCCCTACTATTATCACACCTATGGATGTCGAAATAGCCCCAATAGTGCTTTTCCTGTTAAAACCGTGTGATAGATAAATCATCACAAAAAGCATTACACCTACAGTCATGATACCAATAATCATTATGCTCTTACCTTCAATAAATTTCGGAATAGCCCAGATATACAAAATTAATATAGTCAGTACAAAACTAATCAAAGAACCAACCCCCTGTTTTCCACCAATGATAACTGAAAGCAGAGCAAATATTCCTACCAATATTAAAATAGAAAAATTCCTGTTATACCCAGTTATACTCCAAACCTCATTTCCAAACTCATCACTTACAGAAGTTATGTATACCTTGTCCCCCTCTTTGAATTTAGGAGTATCTGTTTCCGCAAGCATAGGGATACTCTTTTCTGTTAAATCCAAATCTGAGATAAATACTACATATTCAAAACAGTTATACCCATCCGCTAAAACATCAGAGCAGGGAACCTCTTTGCTCTCCTGTACAACTCCCTTGTAAGATACTTCCTCTTGAGCAAGAACTTTTGTTAATGGAAAAAAGAAAAACAGTATTAAAAATAGACGAAAAAACTTTTTCATCTCCCATTATACAAAAAAGGGGAGACATATGTCTCCCCTTTAATAAATATGGCAGATTTTAACTCTTGTTCTTAAGATACATAACCGTAGAACTACCCATAAGAGCAAATATCGCAAGTAATCCAAATAGCATCATAAGATTGTTTGCCATTAGGAAATCAAGTTCTCCAGCAGCTTGTGGGATATTCGTATCAATAACTGCATCCCCATTAACATCTCCAGTAGGAGAATATGTTACACGTATCTTTTCATCAAGTAATACCTCATTTCCGGCTACATCGGTAAGATATATGGAAAAGACATTCTTTCCCTCATCTAATCCTATTCCCTCAATTCTAAAATCTCCTTCATCACTAGCTATACCACCAAAACTTTCTGTTCCTCTCTTAACCTCAACTGTTGACTGCACCTCTGTAGTACCAACTAGAATAAAGGTATCCTTGTTAGTCTCTGGCCCATATTTCATAGTGAATAGCTCCTCATCTGGAGCAGTTCTATCAACAACTGAAAGTTCAGATTTAGAAAGTGGAGTTATATACCTATTAGGAAAACCTCTAACACCCGCTACAGTAACATCATACTTCCCCTCATCCTCTACAACATATGTATAACTAAATTCCTCACTATCCTGAACCTTCGTTTCTCCAACCTTCTCATCGTTTACATATACAAAAACTGTATCGTAACCCTTTGCCTCTCCTTCTATAGTAATTTCTTCCTCGTTAGTAATAGAGGTAATATTAGTAATTATAGGAGACTCTAACTCTGGATCCAGAAGTGGTTCCTCCCTATATTTAATAAAAGAGAAAATTCCAAAGGCAACTAGTAAAATACCTAATCCGATAAATACAGAGCCTACTAACCTTGAAACTTTTTCTTGATTATGTGGTAAAGGCTGTTTAATCTCAACCTTACTTCTCATACTCATCTCCTCTTGTGAGACCTTAGAAGAAGTTTTATTAATAATTTTTTTTCTTGCCACGCTAACCTATATTATAATTTATATACCCAATATTCCATAGCATAGAACAAAATTCTAAATAGTGCAAGAAGTAATTAAAATTGGTAAAATACTCCCATGAACAAAATATCAAAGATTCTTTTAACTACAATATTAATATTCATAGTTCTCCTCCCATTGGGATATTTCATAATATACCCTAATTACAACAAATTAATCGGACCTATAAAAAGATTTGATATACACAGGAGTGCTCAAGAAATTACTTTCCAAGTTTTAACCCAACTGGTTCCAAGTAAGGAGAAAGTTTTAGGAAAAGAAGATATCAATAACTCAAATTTAAGTATTGAGGAGAGTATAAATAAAGATTTTGTACTTGATGAAAAAGTTTTAGAAGAATTAAACACCTCTATCTCTATTAACTCAATAGAAGTTGCTGGAAAGATATTCGAAGGAATATCACCAATTACGATGGATATGGGATTTTGGCACTTCCCAGTTTCAGGATTTCCAGGCAAAAAGGGTAATTTTGTGGTAATAGGGCATAGATACGCTAAACTTCCACCTGAAAAAGATACCTTTTTTAACCTAAACAAGGTTAAAGTAGGGGATAAGATTGAAGTTTTTCAATTTGGCTCTGAGTATACATATATAGTTACGGAAACTAAAATTGTAGAAAAAAATGACACTTCCATACTAAACGATTTTTCTGATTACAGAATAACCTTAATTACCTGTACACCCCTTTGGACAGACAAACAAAGGCTAGTAATAGTAGGTAAACTGGACAAATTGTATAAAAACACTTAAAATGCAATACTTTTAAATTACATTAAATATTTCATGGACAATTTTTACAAAATAAAGGAGATTAATCCATATACTTTTGAGATAACTATTACAATACCTTCTGACAGTTTCAAAAAATCATATGATTTACTTCTTAAAGACTACTCTAAGGATCTAGATATTAAAGGATTTAGAAAGGGAAATGTACCATCAGATTTAGTTAGTGATCAAGTCAAAGAAGTTGTTCAATTTGAAGCATTTGAGAAACTAGCTCCAATATATATTAATACAACAATCTCTAAAGAAAAACTTGAACCAATTGCTCCCCCTGAATATAAAGAGACTCCTAAAATATTAGAGGGAATTGACATTCCTTTTACAATCACCATTACCACAATGCCTGATTTTAAATTAGGTGATATAAAAAAAGTAAAAGTAAAGAAAGAAGATATTAAAGTAACTAATGAGGAAGTACAGAAAGCTTTAGATGAACTTAAAGAATCCCAAAAAACAGCAGAAAAGGAATTAAATGATAAATGGGCAAAAGAGGTGGGGAAAGTATTAGGTGATGAAAAAGTAAAAACATTGGATGAATTGAAAGAAAAAATAAAGAATGCAATAAAGATACAAAAGGAACACTATCAATTACACAGTATGCAAGACCAAGCACTTAAACTAGCTATTAAAGAATCAAAAATTGAAATACCACAAGCTGCAGTAGATTTTGAAGCAAGAGAAAGAGAAAGATTCTTTAATGAAGATATACAAAAGAAAGGAATAAATATTGAAGATTTTCTCAAAGCTAATAATATCACTATCGAAAAGATGAGAGAGCTATGGCAGTTGGATGCGAAAGAGGCAATAGAGACAGATGTATTTTTAAGCCTTTACGCTGATGTAAAAGATGTTGAGATTACAGACAAGGAATTAGAAGAGAGAATAGGGGCAATAAAGAAAGAAAGACCAGACACAGATGAGAGTATCTTTAGTAATCCTCAATGGAAGGAATATATTAAGAAGGTTGAGAGAAAAGAGAAGGGCTTTAGAACATTCATAGAAGAGGTACTAGGTAAAGAGTTCTTAGATAGTCATAATTAAAATTTTACATTTTAAAAATGTCAGTTTTAATTCCAACAGTAATTGAAAAAGATAGAGAAGGGGACAGAGCATATGATATATACTCCAGACTTTTAAAAGATAGAATTCTCTTTGTAGGAGGCCCTATTGAAACAAATATCGCTAATACTGTAGTAGCACAGCTACTCTTTTTAGAAAAAGAAAACCCCAATGAAGATATCCAAATGTTTATTAACTCCCCAGGAGGAGAGATTGATGCTGGTATGGCTATACTAGATACCATGAACTACATTAAATGTGATATATCTACAATAGCTGTGGGTGTAGCAGCATCAATGGGTTCATTTTTACTAGCACATGGAGCTAAGGGAAAAAGATTTGCACTCCCTAATAGTAAAATACATATACACCAACCTTTAGGAGGAGTTAGAGGACAAGCAAGTGATATCGCTATTGGAGCAGAAGAGATAATAAAAACAAGAGTACAGCTATACAAAATGCTTTCTAAACAAACAGGACAAAGTATAAAACAGATAGAAAAGGATGCTGATAGAGATAAGTATTTTACAGCTAAAGAAGCAAAAGAGTACGGACTAATAGATAAAGTTATTACTAAAAGATAGTCTTAAAAGATTCCTTCAGGAGTATAGACAATAGGTTGATAAATATAGATATTAATTATAAAATACTGATTGTAAGGGCGATTAGCTCAGCTGGCTAGAGCATCACATTGACATTGTGGAGGTCACAGGTTCGAGTCCCGTATCGCCCACCATTTTTCAATCAACATACTTTAGATACAGATATATAGCAGAAAGATTATGATGTGTTAAATCTATTCTCTGTGTATCACACTCATAGTCATAACATATACCTCCAGATATTAAATCAAATTCTGTTTTCCTATCAGATTTAGGACCATCTATTTGTAAAGACATAAGGTATTTTAAAGATTCACTCATAAACTCCTTTATCTCAATGTAAAAATCATAATCCCTTTCCTTTGCTATCCATGCTACATGTGCTAACCCCTCTAGATATACTCCTAAATTAGCTTTAGGAGGATAACCAGTAGAAGTATCAAGATAAATTGAAACTGGTATACCACTTATCCTAAAATACTCCTGTGTATACATTTTCATAAAATCCCAATACTCTTTGCTATTATCAATTTGATAAAGATATGCAAACCCCTCCATAGCCCAAGCGTAAATAGAGTAATTAAAATCTTCATTAGAATATCTATCTATAATATATTCTGCAGCTTTTTGGGCTCCAATTAAATACCTTTCATCATTACTCAATCTGTATATCCTAATTAGTGCATAGAAAGATTCCCCATTGTTGTAATCTGATTCTCTTCCTGTATCTAAAAGATATATAAAGGAACCTTCATCTGTTTGTGTAAAAAGTAAATAGTTAGCTAAACTCTTTGCTTCTTGCATATACTCCTCTTTGGCCTGATCACTACCCTCCATATATTCAACAAGGGCTAAGAGATAGAGAGCAACGGAATTTGATTTCTTAACTCCTTCATGATTAATAGCTATAGTAGGAACATCATTCTCAACATCCTCATAAAGACCATGGAAAAAATCTATACCCTTTTCAATACTATCCTCGTATTTACTTCCGCCCTCATACTGATACACCTGACAAAGAGAGTAAAGCCCTCCTGCCTGTCTCACTATATTGTAGCCCTCAATGACTCGCCCAGTTGAAACATCTAATTCATAGTTAAAATCCCCTTGCTTAGTTTGATTTTTAACTAACCAATCAGTATAAAGAAGCATAGACTCCTCTAAATTCTCCTCATAAGTATTGGTAATACTATATTTAACAAAAAAGAAGGTAAGAGTAAAAATCAACAATCCTAAAACAAGAAGAGGGGAATATATCTTTTTCATTTATCAATTATATGTTACAAATTCAAAATATCAAATCAATCACTAAAATACTTTGAAAGAATAAGCTTACGTCTTAACTCTTTACTAGGTATAGGATAATTATCTTGCTTATCATATGGCAATTGATCATAGAAATCCCTCCAAAAATCATTATATTAACTTTTCTTAACTACTACAACTTAAATAATTACACGTTGCCATTACATTAAACCAACCCTTCCTAAATATTTCCTATCATAGTAAGTGAATTTCTCCTCTGGCATAAGTAAAACCCTATCTGGATTTAATCCTGATACAAATTCAGGTTCATGACTTACGATAATGACAGTCCCCTTGTACTCTTTAAGAGCATCCAAAAGAATAACCTGTGAAGCAGGATCTAAATATGTAGTGGGCTCATCTAAAATTAATACATTAATATCTTGTGCAAAAAGCCTAGCCAAAGCTAATCTTGTTTTCTCTCCACCAGAAAGAGTCTTTACTTTCTGATTAACCATATCTCCTGAAATTAAAAATTTGCCCAGAAAATTTCTCCAATACTGATCAACCCAGATTTGCGAAGTACCCACCTCCCTAACATTTTGCATAACAGTTTTACTGTAATCTAAATCCTCATACTCCTGAGCATAGTAACCAAAATTAACATTATTCCCCCACCTATATTTACCTTTACTCTGTTTTAATTTACCAGCCAATATCTTAAGAAGAGTAGTCTTTCCGACACCATTCTTACCAATAACTACAACCTTTTGCCCCCTTTCTATTTCCATATTAATATCCTTAAGTACGGTATTAGTACCATATCTTTTAGACAAATTACTAATTACCAATACCTCCCTTGCACACCTTTGTACAGGAGAAAGCTTTATCTTAATACTTTTACTCTTTGAAAGAAGTTTCTCTTTCTTTTCAATATCCTCCTTTAACTCCCTAACCATATCAAATCTTTTTGATGCCCTCTTAGCCTCCTTGTAGGTCTTTCTACCTGCTAATTGCTGGGCTGATTTCTCTAATCTCTTAGCATTCTTCTCAATATTAGTGATCTCTCTTACTAAGGTTTCATCTTGAATGGATTTTAATTTAAGAAATTTATCATAGTTACCCTTGTATACCTCTATACGATGAGTAAGCTCATTAAGAAACCATATCTTACTCAAACCTCTATTCATTAATCTAAGATCGTGAGATATAACTAGGACACTGTTTTTGTAATTAGTTAAATACTTCATCAACCACTGTGCAGAGGGAATATCTAAAAAATTGGTAGGTTCATCTAATATCAAAATGTCTGGATTTTTACAAAGAACCTTTATCAATTCCACCTTTATTTTCTGACCCCCTGACAACTCATTAAGGATACTGTCCGAATCTTTCTCATCCATATTTAATTTGTTAAGAAACTTGTTTATTTCCCATTCATGTATATCTAATCCCTGATCAAGAATTAAATACTCACCAATTGAAAGTGATTGATCGCTATATTTAAATTCAATATCCTTATGAATCTCTTGAGAAAGGTATGAGTATGTCCCCACTATATTTATTTCTCCACCATCATTTTCTAATTTGCCAACAATTAATTTAAGAAGAGTACTCTTTCCAGCACCATTAACTCCTACTATCCCAACTTTCTCACCCCATCCTAAAAAAAGGTTAATCTCTTTTAATATTGTTTTTCCTCCGACTTCATATGAGAGGTGTTTAATTTCTAACATAACTTCCAATTATATACTATATTAATATGTTTTTGATGTATAATTGAGGATTAAGATATAAAGATAGGAATATGTTTAGAGAAAAGTCAGATGACCCAATTGCAGACTCATCAAAACAAGAGTCATTAGACACTATTAGAACAAATATCATAGCAATGTTGGCACATACTGGCTCTGAAGATGAATATATCAGTAAGGACCTTGATGGAGTTAACGTAAATAAAATTGATAATTATCTTTACCAGCTCGAAATTGATCAAAACCTACCTGTTAAGTTATTACTAATAAGGAGAGCTAGAGTAGGGGATAAGAATAGATTTGAAACTTTATGCAACTATATAGATGTCCATAACGTTGAATTTGATCCAACACTAAAAAACAGTATTTACTTTATCGAAACTAGTGACTATGCAATAACTTTCATTCCCATTCAAACAGGCCAGAGAAATGTAAGAATCCATTTAGCACCAATAGGAGAATTTACTCCAACTTTTTTAAAAGATAGATACAAAGAACTAACAGAGAAATCAGATATTGAAAATCTTAAGTTCCTAAAATTCAACAAGAAAGACCCTGATTAACTAATCAAATAGATTATCTGTTTTCTCTAAAAGCTCTTCTATACTCTTACACTCCATTAAATCCTCCCTTATCTCCTGAGAACCACTAAAACCATTAATATATGTCTTAATAAATTTCTTTAACTTGTTGTAACTCTTCTTCTTACCCCAAGTCTTTTGAAAAAGAATTACTTGTTCTCTCAACATTTCTATCCTCTCTTCTGTTGACACCTCATCTTGTTGAGAAAATATCCAAGGATTACTTAATGCAGCCCTCCCAATCATAACTCCATCTACACAATATTTTTTGGCATACTCTTTAGCCTGCTTGAGAGAAGATATACCCCCATTGCCAAAAATCAAAGTCTTACTTCTCATATCATCTCTTAATCTAACTATCTTAGAGATAATATCCCAATTAGGAACCAATGACATATCCCCCTTTGCAGTAACAGCATTAAATGTTAAAACATCTAAATCTTGCTCTATGAGAAATTCAATCCACTCAAAATCATAACTATCCCAACCTAATCTTGTCTTAACTGAAACAGGTAATCCCACTGCTCCCTCCCTTGTTCTTTCTATTATCCTTTTAACAATATCTCTCTCTTGAGTAATTAATCCACTACCAGCTTTTCTCTGTACTACCTTTTTAACAGAACAACCCATATTAATATCTACTCCATCAAAACCAAGCTCTTTTACTAATTGGGCTCCCTTAAAAAAGTTCTTAGGTTTAATACCCCACAATTGTGCTATGATAGGGTTTTGAGTAGGGTCATACTTTAATCTATGAATTACTTTCTCTCTGCCTACTGAATTAAGACCTTCTACATTAACAAACTCTGTATAGAAAAGATCTGGTCTTTGTATAGAGTTAATAATTTGTCTAAACACAGTATCTGTTACATCCTCCATAGGGGCAAGAGAAATAACTGGTTTTTTAATATCATCATATATACTCATACACGAGCATTCTATCATATACCCCTTATCTTGAAAAAATATCTGATTTACAATAAACTTACAGTATATATTGCCCCAGCTATGACACAAAAGAATATATTAACAAGTAGTGGTGGACAACAGGTCCTAAATGAAGAAAAAGTAGATAATATCTCCTTGATACTCTCTTATTCAATAAAAGATTTCCTATCCTGGTGGTATATTAGTATGCCAATATGGCATCTTAAAATGCTAGGAAGAATATCAACCCTGTTAGATGACAACCTCACAATATCTCTCCTTATTAAGAAGTTTCTAGTTCCCTGGCATAGAGACTACTCCTTTATTGGATATGTATTTGGGATATTGATAAAATTAATATATTTACCAATAGCTATAATTACATATCTATTAATATGCTCTCTCTATCTATTAATAATTCCCACTTGGTTAGCTTTACCCCCAATAACCCTCCTCTTTATATTTAGCTCTATCCTATCACTTTGATGTCAATAGATTACGGTTGGCAAAACAGAACAGTTGTTGGACATCATAACAAGGATGATAATAGTTTTGCCCTAATCGAAAAAGAGTTACCAATACTAACAAAAGAATCAGATGCTCTTTTTCTTACTACAAGAGATCAATTCTTTACAATCTCAACACCACAAATTTCTAATGTTTTAACTAACTACCTTAAATACAAGAAATTCTACGATACCGTAAGACTTTTTGCTAATATAATGTTAATACCTGGTTTAGTAATCGCTCTCGCATATCTTTTGAGATACCTGGGAGTAATAAATGAAAGCTCCTTAATCAATGACTTCCTCTCTAGTGGTATTGCTAACGCACTTTTTGGTCTCTCAATATTTAACGTTTTCATCCTTTGGCATGATTACTACAAAGACAAGAGTCACCCTGTTAAATTACCTAACGCAGAAAGAATTTCACTAAACGAGTTAGAAGATATTAAAAACAGTGGATTTAAATTCGGTAGATACGCACACTTAGAAGCTATTAATTTTGTAGATGAACTTACATTAGAGATACTTTGTACACATACGAAAGATAACAACCTAGATATCCCTGGGATTTTTGGAGAACTAGCTGGCTCTCCAGAAAGTGTTGAAATATTTAAAAGAGCAAATATTGAAATAGATGAGGAAATATTAAAAGAGAATGATATTACACAAGAGACTCTACCTAAATATCCACCTACTGCTGTAAGAAGCTTAATAATATACTCTCTTAACGAAGCCCTTTTAACCTCTTCTACAGAAATCCAACCTAAACATTTACTACTAGCTTTGTTTAATGTATTCCCTGTTCTAAAACAAACTCTCTTCTCTCAAGACTCTTCCATAGATATCTTAAGGGAAGTTGTTAGATTCCAATCATATGAAGTACAGAAAAAAAGAAAAACAAGGTATTTAAACCCTAATAATAAGTATTTTAGAAAGGGTGGTCTTGCAGAACCTTGGGTATATGGATATACATTCATCCTTAATCATTTTGCTAAAAATCTAAATGAAGAAATTCTTAAGGATAGGGATACCTACGGAATTGGACATGATGATGAGATAGAAACATTGGTTTCAGTATTAGGAAAAGTATCAAACAAGAATGCTCTTTTCATAGGGGAGGTAGGAGTTGGAAAATCAAGTATAGCCTTAGGGCTTGCACAAAGGATAAACAGAGGAGAAGTGCCTCCACAAATTAAGGATAAAAGAATCTTACAATTGGATATTAATGGACTGATAGCCCAATCTTCTAAACAGAAAAATTTAGAATTACTCATATCTAAAGCTGTGAAAGAGTTAGAGAATGCTGGAGATACAATCCTTTACATAGATGAAATGCAAGAATTAATTCCTACTAAAGCTAGTGAAAGTGGACAATCCGTTGCTAGTATTTTCCTCCCATATATTTTAAACAGTAAATTCCCGATAATAGGGACAGTTAACTACTCAGATTACAAAAAATATTTTTACAGTAGTGAATCCTTAAGACAGGCATTTACCAATATTGAAATTAAAGAGATATCTGCTGCAGATGCTTTACAAATACTTGAAACTAAAATTACCCTATTAGAGAGTAATTTTAATATATATATTACCTTTCCAGCATTAATAAGTACTGTAGAGTTAGCACAAAGATACAACAGAGAGAGAAAACTTCCTAGTAGTGCTGTTAGATTAATTGAATCAGCCTGCTCATGGGCACAGGGTAGTGGAGTAAAGGTATTAACTCAAGAGCATGTATCTAAAGTCCTCTCAAATGAGAAAGGTATCTCTATAGGGACAATAGATGTACAGGAGAGTACTCGTTTGATGAAACTAGAGGAGAATATGAAAAACAAAGTAGTTGGTCAAGAGGAAGCTATTCAGGCTCTAGTAGAGGCCCTTAGAAGGGCGCATGTTGATATTAGGAATCCTAACAAGCCAATTGGTACTTTCCTCTTTATGGGACCTACAGGGGTTGGTAAAACATATGTCTCTAAGGTAGTTGCACAAGAGTATTTTGGTAATCAATCAAATATGATCAGAATTGATATGTCTGAATACAAAGAATTGGATAGTGTGAAAAAGTTCTTAGGAGAAGATACTAATAGAAATGCTTTCGGTCAAACTTCAATATCTTTGGTTGACAGGATAAAGAGTAATCCATATACCGTAGTTCTTTTTGATGAGATGGAAAAAGCACATCCTCAAATATTAGATTTATTCCTTCAGATATTTGATGAGGGAAGATTAACAAGTACACAAGGAGAGGTTGTTGATTTCACTCAGAGTATAATAGTGTGTACAAGTAACATCGGTAGTTTAACATTACTTAACTCCCTGACAGACCAGAATGCTACTTGGGATGATCTCAAAAATAGAGCATTAATTGAACTTAGACAAGCAATCAAACCCGAGCTACTAAACAGGTTTGATAAGATACTAGTATTCCATCCTCATGATATTGAAAATCTTTCTAAAATATCTGAACTTTTACTTAAAGAATTAGCACAAAGACTACAAGAAAAGAGTATTAAACTCACCTGGACTAATGTAATTCCACAACTAATTGCTAGTAAAGCCAATAAACCAGGTTTAGGTGCAAGACCCATTAAAAGATATATCCAGGACAATATTGAGGGGAATATAGCTAAGGAAATGTTGGAGGGAAGGATTGAAAAAGGAACAGAGTTAGAAATTAAGGAGAGTTGGATTATTTAATTTTCCTTGCAAGAATTGATATATTAAAATATAATACTAAGGTTTAAAATTGGTTAATTAGATATGGGAGCATTACCAAAAAGAAAAATATCGAAGGGTAGAAAGAACAGAAGAAGAGCTCATGATGCTCTTAAAAAGCCTGCAATGGCAAAGTGTCCCAAATGTGGTAAAACAAAAAGACCTCATTTTGTCTGTGAGTTTTGTGGCTACTATGGAGATGGTAAAGATTTAAAGAGTAATAAATAGTAAATTCTTTGTTGCATGAAGAAAGTAACAGATCCTAGACATTTAGCAAGAGAGTTAGCACTACAGTACCTCTTTTCAAATGATTTTGATAAGAATAGGGAAGGCTATCTTGAATTTGACGCATCAGAGATATCAATATTGGATGAAATTGAGGAGTATAGTAGCGAGCTGTATGAAAAACTTGTGTCTGGAGTGCGTGAACAGCAAGAGGTGATTGATAAGATGATTATACAGTATGCCCCTCAATGGCCAATTACCCAGATGAAATTGGTAGATTTACAGATATTAAGAATAGCAATATATGAGGGCTTTTTAGAAAAGATGACTCCTCCTAAGGTAGCTATAGATGAGGCTATTGAATTAGCTAAAGAGTTTGGGGGAGATAGTAATAGTAAATTTGTTAATGGAGTGTTAGGAGCAATATATGAAAAACAGGAGAAAGAAGATGAATAGTATAAAAGAGTTAGAGAATATAATTGGGATTGTTTTTAAAAAGAAAAGATTACTTACATTAGCTCTTACCCATAGATCATATGTGAATGAGCATAAAAGTGTGAAAAATCATAACGAGAGGTTAGAGTTTTTGGGAGATGCAGTTTTAGAGTTAATCACTTCCGAATACCTCTTTAAAAGATACTCTAGTAGAGCAGAGGGTGATTTGACAAGTTTTAGAGCGGCACTAGTCAGAACAGATAGTTTAGCTCAAACAGCAAAAGAAATGGGGATTGGTGATTATATGAGATTATCAAAAGGGGAAGAGGATACAGGAGGGAGAGAAAAGAACTATCTTTTAGCTAATACCTTTGAAGCAATAGTAGGGGCAATATATTTAGATCAAGGATATGAAATTAGTACAGAGTTTGTATATAGATTTTTGGTTAAAAAAATAGACGATATTGTAAAAAACAGATTAGATATAGATAGTAAGACTAGAATACAAGAGATTGCACAATCAAAGTACAAAGTAACTCCTTCATACGAAGTAACAGATGCTAAGGGTCCAGATCATGATAAAGAGTTCACTGTTGTGATAAAAATAAATGGAAAGGCAATCGGACAAGGTTGTGGTGGTAGTAAGCAAAGAGCAGAGGAAGATGCTGCTACACAGGGTTTGAAATATTTAGAAAACACTTAGATTAGCTTGAATATTAATACTTGATTTGTTAAAATAGCGTTGCCATGTTAAAAATTAGATTAAAAAGGACAGGAAGAAGAGGTCAACCACATTACAGAATTGTGGTTATGGAAAGTAGCAATCCAAGAGATGGAAGGAGTGTGGCAGAGATTGGGTACTACAACCCTAGAACTAAACCAACTACATTTGATGTTGACAAAAAACTTGCAAAAGAGTGGTTAGAGAAAGGAGCACAGCCTTCGGATACTGTTGCACAATATTTCGTTAAATTAGGTTTATTAAAATCTCTAAAGAGAGGTTCTACAAAGCCTAATACAAAAAAGAAGAAGAAAGAGAAGAAGGAGTAATTCCTCATTTTTTTCATCAATACCTAGCAAATTTTTCCAACTATATGTATAATTAATAAGCTTGCATTAATTTAGTGGTACTAAAAAATGAAAGAGTTATTAGAATACATTGCAAAATCTATCGTAAATTATCCTGATGATGTAGTAATTGAGGAAAGGGAGAGTGTTGATTTCCCAGGACTTATCATTCTTACAATAGATGTAAATGAGAGTGACAAGGGAGTCATTATTGGTAGAAAGGGTCGAACTATTAACTCCATTAGGGATATAGTTACTATAAATGCGATAAGGAATAACAAAAGAGTTAGAGTAATACTAAAAGAGGATAGAGTTAGAGAGGAACAACCTGCTCAAGAGGAAGTAGATATGCTTCAGGATGAAATCTAGATTAAAATTCTTCTACCTTTGATTTAAATATATCAACTACATCACTGTATTCTGTATATAGCTGGAATGAAGCATAAATATTAGGTTCCTCATTTGTATCAAGAATATAGTATCCACTGACATCCAATGAGATATTCCAAACTTCTTCATCATTTGAACTTACCTTTACATTCTGCAACCTAATGATATATGGAGAGACATCTTGAACATCATCTAAAAAAGCAATTACATTCTCATATACACCAGAGTATTCCAATGGTCCACTAACACCATCTAGAGCGTCCCTAGCTTCAATTTTTGCAACCTCCAGACCTGTATCTGTAGCAAGCTCATCTACATAGTAAACAAAGCTTGTAACTAACAAGATATTAGGTATAACTCTTCTAGAAGTTAAAACATCTTCATTTAACTGATTCTCATCTAGTAGGTTAAGCTGTTTATCTAACTTCTCTAACTGATCAATCTTTTCATTAGTAACTTTAATTTCATCTAAATACTCAAAAGCAGAACTTACCATTGGAATAAATACAGCAAAAGAGAGAACAATTAATACAACTCCTGATGCTATGGGAATGATTAAATCAGAGAAAGTAAGCCTTGTTTGTTTAATCTTCTCATTAACCACCTTCATCTCTTTCTGTCTCTTTATACTTGATTCTGTTGCTAATCCCATAATTATTCGTTACTAAAATTTTTAATATCAAACTCTCCCTCAAAAGAAAATGACACACCCTCTTCTCCCTTACTTACTGACTTAAGATTAATTGTTTTAACATTTTCGTCTACACCAAACAGATACCAAAGCCTTGATAGTCTCTCTAAGGTAGGGGCCTTTCCTGATATCTCAAATGTTAAAGTCTCAGATATCTCAATACTTCTAAATGATATCCCTCCTATCCTCTCTCCTATCTCAGTTAGAAATTCAATTATTTTTCTATGAGAGAAGCTATTACTCTTAACATCAAGATATAGTTTGACTCTATCTAAGATTATATTATTACTTGATATCTTATCTATATTTGCATTAATTTTGTTCTCTGTTTTAGCGAGTACAGATTTTCTGCGATTTAATTGTGTCTTAGCTGTAATATTAAAACCTACAATACCTAAAGCTATAACTGCTAGAAATATTAGACTAAGTACAGATCCAATATTAAGAGTATTTTTTTTCTTGACATGGACTTTCTCCTCCTTAGTCATTGCAGGAATAAGATTAAAGCCCTCTTTAGAGGTATTATCTATATTTGGTTGCGGGGTAGGAGGTTGTTGTGGAGCTTGCTGTTGTTTTTGTGCTGGAGCAGACTTAGCACTATTTGTAGTAGGATTCTGGTTGTTTACTTTTACATTTTCTTTCATTTTTATTCCTCTTTTAATGATAACCCAATTGCTACAGAATAGGAAGCCCCAGATTTTGCAACAATATTTTTAAATCGGTTATCTACTACTATATTAAACCATGGATTTGCAACTTGTGCACTAACCCCTAGTGATTTTGATATGTATTCTGTTAAACCCGGTAACAGAGCACCATCTCCATTTATAAGATACTCATTGGGCGCCACTGTCATTGTTTTGTTTTTGTAGAATTCAACACCCCTCCTTATCTCCGCCATAATAGATTCAATAATAGGGGTAAGCACTGCATATATTTTCCCCTCAACTGCATTTGGAATTAAACCGTAAGCTCTTTTAAATTCTTCTGCTCTTTTATATTCAAAATTGAATTTGTTTACTATAGATTGTGTCAGAGAATCAGACCCTATTGATATGCTTTGAGAGAATACCAAAGAGCCATTAGTCATAATACTCATATCGGTACTGTTAGCACCAAAATCTAACATAACACAGTCTTTCTTTTTTAAGGATCTAAACATTGCTCTTCCCATTGCAACAGATTCTGTTTCTATTGCTATTAAATCTAAATTAGCAAAATTAGCTATATTCATGTATATCTCTATAATCTTTTTAGGAGCAGCAACTAAAAGTACTCTAGGTGCGTTTTTTTCTTCATTAAAACCAATAACAACATAGCTCATTTGTACTTCATCTATGGGAATTGGGAGATACTGTTTAGCTTCATAGTATACAGATTCTTTAAGTTCTTCTTGTTTAACTCCAGGGAATTCTAAAAATCTTGTAAATACAGAAAACTCTGGTAATGCCATAACCACACTAGTATTCTTTATTCTTGAATTTGCATAGAGTAGCTTAAGAGCTTCAGCTAACCTCTTTTGATCCTGTCTTTCCTCACTGTTAATTACTCCTGCGGGTGTAAGTTGACTACCCAAATTAACTAGTTTGGGTGTGGTAGTAATATCTTTTAATTCAACAGCCTTTACGGTATGTGTTCCAAAATCTATACCAACGTGATCTGGCAGTTTAGCCATATGGTTGGACAGTAAAATTATGACTACCTAAATGATATCAGAAAAGTAACTTAGATTTAAGTCCTATATTATTTATTCCTACTTAAATCCTACCTCAGTTGTTTGCAAATTTATCTCTTTACCAAAGAATGTTTCTGCTAGTATTCCATATTTAGGATGATAATCTATAGCTAGGACAGGATATTGTAATCTGTCTATAAACTGAAGATACCTTTCTACTGGATTAAAACCTCCCAAAGAGTGTATTCCTCCATTGATATATAAACCATCATAAGTGTCAGTATCATTTTTACTTACTTCATGCTCTATTGTTACACTCCCATTCGCTAGAATATATCCATTGATTTGGTCATATGCGAACTTGCCTGAAGGAGACGAGTTCTTTCCTTCTTTGATTGTTACATTGCCTGAAACAACAAATATACACGCCTCTAGATTCTGTTGTTTATTAGCATTAATTATATTTGGGTTAATTACAAGATTCCCATCAACAAAGATTACTCCTTTTCCACTACAGGTAAAACCTTGGCTTACAGTAAGAGATCTATTACTTTTAATAAAACAGTGTATGTTTTTTTTGTTTCCACAGTAAGGATTCAAATTAGACGCTAATATCCCACTAATATTTTCTACTTCAACTAAATTGGGTATTATATTTCTGTTTTTAGAATAAGCATCAAGGAGTTCATTATAGTAATTATTCTTTTCATGTCCTATATGTCCATTAAGATTGTATGCTCGTGTTTCTTCTATCTTCTTATCTTCTAAATCAAAACCCTCAGACCACATCTCACTTGATAGGTCTGCCCAACCAGAAAGCAAAGACTCTTCAGGACCAAATTGTAATGGGGGAAGGACCCATCCCTTAAGAGGAGGGTATCCCTCAATACTATCGTCTTGATTATTCCAAGAGGTATTTGGTACTTTTGCAACAGATTTCGTTTCATCAGCAGAGTAGGCTAGACCTCCATCAGTTACCATCCAATCATCAAGGTTGTAGCTATTGTTCGTATTATTTAAAACCATATTGCCTGCATCATCATAGACTCGTATGTAAATATACAAAGTACCATCTCTATTTGCTCTTGGATCAATTGATACACTCCCACTGTGAGTACTAACATTCAAATCTGAAGGTACATAGAAAGACACATTTGAAGCTGTAGCATTAGGAAGATCTCCTATTGTTGAAGTTATTGGTTGGGGTAGAGTAGTAGGGTATGGAATTACTACACCTAGACTCCCTGCTATCTTAATCTCAGTCTTTGGTTCCCCACTATACATTATATCTCCAACTATTGAGTAAAGATCAGAGAAAAGATTATATGGGTCACTTGCTTCCCAACTAACAACTATTGTCCCATTTTTGTAATCTGTTGTAATCTCTGTAGAAATTGCTGGTGCCTTTTTATCTATTGTCCAATCTCTACCAGTATCAGTCCAATCTCTAGCATACAGCTGGTTTTGTGTAGACTTATACCTTAGTCTGTTTTCAGGCCAATAGTATGATAAATCATCGTCATCATATCTAGCAAATTTACTAGTCCAGTATTCCGAGTAGTTAATATTGTAATTGTCATAGGGTGTAAAACTGAACTTGTCTAAACCCATTAACAATATATTGTATTTTATTTCTGCAGGTGGTTCTGAGATATCGTTCCCCGAAAATCTTAAATCAAATAACATTTCAATATTTGTCAAACCAAACCTCGCAATACTGTTAATTTTAACTGCTACCATATTCCCCTTTTCTGGACCTTTAATATAGAATTCTCCAGTAACACTGTTTACATCTGCTGATCCAACTCTTTTCCATACATCAGGGTCTTCTCCCCAAGCTGGAATATATGGATTCCATTCACCTAGATTATTCTTTCGCATCATAAAGCCCCAGCTTCCCAGACCAGGTGCTTGTCCAGGTATTGTCGTTACATCTGAAATCCATATAGGTGTAGTATTTGTGCCGGTTAATTGTACATTCCTAAACCATACGAATAGGGCTTCAATATCGCCTGCTCCAGTTGAATCAGTATATGTAGCTTCCATACGTAATGGATCATTAAGATTTCCTGCGTTGTTTATATTCCTAATATCAGGAATCCCAGTGTAAGAATTACTTTTAAAACCATATGCATTAGCCGAATCAAGATCATTGAGGATAGCTAGTGATTCTGTGGGTTGGGAAGAGAATGGTTCATAGCAGTGTTTGTCTGCTTCGATAGGGGATACGCTACAATCATTTGTACATTCTCTAAAATCTTCCAGTATCAAATTGGCGTTTCCTGTGTTAGTTAAGAGTATTGGACACTCTTTCCCACAGTATTCACAGTAGCAGGTATTACTATTAAGATCGCATAAAGTGGTCCTATCTGGAGTAAGACTTGATCCATTTCTACAACTAAGTTCCTTAGTTCCCTGGCTTATCCCTCCTGGAGAAAATTGTTCTACTGTTTTGTAATTTTCAGAGGCACAGGTAGGAGGCGTACAAATTGGTGTACAGTAACAATCTATGTAATCATATTCATAGGGACAAACGGGGTCATCTTTACATCTATCTGATTGCTCAGAATGAGGGTCTACATTTACAGTAGAGGTTGTTCCGTCTGGGCAAGTTGCATTCGGTGAGCAATTCCCAGTACCACAATCACAATAGCAACTTTGTGTAGTATTAGCACAACATCCATCTCTTACAGTACGAGAACCACAAACATATTTATTAGCTGGTGCGTATGAATAGTATGTACCAGCAGAACACGAGCCAGTTGAGGGGGTACAAGTGGAATTACATGCACCACTACTACAACCACAAGAACAATTTACCTCAACACCATAATTACAACATTGATATTGATTGCCCTCCAAGTCATTACAGTAATCCCAAGTGTCGGGATTAGCTTCACAAACTTCACAAGCAATTTCTAACCCCTCAATATAATCATATGTTGTACAAGGGTCAGAAGCAGTTTGACATATTAATTTACTTCCATCACACCAACAATCTGCTGCTTTAATCCCTGAAAAAGACATTACCAACAGAAAGAGGGAGAAAGAAAAAAGAAATATATTTTTGGATAGAGAACCTTTCATACAATCAGTTTAATTTATAAATACTATAATTCCTATTTAATTAATATAAATACAATCTATTACAAAATTAAACAGGATACAGACTAATTACCCTTCTTATAAATTGTATTACTTGTATCCTACCTCTGTAGTTTGTAAAGTATCTTCCGTACCAAAGAGAGTCTCTGCAAATACACCATATTTTGAGTTATTTCTTACAACTAAAGCAGGAAATCTTAACCTGTCTTGTATCTTAAGATTTCTCCCAATTACAAAACCCTCTAGCGAATGTAGTCCCCCATTAACATAGATAGCATCATAAGAGGTATATGTTTTAACCTCCTTTGTAATTGTAGTTATTTTATCTGCTAAAATATATGCATTAATCTGATCATATGCCATCTCATTACCAGAAACAGGCCCATCATAATCTATTGTTACATCACCTTTTACAACAAATATACAAGCATCCTTCTCTGTCTTTCCATTTACAATTTTACCAACTATAGTTAAATTCCCATTTACAAAGATTATTCCCTTACCGTTACAATTAAAATCGCTGTTAACAGTTAAATTAGCTGGTGCTTCAATGAGAGCTATTCGTTCTTGAGTTGGTACTCCTTGGTTAGCTATATGAAACTGGAACAATAGCCCTGAGATTGTTCCCACATTTTCCCCAAAGGGTTTTACAATATTAAGACTATCTTTTCTCTTCTCAAAAGCAGCCTTCAAGCTATTGTAGTAACTAGAGACATCTATGACACTGTAGGAAGGAATATGATAATTAAGAGTATCAACAGACTTAACTGGTGAGACAGGAATCACCCCCTCTATATCTTCCCCAACAAGCTCAGAAGAAAGATCAGCATAAGCAAATTTAATATCGTTTAGTGGAGGGTTCTTTGTAGACCATCCAAGAGGTTCTTCATCTCTTCCTTCTATTAAAGTCCTTACTGGAAAATCAGAGCCTCCTGCAGAGTAGAGTAATCCCCCATAGGTAACAATCCAATCTCTTGTATCTAATTTCACATAACCTCCCCTTGCAACATTCCCACCCTTATCAAAAGCTGTTAGATAGAAGTAAAGATACCCCTGTCCTACTTCTCCTAAATCAAGCTCCAGTTGCATCTTACGGACATTTCCGGTACCCCCCGACATCTTTATTGCATACTTATTAAGGTTGTAGTTTAAATGCCCAATATTAAGATTCTTCATTACCTCTTCATCCGTAGAAAACATTGGAGGATTAAATGGGAACTTACTATCTATATAGGTAGCACCACCATCTGAAACAATCTTTTGCAAGACAATGGGATTAGGAACAAGGGAATCCTCACTTTCAAGTATATTTAATACTAACGTAGAAAAATCAATATCATCTACAAATTGCCATGCTACAGAAACAATTGTTTTACCATAAGTAGCAGGGCCTATTGTAAAATTCTCAATATTAGGACTCTCAAAATCAATATTCCAATCTTCACCAGAATCAATCCACTGGTTATAGTACCTTATTCTTTCATTGGTTATCCATTTATTGTGTATAGCATTTTTGATAGGGGTATTCCTGGCATTGTTTGGAAGATAGTTATAGTTATCATGTGGCGTAAACCCAAATGTATCATTTGCCATTAACCATATATTATACTTTCCTCCTTTTAGCACATCTAAAAGAGAATAGGGAGAGCTCTTTTCTTTGAAACTCAAAGAGGATTTCACAACAACCTTTTTGCCACTATCTGTTACTGTAATATTGTTTTGATTCAATATTACATTCACCATATCTTGACGACCAGGCCCCTTCACTGCAAATATATTGTTTGAGTAACTTGCCTTTTTCCAAACATCTAATGCTTTCTCACCACTACCAATGTATGGAATCCAACTATTACCCTCTTTATGTAACATAAAACCAAAACTTTCATCATTTTGAGTCTTAGGAGCATTTCCCCCAACACCATCTAAATCAATAACCTTTGGGGTGACAGGTTTTTCTGAACTTTTACTAAACCAAAAATATACAGCTTCTATTATTTGATCTCCATCTTTAAAGGTCGCTTCCATATAAAATTCATTGTCTCCAGTATCCTCTACATTTATAATTGGTAAACCATCATTTACCCTATCATCTTTGATATCTCCATTCTCTATTGAATATCTACCAGCTCCTGTGTATGTTTCTGAAACAAATCCTAATGTAGTTTCCTTTAATTCATGGTGAGGCAGAATAGAGGGATCTGGTTGTGGGCTAAGTATTTCATAGCAATCGGTATACCTTGTTGTTCGAGGGTCACAACCCTCTCCATCTAAACAACTATATAGATTATCTAAGAAATAATCAGTTGCGGAAAAGGGTGGGTTTACAGGAGCACTACTAGTAACTGGGTCTAAACATGCCAATGGGGTACATATTATACATTGAATTGGGTCGTCGTCATCATCATCGTCGTCTATAGGATCATCATCATCACCAGTACAGTAAGGAGAGTTATAGTCATACGTATATTCATTTTTACAACATTCATATATCCATCCAGTTGCCCCACCATCTCTACCTTCTACACAATAATCCCATCCATTGCTACTAGTGCATTCTATACAATCTATTTCTCTTGGATTATATTGATATGTTTTACAGGTATCAGTAGCATCACATACCCGAGTAGTACCATTACACCAACAAGCAGCCTCTATTATTGAGGATGATATTATCAAGAAGAATAAAGGAAGCAAAACAAACATAGATATAATAGTAAGAAATCTCCCTGTTTTTTTCATTCTATTTTTATACAAAAATTTATTATTATTCAATAATCTCATTCTAAGATTACAGGCTCTAATACCTCAATCTCCCAATTATTCATATCCCTTTTTATTGTAAATTCCCCCTTGCTATCCATTGATAATTCTCCTGAAATAAACTTTTTTAGTAAGGAAACAGAATAATCAATAAAATAGTTGAAATCTTTATCTACACGATATCGTAATGTAATATAGAAAGGCTGACCCCATTCAAGGGTTTCAAAATCAAATTTCCCCTTATCTTTATCAAGTTCGTAAACAAATTTTGCATCCTCAATATCTTCATAAGAATCTAAAAAATCATATGCATAGGCATACAAAACATACTTATCTTCCTCGAATGCTATTTGATATGTTACTATCTTATATCTATACTCCAAATAATTACCCTCTCTATTTAGTGATTCATATGCCACCTTTCTATCCAATTCTTCTTCAAGGTTAATTATTGGGATAAGATATTCATTCCCTCCTTGCATTGAATAAAATGAAAATCCTAACCAAATAAATAGGAAAAGTAAAAATAAGGATAGAAGAATAAGGCCTATTTTAATAAATATATCTCTCTTTATAGCAATTTTTTTCACTTTTTTAATACTAAATTTAGGCAGTTTATCCAAAGAATTTATTCAATTCTTTTACTAAACCTTCATAATCCAAATCTGTCTTTACTAGATATGATGTAGCACCTATATCAAATGCCTCTTTAACTACTGACTCACTAGTCATATTAGTAAGAATCACTATTGGCATCTTGCCATATTTCTCTTCATTGTTACGTACAGTTTTTAGTACCTCTAAACCATCTACACCTGGCATCATTAAATCAAGTAGAACCAAATCTATTTGATCTAAATTATTCGCTAAGGTATCTAAACCTTGATAGCCATCACGTGCCTTTAAAGCAATATACCCAGCATTTTGTACAAGCTCTGCATATGAATCCAAAAGAGGTGTTTCATCTTCAATAACTAGTATTTTTTTTGTATCTTCCATATTTAAATGTTTTTAAAATTAATCTGGCTCTAATACTCCAGTTGCGTTGTATATTGTGTAATCGAATAGGGGAGAGTATCCACTATTGTTTGGTGATGGTATTATTACCATCTTTGTTCTTGTATTATCCCCACATGTAACTGATGATACTATCTTGTAATTATCAAAATAGTTTCCACACTCAGGAGTAGTATTAGCTATGGCTATATTTATTATCCCCTTCAAGGGAAGTATTCTATATTCATAGAGAGGATATACTCCCCTTGTCTCTCCCATATTAACAATAATTTCCCTATCTAAAGGATCACTTGTTGCATCATCAAGAGCATAGAAAACGGAACTTTCAGGTTGCAATACCTCTGTTGTCCAACAATCTCCAATACAACCTAACTGCATATCTTCTAATTGATAGGGAGAAACCTCCCCTGTTAATTGATCCATATATACCTTCTTCGTAGTAAATGCCTCTGCAAATGATGCCTCTCCACCTGTTAATTCTAAGGTTACTTTACAATCAGTTAAAGCTCCAGAAATATTCCTAGTGTTAAGTGCAAAAACATCTCCTACCGAGTAGGCTATAGCATCCTGTGCAGTTGCATATGATAAAGATAGATTAATACCACTTGTCTCTTCTAATGTTGAATCAGCCTCACCTGAACACCAATCTTTGACTCGTAAGAGAGGTACCATATATTCTAGACCAAAGACAGAAAAGAGTTCTTCGATTTTACTAAAGCCAGAATATATGCATCCCTCTTCTGTACTAAAACATTCCTGGGAAGAATAGTGGGATAATAAAGCCTGGACTGTTGCTAAATCATTAGTTGTAAATACTGAAAGAATGGTATCAGCTTGAGTCAAGGCTCTAGTAGATTCCTTAGTATCAACCTGTACCTGCCTATTTACTTGCATTCTTGAGTAAACAGAAAATCCTATTATAGTTGCAACAACCAGCATAACCATAATTATTGCTATGGCTTGCCCAGAATATCTTTTTGATATCCAATTTTTCATATATATAAATTAATAATTTATTAATAGACTGTCAAAGCTTCAGTTGAAATGACACTCTGTCTTGATACATATTTGTTAACAGGGAAAGTATCTGAAACTGGCCACATAAGGGGTTCTACTGTTGCATTAATAAGAAACATACTATTTATGCTCTCTCCCATATCTACATACTGTATATCAAATTCATCGATATTGATACTATACGAATGTAAGAGGGTAATGACTGCATCCTCATCAAAACATTTAGAATGATCCTCTCTTAGGTTATCCTTCCTATTATATGTTCTAAAAAGATAGCCATAATTATTCACATCTCTAAAGAACCCTAAACATACCCAATAGTCATATCCATACAGTTTAACCTGTATCTCGTTTCCATATTCACCAAGAGCTTGCTCAACTTCATATTGACCCCCATTTGTACTATCATTTAAAGATATTTGTCCACTTACAAACTCCACAGTTGATTGAGATGAATCAAATAGGTAGATCTCATCAATATTTGCATTAGAGATAGTTCTTTGAAAGGTATCCATAATGTAGTTAATATCATTTCTAGCTAAATTCTTGTTACTTGTAGTTACAGATACTCTACTAATAGTAGTTAAAGTTGTTGCAACTAAAAGCATTACTACCATAAGAATCATAAGAGTTAGAAGTAATTCTATAAAACTAAAACCCTTGTATTTTTGTATATTTTTTCTCATAAGGATATTACTGAATAATATTCATAATCTTTAATATCTGCATCTGTTGTAGCTTCTCCAGACATATTTCCAACCCCAGTAAATACTTTTATAATAATTTTCTTTTTGTCTGATGTCTTAGCATATGCAATACAAAAGAGTCTAAAGAAATCATTATCATCTGGAGAAAGTATTCTTGTATCTCCACTCCTAGGACAATTTCCTATTTCATCGCTCCCAATTGGAACTGACTCCCAAGGCTCCATTCCATCATCATACCACCCATCATCATACCACCCATCATCATACCCCCCATCAT
>JGI24025J20009_10000213_pt1 | contig 44824 bp, 60 predicted proteins | sample Cruoilmetagenom3_FD_20009 | JGI IMG/M metagenome (IMG submission 20009)
ATACACCTTACAAGAGGGGATGTCAAGTACTTTATGAAGCTATGCGAAATCTATAAATTTTACCGAGAAAATCTTAAGGTTTGTTTCTATGTAAGAAGGATACCCCCAAACCCCCTGCTCCCCCCTCCATAAACTAGAGGGTATACATACTATGAGCTAACATATATTTAGCCAAGACTGATTATTAGTTGGCTAACAATACACATGCGAACTATATGTAGGCTTATTATTAGATAGCTAACTATATATATATGAATTATTAGTGTAATCAATATTAGCTCACTCACTATTAGCTAACGCATTGTATCTATGCACACTATCAGTATCCCGCCCCTGGTCCGTTTTGAAACATTACATAGCAGAACGAAACACGAATACCGCCATACAGACCCGTATAGGCCCCTTAGAACGCCATCAGTGCTTTTAAGCACCCTACCCCTATCGGCAACCTGTCTTCACTATTTGTTCGCTCTCTGTGCCTCTCTCGTTCACTATCTGTTCTCTTTAGCCCCCTATTTGTTTTCCTCTTGTTCTTCTATGGCCTATCACAATCACGTTACCTTCTATCATTTACGCTTTACATCATACCCTAACTCAGCCTATGCGCGCCCGCCTTCCTCTTTAATCCACGGGTATCATATTCACATTTTAGAATATGAATGAACCTAATAATCATTATGAATTTCTTTCATTCGACTTTCCCCCAGCCCACTGCCATAAACGTCTCACCGGCTTTCGCTGGTAACGCTTTTTGACATATGCCCTAGGGCGCGCAGTTGGGAACTCCTCAACATTCACATGCGCTTCCCTAGGGTCTGACCATCCGCAATGCTGTAGCCCTATTTGGTGGCTTGCGGGTTAGGTTGCCTCGAATACCGAAAGGGGGCAGAATGAAAAAACATAGGGTATACTTTGTCAATGCTAGGATCAAATCCAAGCAACCGCATACACACACAACGAAGGGATAGCACCTACTCAATAGGGCTGGGACGTTATGGCGGCGAATGCTAAGGGAAGGCCAAATAAACGCTAACAAGGTATAGATACAATCCGCCAAGTGGAATTTGACAAATAAAACTTAGGCGGTCGGTCCCCTGAAAATTAGAGATAGGTAAAAAGTCAGATACAATATCACGTATAGCAAAGGCGCTAAGTCTTAGAGCGAGGATTAGGCACAATATAAAACCAACTAACAGTAACCCGCCCCTAACTTAAAAGGGGGTAGGGTTTTTGTGTTGAAAGAGGCTATTACGCAAACGGCGTGCTGTATAGCATGAAGTATTGCGTTTTGAACGGATAGAGTATCTGCAATCTAAGAGAATAGATAGGCTAGGTGCGACTTGATAACGAGATACTAGCGCGCCTAGCTATACCTGTTTTCTTGAGATAACAGGTTAAATGCAATCCAAAACTGAAGGGAATAAGCTATGACCAATACAAATAATATCATGAAAATCGAGAGCGAGTTTTATAGGTCTCTGGGCAACGGCGTTAAAAGCCTTGGCTACATCAAGGATATGATCCTGTCTGTGGTGGACTCACGGGACACGACTGTTCTTTCCCGTGCTATCCTTCGCGCCGGGAACAAAGGAGACAATCACGCCGATAGGGCGCTTCGCCTGGCAATCTCTCAAGTATTTGAGGGGGCGAAGATGGTAAAGAAGCCCACTGGCGGCGGTATTTCCATCAAAATCAGTGGCACCACCGTGTCCGAAGCCGGTATCAAACGTCTTAAAGACGCGGCTACGTCTGGCCTTTCCATCCGTAGTTCTGCATATGCCAAGATTTTGAAAGGGACCAAGGATGAGGACGAAAAATCGGAATTTGACGTGAAGGCATGGGCCGTCCGTATGAAGAAAGCCCACAAGGATGACCTGGGCAAGATGATTGCAGCACTGCAGGCTGTCTCCAAAGAAGCCTAATCTGGTTAACCAACTATATACCGACGAACTATAGAATGTGGGGTGGGCGTCTTTCCCGCCCCATTGTCATGCAATCAAGCATGTTTTCATAAGGCAACCGATACTAGAAAGGACTTCTATCATGCAAAATAACGTAATCAAACTGACAGCCAAAGGCACATCCATTAATGGGGTGGAAGCACGTAAAGTGTTGACGAATAAGGACATTGCCCTTGCAATCAAGCAAGTCCTCTTTGGCGGTGACAACAACAAGTGATTGAACAGAAAGAGGGTTAGCCCGTGGGTATAACCATAAACTATGGATCATTTTTCTTGGTGTTTGAAGGAGACCACGACTCCTTGGCTTCAAGCTTCTGCTGGAACGAGACAAGAGAGGGCCAATCTTATTGGTCAAGACAGTGTGACGGTATGATTCCCGTTGCATATGTAAGGCTTTCTAAAATGCTGGCAGAGTCTATACCGGCTCCACTCGAATTCATATCTGTATAGGAAAGGAGAACTACTATCATGTTTAAGTATGCCGCAATCACTCTCTTCTTGTCTCTAACTTCATTAACTATGCTTCATGTGGCTATGAGGAATATTGAAGAGCATATTATCCTGAACTGCGGCATCTGCTAGGAGTCCGCAGACAATAGTTTGGGCACAGGAGTGTCCACCTCATCCTGATAAAACAGTAAAGGAATACAAACATGGCGCAATACACACAAAAACAACTGAAAACCATTTTGTCAGAACACAAGCTTTGGCTGCAAGGAGAGGGTGGGCGTCGTGCCGATCTTCGCAAGGCCAATATTCGCTATGCCGATATTCGCGGTGCCGATCTGCGCTATGCCGATCTGAGTAGTGCCAATCTTATCAATGCCGATCTTCACTATGCCGATCTGAGCGGTGCCGATCTTCGCTATGCCGATCTGAGTAGTGCCAATCTTCACTATGCAAATCTGCGCGAAGCCGATCTTCACGGTGCCCATCTGAGCGGTGCCAATCTTCGCTATGTCGATCTGCGCTATGCCGATCTGAGTAGTGCCAATCTGAGTGGTGCCGATCTTCGCTATGCCGATCTGAGTAGTGCCAATCTTCTTTGCGCCGGAAACATGCGTGAAATCAAAACACTGCAAATAGAAAAATGGGCCATCGGCTATACAGCGGACACGCTGCAAATAGGGTGTCAGCGCCACCCAATCAGCAAATGGTGCAAGTGGAACACGCTAGCAGGTCAAAAGTGGATCACGACAATGGATAGGGACGCACTCGACTGGGCGCAAAGGCTGTTGCCTCTCGTTTTGCAGATCATCGACGCAAGCCCCGCAACGCCAACAGGACATGAGGAGACAACGTAGTGACCAATACAAAAATCATTGTCGATGTGCTTCGGTAAGTAATTATTGGCCCGTTAGCTCAGTGGATAGAGCAAGTGCCTTCTAAGCACTAGGTCCTAGGTTCAAATCCTAGACGGGTCGCCATTTACTACCTTATTAGAGTAAGCCTTTAAAAGTGGGGTGTGGTGTAACGGTAGGCACAGGAGACTTAAAACCTCTAGGCTGAAAAGCTGTGCTGGTTCAAGTACAGTTACCCCTACCATTAAAGACTTAGTAGAAAGAAATTAAGTAAATGCCTCAAGTGTATATACGTAGATCGAACTATTGGTTGAGTGCTAAAGAAGGGGAGAGAGTTTATGCTTTAGACTCAGAAAACATACTGACATTTTTAATCCTTTGGCTAAAGGGGTTGAATGACCATGGTTTAGATTACTACTTAGAAGATATGAATAAAGGAGCTAGCAAGCATGAGTTTGTAGCGCCGTTAGACCTATTCTATAACAAGGAGTTGTCAGAATGAGTAAAGAATTCTTTATCATATCTAAGGAGTGGCATCAGGTAACTGATTTTAAAACCAATGAAAGCTACGCCTTAGGCCCAAGCTATTCACTAGAGAATAGTGTTTTATTTTTCCTATACATGTACGAGAAAGGAAAAAGGGATAAAAGAAATTATCTTGCCTCTTGGTTAGAGAAAGAAGCCGACAAAGTAGAAGTATCAATACCTCTTCAATTCTTTTATGAAAGGAACAAAGAATGAGAGCCCAAGCCATAGAAAATCTCATCATTATGATGATTAATGAAGAAGACCCAGTTATCTTGAGGAACCTTAAGACAATGGGAAATATTCTTTTAGACAGAGGGGATAATACTAATAAAAGTGCTTCTGTAATAAGAGCGCTTATCAATTCAAATGTGAAACTAAAGGAGACTAAAGATGTTTAACGAAATGAAAGCCAACGCATGCACCAACGCCTTTGAAGCCCGTATGCTTCGTAGTTGGATTAACCAGTATTCCCGTAAACATGTGAAAGCTACGAAAGCTGGGCGTAACTCCCCTTTCTGGCTTGAGTCCATGTCCGATGTGCAACGTCAACAAAACCTTCTGAGACAAGAGCAAAGGTATCTGTATCTTGCTCGTGCCTTCGTGAGCTACAAGGAATACGGGCAGGTTGAAAACTCTTGTCGTGAAGGCAATGAACCTGCCTTCGATATTCTCGTGGATACTCTTGACTACTTCGGGTTTATCCCTGACGTAGACATTCTTAAAAACTGGCTTGAACGCAAAGAGGTTTAAAATGCCAATCAGCTTTAGAAAGAACTTCCTGCCTAAATGTAATATTCGTAGGTTACAGAATGGCAAATACGTCGCTACAAAAGGGAGCACTAAAGACCTTTACGGTCTTATGGTTTTTAATGGAGTAAACTTTTCATCCTTAAGGCATACAATGAAAAAATACGATAGCCTAGATGAATGCTTAAAGGCATTATACTTATACGCCGTCCAAGAGCATCTAAAGCATATCGAAAGCCCAGAAGATGGTGGAACCATAATGAATGTTTAACTTTTGGTATTGGTTTTGCATGGTAGGATCACTTCTATCATGCTTTGCTATCTGGTCGCTAGGTAGCGTAGTAGCGATGATCAGCTTTCTCTTCTTTACAGGTGCGGCCTATGTAGAGTTTGGTAAGAAAAATTCTGACGACAACGACAACGATGAAAACAAAAAGGACTAACAACATGAAAATCCAACTGGTAAACGAACTGTGTGCACACTTCCAATGGAACCCCGACGAGAAGGACGAAAAAGGTGAAATTAATCTTGAACCAACTGTCAAAATTAATCGTCCTAAGATCAACCATGTCTTCAAGCGGCACTTCAAGGGCACTGGCCATGAGAAAGAATTCGAGAACGCCAGCGGCGATACCCTTTACAACACAATTAAATTCATCCCGTACAACAATCTGATGCTTTACGTAGGTGACCACGCTACTGTTGAAGAGCTTATTGCCCTTGTGAAAGAAGGCAAGAACGAGCTTAAGCAGTATGGCTTCCTGCACCCTGACGACTTCATGGCTTACACTGAAAAAGCTATTGACGTTCAACGTGCCCTCTATAAGGCATTCAGCTCTGGCGCTCACAAGTACGACATGTCTGAAGTTGAATGGGTTATCCCTGATTCCGATATTGTTGAGGCCGTTAACAAACTCTTCGACAGTAAGACTAAGCTTCCCCCTCTTGAGGTTATCATTGACTTCGCAGGCAACCATGGTCAGAAAGTTCGTGAGGCTGCCCTTGAGGCTCGTGATGCATGTAATAAGGCTGAAGGTCTTGAGATTGACATTGAACATCTTCAGAACGAGCTTCGTCGAATGACAGCTAAAAGCATGGCCACTTCGGCTATTACTATTGAGCTTGATGCTGATGAGGCAACAGAAGTGCCTGCTGGTAAGACTGTGACCAAGAAAGCCTCCGAGGTCTTTGACTGCGACCTGAAGGTGGACTTCGATGTAACCTGTATGGAGTGGGAGGGCACCCATCCTTTTGTGCCTAAGATTGATGAGAACTATATCTTCCGCCCTGAGCTTGTTGCCCGTATCCTCTACGCTATCGTCACTAACCAACGTGCCTACCTGCAAGGGCACACTGGTTCGGGTAAGACTACCCTGATTGAGCAAGTTGCTGCTCGTCTGGGTTTCCCTTTCTTCCGTGTGAACTTTGACTCTGAGGTCACTCGTATGGACCTTATTGGCCGTGATACACTCACTACCGATGGTGAAGGCAACACCGTGTCCAAATTCATTGATGGTGTCTTGCCTATGGCTATGTCTTCCCCTTGCTTCTTCTGCTGCGATGAGATTGACTTTGTTCGTCCTGATGTAGCCTACGTGATGCAGGCTGCACTTGAGGGTAACGGTCTTCGTATCTCTGAGGATGGTGGACGAATCGTTAAGCCTCACCCCTTGTTCCGTATGTTTGCTACTGGCAACACTGTGGGTCAAGGCGACGAGATGGGCATGTACCAAGGCGCACGTCCTCAATCCCTTGCCTTCCTTGACCGCTTCACTATCTGGATGCGTGTCGAGTATATGGATCGTGAGCAACGTGAGAACCTTGTTAAGCATCACTTCCCGACTCTTGTTGCGGCAGACAGAAAGGTTCTGTCCTCCTACATGGAAGAGCACCTTGAAGCCTTCACGACTGGTAAGGTTCTGCAACCTATCAGCCCTCGTGGTATGTTGGCCGTAGCTAAAGCTACTGTTATGTTTGGTGATATCCGTGAAGCATTCAACATGACTATCCTTGATCGTGCATCCTCTGATGATCGGTCTACTCTTGCTGGTCTTGTTGACCGTGTTTGCCGTTAATTGAAATAAAGTAAGGAGAATAGGTATGGGTAAGGCATTTCCAGATGGAGCATATAAGAGTTATGGAAAAGGTAGAGTAACTCCTGCTCTTATTTTAGTGAAGGGTGGGTTGGCTTTTACCAACAAAACAGGTCACGATGGCCGCAGACTTTTTAGCATGGCTACTCTTGCTCTTATATATGAACCCTTGGCCATACCTCAATTCTTCTTTACAGACCAAAAGGAGTAGTTCTAATGAGAACTAGCGACTTCATTCACGAAATGACCCAGACTGCTGCGATTCTTGGCAGGTCTTCAGGTACTAACGTAATCTTCGAAGGCGACGAAGCTAAGACAGATGGTAAGACTATCTACCTTCCAGCCTTGTCTACCACGGGTGAGCTGACTGACCACCAAGTTAAGATCATGCGTGGCTACGTAGACCATGAGGCTGGGCACCATAGGCATTCTGACCTTGAGCGTATCTTGGACTTCTACGCTCGTAACGGCAACAATGGGCGTAAAGAACTTTCAACAATCCATAATTTCCTTGAGGATGCGTGGATGGAAGAAAGGGTAATCAAAGACTACCCCGGCTCTTACAAGAATCTCAAGGAACTTGGGGAAACAGTTAAGGCACAGGAGTACAGCAAGATTAAGGACACCCCCGATGATGTTCTTGGTAAGCTGAATACTCTTACAGCAACAATAGCTATCTCCAGTCAACAGCCTAACTATCATGCTGAAGGTAATAAGCATGATAAATGTCTAGGGTTAGTCAAAGACGATAAGATTAAAGAATATGGTAAGCTGTGGGTTAAACAAGCTGTAGAGGCTAAGGACTCTGAAGAGCTTATCGCTTTGGCTAAAAGTATCTATAAACTTATCCAAGAGGACCCTGAGATGGAGTCTTCTAACCCTGAGGACTTTGACCCTAAGTCTGGTGAAGGCATGGACGAAGGGGAGAAAGCTGAGAACAGTGAAGAAGGAGAAGGTAAAGAAGGTAAAGTGGATGGAAAGTCTAAAAGCATCCGTAAGTATCTTCCAGATGATTACATCCCTGATGCAGCCAAGGCTGTCAACAGTGAGGAAACTGGCGATGGTATTGGCGGTGGTATCGGTGGTCAGAACGGCCCACTTAACGGAGCCTACCGTGTTCTCTCAACTAAAGATGACATAGAGTACCGTAGGGGTGAGGCACGTAAGCCTCATGGCTCCCCTCATGTTTACGATGTAGTCAACTCCACCGACTTTGAGGCTTACCAAAAAGTTATGAATAGTATTGGCTCAGACGTTCGTATCATGCGTAGTAAACTCAAACGTAGCCTTATGGCTAAACAGCAGCGTGACTGGGACTTCGGCAAGGAGTCTGGCCGACTAGATAATAAGCGTCTAGTATCGGCTTACAAGGGCGTAGGGACGGTCTATAAGACACGTACAGACCGTGAGGAGATGGATACTGTAATCACTATCTTAGTGGACTTGTCAGGCTCTATGGGTGGCCGTAAGGCTATTGTAGCCCGTGACTGTGCCGTGGCACTAGCTGAGTGTATGGATGCTTCAGGTGTTGCCACAAAGGTAGTCGGGTTCTCTAACAACTCTAGTATTAGTTCTGTGCCCAGAGGAAAAGATAAGTTTCATAGGGTAGAACGTCTTGACACGTCTGTCTTTAAAGACTACAATACTCCTCTTAGGACAGCTAGAGCAGCTATTGCTGAACTTCACCATGCTATTGGTGGTAATAACACTGACTACGACTTCATTGTCAATGAGCTTGCTTACCTTAAACGCCGTCCTGAGTCTCGTAAAATCCTTTTCGTACTGTCCGATGGTAGCCCCTCTCACGCTGGATGCTCTTGGGGTGCGTCAGGTGGAGACATCAAGCACTGTAAAGATGCTGTAACCGAGGCTACTCGTAAGGACGGTATCGAGTGTATCGGTATTGGCATCCTAGACAAAAGCGTTGAGCGTATCTACCCGAATGCCGTTGCTGTTAACGACATTAAAGAACTGTCTGGCACTGTTTTCACTAAGCTGACCAGCCTCCTTTTGAAAGGGCAATAGTATGAAGAATGATACCACCTTAGTGTATGGAAATTTACATACGCCTACTGTGTACATAGGAGAGGTAGGCGGTTCATGGAAACCAGTCACTCTGCATGGGAATATTCGCCGCTCTTCGTCAACCAATTGTAGAGAATTAAAGAAAAACCTAGACCTTGGAGGCTATTCATATTTTGCATTTCCTAAGGAGTTCTTGAGATGCTAAACTTTGTATACGATACACTAGGACGAACAGAATTTGTGGGGAGGTGTTTTAATGATGCCGATGTACGAAGGATAGGTAGTCTAAGGTTGTTCTTCAAGGACGACCCTGAAAATTTCAGAAGGACACTAGAGGCCAGGGATTTTAGTTACGCCGCCTATCCTAAGGAGTTTATGTTTAATGAGATGTAAGTGCTGCAACAACCCTAATACTAAATTTATCTTAGATGACTTTTACTGCACTAAATGTTCGGGGGTTATCTGGACTACTATCAGAGAGGACAAGGAAGACTACTATGAAAAGTCTATCAGGGAGTTATCCTATGTCACGCCCAAGGAGGAATAGAGGAGTTTTAATGTTACTACTAGGAGATGTGGAAGCTAATGGATTAGAGCCTACTAAAATTCACTGTATCGCTACTCAAGAATACCCTAAAGGGAGTAAAAACCTATTCACTTCAACTAAACTCTTCGAAGAGTACTACTTAGACACTAAACCCAAGAAGTCTTTCTGGCACAATGGGTTAGGGTACGATGTTAAAGTAATTAATAGACTTATTAAACCTAACTTAATTGACCCTAAGACTGTAGTTGATACAATGGTTGTGAGTAAGACTACTAATTACTCTAAATTTTCTACTCACTCCCTAAAGGAATTAGGTGAATACCTTAAGGTATACAAAGGGGATTACGATGGAGGCTGGGACGAATACACACCTAAGATGGGTCTCTATTGTGAGCAAGACGTAGAGGTATTAAAGGCTATTGTGGATCACTACTGGAAGTACATCATTGATCCTGACTGGTCTGATGCTTTTCGACTAGAACACGATATAGCTATTCTCTGTGACGAAATGCACTTCAATGGTTTCTTGTTCAATAGGTCTAAAGCTAAGAGTCTATTAAAAGATGTTAAAGACAAGATGGGTAGGCTTGAGAAAGCATTCAAAGCTGAGTTCGACTCTAAACTAGAAGAGGTTAAAAGACTTAAGCTTAGGTATAAAGCCGATGGGACGTTGTTCTCAACTGTACAGGCAGCTATTGATACGTATCCTAAGGTTGTCTTCGACACTGACACCCATGAGGCTATAGTGTACGACTACATTGAGTTTGATCCAGCTAGCCCTAAGAAGAGAATTGATGTCCTATGGGATGCAGGCTGGAAACCATTTGAAAAGACTAAAGGACACATTCAAGCTGAAAGAAGTAACAGAAGATGAGTAAAGGATATATTTTATTCGAACAAAACAGTAAGTGGTGCTTAGTTAAAGATAAATCACACTTCTTTGTCTTTAATGGTGGTAAGACTTCCCCTGCTAACTGCCATACCTTAGTAGGCAACAAGAGGATAGTCCAACGTCTAAGACAAAAACACGGCGAAGACTATAAGGTTATCGCAACGCCTAGAGAATTTATGGAGTAGTTTAAATGAAATTGAGTTTCTATTGGGGTAGGATAGAGACTCCTACAGTACGCTTCAACGCGGGAGTTGACCATGTCCGAAGGATTTATAATCCCACTATACCAGAAAAAAATTACAGGCACGTTATTAGTATAAAATGTAAAGTAATCTTATTCCCCGAGGAGTTCCTAGTATGCAATTAAACATCTTGTTTAAGTTTAGAGCAAATGAGTAAGCAGACTATTCAACATGGAAAGTGTCCTGAGTGTAACCACAACGACTGCTATAGTGAATGGGATAATGGTGGTTACCATTGCCATTCATGTGGCATCAAAGGGACGCATAAAAAAGAAAGAAAAGAAATAGTGGATGAAGGACTTACTAGTCAAGTAAAGACTTATAGAAACTTAACTGAGAAAGCGGTTAAGAAGTATAAGACGGAAACATTAGTAGATAGGGATGGAAAAGATGTATCAAGAATTTACCACTATCCTCACAAGAACAAATGTAGAATTCTTCCAAAAGACTTTAGCCAGAACAAAGGCTTCACAAACGATTATCTATTCGGAATGGATTTATTCAATGCTGGCTCCAGCCGCTCTATCACTATTGTAGAGGGTGAGGATGATGCCCCTGCTGCTTGGCAAATGCTTGGAGGTACTAAACCTGTAGTAGCTATTCCGGGTTCAGAAATAAAAGAAGCTCTTATCAAGAACTGCTTCGACTATTTAGACTCCTTTAAAGAGGTTATTGTAGCTACTGATTCAGATGCAGCTGGAGACAAGGCTTGGAACCGTATCGCCTCTCTCTTTCCCAATAAGTCCTACAGGGTGTCTCTGACTAAACACAACGACCCTATGGAGTTCCTAGCTGCTGGTGACTCATCAGACTTTAAGTTTGCATGGGAGAATAAGACTAAGTATACACCTGAGTTTGATACAAGTACTCCAAAGGATTACCTTAAGGTATTAGACGAAGGCGAAGATGATGCCTTTATCTCATCCGGTATCGAAGCCTATGACAAGAATAACATGGGACTATTTCAAGGCCATGTCACACTCTTCCAAGCCCCTGAGGGCACAGGTAAGACCGAGCTATTCCACTTCTTTGAGCATCAGCTTATCACTAACTACCCTGACATTCCCTTCGCTTCTTGTCACCTTGAAGAGGCTAAACGTAGAACCACACTCGCTTGGGCCTCCTACGACTTAGGTAAGAACGTAACACGTAAAGACCTTATTAAGGATATGGGAGAGGTTAAGGACTCTATCTCTCGTATGACTAAAAGTGAGAATGCCCACCTATTCAGTATAGGGACTGAAGAAGACCCCATGGTTCTTATTGACAGAATTAGGTATTACCATAAAGTATTCCAGTGCCGGTATTTCTTTATTGAACCTATCCAAGACTTAGCTCAGCAGTACGATGGTCCTGAGAGTACCGAAAGGTTCCTCAGCAAGATTGCAGTGCGGTTAGCCCGTATCGCTTCAGAGCTTAACGTAGGTATCTTACTTATCGCCCACGAGAATGACGAGGGTAAGGTTAGTGACTGCCGTAAACTGGCTAAACAAGCAAGCGTAGGTGTTAGGTTGGAGAGAGATATGGATAGCACAGACGATGTTGTCCGTAACCTTACAACACTGCGAGTACTTAAGAATAGGCCAGCATCTTTTGTTGGGTTCTCAGGTCAGGTCAGTTTCGATCCAGAGACTTTCGTATTGTCTGAATACTATGGGGATTAAAATAAGAACAACTAACTTAGCGTACGAGTACGCCATATACTACAAAGAAACAGAGGAGACGTATATTCAGTTAGACGATAAATACCTATCTATAGACGACAAAGTGTTGTACACAGGTCGTCTAACTTTGAATGTGTCCGAAAAAGGCGTTAGCGCACTAAGAGCGCCAAAGGAGTTTTTCTATGCGAACAGCCGACTTAAGATTTGAATTCGTATGTCAAAACATCGAAGAACCTAAGTACTCGTATATTTTCAACGGTAAAAGGCAAAGAGTGTCTTTAAACGTGGAAAAGATTATGTTTCGGTATGATGCCTCAAGTAGTCTTTCCATTACCGGCTATAAGGTAATAGGAATGCCTAAGGAATTTCATTTCAATGACTGAATTCAAAAGGGCTTTAATCTACGCTACAAGCAAAGATAAGAAAAGAACTTTTGTAAAGTACGAGGACCGTAAACATGTTGTGGTCTCAGCTAACGGACTAGTACACGAAAGTATATCCTCTGTTTCTCTTGAGGAGAGACCGACCTTTATGGGGCGCTGGACTTCCTCGTCTTATATAACTACACCGAAGGAGTTTGTTATTGCATAAAGAAAAAGATAGACTAGAAAAGTTTAAGAGGTACGGATGGAAATGTAACGAAGCTAACCTAGATACCCTGCCCACTACAGCCCCTCAAGCCGCTAGGGACCTTGCTCAGTGGCTTACACTAGAAGGTAGGCGTAGCTCCCTTGAGGAATGGGTTAATTGTGTGTCAGACAAAGACAGCAAGGTGCATGGCAAGTTCTGGCATATAGGAGCATGGACTCAACGCATGTCACACTCAAGCCCTAACCAAGCTAATATTCCATCTGTCTTCACAGGGAAGGCTGAGACAGCCGTACAGCTCATCAAAGAAGAGTATGATGGACAGCTTAGGGAATTATTTATGGTCCCTGAAGGGTCTTATTTAGTAGGTTGTGACGCTGAAGGCATCCAACTCCGTATTCTAGCTCACTACATGAAGTCAGCTGAGTACAGAGACGCTATTGTGGAGGGGAAAAAGGAGGATGAATCAGATATCCATAACGTGAACAAGAAAGCTTTAGGCTCTATCTGTAAGACCAGAGACGGTGCTAAGACTTTTATCTATGCCTGGGTTCTTGGAGCTGGGTTGCCGAAGATCGCTTCCATCTTGTCAACTAATGTTCCTCAAGCTAAGAAAGCGGTTGACAACTTTCTTAAGGCCCTACCTGAACTTAAAAGACTCAAACAAGTTAAGATTAAGAGGGATGCTATGAAAGGGTACTTTACAGCCTTAGATGGTCGTAAGGTATTGTGTAACTCAGAGCACTTAATGCTTGCTGGTTACCTACAGAGTGGTGAGGCTATCATTATGAAGAGAGCTACACGTCTATGGTACGCCAAGGCTAAGCATGAAGGTATTAAGTTTAAACTAGTGAACCTTGTCCACGACGAGTGGCAGGTTGAGGTTAACGATACTAAAGAGAAGGCTGAACGTCTAGGTGTCTTAATGTGCGAGGCACTAGAGCAAGTAGGTAAAGACCTAGACCTATTCTGCCCTTTGGCAGGTAATTATGTAATTGGAACTAACTGGAAGGAAACACACTAATGTCTCAAGAAACAGCAGTTATGAAACGATTTAAAGGTTCCATGGTTCACTATGAAGAACGCAAAAGACCTGATAGACTACAGATGATATCAGTAAAGGATGGAGCGGTAGGCCGCTGTATACTGCAAGTAGGTCTTCGTACTAATACTGAAGCTGGATTGGTAGATACCACCAAGGACAACTATGTGATGCTTGGCCTTAACCTTTTGGTTCGCAGAACCTATAAGGCAAGCAAAGGTACCTCGGGCCACTTCAAGGCGGAAGCGAAAAAGAGAGACTTTAATCTTCTAGGCCCTGCTGATTTTTTCACTTGACTTTAAGCTACTCTTATAGTATAAAGGTATTATATGATATATAAGTACGAAGAGAAGGAAAAGCTAAGGTACTTTTGGTACAAGGATACTTGGGTCCCTGAGTATCTTATGGACTTCTTAGTAACTTTCTACTACGATACTAAAACATACACTTAAGGAGAACTATGTATGGCTAAATCTGAAACTGTAACCGTAAAAGGTATCGCTAACTGGGCTAAGGTCTTCGAGGACAATCGAGAGATGTTTGAGTTCAACGAAGAGACAGGAGCCTTCGACAAGCCTTCTGAGACCAAAGGTAAGTACACTATCAACGTAACTCTTGAGCCTGATGAGTTCAAGAAACTTAAACGTACAGGCTCTCTCGCTTGCCGTTTTGCCAAGGAGGATGAAGCAGGTCTTGATGTTGTTAAGTTCTCTCGTCCTCAAGAGAAGAAAGGTCAAGGAGGTAAGGTCCTTGACTTCGCGTCTGGTTCCCCTAACATTTTTACCGCTACTGGGTCTAAGTGGAGCTTCGAAAATGATGGCCCTATCCTTAACGGGTCTGAGGTAGAGGTTACCGTAGTTGTCTACCAGACTAAATTCTCTCCCGGCACCCGTCTTGAGACCGTCACTGTACTACGTCCCGCTGAACCAGTTGAACGTGAAAAAGAAGATGAAATCCCCTTTTAAGGAGTAAATACTTTGACCAAGAAAACTATTGATACTTTAGTTAAAGATATTTATGATGTCATTGAAGGCAAAGGGGGTTGGGACTCTGTAGTTAACGAGTACTTTAAGTTTACAATCGGTGGAACCATGATGACTCGTCTAGCTGAACGAGGAGAGGAGGGGCCAAGGGGGACATTACGTATGTCCTCCATCGGCCAACCATGTGAGAGGAAGCTATGGTATTCAGTTAACACTAAAGATGATGGTGAAACTCTACGTCCTGAGGTTAGGCTTAAGTTCCTTTTCGGTGATATCCTAGAAGACTTACTACTATCATTAGCTGTAGCTGCTGGGCATACTGTTGAGGGGCACCAAGACACCATGTCTATCAAAGGGATCAAAGGCCACAGAGATGCTGTAATTGATGGTGTCACTGTAGACGTTAAGTCAGCCTCCTCCTACTCTTTCCAGAAGTTTAAAGAGCATAGGCTAGAGTATGAAGACCCTTTTGGCTATATGACTCAACTAGGATCGTATGTCTTCGCTGGAAAAGACGATACTATTGTTAAAGATAAGAAAGGTGGTGCCTTCCTAGTCATTGACAAACAACACGGGTACCTCTGTCTAGACTACTATAACTTTCAGAAGCTAGGCATCTTAGACGACATTGAGAACCTCTATGAAGAGAGGATTGCTTCGTCTAAAAACCCTTTAGAACCACCAAGAGGCTTCCCAACAGAACCAGAAGGAAAAAGCGGAAACCGTAAACTATGTCTTAACTGCTCCTACTGTGACTTCAAGTTTAAGTGTCACGATGAACTGAGAGTGTTCAGATACGGTAAGTTTCCTATCTTCTTAACTAAAGTTGTAAGAGAGCCTAGAGTACCGGAAATTACACCTAGTGGGTAAACTTTTTCAAGCCGAAGTACATACGGACCTACAGGCTTTTGGAGAATTCTTTGGGAAATAAAAAGGATCGTTTTAGACACGCACGAGCAATGGGATACCGCTCAGGGCTAGAGGTTTCAGTAGCTAAAGATTTAGAAGCTAAAGGCGTCCCATTTGAATATGAGAAGAAAAAGATCAAGTGGGCCGATTTCAAAGTCAGGACATATACACCAGACATAGTATTGTCTAATGGTGTCATCATTGAAACTAAGGGAAGGTTCGTTGCAGCTGATAGACGTAAGCATTTAGAGATTAAAAAACAGTACCCTGATCTAGACATCAGATTTGTCTTCTCTAATCCTAACGCTAAGCTAAATAAAGGTAGTTCTACGACGTATGGCCAATGGTGTAAAAGATATGGCTTCAAGTACCACTACCTAACAATTCCAGACGAATGGATTGAAGAGGAAACTAAAGATGAGTAATAAAACAGCTGTGGTGTTTACATGCGCCCATGCTGATCCTAGAGTTAACAACGATAGGGCTGAGTGGCTAGGCAATCTGCTCTACGACCTTCGACCAGACTACGTTGTTGACTTAGGGGATACAGCTGATCTAACGTCTCTATCGTCACATGATACTCGATACCCTCAGAAGATGGTCTCAGCCAACTACGAGAAAGACATAGAGTCTTACCATGACTTTCAGAATAAGTTACGTTGGAAGTTCTCTAAGATGAAACGTAAACGTCCAGCATTCTTTGGGTTTGAAGGTAATCATGAAAATAGAATTAAAAAGGCTATTGCAAACGATCCGAGAGAAGAAGGTACGAAGTACGGTATTTCGTTTTCACACTTGGAGACAGACCGATACTACGACGAATACCACGAATACGTATGTAGAGGCCCCTCCATCGCTGATTATGACGGTGTCTCATATGCTCATTACTTTTCTTCTGGGAATTTTGGCTCTGCTATGTCTGGTGAGCATCATGCTTATAACCTCATTAAAAAGCGGCACAATAGCAGTACTTGTGGTCATTCTCATAAACGTTCTATTTATTTTAAGGATGATGCGCACCCTAACACTTCTGTCGGCTTGGTTGCTGGATGCTTCAAAGGCAAAGAAGAGGATTGGGCTGGACAAGCAAATAAAGAATGGTGGAAAGGAGTTGTCATTAAACGAAATATCGACAATGGCCTCTACGAACCAGAGTTTGTAAGCTTGGCTAGATTGGAGAAGGAGTATGGGTGATGGAGACACAGATTGAACTTCTCCTCTTATCCTACTCTTTGGTGGATATCCTAGAGCTTAACGACCTAACGCCTGAGTATGTCCTAAAGCTCCTGATTAGAGAAGGCAAACTAGAACTAACGGAGTACTTTGAAGACTATGATAACGATGAGGGATATTCTTGATATGTCAGATAACGACCAGACCAGTATGTTCAACTACTGGGAACCCGAAGAAGACCCTAGACTTAAGTCACCATTGGATATGGTTAAAGAGTTCAGGACTAAAATGTCTCAACCTATGGGCATAGACTTTGACTCCTCTGAGTCTGAACGTCTACTAGCTAATGCTCTAATCAGAGAAGAGTTCTTTGAGGTAATTACAGCCACTACAAAAGAAGACCTTCTGAAAGAGCTAGCTGATCTAGTCTATGTCTGTTACCAAGGAGCTGCATCCTTCGGATGGGACCTAGATGAAGCTGTGCGTAGGGTTCATGAGTCTAATCTGTCTAAACTAGACGACAACGGTAAACCTATTAAACGTGAAGATGGCAAAGTAATCAAAGGACCTAACTATAAGAAGCCTAACTTAAAGGATTTAGTATGACAACTAAACACTACGGGCCTACACTTCCAATTAGCGAGGAAATCCACGCTATGAAGTATAGAGGCGAAGGGGAGTCCTTCACAGGCGCTATGGCCCGAGTAGCACAGGCAATCAGTGATGATGAAGACCACTTTAAACAACTGAAAGACATCCTGTACAACCAACGGTTCCTACCAGCTGGACGAGTACAAGCAGCTATGGGTTCCCCTAAGATTGTAACCCCCTACAATTGTTTTGTCTCAGGGACTATCTCAGACTCCTTTGATGATATCATGGATAAGGCTAAGGAAGCTGGGATCACTATGCGACTAGGTGGTGGCATAGGTTATGACTTCTCTACACTACGTCCACGTGGAGCTAATATCAGCACCCTTAACTCCCGTTCCTCAGGCCCTATCACTTTTATGGGTATCTACGATGCACTGTGTAAGACTATCGCGTCAGCAGGTCATAGGAGAGGGGCACAGATGGGTGTCTTACGTGTTGACCACCCAGACATCGAGGAGTTCATCAACGCTAAGAATAACCTCAATAAGCTCACTGAGTTTAACATTTCAGTTGGTGTGACTGATGAGTTTATGGAGGCTGTCAAAGAAGGTAAGAAGTTCTCCCTGCACTTTGAAGGACGAACCTATAAGGTTGTAGATGCTCGAAATCTGTGGGACTCTATCCTACGATCTACATGGGATTGGGCTGAGCCTGGTGTTCTCTTTATTGACCGTATCAATAAGAAGAATAACCTTCACTACTGCGAGACCATTGCAGCTACAAATCCGTGCGGCGAACAACCATTGCCGCCCTATGGTGCATGTCTACTAGGTTCCCTTAACTTAGTTAAGTATGTATTTAAAGCTTTTGGTGAGACTTACTTCGACTATGAAGCCTTTAAACATGACATCCCGGTTGTTGTACGGGGTATGGATAACGTAGTAGAACGAGCTACCTACCCTCTTGAACAGCACAAGGAAGAAGCCCAGTCTAAGCGTCGTATGGGCTTAGGGGTCACTGGCCTAGCTAATGCTGTCGAAGCTCTAGGGTATACATACGGCTCAGAAGAGTCCCTAGCTGAGACAGCTAAGATCATGAGCACACTTCGAGATACAGCCTATAAGTCTTCTGTGTCCCTAGCTATCGAGAAAGGTCCCTTCCCTCTCTTCGATACTAAGCTTCTAGACTCTGAGTTTGCTGAGACGTTACCAGATGACATTAGAGAGCTTATACGTACCCATGGACTACGTAACTCTCACCTACTCTCGATAGCCCCTACGGGTACCATTAGCCTCTCCGCTGACAACATTTCTTCGGGTATCGAACCTGTCTTCAGGTATAAGTACTCTCGTATCATTCAAACCTACGATGGACCACGAGAGGATGTAGTTACAGACTACGGGTATCGTGTGTTTGGCACTAAGGGTATGACAGCTAATGAGCTTAGTGTGTTTGACCATGTGAACGTACTCAACCTTTGCTCTTACTACGTAGACTCTGCTTGCTCTAAGACGTGTAACGTAGGCTCTACGGTGACGTGGAGTGAGTTCAAGGATGTCTATATGCGAGCATATGATGGAGGAGCGTCTGGGTGTACTACCTACCGAGACTCAGGCAAACGAGCAGGTATCTTTAAAACTGAAGACAAGAAAGAGCAGGAGGATGAGGATTGGATTGAAGAAGGTGGGGCTTGCTATATTGATCCTAATACTGGTCTACGCTCTTGTGAGTAATAGAGGAGTTACTAAATGAGCCGAATCGAAGCTACCTTACTAGAGCATATGGGCAATGATCTTACAGTAGTTAATGCTGCCCGTGTATCCTTCGGTAAAAGAAAGGAGGTATTCGAGCCGAAGGATGCCCAACTTATTCGCTATTTAGCTGAGCATGAACACACTAGTCCATTTGGTCATTGCTTTGCATCCTTCCACGTTAAAGCTCCTATCTTCGTCGCTCGGCAACTAGTCAAACACAAGTTTCTTCGTTGGAACGAGATTAGTCGACGTTACGTTGATGATGCCCCCAGCTTTTACCTACCTAAAGATTGGCGTGGTAAAAGTAAAGATAAAAAACAAGGGTCTTCTTCTGAGACTATCGACGTAGTTTACTACGATAGGGATGATGGGTATGCTTCATGGCCAGAAGATGCAATTCTAGTAGCTACAGAAGCATACAACAAAATGCTTGAGTTGGGAGTAGCCCCTGAACATGCTCGTATGGTCCTGCCTCAGAATACTATGACTGAATGGTATTGGTCAGGCTCCTTAGATGCCTTCTCGGATATGTGTGTCTTACGTCTTAAGGATGATTCACAGTATGAGACAAGACTAGTAGCTCAACAGGTATCTAAAGAGATGGAGAAGGTATTCCCAGTATCTTGGAAGGAACTTACATTTGAGTAAACCATCCTTAGACGTACAGGTAGGAGGTAGTCACTACAAGACTATGAAGATCACACCTAGGGAGTTTATTAAGGCCAACAACATTGGGTGGGATGAAGGTAACGCCATTAAGTACATTTGTAGATGGAAGACTAAGAACGGCATAGAAGACTTAGACAAAGCTATCCACTACTTGAATTTATTGAGGGAAGAACAAACTAATGATTGAAGAAACATTTAAACTTACAGCTCTTGGTCTAGCCATAGACAACTCTGAGAAGGGCCGAAGCGTAGACGACATCATTGCTGATGCTGATAAGATGTACGTATGGCTTAACACCTCCTCAGGCCCCAAGGAAAACAACGTTACACCGTTGAGGACTATATGATGTTTACAGGAATTATTTTAGCATGTTTTATACGACTAAACGAAGAGCGATGCGTGGTGCTAGGTGGACAAGCCTTCGAAACGAAAGAGGAGTGTATCTACGACCTGAAGGTAAGCGGGGTTCCTTCCGTTGAGGAGCGACGTTTAACTATTAAAGGACTAGACTGTTATGAGTGGGCCTTAGGAGAACAATCCTAACTTAAGACAAAAGAAAACCCCCTAAGGAGAAATCCCTAGGGGGTCTTTTTATGCCTACTTAAGACTTAGGATTCTTTTTCCTAGCTGTCTTAGTACGTGGGTAGGACCTATTCTGCTTCTTTGTTTGAACAGTTAGGTTAGAGCTTTTATTAGACCTAGGATTACCATTCCTATGAGCTACATCCTTGCTATCACCTATAGAAGCTTTACCAGCTTTAATCATCTTAGCTCTAGCCGAGTTTCTTGATGCCCTGTTCTTCTTTTGCTCAGGACTTGCGTGGTAATTATTATACTCTTTCTTATAGTTTCTTTTACTATTTTTACTGTTAGGCATACTACCTTCTTTCTTAGTGTCTTTACCCTTGATTGCAGCCATGTTGCGGCTGCGAGTCTGCCTGTCATGGACGTCAGCCAACTTGCCGGACCGTCTCCTTGTCGGATGGCCTGAGCAATTGCTCAACATGAGGCTGCATGAGTCGGGCAACTTCGGCAAAAACCGGAACGGCGACTGAGTTGCCGAACTGCTTATAGGCTTGGGTGTCGGAGACCGGGATCCGGAAATCTTCGCTGTATCCCATAAGACGTGCGCATTCGCGAGGCGTCAGGCGGCGTGGGTTTTTCATAGCTCCCCGGCTGACGAGGATTTCAGATCCGTCCTTGTAGTATCTGGCCGACAGGGTCCGCGCGATACTGTCACCTTCGACGAGACCGAAGCCGAACCCGTTACCCTTTGCTTTATGCTTGGCGGCATAGCCTTGCAGATAGTTCCAGAGCTTGTCCGAAAGCGTGTACTTGTCGTTCACCTTTGCTTTCGCTCCGACTGTGAAGTGTCCTTCCGTAGCCTCAGAACCATCCTCAGGGTGGAGAATGTCCTTCATGCGGCGGTGGCCACGAACCGGGAGCTGAAGATCGTCCCATGAGAAGCCTGTGTGCTCCCGGAAGCCGACCATAACGATGCGCTCACGGTGCTGGGGTACGAAGTGCGCGGCATCGATAATCATGGTGTGCAGCGTATAGCCGAGCTCTGATGTCAGCTTGCGCTGAATGACATCGAACGTCTTGCCTTTATCGTGGCTCTTCAGGTTCTTCACATTTTCAAGAAGAAACGCCGCAGGACGGCGGTCTTTTAGTATGCGCAGGACGTCAAAGAACAACGTTCCCTGTGTCTCATCCTGAAACCCATGCAACCTGCCCAGCGCATTTTTCTTGGACACACCGGCAATCGAAAACGGCTGGCAAGGGAACCCTGCCACCAGAACGTCGTGATCCGGTATGTCGGCTGCTTCCACCTCCCGGATATCACCGGCGATTGGACGGTTGTCCGGGAAATTGGCAAGGTAAGTCTGTTGCGCAAACCGGTCCCATTCCGAAGTGAACACACATCGACCACCGGCAGACTCCATTGCCTTCCTGAGCCCGCCTATCCCGGCGAAGAGGTCAATGAAGGTGAACGACGGTGGGTCAGTTTCGTCGGTCGTGCGTGCCGCAATCTTCATGCGGTAGTGCCAGGTGCAGGTACGGACCATGATGTCATGGCCTCCAATTGTGCTTGGGATGCAATACCCTCATAAAGTATAACTGAATGCATGTGTGTATTTAGCCAATTAGCAGGACCAACTCCATTACCTAGACGTAAAAGAGTAGGTGGAGTATAGCCAGCAACGGTATCTAGGGACCCTGCGACTCCTCCAATTGCAGCCTGTGCATAATTTTCTTTGAAAGTCCATGCAACTCTTTGCCTAACACCATAGCCAAGAGGGATATTGTAGGACGTGACCCCGGCATCCCCTCCCGACACCAACTCGATACCCATAACGCCATCGGCATTATAAACCATGAGTTGTTGGCGGCTGTCCCCACTCCCATCATCTAGTTGTATAACTCTACCAAAATTTCCACCAGCGTCTTGTGAAATAGCTGTAAAATCAACAACAACTGTAATACCATCAACTAATTTTGTGGGATCAAGGGAGACAGCAGCTAAATCCGCCCCACGCGCAACTGTCGAACCTGCGGTGTCGATGTAAGATGATCCAGCTGCGCCCGCCTCCATTTGTGCGTTCGTCACGGTTCCTGAAACGGTGAGCGTTAATGTTCCGTCACTTGGCGTGAATGTCAGGCTAACACGGTTGTCATAGCCTGTGCCTGCGCCCGCCAAGGTGCCCGAATGCGCGCCGGAAAGGGTGACTGTGCCAGTGCCTTCAAAATGAAGTGTATATTCTTGTGCAGAAACAGTGACAGACTGCGTGGAAAGTGTGTTGCTATTCAGTAGCAAGTTCGTCGCACTTGCCTCAAATAGCCCAGCCCGCGCACCACTTGAATAGTCAGCAACCCGCGACACTCCAGCCGCAGCCATGGCCAGATCACCAGCAGCGTCGATATAAGACCGCGAACCAAGGGAGGCGTTGTTGATAGTTAAGTTAGGAAACTTAAACGACGTATCCCCTAAAGAGAACCTACCATTAGCGAAGTCTAACGCAACGGCAACAGGCAATCCAGTATCAAATGGATCGACAAATCCGTTTTTCCAATTAACAAAATTATCTGACAGAGACCCTGTAAAGAGCATGTCAGACAAGAGTGCCTGACGTTTATCCTGAATAGCACCTTCGAACCCTTCAGACTCTAGTATTTGGTCTTCGTAGTCTACAGTCTCATTAGGCCATAGTCTCATTATTTATTTCCTTTCCTCACGAGTGAGGTTAACTTTCTACCAATCTCACTAGGACTGGGGAATAACCAACCAAGGATTAAAAGAAGTATAACCCACGCTGGTACCTCATTGACAACTACAGTTTGAACCTCATCGGCTGCTACCTTAGTAGTCGTTTGTTCTTGCCTAATCGTTCTAGCTTTAGGTCTTACTAACTTCTGCTCAGCATTGTTAGTTGTACCTATAGTCTGAGTGTTAGTCCTACCTATTTGAGTATTCGCAGCTACGTTAGGCCCACTACCCCCTAAAAGACTAGGAAGTACTTTTGAGCAACTTGTTATCAAGCTTAGACTTCCAATCAAGACCAAAGGCAAGACCACCGAACGTAAACGTAGGCCACGCAAGAATTTCAACAATATCTGTCTCCCCAACGTAGGCTAAATACCCTAAGAACATAAATAGGATTAAAGCTACCTCTCTTTTATAAGTCTTATTTTTCATTTGATGTAGCCCTAAAGTCTCTCTCTAAGAGTCTCATACGTTCACTAAGGTTTTGCGCCCAAGTTTCTAGAGTCTGAATTCTGTTATCAACTAGAATGTTGGCAGCCCTAGCATCAGACTCAGTATATAGTGTTTCTTTAAGTGTGACAATAGCTGAAGACATAACAGCCATATTAATACTCAATGTTTGAGTAGTCATTACATTCCAACCTAAGAGAGCAACGATAGCTGCCGTCATAGCTTTACTAATAGCACCGTCATCTTTAAACACTATAGTAACTCCAAGAAAGATGAAAACTACTGCATGTATGTGCAATCATTTATGTAGCATAGGTCCTTTAGCCCAATCTGAGGGGTATGTCTCCCAGCTTAGTTGGAAGTGTGGACCGTCTTTAAAAGACTTCCAGTCTCCACCCCACTCAAGGTATACTTTAAGCTCCTTAGCTGCCTGCTTCATAGCATCAGACATATTATAGTAGTATTTCCAATCCCAAGACACACCATCATTAATCCAAGGAGCAATGTCAACTGCATGTCCAGTCAGATGTCTAGAGTTCATCGTCTTAGAGGCACCCTTGCGTACTAGCTGTCTTTGCCTAGCTTTAGAGCGTATACCCTCTAGCACTGTGAAGTCTACCTCAGTTATTTCGATAGCTCTCTCGACTACTTTAATCAGGTCGGGGTGGACACCTTCAAGCCTACCTAGGCTTCGAGTACCTAGCCTATACATTTTATTATCCTTCCAGTGAGTTTAAGTAAGCTATTATTTCGTCCTTGCTTACATCCTGCAAGAGAGTTCTTATTTGGCTCTCCTTAGCTTGTACAGCACTCACAGATGCTCTACGACTCTCCTCAGACCCGGTAGATGCCTCTGAGACAGCCTGAGAGCCTCCCTGAGAGCCTCCAGAGGTACTCCGGGTACCCTTACCACCTAGAGCCTCTTTATTGGCCTCTACGGCGATATCCTGAAGGGTCTCAGTTTGACCTCTAGCCTTAGGACGTACAGTAGCTTCAGATGGTGCAGTCTGCATAGCACCTTTCTGCAAGGTGACCATGTCGGGTGCCTCAGAACCTTCGAAGACAGCGATAGCTGTATCTAGTTCAGGATCAGATACCTTCTTAAAACCTTCCCACTCTTTACGAAGATACATACGCTTCTCTTCGGCATTTTTGCCTTTAGAGATAGCCTTAGTAGCTAAGTGGTGGAAGATAGCATCCTGTACTTCAGAGGTAAATTTAATGTTGCCGGGAAGACCCATCTCTTTCTGAGACTGTCTCAGAGTATCCCCTACGATTTGATACCTACCCATAGGGGTAGCGACGTAGCCTAGCCTAGACTTCATATAAGAAGCATAAGGTCCTTTGCTAAATTGACTAAGCTCGTCAATAGTCATCTCAGATACTTTAAGACCAGCAAACTGTTCACCTTCTCTCTGGGATGAATCAAAGAGAGTATTGTAATCACCCTTACCCTCTCTCTTATCAATTAGACTGATAAGGGGTTTAGCAGATGCACTGAGAGTGTCGTTACCCGCCGAGCCTTTAACCTGAGTATCCTCTTCTCCGCCTTGAATATAGAAGCTGTCCAGTTTATCCTTAAACCCATTACGCACAGCCTCTAGGCGTTTAACAAGTTTACTTTGCTTATCTAGGCGAGAGACATCAGCTCTAATATTAGCATTAACTCCATTGTGGAAGTTACCAAAATGGTAGGACCACTCACCTTTAGGTATTCTACGGCCTTTGTCAGCGTACATCTCAAGAAGGTTTCCACCGTAGTAGGAACCTGCAAGCCCTTCAAAGAACCTTGCAGAGTCCTCAGGAACGCCTCGATCAGTAAGATACTTACGTTCAAAAGACATAACCCCTTTCTCGTCTAGGTCGAAACCAGACTCAGTGACCATGAGCTTACGGGCCGTGAAAGAGACAGCGTAGAGGGCGTCAGTAGCCTCATACCCATTAGCAGCTAGTGTACGAGCCTTAGTAGGTTCAACAGATGCAATCTGGTCAATAGCTGCCATGTGAGAGCCATTAAAGACTTCATTCACACTCTTGATAGACATGAAGTCCTTACCGTCAGCAATGCCTTTAATAGCCGCCATAGACTTACTAAACATGTCTATGTACATAGCTCGGTTAGCGTCATCAGTCTTAAGATTAAGACGATCAGGATCGTTAATTACTTTAGTAATCTTTTTAGACGTATCCAACTTAGAAGGATTATCTAAGTCCTTAACACTCTCAGAAGCCTCAGGAGGAAGAGTAGTCTCAAGACCTTGATCGTCTTCAGACAGCATACCGTACACAGAGATGTTCTGGTTAGTGCCTAAGGTAGCTTTAACCATATCAGCAAACTCAGTTGTCTCCATGATGCCTAAGTCACGGATAGCTGCTGGGTCTTTAATCAAGATATTAAGTACTGCTGCCTTCTGAATGTCAGTGACACCAGACTTAGCGATACCAGTTGCAGCGTTAGACAAGATTTGAGCATTAACGCCATCGACACCTGAGAGCTTCTCAAGGTAATCGAAGGTTTGATCCATGACATCAATCTGATCTTGGATAGGCTTCCATTGCTCCTGAGTAAGGTTACGAACAGATGCCTTAGCACCTACAAGGTTACCTTTCTCCATAAGCCAAGTAGCCTTAGCTTGCTTAATAGCTTCTAAGGGGATAATACCGCCATTTTCAGCAATAAACTTAAGAGATCCTAGATTTTTATCTCTAAAGTTCTGAACGTAACCAGAGAATGCAACCTTACGGCCACCTTCCCAATCCATAGCCGAGTTTTTAATGTCGGCCTTAAAGGCTTGGTCCTTAGCGATATTAGTGAAGGCGTACTGCTCCCTCTGTTCCATAGTGGCATCAGATGGAAGAACAGCGTAGGAAGCTTGAAGGCCCCCTATGTACTCAGGAGACTCTCTCAACTTGTTAGCCATAATCTCTTCTTGAGAGAGACCGGCATGAGCTGGGTCTTTTCCTGTGACTAGCTTAATAGTCTCTTGAACACCTCTGTCGCCTAGGTCACCGCCATCACGAGAGAAGTTAAGCATAACCCCTCGCTCAACCTTATCAGCTTCAGTGTTTTTACCTTGTGCCCTAAGTTGATTAGCCTTGACCAAACCATTCTGTAGTCCAACTAAGCTTGCCTGTTCTCTAGCGTCTTTCTCACGAGAGTAGCTAGACGTTGAGTCTCCCTTAGGTTTAACACCAATCAGAGCATCAACGAAGTTTACAGCTGTACCTAGTCCAGACTGTTCAACTACTGGCGATTGACCAGAGATAGTTGAACCGAGAGATGGATTTAAAGTACCCATATTTATTCCTTAATCTTATAGCTCTCAACGACCTCAGCACCGTATCGGTTCTGTTTTCGCATGTACTCAATAGCCATCAGTACGCTATCCAAGTCAGAGTCTTGTTTCAATGCCCTACGTAGTCTAATCTGGTCAGATGGGCTAAAGCCTGATACTTCAATTTGAGCGCTAAGCTCTTTAATGAGTTGAGTACCACCATCTACGTCACCACTGTTGACCATACTAATAGCTACTTGATAACGTTTCGTAATGTCCTTAGCAAAGTCACCTACTTCTTTAGACTCTCTAAACAACCTACGTTTACGTTCGTAGAAGTCAGCAACCTTAAAGTTAGTAACACCTAAACCTACTAAGATAGCTTCAGTGTCTGAGAAGTCAGCGTCAAGAGTAGTTCCAGTCTTAGACCGATAGACGCCGTTGTTCATAATGCCAATAGCCTTTACTACATTATCAACACCTGAGGGAGTACGTAAGGCTCTTTTTACATCTTCCATACTGGACTGTTCGTAGCCGTTTAGAAGGTTACCTACAGCACTGAATAGTGCTGCCCCTCCTCCTCCTATAATCTCAGCAGAAGGACCACCGATAACTTTAAGGGCATTGTCATCTTGGAACTTACGGGCTAAGTCTAAGATACCAGCGAGAGGGGAGATGCGAGTACCGATAGCTGTACGAACGTCACTATCTGTAATGTCTGAGAAGGCCCAAGACAGAGCACCGTCTAGCACGCCGTACTTAAGAGTTACATTGCCGATACCAGTAGGATCAACGCCGAGCTGTTCAGACAGAGAGTCTACCGCAGCAGCCAAACCGAACCCCGCGAAGCCGCCAGACACCGTAAAGTACAAACCCAGTCTAATGCGTTCAGCTTTAGTCATGCCCCTACCTACGAACAGAGTCTCCATAGACCTAAGCATGTAGGACATCCACTGAGAAGGTACCCGTAAGAGACCTTGCTGCCAAGCTGCACGTCCGTTAGTGGTCATGTTAAAAGAAAGGTTCTGGTCTCTTGTCGTAATCCATGTACGTGCATCATCAGATAGCACAGACGAGTTAGGGAACTTTCTCCTGTATTCAAGAATAGCTGTAGTCATCGAGGTGACACGAGAAAGTCTTTCACCAGCCGTGAACGGAACCTTCCCAATCTCATCAGCCTTAGCTGCAACCTTAGATGTTTGGTACAGAGTCTTACGGAGAGTGGAGGGCATGAAGGAAGTACCTTCGTAACCGGAGTTACCCCACGCAGCGCCCGTGCCACTCTGAATTGCATCATTCTCAACAATGTCTCTGCCTGAGGTTCTGATGTATGTGAGCATATCTTTTACAAAAGACTCGTCCTCATTCATCACTTTAGCCAATCTACGTACAGCTTCATCCCCGCCATCGTACAAGACAGCTCTAATTGGGATAGCAGACATAGCGGCTTTAAGGCCAGCCTTAGGGCTAATTGCTATAACAGCGAAAGCGTGGGAAGCCTGCAAGAAGAACTGGAAAGTATTCATAAACCCAAAAGCTGAGGTAAAACCAAGTTTAAGAAGAGCGTTAGATGGATCACCTAAAGAAGTCTTCTTACCTGTCTTATCCATAACCCATTCAGAAAGGTCTTCACCGAAGTTTTGCATAGCCTTAGAGGACGGAGAACTGTAAGCACCTCTACGTTCAATAATGGCCTTAAGTTCAGCCATACGCTTAGCGTCAGCCCCTTTAGCCGTAGTATCCCTAAAGAGTTGGTCTAACCCAGCACCAGAAGGAAGCTCGTCGGTTCTAAGGGCTTTCTTAAGCCAAGACACCTTAGCATTATAGGTGTAGTTGTGGAAGGAGTACTCAGAGGCTGCACTAGACATTTGGTCGATAACAGCTTTAACTGGATTGTAGTTAAAGGTCTCGTTACCTCCATACTCCATGAGCACTTGGTCACTACGTTTATTAGAAGCTTGGATATACTCATCCATCTTCATACCGTTAAACAGGTCTTCTCTAGACTCAACAATGTCGTCTCTCTTTTTGTAGGAGACATCAAAGTCATCAAACTTCCAACCCTTCTTAGCTGATAGAGCTACAAGGTCCGCAGTGTTCTCAAGAGAAGGATTCCAATCATTGTTACGTTTAATGACATCATCGAGTTCATCCGTAAGCTCCTCTACCTTCTTACCTGAAGCCTTAATAGCTCTACGAATTTCTTCAATCTGCTTAGACGCTCTAATAGCTTGATTACGGCTGAACGTAGTAAGCATAGCCCTAGGTGCCTCAGGATCACCTAAAGTAACAAAGTAGTTAGCATCAGGGTTGGTTCTACGGCCACCAGCATTGTACCCTAAGACATCATGGTACTCGATATTACGTACATTAGAAGGTTGAGCTACATACTCAATACCGTTGTCTAATGGACGATCAAGTTTCCAAATGGCTACGTCATCAGCTAGATCAGACTTAGTAATAGCACTGCCAGTGGCAATGTTAAACAAAGCTTCCTTAGGGTTGATAGGCCCTTTGAAGACTTTAGCAGGAGTCGCTACACCACCACCTACATCAATAGTCTTGTATCCTTTAGTGACATAGTTTCTAGCTGCTTTATGAGCACTGAGGATATACGCAGCATCATTCAAGGTTTGAAGGGCGTAGTACCCATCAATGTCCTTTTGGGAAGGTTTACTACCCTTAGGATGATATTGTCTAAACTTCTCGATAAATTCAGACTCAGAGTAGAATGGACGCAGGTAAGCATCCCCACCGTCTCTGAGGTCTTTAACAACTGCACCGATAGCTAGTTTAGAGTCAAACGAAAGAGATCGTACTTGCTTAAGGTATGGAGCAACTGCTGTGCGAATAGCACCTACACCTGCTTCACCCATGTACGCAAGAGAGTTAAGTTTCTCTACGTCATTAGTGGCTGCTGAAGCTAAGTACTTAGATAGGGTACGTCCTATAAAGCCTAATGGGTTCTCAGAGGTAATACGTTCAGCGGAACGGGTAAGGTCAATAGTTTCTCTCACCTCGATGTAGTAGCCTTTAGCTACATCATCAGGGTCAACTTGAACAACCTTAGACGCTAAACCTCTATCCATAAGACTAGTTTGAAACTTTTTGGCAGCCGCTTCACTCTTGAATGGAGCGGAAGAATGCATCTTACCAAGTTTAATGACAATCTGTTTACGGCCTAATCCAACATCAACGATGTCTTCATCAGCAATAGGACGTGCTTCTATCTTACGAAGGTTTGAAACAATCTCTTTAGCTTTTTTGTCTACCTCTTCTTTCGTGGCCATACGGCCAAAGGTACCAACATCAGTCAGATACTGAACCTTTTTGATAATCTCGTTCTCTTCGGCAATCTTAGCTACGTCATTATAGGTAGGTTTAACAGAAGAAGGGTTAGAAGAAGGGTCTAGTTGTCTAGGGCCAGATTCAACTTGGATAACAGGCTCATTACGGAGAACAGTACCTTCGAGAGACTCAACAGCCTTAGCAGCTTGTTTAGGTCCTGTAGCGTTGCCAGCTCTTGTAATAGCTGAGGTGCTCTTAAGACCAAGCCTACTGGCGCCACGAACAACAGGGGCTATCTCAGCGACAGCTAGAACTTGGTTAAGGAAAGCATGAGGGTCAAACCCAGCGTTCTCAGCCTCAAACAAGGCGTCTTGAAGAGCGTAGAAGTTTTCACCAGTAAAAAATCCTTCAGACGCTAGCTCATCAGCATAAACCTGAAACCATTCTTTGAACTCAGTGCTGTTCATGCTTGCAGCAGCAGTTGCAATCTCTCTACCTTTACGTTCAGAACGTTTAGTAAGGTCTTCAAAGATACCGATAGTCATTCCGCGCAGAACGTATCTGTCGGTCCAATCCCAAATCTTACCAGCGCTAGACGTGGAAGTATTTTTAAATTTTTCCTCTAGTATCTCTGAGGCTAATTGCTGGTTAGCGACTAGGCGAACCATAGCAGGGCTATAAGAGCCATCAGAAATAGTAAGAGCACTTTCAAGGATAAAATCGTCACTTTGTTTAAACTCCCCTTCTTTCTCAAGAGACTCCCTAATCTTATTGGCTGCATCCACAGGGTCTTCTTGAGTGTTGACTGTACTTTGGATAAGCTGAGTAGTAGGACTCCCTATGGCTTCCTTAGACTTAAGGATGGAGGTTTCAGCGTCATCAACAGTTTGCTCAGGATCAGTGCCCGCTGCAATACGTTGGTCAATGGCCCTAGTCTTAATGCGAAATGGAGAATCAGAACGAATGTCTTCAGTTACCCCATCGAGAGGAGTAGTGATTAGAACATCGTCTAACGCCATATTTGTTTTAGGTGTATATTCCATTAATTAGGCATATATTTAGGGGTTCTAGTAGAACCGCTACCGCCAGAGCCGAAGGCACTAAAGCCACCAGCTTGACCGAACAATGTTCCACCTAGACCAGCAACAGCATTCCAAGTATTAGCACTTTGAGTAGCACTAGAGATAACACCACTAAGACCTGTCATCTGAGATGCAAAGCCTTGTGCCCCACCTAGTTGTGACTGCAAGGAAGAGACACCACCTGAGAACCCGCTAGACTCCAGAGAGCCAGCAGACTGGGCTGTAGCGGACATCTGAGCACGTCTGATCTGCATCTCACGGATAGCTGACCTACGTTGTCTACGGTCGTCTAAGAGCTGCTGCTGACGTTGAGTCTTAGCTGCTTTCTTTTGAGCTTGCTGAGACTTAATGGTGCCTAGCCCAGCAAGGCCAAGACCGATACCAGCGGCAACACCAGTGCCTGTGGCTGCAACTCCTGTAGCCGCAGTTAGACCAGCAGCAAGTGCTGTAAAGACTGCCATTTACTTAAGCTCCTTAATGAAGGTTTTCTCTACCAGAGAATATCCTTGTCTCTCGTAGAGACGTTGAAGATTATTCAGTTGGTCTAAGTCCATCATAGATGTATACTTACAACCATTCCCCTTGGCCCATTTCTCGTACTCTTTGATAAGTCTCAGAGACATGGAAGAACCTCTATGTTCTTTGTCGATAAACCAAGCCAGTTCAGTAGCAACCTTATCGTCTGAGAACATAGGACTAGTAATACCAGCTGCAAGCATACCTACTACTTCACCATTTTCCTCAGCTAAAAGGATTAGGAAGTCATCGTGGTTTATGGCTAGTAAGTAGTTTTCTAAGAGTTTACTCTGATTAAAGGAGAAGATATACTTAGACTCTTTCAAAAACTTCTTAGCTAAGATAAGGAAGTCTAGTTGATCTTCTTCAGTTGCTTTTCTAATAGGCATTAAAGTCTACTGTTTCTCGCTACTATAACTTCGTAACCTAAAAGGTGGAAGTCTTTTCCTGTTTCACCCTCAAACTTAAGACGCATATTCCGCCCTCTTCCTCTAGTCTTTAAGCGTCTAACAGACACAGAGTGTTCAGCTCCACAGCAATACGCCTGTTGAGGTTTAGATGAAGACGTATCTTTAAAGTCCCAGAAAGAAGAAAGGTAGAGTGAAGACTCTAAGCTGGTCTCTTTACAGTATACAGTTATGTACGGCGCATTCTTCTTAAGAGTAAGATCACCCATAAAGTCGTATTCAGCTTCAGCGTATGAACTGTAGTCTTCAGAACCCCAGTCTAGGAAAGAGTCATTAGTAAACTCAGCATAAGTAAGTTTGTTTGTAGTCCCGTCCTTAACTAGAAACTTAAGTCTCGACGATGTAGAGTTTCTAGCTGGCCTATCCACTGTTACTGTATTGCCTAAAGAATCTACAACCTCGTTGCCAAGGCTATCGACTACCGTGAAAGACACATCGCTTGAGCCTTCACCATCGTAAAAAGAAGCACCCATAATATACGGAGTACCCACATCCTTATCCGAGATTTCCCAAGGAAAGAAAGCCTTAAGAACTTCGTCTAAGATTAAGACTCTATTGTATTTGTAGTCTACAGTCGCATCGTTAGTCCCATATAGCCACATAACTCTATTAGAAATAGCATCGTAAAGGCCAAATGCTTTGTCTCTAATGGTGGAGTCAATAGCCTCCCAGAAGCTCTGAATAGTGCCGAGAGACAAGTTAGTCTCTTTAATACTTCCGTCTTCACCCGATACTAAGGTATGGATACCTACAGTAGACCACCAGTACGGACGACCGTCAGCACTAATGAAAGAGTTAGGGTGCGCTAATCCAATATCTGTGAGTTTAGTGATGTAGTAATCGGTAGCTCTGAAAACATCTTTCTCGACACCGCTTACAGTCCATACTCCGTTCTCAGCAAAGATGTATAAGGCTGGGCCAAAGACATGCAACTTTTGGATGTTGTATGCATCTGAGATTTCAATATACCCGCCGTCTGTATCGAACAGATCGGACAGCCATTCAGAAGTAGGGTCACTCTGTTGGTAACATTTACCGATATCATCTAACCCACCCACTAAGAGCTGAGAGAAGAATACTCTGGAAGAGTTACCAGAAGTACTCCCATTTAGACCAGAATAAAATACACGTCCAGCGTACGTAGCGACTGAAGAGAACCTAGCTTCCTCGGTAGAGGTTGTAAGCCCTGTGACACCTGAAGCACCTTCTCTATCCTTATTGAATAGGTTAAGGATAAAGTGACCATTAGAGGTTCTAGAGGTACCAGCGTACACCTTTTCAAACTCAGCGACTGAAAAGGTACCTACAGTAGTCTTACCTGAGAACCAAGGGTGGGTAAGGGGAGGATAGGCTGTACGAGCTGTTGTGTACGTGTTTAAAGCAGCCTCGGTCCAACCAGCATTGTAGGTATCATAAATACGTTCAGGAGACGCAGTAAGGTCTACAGAAGGCTCAGTATACTCAGCAGCAGCGTCTAACCATTCAAAATCTCTTACGAAGAAGTCGATAGTGTTTACACTAAAAGAACCTGTAATAGCATCTCTGACTACCTTGATGGTCTCCATCTCAGAGGATGCTACAATTAGAGCACCACGGATAGAGGTTAGAGATACAATCTTAGTACCAGCCCCTGTACCGCCGATACGGCTATACGTAGAAAGGTTTATAAAGTAAGGAGTAGAGTCTGTCTTACTCGTAGGGACTCGATTAGTGCTGAGAGTAGGACCATTCTTTTGGAAGAAGATTAGTTTATTATCAATCTGTACAACTGAGAATTCAGTGCCAGCTTCTTCCCCCACGTTTTCCCAAACACCTGAGTAGACAACACTACTAGAGGTTACAGCCTCAGTAGTTAATTCGTAGTTAGTTTCGTATTCGATACCAAAACGTCTAGTCCTAGCGCCAGTACGTTTCAAGTCACAGTTAAGTTCATCAATAGAGGCATCCTTAGGGAAGGTAAGTTCCCCAGCCTCAGTGACCAAACCTTTAATAAAGGTATTAGTTGTTTTTTGTTGAACTTGCTGAGCCATGGTTCTTTTCGTACTTCTTATCTCTTACAACTGATTTGGTAGGTTTAGAATTCTTAATATACTTTAGAACATCTTCTTTAGCTAAGCCTAGTTTAGTGTAGGAGCCTGAGAGTGCTTTAGGAAGAACACCCTCTTCTGTAGCTACTTTAAATAGGGCGAAGCCATCGTTACGTTTACTTACAATAAACTTAGTCTTAAACTTTTCTGAGGTGATTGTCAGTATTACTCGATTGTCTTCAGACAACCTTTCACTGATATTAACTTCTTCCATACATCGGCCTTTGATTAGGTGTCAGGATACGATCCATATCATTCTGTACATATGACTTCTGCCTCTTAGCTGCTTGCTCAATCTTCTGGTCTACACCGCCTTTAAGAACTGAGAAAGCTACGCTTTTAGCCTCAGCAATAAGGTAAGGGAACATAGAAGCATCAAGGTCAGGTACATAAGTATCTAAGGTCTTATTGAAGATAGGATAGACATAGCCATAAGCTCTTACTTTACTCTCCTGCAGCGAGGAATCTTTAGTATTGTCGTAAGAGTTCATAACAATATTATTGTCATCAAAAGTAGTGTAGTACTCAGGGTCTTTATTAGTACCTACTCGAATAGTCGTACCAGCGTTCTTATCTATTACAGCTACGTAATCTGAGCGGTAAGCATCTGATCGACTGATAAAGTCTAATGGGTCACACCAGCGTACTTCTTTATACTCTTTAGACGCATCGGAACTAGCGTCGTACCACAACTTCTCAATACGTTTAACATTATCGTCTAGAGTAAAGTGAGTAGGGTACTCAGAGTCAGAGTCAGCAGTTAGTTTAATTAATTCTTTATGTTCTGGGATGTCTCTAGTCGAGATAATATTGTAGAAGGTAGTCTCTACAATTTGAGCTACTTGCATAGCCTCAAGTGTATCTTGGATAGACCCTACATCTTCAGAGTCAAGGTCAGACAGGATTTCCTGAACGATAGACAGTAAGTTCTTTTTAAGGGCCATGTATTATCCTAACACTGGGATACGAGGCGTCACTCTAGCGTATAGTCCATTAAAAACAACTGAGTCACCAGCAGCATCAGATGCCATGATGATCTTAGCTGGGTTGTTAAGAGTAGCTAAGTTACCCATATAGATACCGATCCAGTTGATAGAGCCATGAGTTCCAGCTGCTTTATAGGTATTAGTGTTGAAGATTAGACGGTACTCAGTGGCGTCTCCATGGGCTAGGTCAAGTCCGTAGCTGATATCATTGGAGGCACTAGTAGTTGTAATATTGAAGTCAAGTCGAATGTCTACTGTATCTCCTAAATTAAGAGAGCTAAAGTCAAACTGATTGTTAGCCGTATCCCAGATAGCGGTACGACCGGGTAGACGGTAGGCTGTACTTGTATAGGTATTTAGGCCATCATTGCTTAGATCAGTGTAGGTTGGAACGGTAGAAAGTGGTTGGGAGGACCCTGAATCGTTATAATCCTCCCAACCTTGCAAATAAAGAGTAGACCATGCCCCTGAACCTGAACCATTAGCAGCATAGACTTGGTTAGCACTAGCCCCTGCTACACCCTTTGGTTCATGCAGGTCACCGCCAGACAATACGTTATGTTCAATAGTAGGCATGATCTTTTATTCCTTACTCAGTCTTAAAGTACTCGATGAACAGGGTGGCAGTACCTGCCGAAACAGCGCCTGCAACAGCACCGTAGACCCATGCGTCAGCAGCACCGATAGTCGCAGTACCGTCAACGAGAGCACCGTCACAGGTCACAACGTCACCAGCGGCTGCAAGAACCACGTCAACGTCGATAGCTGCATCAATGCCATCAGCATCAATTGCGGTACCAGTCGAGTTAGCCAAACCGAGGGTAAGAGTACCAGTACCTGTGAATGCGCTATCAGCCTTAACGTAGGCAGCAGTGACAATAGCATTAGCAGGAAGATGCGGTCGGTCAGCGTTAATATCAGCAGTACCAATCAGGTCCTGCGAGTCAAGGTCAACTTTCAGTACTTGCTTATCGTACTGGGAGGTGCCATCACCGGCAACAACCCCACGTTCAGCATTAAAGCGCACCAGAAGACCGTCATAGTTAGTCCAAGCCATTTTAGATTTCTCCTTCTAATTACACGGCGGTATTAGTAGCGATAGTCACCATGTTCTCGGGACGGTACAGCTTGGTACCATAACGAGCAGTAGTAACAAATTCGGTACGTTGTTTGTCTTTGTTCCATTCCATATCGACGGAAGGCTCTTGACGCCATGCGGCTTTCCACGGCAGGATATCACCGGCGGCAGAGAAAAAGTAGTTACCACGAGCAGTCACACCGGACAAGTCATTGGTGGTCGTACCGTCTTTTTCAGGCAGTGCGCCATCAAGGACTTGAGGCAGGAAGTTCGAAGTATAGACATCAAAACCATAGATGTTTTTAACAAAGGTCATACCGCTTGCCATACCTTTTTCAACGATACCTTCCCAACGGGGGTTGTTCGATACGTCTACAAGGTTAGTCAAGGTATTAATGGTGTATTCAACCGAAGGGTCCACGATAGCAACAAGGTTACTTTGAGGGACGTTAGCTTTCTTCAGCGAATGCAAAGCATAGGCAAAGTCAGCTACTTCGATACGTCCAGAGTTTCCACCGGACATACGGTGATAGGCACCGTTGATTGCACCTTGAGTATTGACCGAGTAGATAGCCTCGGGCTTCTCGAACATGGTCTTTTCAAAGTGCTCCATGATCGCACGGCGTTGCTTCGGAACGAACGAAGAGACAAGCTGGTTCATATAGAACCCGTCTTGTTCGGCTTTCTTCGTAATGTAGGTACCCGAAGACAGGTACTCGTCAATCTCGAAGGTCCACTCACCAGTGTCCATCGGACGGTAAGTAACCGAAGTATCTTCGGCATAGTCGTCTACTTGCGAGTCACCGACGGAAGGGATATGGAAAGTATCACCATCCGGGAAGTCAGTGATAATATCCACATACTTCATTCCCATCAGGTCTTCTTGAAGGACCTCCTTCAGTTCACGAGACCAGAGGTCAGCGCGAGTCAGCAAAGAGGTATTGCCAGTCGTCATACCAGACATTTAGATTTCTCCTAGAGTGTATTAAAATTTATCACCCAGTCGCACACGATCTTCAAACATTTGTTTTTGTACTGCGGCTGAGTAGTAGCGGTTAGGATTTTCTCTGCGTAGCTTTTGGTAGAAACCAAAGTCACGGTCAGAGGATTGATTAAAAGACACAGTCGAAGTATTGATCGTTCCACTTACGGAAGGATTAGACTTCTCTTTAATGTCCTCAACACCCAAGAGTTTGAAGAAAGCCGTAGGCGACTCAGATGCAATTTCAGCTAGGCGTTCTTTAGACATCCCTAGCCCATCTGAGCGTTTAGTTACCTCATCTTCTACTTCAGTCCCAAATACTTCAGTCAACTTAGCGTTAGCTGTGGTAAGGTTCTGTTCACGGGTCTTGTTAAGTTCATTAGTTGATAGTGTCTGAGAAATCAGGCTCTTTACGTCATCCTCGCTTAACCCTAGGTTGGTGTTACCTTTGTCTGTAGCGCCACTGTTATTGTCTGTTTTGTGTAATCCAGCAGGTTCCCCAGTGGAGGGCTTTGCCTGTCCTGCTTGTATCTGCTTCAAAAGTTCTTCAGTGTAATCCTTTTTACCCAAGTCTTCTCGAAGTTCTTGGGCCTGTTTCTCAAGGTTAGCAATATAGTCTTGTGCTGACTTATATCCTTTAGCAAGAGTCTCAGGGTCTTTCCACTGTTCACCTTTTTCAGCTACAACCTTATCTAGCCATCCTTCATCATTTGGTTTTGTTTCAGAAGGGTTTTGGTTGACACCGTTGTTGGACTGATCCCCTTGGTTAGAAGTACCGTCCGTATTGAAAAAACTCATTCTTCGTCCTTAATGGTTATAAGGTTTTTAATCCTTTTGAGCATTCTATTTGCTCCGTTAACATCCGCCTGCCTATGAGACCAAGATGGATCATCGTAGTTAGGGGAAGACTCCTCGTAGTATTCGTCGAGTACTTCATTCAAAGCTTCGAATGCTCTACGGTACGAGAGAATTTCTTTGATTCGTTGTTCCTTTTGTTCTTCAGGAAGACCCCGGAACCAGTTGTTGTTCATTTACGACCACCACGCCCACGGTTTAGGCCACGTTTTTCTTTACGTGGTTTAAGAGGAGTAGAGCCAGCCTTGTAGCCTTCAATCATTTTCTTGGCAGCCTTGTTAGGGCCTGACCGGCTCTTATTCTTTAGAGCTACTGTGGCTCCTCGTCCGGCCTTAGTCCGATCAACCATACTCTGAGCGGCTTTATTAGGGCCTGTACGTGCCCCTTGGACCTTTTTAGGTGTGGGGGCAACCCGAGGCTTAGTACGTGCCTTAACGGGCTTCTTAGGAGCTGTACGAGCCTTAGGACGTTTAGGGTCGTTGACTACTTTACCTCCAATCCAAATCCTCGCGGCTTTGATTGGTTCATCACGACCAGACGAACTGGCTACTTTAGTACCAGCCTTACCGATCTTGGCTGCTTTTACTTTATTCCTAGGGTCTGGCATTAGAGTCCTTGCTCCATTTTCATTTGTTGGTTTTCCATTACATCGGCTTCAGCATCACTTGCAGCTTCCTGAGTTTCCATCTGCTCAGTTACTCCGATGTTCTCACCGAATGCATCAGGCTCTCCAACTTCTTCAGTAAGTCTCTTAGCCAATGCCTTACCGCTGATGTGTACAGCAATACTTGGGTCAGAGGCTCTAATTTGGAGAAGACTATTAAGGTCTTGTACCTTTTGTGCTCTTTCAGCAAAATGACGAGCGCCAATAGGTACGATCTTGCCCTTGGAGACAATATCTTCTCTAGTAATCTCTTGGAACAAGAAAGCACCTGTAGGATCATCAAAAATCCTAATCTCTTCCCTGCTAGTCATACTCCTACGGGCAGCTTCCAACATGGTGTTGAGGATTGGTTCAATGAACTCGGCCTCAAGTTTAGCTGCTTTGTGTTGGAAGATACGTCCAGCTGAGTTTTGAAGAGTCTGAACTTCAAAGGCTGTCTTCTCGCCCGGAGTGCGAATACCCATAGCTTGCTTAGGGGCACCTGCAAGTTCTTCCATCTTACTTTCTAAGACGTTGATCTGCATGTCCGCTTGAAGGGCTGTAGCGTCAGGACGTAGGTGTTCTACCCTACCTTCTTCTCCTACGTAAATCTTAGAGCCGGGTTCGTACTTGTAGTCTTCTACATCCCCGTAGATTACTTGAATGGGGTAGGCGATAAGATCGAAGACATCAGCCTTAAGGTTCTCAAGGTGGTCGATACGGTACTGCATACCTACTAGGTTATCCAGAGGACCCATAGCGTAGAGGTTATCTTGACGATTACGCCAGCCGGCATGGTGGATAGGAGCCTCACCAAGCCAAGAATCAATCTCTTCGTCATAGATGACATAAGCTCTATCGACTACAATAACCTTACGGTTCTTTTTAAGTGTGCCGGAGGTAGGATCATAGATATCTCCAAAGTATGTAAGGAGTTCTATGTAACCTGAATTGTAGTAATTCTGGAGGGAGCTGAAACCATCTGCGATAAAACCTTCAGACTTCTCAGTAGAAGTTTGACCTGAGACTTCCCTACGGTTAGTTAGGATGCGATCAAAGACAGCACTGAAGTAGGTGTCTCCTTCAGCAATCTCTGATTTAAGTTCACCGAGAGATTTGAGAGACCGAATGATCTTTGGTGTCTCAGTGAAGTCAGATGCGATAGGGTTAAACACGATATCATACGGAGAGACACGTACAAGCTTAGGACCTAAGTACTTAGTTGTGGTCAGGCCAGTATCCGTGTCTACTACATAATCTCGCTCAAATTCAACAGAAGCAAAGCAATTACCATAAAGAATAAAATCGTCAATGAGCTTATCCATTGTAAGGGTGAATTTAGACTGCCTAAGCTTGTTCTCCATGTACGCTTGGATAACATTAGCTTTTTCTCTATCTAACCCGTCAGATGAGTCGGCTTCCCACTTCATCCATTTATTCTTAGGAAATAGAGCTGCCGTGTAGTTAGCCTTTAGGTTATCGTAGATTTGAGTAAGCTTAGGAGTAGTCGTGGAGTTAGACCAAGGAAGTTTACTGTTAGTCGTAGTACGAGTGTCAGTTGCATAGATATAATTACGCAGCTCTACTTTCTCATCCTTCCAACCTGAGCGGTAGTTATCCCACTCATGCCACTTATTAGCAATGTCAGACGCTAAGATGTCTGGGCTAATAAGGCTTTGTACGTCTAATGTAGGACCACTCATTTAGAAACTTCTTCCGCCAAATCTTGAATGCCAGACAACATTGTCTTCATGCTCCATTGACCCTCTCATCCGTTGTGCTGGCTTAACGGCTCCTTCAATGCAAGTAGCTAAGGCATCCTTAACATCATCGTGTGGAGGGTTTTTAGTTACTAATTCATCCTCTAGGACCTGAGTATTACCACCTCTATAATGGAAGACCTGAAGGTTATCATATCGAGGAATAAGGATAGCTTCCATACGTTCCTCTTTAGAGCCTTGGTGCCTAGTCGGTCTCACCTCTTCAATCTTAATGGAAAGACCATGAGGGGCGAAGTAGTCTTGCTTAAGGCTCTTAACGATTGCAGCCTGAGCTGCTGTAACCTCAGCCATAAGCTTTTTAAAGGACCACTTGTTATAAAGAGCTAAGATACTTTTAAAGTACTCAGAAATCTTATCTGTCCTAAACCTATCAATGTCTAAGACATAGACATTATTGTCAGCGTCTACTCCTACGACTACAATGGCTGTGTAGTCAGCTGTTTGTCTTAGGGAGTAGGCGAAGTCGATAGAGGCTACTAGGTTAAGACGAGCACCTTTGTAGTACCAGTGACCACTCTCTTGCTTAAGAAACTTACGGTCAAAGTACTGGAACTTATCGTAGTCGATAGGACGAGAGTCAGGGTCAGAGGGATCATTGTAGTACTGTGCTCTGAACTGCATTCTATCTAAGTACTGACCACGTTTCTTAGCGAGTACTTGAATGTTAAAGCCGAACCATTTACCATCTCTACGTTGCTTACGAGGCCAAAGGAATTGACCTGTACCATCTCCTCTATCTTCTACAGGTCTTTCGTAGATTTCATAGATTTGATCTTCACTGATCTTCTCGCCACTCACATCGTAGATATCCTCATGCATCTCTAGCATATCGTTGTAGAGGTCACGGGGGTGGTAACGAGTACCTACAACCCACTCTTTAGCTCCAGCTGTTTCGATGGATGACAACAGAGAGTACTGGCTTCTTACTTTATTTCTACCTTCTTCATTGTAGGCGTTCTCTTGTACAACCACATCATCTAGTACTGCGATGTCACAATGGAGACCTGTTATGGAGGTTGTAAGACCAGCTGTAAAGATAGATGGGTCTCGTACGTTCTCAGACTTACGCTGAGGGTGGTCTAATGCAATTTCTGAGTTAGTCCACTTAGCTCTCTTACCCTCTTCTTTATTAATGTGGAGAGGCCAGTAGTTCCTGTAGATTTCAGAGGTTAGAATACCTTTAATAAAGGTTAGCTGTTTCTCAGCAAGATTAGAGGTAGCTGAGATGTACAAGATACGAAGAGTAGGGTCCTTAGTGAGTTCCCAAGCCACCCTATAGGCTACATGTCTAGACTTTCCGTGGTCACGTGGAAAGAGAAGGAGTTGGTGTGTCCTACCCTCTTCTCTTGTCCACCATTGGATAACCTCTTTATGGCAGTTCCCTAGGACTTCAGTAGGTGCAACTAGACTGATGAAAACCTCTAGGCTTTGTTCAGCCGCTAGTCTAATTTCATCTTTAGTCGACAAGAATCAAGAGTCCTTAATGAAGATAAAGCCAGTCAGTACCGTTAAAGGCAAACCTGCTTGAGGTAGTATTAGCTACGTTACGGAGTAATGTAGTATCGTGGTTACGAACAACTAAGTCGAAAGCGCCTGCACCCACGTTAGATATTGTGACAATCTCACCGTCGTAGCGATCAGTATCGAATAGGGTTACAGTGCGATCAACTGTGAGTGTGCCGTTATGGTAGAGGACAGTGGTACCTGAATAGATGTTGACGCCCGAGTCTGTGGAGATTGTTTGGACTGAGACAACAGAAGCAATTGAGCCTAGCCCCGATACGCGAAGTTGGAGAGGACTATACTTCTGCCTAACAGTGTGTGTACCGTTAGCCAGGATTACATCGTTATGTGCAATCTGAGGTTCCCAATGAACCATGTAGCGGTTGTTACGGATTTCTACCCAACCTTGGCCTGCCCCTGTGATCGTCATGGATGGGACAACAGTGCCGTCATTCATCATAACAATATCTCGCCCATTGCCGTTTAGGGTAACAGTATCAGAGTTGACAATCTGGAAGAAGGAGAAATGTCGTCCATTATCGTTCAGCAAGGTGTTGATTTTACCGTCTAGCTCAAGTGTGGTAGCACCAGCTAATTTGTAAATTTCACCTCGTGCATGTTGTCCATCACGGATGACAAGAGTATATGACTCTGTATCGGCTAATGACTTAGCTAAGTACCCACGGTAGCCGAGACGTTCCCCAATGAATGAAGTACCAAGGATATCTTCAGGAGCTGGAATAGCTAGGTCTTCGATACGCTTATCAATCAAGACGCCTGAGGCACCAAAGATTAGGGCCTTAGTAGTACGAGCACCACGTTCACCTGCTTCCTTAAGGGAGGCCGAGTTTAGGTGGTTAATGATAACACCACCAGTGACACCCGCTAGGTCATGAGTAGGGACGTTCATGTAGGTATGAGGATTCTCTCTGATAGCTTTCTCAATGGAGGAGGAGCGGAGAGACTGCTGCGTAGCTGCTAGACCTGTATACAGTCCATACAGGGAGAAGGGCATGACACGGGAAGCTACGGGAGACAGACCAGCCCCTTTGATCTCAGAGTAGAGGTAGTTGAGTTCAGAGATGTAGATGTCTTCAGGAGTATCAGCATCCGACTCACCTTGGAACCAAGCACCTGCGTGGAACTGGGTAATGGTGGGGTTAGTAGCAGTAGAGACAGCATCAGTGATCTTCTTGAACTGTACTCTGTTGGAGTCACTAATAGTTCTGTCTGTAGTAATAGGAACACCAGATGCATAGCCACCACCAGTCCATTCACTAATCTCGGTACCACCAGCAACTGTAAGTACCATGTAGACTGTGACATCTAATTCAACTGCTAGCTTATATGCGTGGTGTACACCCGCGCAGTTAGAGCCGTTGACGTTGAAGGGGTCAGAGCCTTGGAGACCTAAGGCATCTGCCCAGAGACCTGAATCTGGGATGTAGACATAGACTTTACCTGCTTCTGTAATCCAGTCAGTGCCTGAACCACCATCAGAGCCTTTAGCATTGGATTGACCACCCCAGAGGAGGAAGTAAGGGTCGGGATAAGCAAACCAAGCGGCGGCTTCTTCAGTAGCTGCTTGGGCTTCTTCAGTAGCTGCTTGGGCTTCTTGGGCAGATACGGCTGCTGATTGAGCTACATCAACTAAGTCATTAACTGAGTTACCTTGGATGTCAATATCTTGGGCATAGACTACATTAGTATTCAAAATATTATTTGAATTAAGGTCTACATCAGCATTCATTGCGTTAGGTGTACTCCCGTCTATAGACAGGGTATTATCTAACTTATCATTAATAGCGTTAAGATTATTATTAATCTCATTGGCATTGTTAACGGTGTTGGTGACAGGTGTGAGAGAAGCTTTTTTAGCCATGATGTTTACTGAAGGTGTCCCTGAGATTTAAGTCGTTCAAAGTCTGATTTATAAGAGTTAGCTGCTACCTCAGATGTTTCCTTAGAGGCTGCCCTCTTTTTAGGTGTAGTCTTATCTTTCCAAGGCTCTTGAATTAGGTACCTAGAGGCTGCGAAGGCATTCTTCCCGTCATCTTCTACTTCTTTAACGATAGACTTAAAGGCTTTACGCTTACGGTGTACTTCAGCTAGTTGTCTCCACTTAGCTACAGCCTCTCGAATCTGACTATTAGCTTTAGACAGAAACTCCCAGTATACGTAGTCTCCAAAGACTTCTTCAGCAAAGGTAAGCTCTGTAGCGTCATCTACGCAGTACTGGACATAAAGGTCTTGTAGGCGGATGTAGTCGTCTCTGTGGGATGACAAGGTGAAGATAGGTTTGTCACCAGTCCTAGAGGTTTCAATGAAAAGGCTTGAGGTCTTCCTGATGCCTTGAGAGGTAAGGTAGTCCTCTTTCTTCAGAAGTGGCATGAGGGGGCGGCCTTTCTTTTTAAAGGGGAGACAGGTATATAGTATATACTATAGTGTTTAAAGTTACTTAAAGTATTTATTTTTAACTTTAAGTCTATTTTAATTACATAAGTTAATTTTAGTTCTTTAAGTCTATTCTAGAATCTTAAGAACTTTAAGTTCTGAATGTTAACTTAAGTTAAACTTTATATACCCTATAAGTATAATTATACACCTTACAAGAGGGGATGTCAAGTACTTTATGAAGCTATGCGAAATCTATAAATTTTACCGAGAAAATCTTAAGGTTTGTTTCTATGTAAGAAGGATACCCCCAAACCCCCTGCTCCCCCCTCCATAAACTAGAGGGTATACATACTATGAGCTAACATATATTTAGCCAAGACTGATTATTAGTTGGCTAACAATACACATGCGAACTATATGTAGGCTTATTATTAGATAGCTAACTATATATATAT
>JGI24025J20009_10000214_pt1 | contig 44788 bp, 73 predicted proteins | sample Cruoilmetagenom3_FD_20009 | JGI IMG/M metagenome (IMG submission 20009)
GAGATATTAAGCCAATAACCTCCTTTTTTTGGGGTGAAAGCATGCAATGTACACTTTTTGAAAAAACACAGAACCATCACAGCTTCACAAATTACGTGTGTTTCCACTGCACTTTAGACCCAAACAACATTCCAAAAGGAGTACAAGCAAGATACGCAAGAAGAAAATTACATCCTATCCTAGAACAAGTCTGTTTAACACTACTGCAATGTCCGGTCTGTAAAAGGCAGTTCTATACGAAAGAGTTTTTTAACCGTTAAGTTCCTCTTTTTTTAGGGTGAAAACTTGAAGCTTGAAGTTAGGATTCAAAAAGCAACGGATGGAAGAGACTATCTGCAAATAATGTCAGAAGACCAAACCTCAATCAACATTGTTCTCATATCTGAAGAAATCACAGTTAAAGACCGAAGATAGATTAACCCCTAGCTTCCCTTTCTTTTTCTGCAAGTTCCTTAGACCATTTCTCTTGGCCTTTAGGGGTGACTTCGTGGATAGGTTCACCAGCAAAATATTTTCCGACACGACTCTCATACAACTGCTCATCAGTTATCCGAGGAGGTTTAGGCGGGAAAATATGGTATTTCTCCCAATACTGCTCAGCAGAAACATCGCCTTCCTTCATCATTTCATCCAGAACTTTAGCTGCTGGCTCACGTTTCACATCCTCACCAGTGAATTGTTCAGTTAACGTAGGCGTCATAGAGTTGGCACAGACAAGGGCGCATTTCGTTTTGTCTTTTGCAGACGGCTCTTTTCCAGCAACAATTTTTTCGGTGGCTGCACAATCAAAATAACATTTAGCTTGGTCCGCACTGAAACAGCGTTTACGCGTAGCCCCGCCTGGACATTTCAGTTGAACGCAAACGTCGCCTTCAGGATGAACAGTAGCTTCTTCAACAACAACTTCGGCAGGCTTACAAAATTTCTTTTCTATCTCTGTAAAACGAGTGAAAACTTTAGGAGTTACACGGCTAGGCATCAATCCAGGATAAGGGCGACCTCGCGCTTCACTTAAGCGTTTCTGATATGTTTTATACTCTTCCAATGTCTCCTTTACTTTCTGGACAGTTTCAGACAAGATATAAGTCTCCTACGCACATACAATTAGAGGTTTAGAGTTAAAAAGTTTATTGGGGTGAAAGAGTTGAGTAAAGAAAAACCGCCTTTAAAAATCGCCACTGACAGCATTTTAGACCCACAGGCACGATGGATATGCCAGCGACTAGACGCTCAGACAAGATTCCTACATGATTTACTTACTGAAGTCAGAGAAATAAATCGTGTCTTGAAAAACATTGAAAGCTATGTGTTGAAGGAACCGAGGACGAAGGACTATGACTACGAATGAGTTTGACGTAAAAGGTAACCAAGTTTGGCTTGGAGACCGAAGAATCGGTTGGATAACAACTACGATGGAAGGCAAAAAAGTTTTTGTCAGCCCACGAAACAGAAGAAAACATTATTTCAGAAAATTTGGGGGATTTGGATTAAGCATTGAAGTGTTAAAGTTTCTCAAACGGAACTTGTTTGACGAGGTGCATCTTCGCATCGGCAAAAGAGTCACGTTAATCAGCCCCCTAGCTTACTGGGACATTTACGGCATAGATTATCACAAAAAACCAGAATTTGAGCCACAGAAAATCCTTCCAGAAAAGCATATGGAGAAGAAAATGTTAAGCTTAAGCGAAGTAATGGAGTTTCCCTAACTTTCCCTTTTTTGGGGGTGATAGAGTCGGGACAAAGGTATGGAGGGTTAGCGGAAACGGTGGCGCAAGCCGTGGAAGTGTTTGGAGAGTGTCGGGTTAGCTCCTGTAACCCCTACCGCCTTCCCGATAACAGTGGGGGTGTAAAGTTTGGCTGAAGAACCTAGGACACTGGAATATTACAAAAGCTTGTCACTTACTGAGTTGAAGGCTGAAATTGCTAGAGAAGAAACGTTGCTTGAAGGGTTTAAAGACCAGCTTAGTGAGGCGGAAGCTAGAAGACGAGAAACAGAGAGGCTTTTAAAACGTGAACGTTTACCTCCAGAGGAACGATTGAGAGTTAGAGAAGCAACCATTCGTGAGTTAGAAACACGAATTAGAGAAAGAGCTGTAAAAATCTGGGAACTAGAAGAAACAATCAGGTTTCATGAAGCAAGGCTTCCGCGAGTAAGTCCAACAGAACGATATGTTACACGTCGGGTGATTGCTAGTTTAAGGCGTACTGTAGCTGCTTATCATGGATGGCAAACTCGTGACCGAAGAAGCTTAACCACTTATAGAGGATGGCAAACGCGGGAAGCCGCAACGGTTGAAAGGTTTGAGAAGCTTCAAAAGGAACTGGACAGTTGGAACAGAGAAGTCAATATTCTCACCACTCAGATAGCAAGTGTTGAAGGGGAACTTGAAAAGAAACGTGAAGCTTACCCTAAATATTTGCTTGTGGAATACACGAAGTTCTTTGATGTTATAGTGCGTAACCCGATAAAAACGCCTGAAATAAGTTTTGAATTACGAGGCGAGTTTACACTTGCAGCAGGGTTAGACCCTGCGGATATGAGGGTGTTGAGGGTTATAGAAGATAAGTTGCGCGGGGCTTTTGAATCGTGGGGAAGCCCAACTAGAGAATCGAAAGAGTTTGCACCGTATAGGTTTCCAGCGATGCCAGGGCAACGTTACGAAGTGCGAGAGGAAGGAGGATACTGGCGGTACACCACTACAAAAGTTAAGAATATTTACATGGAACATTATGAGCAGCGTGAAGGCACGCCTTACCCGAAGTATGGAGCTGAGGAAGCAGAGGAAACTGACGTGTTCAAAACTGTTGTTGAAGTGACTATTGCTAAATACAAGAAAGGAAAGGTTGTGGGTACTCCTTGGGAAACACGAGTAAGTGTGAGAGAAGATGAGTTTCCAGAGGTAGAAAAGGAATGAACAAGGATTGGCGGAGAAGAAGGATAGGCGTTGATTTAGACAGATGTACTAGGCTTGAGTTGTTAAGAGTTTATTTCAACGCATGTTATTATTTTCCTGGTGCAGACATAGAGGTTAAAGAAACAAGTAAAGGCTATCACATTCGCATTCATAAACAGCACAGGCTTGAGGAAAACTTAGATGTGAGACGAGCCTTGCTAGATGACCCGGTTAGAATTAAATTTGATGAGATGAGAATGGTTAAGCCTGAACTTCACAGTTGGTTAGACACACTTTTCAGATTTAAGGTTAAGAATGGAAAGATAATCAGCAGGGAAGAACCATGCAACGTTCTAGCAGAAGCTTTCTATACTAAGCTGCCGTGTCGAAAACCCTCCTTTTTGGGGTGAAAGGCTTGGGGAAATGTAAGCTTTGGAAAACATGTGAAAATTACCGAGAAGATTCATATACATGTAATGATGACGGTCAGGCACGACATTTCTGTGGAATCAGAAAGGAAAGCACGAAATAATATCCTCTTTTTTGGGGTGTAAAGTGTGAAAGTTGAAGATGTCTTTGAAGTCAAGTATGTTTGTATGAAGTGTAAGTGGGTTCGCCCTAAAAGTTCGTCATGCAAGAAGTGTGGACGGTGCGGTAGCAACTTGAGGAAGATGTTAGTTAAGAAATAAGAAAGCTTATAAGTTCAGTATGACTCTATGGTTAAGTGGTGTTTAGGTGCCGAGACGGACCATAACCTTTGAGCCAAAGCTATTCAAGGCTATTCAAGAAAAACGTGGCAAGTTATTAATCGATGGTGTTGAGAAAAACTTCACGGAAATAGTTAACGACCTTTGCGAGAAGGGTTTAGACCATTTCGAAAAGTCTTAGAGAGGTGGGTGTGGAAGGGAGAGATTTTTAATAGTCTCCTACACGTCCTTCCGTGCTCACCCTAAAGAGGCAACTACACAACATAGTAGTTTTTTCTACATTTAAAGTTTATTCTATTTGCTCTTAATTCTTGAGTTTTACTTTTTTCAAAAGACTTTTTGCGGTATAGGGGTGTGTGCTGGCGGTGAAAGCTTTACCGACTCCCACTTGTCTTAACCAGCTTTGAATGTTCTAGAAGCGTAGAGACACACATTCCCCCTCTTAGAACCGTTCAACACTTATTTCTTCACACCATTTACAGAGCGCTTCAGGACCATCAAGCAAACACATAACACATGCTTCTCTAGGTCGTGTATGACCCGCTATAGCTGAAGGAACCAACCTGAATTTTCCTAATTGCCTGAGTTTCCAGTTAATTTGGTATTCTTGCGACCAAACAGTTTTAACCCAACTTATACCGTCAGGTTCATAACCGCCTACTGCAAGAAAAGCGTCCCGCCTATAAGCAACTGCGGAACCAGGAGTATAGTTGAAAAGATAGAACGCGAGAATCCTCAGCCTACCAACCGAATTCATCCTTTCACCATAGGGTTGCCAGATGCCCGAAACAAGTAAAACATTAGGGTCATTAAAAGGATGAGTTATTGTTTCCAGAAAGTTTGGAGCATAATAACAGTCTGCATCGACAAACACAACAACTTCTCCACTTGCCTTTAACACGCCGAGGTTTCTAGCGTTACACACACCCCGAGCCGCAGAAAATACAAGCGACGTGTATTCTCTCGCTATCTCCACCGTTCTATCTGTACTATCATTGTCAACAACTATAAGTTCAAACGGAACGGTCTGCTGCATAAGACTGTCTAAGGCAGTGCGAATCCAGTTTTCCTCATTATACGCTGCTAAAACAACAGATACAAACATTAGCCTAACCCTTTAATTTCCTACTGTTTGACATTCGTAATATTTTATTCACTATCTTAGGTTCATCGTTAGCGTTCAGCTCATGTTCCCACAATATCAGGATTTTATAGCCGAGTTCAAGAAAGAAGGCTTTACGCACGTCTTCACGCATAGTTCCCTTACAAATCTCAGGATTGTGCCAATAAGTACCAAATACCTCGATAATTTCTCTACCATCTCGACTTATGAAGTCAGGATTCAAACCGCCAATAATTAGCGCACCGTTGCCAACATACTTGAATGGAAGATTATAGTCTTCGATTATTTTCATTAGTTTCTTCTCTGGTTTCGTCGGTCTCTTCAGCAATGCTTTCAGCATTTTTTTACGGTTATTATCAGAGATTCCATGTATTTTAAGCCATTTTCGAAAGCATGCATCGCTACAAAACTTGCGGTTAGGATTTGATGGATATGTTTCAAAGGTTTGCCCACACATAGCACATTTCTTGATTATTTTAGGCTTCCAATTGGGATTATCTTCTTTCCGTCGGTGTTTACTGAGGAATTCCCATGCGCATTGTTGTGAGCAGTATTTTTGCCTAATGGATGGCTTCACTTCGAAAGTTTTACCGCAGTTAGGACAAGTTCTCGTCTCACGCTTGTAATTTGAGCTTCTTTCTCCAGTATGCCATATTGCAGAGCATTCTTTAGAGCAGAAAGTCATATTGTATTTAATTCTTGATTTCCGCCTAGCAAATGTTTTACCACATGCTGGACAAACCAATGTTTCTCTGGAATAATTAAGGTAACATTCTTTAGAACAGAAAATATGGTTCTTAACGTTTGAGGGCGCTCTAGAAAAGATTTTTCCGCAAAATTCACATGTTACATAATTAGCTTTAAAATTATGGGGTTTAAAATGTTGTTTTCTTTTCCAAGCATAGTGACATTTACGTGAACAGAAATAATGTTTACTTTTTCTGAGGTCCCTTGGCCATTTCATCACAGGTTTTTTGCAGTTCTCACAGTAAACCTTAAGTTTACTCATGCAGGTTCACTCTACAAGTAGGACATTCACTTACTAAGTCATATGCTTTGTTCTGGATGGCTTGAACTCTACTTTTCAGTTCGACTAAGTCTTTCTCCGTTCCATGACCAGTTGTAAGTCCTCTACCAGATAAACCGTATTCTTTTCTAATCCACCTAACCTCATCCAAGATTTCATTAATACCCTGCTTAACTTCAGGTGCAGCACCCTCAGTGTTTCTAGCATCCTCCACGATGCCTGCAATTTCAGCAATTGCAACTCTAACTTTCTCTGTTACACCAGGAGTCATCTTCCCAGCCGTTCTATATCTATCTGTTGCATGACGCATCTCTGTAGAAGCAAGCATTGTGTGGCCTTCTATACATTCTAGACAGTAGCTCTCATTACTCTGCCCAGCATAAGTTTTTCCACTTGTGGGTTTTCCAACCTCGCCTTCTTTTCCTGTTGACGGGTGAGATGGCTCATGTTTTTGAGTGGCAAGTATCAGTATGAAAACGCCGATTGGAAGCAGTAAGGCTAAGTGTTTTGTTTCCAATTTTATTTTCCTTCGTAGCCTGGAGGCGGTATTACTGAGCATAACAAGCAGTATTTTCCGTCTGACATGAAGTAAATGAGGTCGTCAACGATGAGGATTACGCCAGCGCCTATTAATATGCCTAACCACCAGTATTTTTTGGGGTCTTCAAGAAAGAAAAACAAAGAGCTAGCAATGGCTGCTTGACCCAAATAGCTACGGTGGATAGTAGGCATTAAAGTTCTATTCCTCTTTTCCTTAAGCTTTTACCCATCTCGGTTAACCAAGGCTCAAGTTCACCCATTACTTTCTCCCCAAAAGCCAGATGAGGAATATTCCTCCTCCGATAACTAGGAGAGGAACCCAGTCAATATTTGCTAGAGATTGATTTGGGTATCGTCCCCAAGGAGCATAACGGTATTGTCTCGCGGGTAATGTTGCTTCTTTTCCGTAAATAGCTTGGTGTGTTACAGCGCGTTCTTCCTCGGTTTTTCGCCATGCAGGCCAAGAAACGTTTCCGGTTGGAGCGAAGCGGTATTGTCTGGCAGGTAACGTTGCGCCTTTGCCGTAGATAGCTTCATGTGTTTGTCTACGTTCCTCCGTGGTTCTTCTAGGCGGATAAGCTCTTCTACTCATTTTTTCATTTCCTCCTACACATGTAAACTTATAAGGTTGGTTCATAGTAAAAAGTTTTAGGGTTCACTAATGCCAGAGTATGTAGGTAAAGGACAGAATTTCTATTTAGTTACATGTGAATTGATGCTGTCGCCGGATGCCAGTAAAGAAGAGAAAATAAAGTTTCACGAGAACTTTTGTAGTAAATGTGGATTTTATATTGATGCAGCAGCGCGAGCTGAGAAAGCCATAAAAGAAAAAAGACCGTTTAGAAAGTTAGTTTGTGTTCACCCGAGTAACACGGCGGTTTTGGACAAGTGGAAGCAATATTTGGAATAGCAAAACTTTTAAAGTAGTTATTTGCCCTTTAGAGTTTGAGGGAGTCATCCTGAAAAAGTTTTTAGGCAGTTTAACAATGCTTGCGGTGATGTTCTTGCTACTAGCAGTTCCTGTGTTTGCTCAAGGGAACGAAACAGATATTATTCCCTTGAATGGTGAAAACGGCTTCGAGGAAATCAAAATACTTGGAGAAACATTGGTATCTTTTGTGTTGGCTGCGGTGTTATGGGCTTTGACCGGCTTCTTCAAAATCCGAGACCCAGAGACAGAAGTGTTTGACCCCGTACAATTCTGTACCACATTGGTTGTCGGCGCTATTACGGGTATCATTGCATTTGTTATTTATGAAGTGAAAGGAGTCTCATTGGCACCTACAGAAATTTGGGAGTATTTAATTGCGGCTGGTTTCGTAGCTTTCGTAGAGTCTTGGATAAAAGTTGTTTGGAGAAGAATAAAGCCCTACTTTACGCCTCCAACCTAACCCTCTTTTTTTTCTATGTTAAAAACGCTATAATAACTGCTGATGCTGACGCGATGCCACTTGCTATTATCGTTGCTTTAGCCTGCCACGTCATTGGAGGATGTTGATGATTATTTATTGCGTTTACAACTTCGGTTTTCATACTGTCAATTTTCTGTTCTATCCGACGGGTGCGTTCATCACAAAAACTTCTAGGAACAAACTCTCTTGGGTTACTACGTTTCTTCCGTGGCAAGTTAATCACCATTTTCTTATTGTTTCAAGATATATTAAACAGTTTAGCTTGTAAGCAATATCCAAGCGGCGACGCCTAACACTATTAAAGGTGCAGTTTTAGTTACTGTAACGCCAACAGGCGGCGGGATATATGCTTCTTCGCTGCCCAATCCAATCATGCCGTCCCGGTCATGCTGCAACGCGCCTATCACTTGTGCCCAATCAAGCTCGGGACGGTTCCACAATTTAGCTATCCACCTATCACACTCGGCGATGCCAGCGTTCCAGACGTCTTTCAGTTTAGCCCCATCCAACATTTTTTGGATGATTGCAACTGTCACGTTTTTAAACGGTTCAGCTAATGGGTCTTGTTCAACTGAATATTCAGGGTTGATTAGAAACTGGAAATCGACTTGGTAGCCTACTGTCCATATTCCACCTTTCTTAATTATCGACGGCAACAATTCCTGGCCTACACTACAACTGACAAAGTGGCTTATAGACCCTGCCATTATTTCATCGTTTGTGCAGGCTCGAAAGACAATTTGTTGTTCAAACCCTGTAAATACTGAGGCGTTGCCATGGCCAAGCAGTATAACCGCATCTATTTTCTCGTTTTCTATTGTTTGCTTTAATGTTTGAAAGGTTGCTGCTTCATCAACTAAATCAATGATGTTGAAGCCTCTTTTAACTGCTTCTTCTATTCCTACTCCAAGCCATGATTTGCCGTATTTGAGAGCTACGTCCACGTCAGGCCGAAAGAACAGGGCAGTAGGCATTACTTCACCACATAGTTCAAACGTTTCGCTTCGTCAAACACGTATTCTTTTCCTACTTGGCTGTTTCTTTCTACTTGCGCAATCAAATCTAAAACGCTATATGATTTCATGTCTAGCACGATTCTAGGTCTACGCCGTTCTGCTACAGGCAGTTCTTTAGCCCATTGTCTTAACCTGTCAAGAACCAGTTTTTTAGCATTTACATAATTTATCTCACTCATACTTACCACTCAGCAAAAACTATAGAGAGAAGAAATTATAAGGTTTACTCTCTCAGAAGTAAAAGAAGCCCGAAAATCCCGAGAAGTATAAGGAATCCTGTAGCTGGTGGCGCTGCAACTCTTCGTATTTGTAGTGTTTCGGTTTTGTGAGAGGTTTGGTAGAATGGGTCGCCTAGTTTTAGTTTGGCTGAGGAAGGTTGATATTCTGTTTCGTAGCAGATGATGGCTTGTTTATATCTTCCTTGTTCATCGAGTATGTCGCATTTGGTTAGGCTCATTTATCTTTTAACCCTCGGAAACCTAACTTCAACAGTATGTGTGCCTTCTGTTAGGATGCCGAGTGAATATTGGTAGTAGTTGGCGTTGCCGTCGTAACTGTTCAAGGTTACTGTGCCGACTAATGTGCCGTCTAGAAAAACGCGTAGTTCTGTTCCTGTGAGGTCGGCTAGGTCGTCAGCAATTAATGTTCCGGCTACCATAACGTCTTCGTCTTCTCCGAACTCGGTTCCAGGTGTTGTGTAATCGTCTGCTGAACCATAAGCCGTAATTGTCAGGGTGGTTCTTACAGCTCTTAAAATAATGATGGTTTCAGTTATTTTGGTTGGTCTGTATATTACGGGCATTTACACCACAAAATAGAGTATGTGTTTACGAGTTTAAAAGTTTTTTAGAAAAAAAGGGAGGTTTAGTCTTTTTTGAATGCGTAGAGTGTTCCTAGTTGTCCGAGGTCTATGTCGCCTTCTGGGAATGCTGTGTAGCCTGTTGGTGGTTCTGGTGGAGTGTCAGCTAATATTCGTTTGACGGTTATGGTGACTGGAACTGTTACCGTGAATGTTGTTTCTATTTCGCCCACTTTACTTACCCCTTATAAATAAGATTATTGTTAATCCACCAAATAAGATTAACGGTATCCAAGGGATTGTAGGCGCAGGCGAAATTGTCGCGCGAATCTCTTGTATTATCCCGTCTTGTGCTGGCGCGTTTCGCCATGAAGTATCTATGTGCGTTGGGTGAGCATCCTTATCTAGACAGTAGCGTTCAAAGTCTTGCCCGCAACACCATGGTTGGCTTCCAAACCCTCTTACCTGAGCCACCCACGCGACCTTTTGCGCCATGGCATCAATAGTCCCACCGCTTCCAATCGGTCTGGTGAGCACCTCATGTGCATTCCTATATCCAACATTAGTCAAGATAGGTTTGCCCATGATTTGGTTGATTGCCCAGAAGTCTTGAATTATGTCTCGTCCAAAGACTCCCGAGACCATTCCGTGTCCAGTTCCAGCTTTGTACCAGTTAAGGTTGTTTCTGAATGCAGGCACGATAAGAGTATCGACATCGTTGTCAGTCCATGTTGCAGGTATTTGTGCCGAGGTCAGTATGGCTAGCCAATAGCTGATACTGATGAAGTCAAGATGCGAGAGATATGTTGCTCCCGTGAGCCCTTTGTAATACGCTGGGAGTTGATTGTCTAGTGCTAGTCCATTGTCGATGAGCAATTGCAAACCGTCGTATCCAAGCCCATAGTCATTATAGAATCCGTTGATGTCTATTGTTAGTAGAACGCTAGACTTGCCTGCACCTGTGAATATTTGCCGAACCTCGTCTATCATGGAAATCCATTTGGCGTTGTGATTCCAACAGAAGTCTCCGTAAGGGTAGCACATTTCGAACGTGAGCATGAATATATCACCGTTCTCGAAGTTAGAGTTGGAAGCTAGGAATTCCGCTGTTGGTCGAAGTGTGTTATCCATGTAATTCGTCAGGAAAGTTTCACCGTTGAATGTGGGATAGTCTGCTTCTGGCCCGGAGTGAAACACAGGAACACTGTCAGCTATTGTGCCCGTACCCGTCCAAGCAGTCGACAGGCAGAACTCCAGTTTAAACCCTGCATCATGTATCCTTTTCGCAGCACATGGACCGTAGTTTGGGTCTGTCGGATATCCGAAAACCCATTTTTTGTAGTTGTCGCACATTACTTGTTGGCTGTCTTCGTATGCACCGAGGACAGGCGTGTTCCATGTGCTTTGATTACTTATGTCAGGAATCTTCCAGAAAGTGCGCAGTTGCACATGAGTGATTTCTCCATTGGGCGAGGCTGTCTTCAAATCGTTCAAAGCCTGTTGCCAAGCGTTTGCGTAGCCTTGGTCATCCAAGTTTATGGATAGAAGGTCGACCATGAAATCTGCGATTCTGTACCTGTAGCCTGTCATCTTTCTTCTCCAACTAAAAGTAGAGGAGCAACTCTTATAGATTTTATGAAATAGTTATCAGGTAGAATAATATTTTTCCATTTTACTTTGTCTCTGTGGTTAACAGATACAGTAATAATCCTCCCATAAACAATATTGGGATTATGGGAGGCGGTGGAGGCGGAGGAGGAGCGACGGCGGTGTGGGATACCAGACCTGCATCGATAATGCCTTGCATGGACGCATAGCAGTTGCGGCAGGTGCCGGTGGTCGTGCCATACGTCATCGGGTCGTCAAAGTGCTCGAACAGGACGCCGTATAGGCTGTCTTGAATGGCTCTGTAGGCGTCGAACCACGCCTTGTACGCGATGGCTTGTTCCCCCTCGTCGTCTGGCAGTTTAAGTCCCCCTCCCCACGGTCTCAGGATGGCAGCCCATTGCCTCGCGTAGCCGAAGTTCATCATTACTTTCTTGTTGAAATTGGCAGAGATGTCGGCTACGCGTTGCAGCAGGTTGCCTTCGTCGGGCGCATTGGAGAACGCCGCCAGCAACTCCTCGTATGTCGCGTCCACGTTGTAGGTTAACCGTGACCACAGGCTGATGCTTAGGTAGTCGAGGCTGGACAGAAACGTGTTACGCGTCGCGTTCGCCCCCTCAAAAGCGATAAACGTCGCCCCTTGCCACGTGAGCATCACGTTAGGAGCTGCCTCGCGACACGCGTCTATGATGGCTTGCCACTGTGCGTTGAACGTGCCATCTTCCAATCGTGGGTCTATCCAGTAGGACTCCCAAGCAATGCAAAGTTCTTCCACACCGTTCAGTTGGCACCATTCCGCTGATTCCACGGCAAACTGTTTGAAACTGTCGAAGTAGGTGACGCCGTCGCCCACCGTGGGATAGTTGCCGTAGCAGACCAAGCCGAGCCTAACCCGATAGCCACGGACTTTAGCTTTCTGGGTGGCAGCGAGAAGTTTGGCGAAGGTGAGCTGCGGCCAGCCAGGCGATTGCACTACTTTGTTAGGATTCGCGGGGTCAGCCTCGTATAATCTACGGATGTCAATGGTGTTGACATGGGGGATTTGCGCCTTTAGGTCGTCGAGGCAGTCGTCCATGCCCGTTGAGTCGTACTCGAACCAGTAGGGAAAGATGCAGGCGCACCTGCACGGCCAGACGTTGCCCTGATAAACGTCTGAAGGTACGCAGCAAATCTTAGGTGCTAGCGCGAAGTCCTTGACGACAGAGTTTTCTCCTTCTAGAAAGACGAACAGTTCACGGTTCTTCTCGTAGTAGTCTGGGCGAAACGCTTCAATAATGTAGGTGGGCAACCCGACTTCCGAGACAGCCATGGCGAATGCGCCCTGCGCGTCGGTGCGAGCCGTCGTCACGGGAGTGTGAATCGTGGTATCGCTGCCCTGTCCTAGGGCGACGCAGACGTCCGCTAGTGGCGCCCCCGTGTTCATATCCGTCACGGTGCCTGTTATTGTCTTCTCTGTCACTAGAGCTGGGGTTTGCCACAAACTCACATAATACACTGTGGTGCTGACGTCGATGCCTATTGCCCAGCCTTCGCCCACTTCCACGGAATCAATGTACGGCGCAAGGTCAGATGTGGTGATGCCTAATTTTTCAAACCCCTTAACTGGCAGTGTCGGGGTGGGATATACCTCGCGGGCGAACACTTGCAGGTAGCCTAGTGTTTCTGTTTCCGCTTTGTACACTACTTCAAACTCGTAGAGGACGTTCGGCTCCAATGCCAGCCCTGCGACCATCCCTTTTGACTCGCCGCCCTGGTCCCAATACACGACGCCCAGTCGGTTGCTCGTGCCGCTTAGGTACAACACCACAAAAGGACTCCCGCCCCCGTACTGGCTGTGATGGCTAATGTAGAGGATGTTCCGAAGCTTAGTGAAGTCGGGGAAGGACGCCTGAAACTTGAGACGAACGCTGGCAAACTGCGCTTCAAGGTCTTGATAGAGAAGTGAAGCTCGCCCGTCCGTTGCCGTAAGCTCAACACCATTTCTGCCCAACCCCACGGGGTCCGCGAAAACGTATGAACCGTCACCATAAAACCTCATGGGTTCGAAAGAGCCGTTGCAGTCCGTTTCGAAGACGAGGATTTCCTCTGATTCTTTAAATACTGCGGTTATGGTCTGTGCCACGTATATTACTTTGGCTAACGGGTTGTCTGTCGCTAGCGGTGTTCCGTCCGAAAATTCGTAACGGTTAAAGGTGTAGAGCTTGTCGTTAACCAGGATGGTGGCTGGCGCCTGCAACGTGAAAAGAGTGTCCTCCCCCACTTCTCGCGTGAATGGCGTGACATTTGGTGGCGTGGCAGGCTGGATAAAGGGGATGCCAGTGAGTTCCGCATCTGCCGTCGTTTTACTCATGACGGTGACGGGCACGGTTGCTGACGCCGCTGTAGCTTCGAGGATGTCCAGCTTGTACGTGTGCGCTTCGTTCCTGTTGGTTATTTCAAGCCGCAGGTATGAGACGTCTGCTAGATTCGGGCTGCCCGTGATTGTGCCGCTCGCAATCGGCAGGATGACATGTGTCCATTCCCCCGACACTAGCTGCGACGTGAAGTCGAATGTAATGTAGTTTTCCCAGTCTGGACAGTTTACACGGAGTTTCGCTGCGAAGTCTGCCGTCAACGGGTCGTCGGTCTTGAACCAGAACTCAATGTTCGCTTGACCCGACAAGTCGATGGATGGAGACGGGGAGTACGACATATAGACATTGTACTTGACGGCGTCGGAGAGGCAACTGATGCTGCCAAGGTTGTTCGGGTAGTCAATCTTGTCAACCGTGTCGATGACGAAGGGATTCGCGGGGTCGCAGAAGCGTATGTACCAATTGTTGGGTTCTTCCGTCAGCGACGCCGTGTCGCAGTAGGAGATTATCATCCGCTCACACCATACATTATTTAGGCTTCCTCATATTAAACTACCGTGCTACGGGATAGAGCTTATCCGTAGCGCCTGCCACCACGCTTTAGTTCTTCCCGCCGCTGAACCTTGAAACAGCGGGGTAGCGACGAGCGGGGGAATACCGTAGGCTGCTGTGGGGTGGTCTTCGTAGTAGAAGGGTAGTCCGTTGTTGATGTTAGGCGGGTCTATTCGTGCAGTCATGTCAGCAGTGGAGCATAACATATAATTGTCCGTTGCATTATCAGATTCATGCACTCCAAAGTAAATACCTGGCACCAGCTGAACAGGTGTCGTGAACGGAAAGAACTGTTTCTGGCGTATGCCAGCACTGGCGATGCTAACCGACACAGCCAGCCGATTGACGGGCGCGTAGTTCAAGCTGTCGTAGACGGCGACGTATTGATTGCCCGCCCCGACGTTGCTGTGGCTCATGATAATGCCGTCCACGGTCATTATGAACGGTATCTGGTATGGGTTGTAGGTGATTTCGCGATTATTACTGTGCACACTTGAACCTGTAAAACTTCTCCCCGAGTCCGAATAGATTTCTCTCATAAAATGTGGAAACTCTTGTTGCCAAGCGACACCGTTATCACGGTATAAAATACTAAGGTCTGTCGCCCAGTAATAACGGTTAACGACGCCAGCAGCGGGGCGAGCAGCTAAAGTTCCACTGAAAATGTAGGTTCCGCCTGCACTGGATGCCCGAGTCTTAACCGACATTCTAGTTTACTCCAACATAACTGATGATTTCTGTTGCCGTGCCGATAACCCATATCTTATTAACGTTGTCAATATCCATGCTAACTGTAGCACCTGGCTGAAGCCTATAACCATTCAGTAAAGTTACAGTGTTGTCATGTCCCATGCACACAACCGCATTCGTGGTTGGATTCTCTAAAGTCACGCTTTTACACGTTTCATTCGGTAATTGTTGAGCTGCTCCAGTTAATGTTACTTGTCCCTCAAGCACCTCGGTTGGGATTCCGCCTTCAACTACGTTTACTGGAAGCGGGTTCTCCGATGAAACATCTTCTTCACCGCCGAAAACTTGTCTTAAATTGTCTTTGTGTTGAAGTTGGTTGATGGGGCCAGCTTCTTCAATTTGTTTCAGCCTGTACGTGGCAGTTAAATTCACAGCTTCTGGACTGCCTAAAGTCACTGTTCTAGAGGGGTTAACCGAACCGTTTTCCCATTGAGTGAAAATGTATTTGTCTACGCCGACCATCCATGAAGAGGGAAACACAAGAGTGTAGCTTCCGCTAAGCAAAGGTTGCCGGAAAGGTGTTGATTGTTTTTCACCGTTTAAAGTGAAGTCGACAGGAGAAGGTTCTGAAGTTATGGTTACATCATGCATTTCAGTAAAGGTGAGGGTAACTATAGATGTTTTTCCCTCTTCAATTGTAACTGTTTTCTTGTCTGTTTGACCTTTATAGTTGCCGACAACCGTGTAAATTCCAGGGGTTAAATCAAGCGTTTTTTCTGTATTGTATGGTCCTTGCCCATTTATCAGAAAGGAAGCGTCTACTTCCTCCGAATCAGCAACAGCATACACATATAATCTGCCTTTGCCAGCTGGAGGTTTTTCAGTAGGCTTGTAAGTACAGTAGATACACCTGATATATGAGTCCGTTGTTGTAGCTGCTAAAGTGTCCGGAAAATTTGGGTATGTTACCAGCTTAAAAAATCCTTGTCCTGACGCACCACCATTAATCGCTCCGACTTGTATACTATTATTGTTAGAGTCTTCCAGCGTCCAGTTAGCCAATACAACTAGCCAGTATTCTTCAGCATTTAATGTTGGTGGAGATGAAAAAACAAACGTTACCCATTGCCAATCAAATTTGTAATTAAAAGTTTTTTCTTCTGTGACAGCGACGAGGCGGTTATCAGATTTTCGGTAGATTGCAGCCCTAATTTTTATAAGTTCAGTGGGAACTTCAAAGTGGAATGCGTGAAGCCATGCCTTAATGTTCTGAGCTACCCCTGGCGTAGAACATGTAAAAAACGAACCGCCTATATAATTTGAAATGTTGAAGTTAAATAGTGTTCCTTCACATTTACTTCCGAAAGTAGCCATTTAGTTTTCACGCTCCACTTCAAAAACTTCTTTTTGTTCAGGTGAACGCGGCTCTAAAAGAACAGCCATAGCATACAAGTAACGCAGACAATTAATTGATACTGTCAGGTCAGTATTTATAACCCACATTTCAAAAATGTTCTGCCAAACCTGTCCCTGTGGAACAACCAACGCATAAGTGCCTGGTTGCCCAACAAACGGGGCAGGACGGTAACGGCTAATCCATCCCCAAACGTTAGGTGCAAGAACACCGTCAGCCCACAACGTTGAAATATCCAGTGTAATAGGCCATTCAGGGTAAGCGTCTATTCTTATTCCTCCGAAAGGTTTGTCAAACACGAATTTGCCGAACAGGAAAACACCTTCGGGGTATTGGTGTATTGCTATCTTTTTTTCTTCAGCTACAGGAATGCTAAATGGTTTTCTAATGTCTCTAAAAATGTATTTCCAACGAAGCCCGTTTCTAATCCAGTCAGCCACTAAAGGCGAAGGAATAGTGCTCATTCTAATCTCCTACACTTCTATATATCTTGGTAGTGTTTAAACTTAATTAGGTTTTTCTTTCTCCACGAGCGTATGCGACATCACCGTACCATTTCTCTTTTGCTGGAACGTCTTTTGTAACGACTGCACCCGCACCGACCAATGCTTCTTCTCCTATTGTTACGCCAGCAAGGATTACTGCCGCGCCCCCTATTATCGCACCCCTTTTAATAAGGACCCGCATAGGTGTCCATTCAGCCTTTAACAGGTTAGGGTACTTGTCGTTTTGTATACTCGCATGAGGACCAATAAAAACATAATCTTCCATAACCGTACCAGGAGCAATAAAAGCGTGGGCTTCAATCTTGCAGAAGCAGCCTATTTTAGCTCCTCCAATCTCTACGAAACTGGCTATTTTTGTGCCTTCACCTATTTCACTATCATAAATGTTAACCAGTTTAGAGTGATGAATAGATGCTAAAACAGTCGGATGTAACTTGCTACGTTCAATAGGTATTTTGGAACCACTCCAAAGTTTTTTTCAATCCCATTTTAAATCTTGTCTGTGGCGTCCAATCCAAGAGTTTCTGGGTTTTTGCCATACTAATTTCTTCCTTTATTATTTGTCCGGGACGGTCCGGAACAAACTTGAGCATATCGCTAGGACATCTAGTTTGTTCCAGAATCATGTTAGCAATTTGCAAAACAGAGAGTTCTTCTTCCGTAGCTAAGTTTAATGTTTCGTCAGCAATTCCCTTCTCTAAAACTTTGGTTATTCCCTCTATAAGGTCGTCAATGTAAATCATACATCTTGTCTGTAATCCAGACCCATGAATTGTTAACGGTTGGTTTTCAAGAGCTTGCCTAATGAAAATGTGAATTGCTAAAGCTTCGCGCAAGCCAGGTCCATAAGTAGTTCCGAACCGTAGAATGTCATAGGTTAACCCATTCTTCTCATGCAACCCTTTAATGATAGTTTCACCCACAACTTTTGTAACTCCATAAATGTCTGTAGGTACACAAATGCTTTCTTCAGTGCTCGGATGATTCGGCGTATTCCCAAAAACACATGCGGTGCTATTACCACTAAACGTCACATCACCCTCTCTTTCAACAAGGAAATTATTGTTTGGAACGGAGAGACACCATATTGAACCATTATAATCGACCATTTTAGCTGTATTAAATGTTTGACCAAGTAACCTTTCCTTTGAATGAACATAAACATAATAGGTTGAATAGTTGTTGGCTATTCTTCTTTTATTTATGTAAGAAACTTGTTCCTTTTCAATATGAAAATGAGTTGATTTACCTATTTTTATGCATAATTCCACCATATTCTCAGCAAGAAAAGGAGAAATGGTTGTTAAAACTCGGTGTCTATATCCATCGCTATCCATAAGTCCGTCAAAGAGAAATTCCAAATATTCTTTGCCGTAAGAAAGACACCATTTAGGAATTTTTTTCTGCAATGCCCCTTTCCCACATTCTTTAAATAAGTTATAAAATGATGACGAAACAAAATAAATTTCTGCACCTTTTTTATGCCAAGAGTATTTTATTCCACATCTATTTAGAATCCCTTCAACCTTTTTTGCCGCCTTATCCGATTTAGGAATACACAGATTAATTTGGTTAGAAGGACCGAAAATCTTTTTATTACCGTCGCTTGTTTGAATTTTTATAAAACGTCCCTTGTTATCTCTTGCTTTAACTAACCGTTCTTTACGAGTTAACCCAGTTTTATTAATGTAAAGGTTATATGGATGTAAATATCCATCGCCAATGTATATTCCAATTAGATATAAAATATCTCCAGTATCATATGATTTATTATCAATTTTTATTTTTTCTTCTTTATTTCCATTCCAAATTCCGCTAGGAATTTTATAAACTCTTCGTGTGAATGTTTTTTGGGCATCTTCCAAAATTATATGATTGGACGGTGTCCTAATGAGCATTTTATGGTTAGGAGTTACTAAAAGATTAAATGACCTTCCTTTGAAATGAATCATTTTTCCATTATATTTATAAACATAAATTTTTTCTATTGGTTGAACTTCTATTATACCCTTCTTATTCAAAGTAAACACTTTGTCTTCTATGTTTAATTCATCAACTTTCTTAATTCCATTTATAGTAACAATCCTTGTTTGTATATCATGGCAAGCAAAACTTAAAGGCATGTCCAGGTCAGAACAGCATTTAGCAACAACATAAGTTCCGTCAACGTTAACTTTCAAAGCTAACTCTGGATGAAGACGAGCAACATTTAAGTCTGCAATAGCTGCTAAATGATAAACATAATTCACTTGCTTAACAGCGTTATAAACTGCTTCCACATCAGTAATGTCTCCAATAATAGAATTGCACACTTTACTAGGTCGGAGGTCGTAACTGTAAACTTCGTAGCCGTTTTCAATAAGTTTTCTAGACAGTGCAGAACCAATAAAACCCGCTCCACCCGTAATGAGGACTTTCATTTTTCTACCACCATCTTCGTCCGCCTTTTAAGGGGCAAATACTACAATACTTATATTTTAATCTGCCACCGAACTCAGCGAGTGTTTTAACTATTTTTTGGTGTTTAGAGCTGTACCACAACTGCTTAAGGGAAGAATCATAAATGTTGCCTAGGTCCCAGTTAGCCATGATGTCCTCGCAGCATAGAAGCATCTCTCCTTTATAGTCAATTATCATTCGGCGTGTAAGGTAGCAGGGAGAAGGCCAGTTGCGCCTTAATTTTATTAGCCTTTCCAACTCTTGTTTTCTTGGACTGTAATGGGTGACTATGTGTTCTCCATATATCGCGTGTGTTGACTCCCATCCAAGTCTCCGTTTAAAAAGTCCTTCAAGATATTTGGTTCTCTCTATCGCTTTAGTTGTAGGCATATGGTCCATCGTTATGTAGTATCGGTCAATCACAAAACCTGTTATAAGCGTATCAATCAGTTTAGCAATTTTCTTGCTATCGGGGTTTTCAGGAGTTAACACGTCGCCGTTTGTGTCCAATCTGGTTTTAAGTCCCCTCTTCTTAGCGTACTGGACAAACTTGAAGAAACGCTGCCAATCCAATAAAGGTTCACTGTAAAGATAGAATGCAACCCAGTCCTTGTAACCCATCGCTACTGCTTGGTCTATTACGCTGTAAACTATTTTGGCGGCTAATTTTATGTTCTTCGGCGTACCGTCTTCGTTCCACCGGCTCCTAGTAGGGTCAGTTTGCCGTATGCATGTAGGACATCTCCTATTACATAAACTGCTAATCTCCACGATTAAATTCTTGAATAACGGAAACGCCACTTTAAACCCTCGTAACCCTTAACATTCTCTGTCTCTCTGCTGCTGGGTCATGTCTATACCCGAAACTCGCAAGACCCCCAATATCCGTGATGGTTAACCCGTATTTTCCAGTTAGAACCGTGTAAAAATTCATGGGACGTTCAACAACTGGAAAACCTTTCCAGTAACACCGAGTATTTCGTGGTGCAATATTGACATTCATGTATAACACTCCTGTTTTCTTTAAATGTGAACTCACAAAATTTAAAAACTTGTCTAAGATTTCGTCGCCCATGTGAATGACAACTGAAAACGCCCAAACATAATCGAAGGTTTCAAAGATTTGCACGGAGTCCATGTTTTCTATGTAAATCAACTTGGGGTGTTTGGCTTCCAATTCTTCCTGCTCTTGGACAATTTTGGTATTCTCCTTGTAAACGCTTTTTCTGATGTCGAGACCATAATAATTACCTTCATCTAAATATTTGATTAAGAGAGGGCCTACACGGTTCCCGTACTCTCCAAGGCCATAAAACTCTCCGCAGCCATAATCAAGAAGTTTATGCTCTGGCTTAGCCCCATATTTTTTTAAAAGGTAAAATTGAAATTTTCGCCAAAACAAGTAATCCGTTTTTTTATCAAATATCATATTGTAAAACCTTTATTATTTCTGTGTAGTTTTGGTAGCGACTGCACATTCTAGCTTCCCATCTTTTTAAATACTCCATTTCAACGTTTTTGTAGCCTAAACTGTTCAAGTGTTTTTCGATTTGAAGCCAAGATAATGAACAAATGTGACCTGCTCCAACACCGTCATATCCTATATNGCGTATAGGCATCTGAACATAGATGAAGGGTGTTTGCTTAATATGGTTTAAAATTTTNAACACTTCCTCATTAATCATGTGTTCTAACGTGTGGCTTGTTATGAAAAGGTCGTATTTTTGTATAGGTATTTGCCAGAACGGTTTTTTAAGCCGTACATTCCAGAATTTATAACCTTTAAGTTTAGGTTTAGTTCGTTGTATGGCTATAGAGCAAAAATCATAATTTACATAAATAAAATTGGGGTAACATGTTAACACGTCAAACGCAAGTTCCCCTTGATAACCGCCTAATTCAATAATCCGGAGAACATTTTTGTTTAGTTTCTGTTTAACCTCTTCAATAGCCTTTAACACTGCTGGTAAACAGTAGTGACTACCTTGATTGGGATACCGCAGCGCCCACGCATTGTATATGTCAACTTGCTGCCTGAAGGTGAGTTGTCTATAATGTTTTCTCCACAAGTCAAAACTAACTGGTTTTCCTCCAGCCTTGATACGTTCCAAAATTTCAGGGTTTATTCTACTCAAAAGTTCACCAACCTAAAAGCTTCTTTTCGCTTTAATAAATTTTATTTCTCGTTTCCAATTGTTTCGCGGGTTTCTACCCATTCTAAGGTGTGAGTACATACCTTCTTTTCCAAAATGAAGTAAAAAGATTCTTGTATCAATGCGAATCGGTATATGTTGTTTTTCACAGTCTAACGCAAACTGTAAGTCAAACACTATGCCTCTTCCATGTTTTTTCGTTTCAGCCGTAAAGCAGAACTCGTCTTTAACTTTCTTGTATGGTCTAAACGGGACTTTTTTGAGTGTGTCTCGGCGAATCAATGTAAGTGGAAAACCCATAAACCACACTCTGGCGAAGGGATACCCATACTTTGCTAAGAGTATGTCTCTCATCGCAACGAAACCGTAGTCGTTCATAGTTAACTTTCCAGTTTTAAGTTTGTGTGTGTTAGGTCGCCTCAAAGAGATGGAAGCTAAAGATGGACGCTCTCGTTTATAGGGAGGCAACCAAATATTACTCCACCCACTTATAACTGGAAAGTGATGTTTCTCTTCATCTCCTAAGAGCATTTTAACGTGGTCAGGTGAACCCAAATAATCATCGTGCCCCATAATGAGATAGTCGTAGTCATGTTCGAAAAAAAACTTTCTAGCTATGTTATGCGCTTCATGTGTTAGATAATTTCTGACAATAAGCTTGTCTACAAAGTTAACTCGGTTAGCCCACTGCCAAAACAAGGTGAAGTTACGACCTGACGGAATATAATAGAGCGCTTTACCCATTATTGTCTAGCAACCTTCTCAAAAAGGCGGTCCCACTCTTTAACTCTAACCTTCCATGAACGATACTTCACTATAAAACGGCGGTTTCGCTGTCCAACTTTCCTCAGCACATCTTTACGTTCATCAAACATTTTCAGTTTTTGGTTAACCGTTTTTATGATTCTACTGTCTGGGTTGGCTGGAACAAGGCAAGATGGCGGAACAACTTTACGTATGCTACACACGTTTGTAGCGATAACAGGCAGACCGCAGCTCATAGCCTCTAAAACAGTTAAGTTTACACCGTGAGCTTTTCCTTGCTTCATCAGCATAACGTACACGTCCAAATTGTTGTAAAACTTAACCATTGGAGCGCGACTGCGGTTTGGCATAAAATATTTCGCACCGTGCTGACTCATCATTTTCACAGGATAATCAAGTTTTTTCAGCAGGTAACAGCGGTTAATTGGAGCACCACTGTTTCCAGCCCATCCTACTCTCAGCTTAGGCGAGGTTTTTTTTGTGGTAGGCTTAAAGATAGCGGTGTCTACTCCTTCTCTTGCTATGACAACGTTTCGTATGCCGAGACTTTTTGCTCGCCTAGCCGCTCTTTCAGTGCATACTGCATACAAACTTGAGGTAGATGGTTTACCGAGGAAACTGCCGCAGCAATAGATAATCAAAGGTTTTCTACGAATTGCATCCTGGAGTTGAGCATGTTTACCAGGTAAATGGTTCCAGCACCAATTGGAAAAAAGGAAAATCACATCGTGAGCATTGATGATTTGAGGAGTCAGTCGTCCACCCGCTATAGGTCGAATCGTAATTTTATGCCGTGAATATTTTTGTATGCCCCTAGCATTCATATCATGTGCCCATCCGAAAACATCGGGTATCATTAGAACTTTCAGTCTCCCTAAGGCACGCTTAACACTAGGTCGTTTGTGTGTAGCTTGGTGAAAGCGGCATCGTTACCGTGAGGCGGTGTCTTCCAACCTTTCTCACTCTAGGAGGCATATGTATTTGGGGTGTAAATGTTTTCGGGTGACGGAAACGTAAAACTGTCGGTGAAAGAGGTACAGGTCGTTTCTTATGTGGAAACCTAACAACTTGCTGTTTCTTTTCTTGTTTCCACACCTTGAAGCGTCGTCTAAACACGCTCATTTCTGTTTGCCACGGTAAGTGAACCATTTAGGCTCTTTTTTTTGGTCTAGTAGGTGGAAAGGTAAAATCTCCAAGAATTTAAGAGGTTGCAGACCGTGCCACCAATCATAGGGTAAGCCATAGAACCAATCACGTTTTTCCTCGATGTTTTTTATGATAACGGTCTTCCAATGTTCTAACACCCACTTTGCACTTCGTATAAGTTGAGAGCCAGCTTCATAATCTAAGTGGGCGCAGACAACCCTAGGGGTGCAAACAACTTTCAGTTTTTGTTTATGCACTTCATCCCAGAACGCAAAGTCGCCAGACGCCTCATAAGGAGGCCACTTCACTTTCTTCAATGCTTCCCTAGACATTAACATGAAAGCTTCTCCAGCGTTTCCCGTACACACAAAAGGCTCCAGTTTCTTAATCCTAGAAGGAATTTTTTTCTCTATACCTTCATTGCCATTCCAAGTCATAAGTTGACTGAACGCGTCAGTACCACATTTATGAGGCCTCTCAGGCGTTAAACTTGTTACTACGGGAGCTTCATGTTTCACTGAAGTTTCAATCAGAGTCACTAGAGCATGCGGAGGCGGAATCATATCGCTATCCATTTTAACGATGTAATCATAGTGTTGAATAGCGTATGGTCTTATCTTGTTCATGTTAGTTCTTCTTGCTTGGTTTCCAGGAATTTTTTTGCCCTTTCCGTCGAGTGGTTGCTCAGTTAAAACCGTGAAGTCGATAGTAACCTTTTTATATTCTGGGGTTTGTCGTGTGTAACAAACTATTTTTCCTAATGCTTTAAAAAGTTTAGGCGCCACATCCGGTAAGCAGCGAGCAACACAAACAAGTAAGATTTTAGTCATTTATCTCCGCCAACACATTCGCTATTTTCTGTGCTGTGTTTCTCCAACTAAAATTCTTTCGGGTTTCAATAGCTAGGGCTTCAGCTTTCTTCTTTAATTCAACTATGTTGTCGATTGCACGGTTTAGCAGTTCATAAGCGTCATCTGGGTCTGGGTCTGGTCCGAAACCAGTGTGAACAGGGTTACGCTTTAAAACAATGACTCGTCCCTTACTTTTTATAATGAGAGCTTCCTTCGCATATTCTGTTATGCATGGACAACTGCTTGCTATAATAACTAAGCCTCGTGCCATAGCTTCCAACACGTTAAGCTCAAACGCGCCTCCCCTTGAAGGCGCAAACAAAATGTCGCAGGAGTCGTACAACGAAACTAAATCAGGTTCCGTCAGCCATCGGCGAAAACAAGTAGTGTTCGGTAATTTACATAATTCCCTGCGTCCCCCAACTTTAACAACAAACTTCACGTCTTTTCTTTCGGTGAGGATACGTTTCATCACTTCCATAACTACGTCACCGCCCTTCCTCCATTTAGAGTGCAACTGGAAGAACAGCACTTTTACACCGTCTTCTGGAACTTGAGGGAGACGTTTTTCAGGAGTATTATACGCTTCGCTGAGACCGTGAGGTATCACTTTCACAGGTATTTCCGTTCCACTATTCAAATATGTAGTTTTTGCAGCAAGACTTGGCACCATCAAAAGGTCAAGCTCGTTTACGATTGGAATAACCATGGTAGAGATAGCGTCGGAATCTGCAACTTCAAAACCCACAATTTTCTTATGAATGTTTTTTAGGTGTTCTCGTGTAGAAGGTTTTCTCCAGCCTTTAATACCCCAGTAAAGCGCAGGATGCACGATACATATGTCAGAAGCTACACCTTGCCCTCGCGTCATGTTTTTAAGAGTAACCCAATTAACATTCCATCCAGCATACGGCAGGTTTCTCATGTGGTGTCTACTTACAACACCGAAACTGCCTCTGATTGGACCGTAATATGTAATAAATGGGTTTTCAGGGTTATCAACAAAAGATTGCTTAATTAGCAGTACTTGTGCTTCGGAAGTTGGAGAGGAACGTGGAGTATATGGAAGAGGCGGGGGGATTGGTGGTATTTGCACGTTAAAGCGAGGTGTGGTTTCTTGTATCCTCGGGGGAATGTGAAGTTCGGGTACTGGTGGCGGTGAGTGCCTAAAGTAAAGAACGGTTGGTTCTCCAGTTCTCTCTATAACCTTGTGGTCATGCCTTATAATTTTCCGTGGCTCTACTTTCATCGTCTGAACGTTAAAATTGTGTTTCAACACGCTTTCTTCTGGAATATGTTTCTTAACGTCCTTTGAAATAGTAGTCACTATGATTTCCTTCTAAAAATTGTTCCCATTTCCCACTTAAGTATGCTTTCTCCAGCTTGAGCACCATCAATACCAGCAGATTTGCTGTTAACTGGTCTTATCTTTTCCTGTTTTGGCACTATTTTCTTTACGTTAAATCTATGTTTAAACACTGACATAACATGAAATATGGGGAAGTATCTTAAATAATTTCACTTTACTTCAAAAAAAAAGAGGGTGTAGTTTTTAAGGGTCTATCTGTGGTGAGTTAGAATCACCCCAGAAGCTTAAAGAGCCTATTGCGCCTTCGTATGCGACATCTTCAATCTTGAACGTTACTGTACCTTCTAGAACGTGGATAGGGTCTTTCAAATTAGCTAAGATGCGAGTAGGGTTATCAAGACAGTCTACTTGTCCAGCAGGTAAAAGATGGCTTGTACCGCCTGTTTGAGTTATTATAAGTTTGCCTGTTCCTTCCTTAAGCCAGAAGTTCAAGTATACTAATCGCAGTTGTTGCCCCGCCGGGACTATAACAGTTGTGATTGTGCCATCCTTGTTAACTTCGATGTCTCCGCTGAACCTTACGTTAGCATTTGAGATTCTAGCGTCTTGGAACTCGTGGAAAGCTTTATTGTATTCTTTCTGCACGACTTTTGTGTATCCTTCTATTTCTTCTCCAGCCATCATTATCACCTTTCACTTGCGGGAGAAGTCACTGGAAACAGTGTTAGCGGACGATACCTTGCCACTTTTTTATATAGGTTGTTGAGAACTTCTGTGTATCTATCATATGAAGGTTCAAGAACTACTCCATCTTCAGTATAGTCGACTTGTCCTACAAGCTCAACGTCGAGTTTATTGATGTAAAAGTTAAAGTGTGGCGTTACTGTTATGTCGAGACCGTTGTAAACTTCAATTCCTGCTAGGTCACAGAGTTTAGGAACGAGGAAGTGTTCAGTGAAAAATGTTGGTCGGTCAAACGGACTCATCTGCATTGTAAAGTGTGCTACTGTGCGTATTCTCTTACTCGGCCACGGAAGTTTTGGAGTGCCATGTCTCTTTCTATCTGTTGGCAATTGAATATACCATTTAACGTTTGGTTTGATGCCTGCAATCCACTGGAAAATTTGCCCGCGTGCTCTAGGTTTGCCACCGACGGTTTTTTCTGTCCATAATGTTGGTTTGATTGCTTGAGATACATAGGGTCCGCCAACTTGCCCTGGAGCTATATTACGGTCTGCCACGTCAACTTCCGGCCAGCCGAACTCCCATGCTATATGTGCAAAGTCGCGTCTACGCACGAAGAAGAAACGTTCTAGGTTTTCATCCCAGAAACTTATGAAGTCGCCTTCAAGAATCCACCTGTTTGTCCAACTACCCATTCATATCACCCTAATTGTTGTATAGGCTCAGAATGGCTAGTTGCCTTCGCCGTTGAACTCGATTTTGGTTTCTTCGTAACCAGAAAGCTGACCTATAGTTCCGTCTTCGCCGATAGCGTAAATGTGGATGGTAACGGTGTTTCCGAACTGTCCTGGGTTGTTGACAGTACAGTTTGCAATACGGTCTTTCTCAGCAGACATTATTTTCATGTGCCAGATGCTTTGGACTCCGAACATATAAGCTGGAATCTCTTCGCCGTCTTTGACTCCGTCTACGAAACCGTCGAACTTTACTTTGTCTTTTCCTTCTATTCGTATAGTATCTAAGAAGCTGTCAGGCCATCCGGGGTTAAATTCGTAAGTCAATGTTAAGCCTCCGCTACTCGTGTAGCACTAGGTCTTTTCTTCTATAGAATACGAAGCCTTTCGGGATTATTCTTTGGTATCCTGGGCCTTCAAAGTAGCCTCTTAACTCGAAGCCTGTTTCCTCGTCTATTTCAAAGCCTTCCTCGAAAATTAGGACTGGTTTGGTGTAGTTTCTGATTTCTTCAATGTCAACCATTGGGATTTTTCTGTCGCCTATCTGCATCTTCAGTTTGGTAACGCAGATACTTTTGGAACCGAAAGCGAAGCCTGCGAGTGCTCCTCTGAAATCTTTGGGCATAGTGCCGATGGCTGTTGGGTTGCCTCCTTGAAGAATTGTTTTCCATCCTGGAACTGCTGAAGGAGAGGGACTTGTCGAAGTGAATAATTGTCTGTAGCTGTTTCGTCCCCAAGTTGCAGGGTCATGGCGACTGTCTAGGATGTCAGCGTTCTCGTCAGCGAATAAGTATGGAAGCCAAGTGGTTCTGCCGAACTGTTTCTTGCCTGGTTGGAAACCTCCATAGGTGAAACCGCCCCAAAGGCGCAGTGTGTTGGATAAAGTAAGTTCTTCTAGGTTTTGAAGAGTCTTCTGGAACTCAGGTGCTTGCTGTCTAATTTCATGTTCTTCCATTATTACATAAGACATTTTCTTTTTCTCCTACACGTTTTACAAAAAACTTAAAAGCAGTTTAGCCTAATAAATACCGTCCGTAGATAATGTCGGAAGAGTGGTAAATGTCAGAAGTGTCTAAAGGTTGGAAATTAATAGATGTAGTGAAAGTTCACGGTAAAGGAAGAATAGTTATTCCGCAAGATGTACGAAAAGAAATGGATGTTAAAGACGGTGATAAAGTGGCTGTTTACAGAGATTTTACGGGGCGATTTTTCTTTTCCAAGATTGAAAGTTCGACAAAAGGTCCGAGGTATCCTGGAGGACGATAATGCCATACACACCTGCGAAAAAAGACAGTGTTCAGGAAATACCTAGTACCTGCCCCCTTCTCAGAACTTGCCAGCAACGCATAAAAGATTTGCAAGAGTATCAAAGGTTAAAGCAAAAATGGACTAAATATGCGAAGGAACAAGAAACTGAAGAAGTTAAGGTTGATGTAAAAGCAAAGAAAGGGAGAAAAACAAAGAAAGTTAAAATTGATTGGGCACAGGAAGTTGCTGGTTCACAAGTTTTCTATTTAGAATATGGCAAAAACGCGCAGGAACGACTCGCTAATATGTGCCCACATGTTAAAAAGGAAGAGTTAGGGTTAATAACGAAGGAACCGCCGTATTTGGAATGTCAACTGTTCAGTGAGTGGTACTATTCGCAGAAACGATAAAAATAGAGGGTTTTCTAATTAAAAGTGGTTTTTAGGGCGGAGTATCGTTTAGTTGGAAAGAAGTTGTTTAGGTTAGTGTGTAACGGCCTGCTTGTGTTGCGGTTGTAGGCGTATATTTGGATGTTCCGAGTCTTGTTACGCCTCTCGCTGTCGCAGCGGCTACGACTGGGCGTGCCACTGTTGGTCGTACTACCCTGATTCTTGTTGCCGCAGCTCCGGGCAGTATTCCGAGTTGGTCCATTAATCCGAGTGCGAATACGGTGCCTGCTACGCCCCAGCCGAAGTACAGACCTAATCCTTTTGGCAGGTATATTGTTGAGCCTATGCCGATTATTAGGGCTACTATGAAGTCTATGATGGTTGTGGTTTTTATTGGTCCTACCATTTGTCCAGCGAATTGAGTGGTTAAGAATTGGAAGTGTAAATAACCTGCTGCTACTCCGCCGATTCCCGCTACGAAAACTTCTTTTCCAATTTCCATATAGTTAACGTATGCCATTTCGTATCTCCTACACGTTATTATTCAATAAGGGGTTAATGCTTAAAAAGTTTATTGTTTCAAACAGTGATAGTCCATTCGCGGTTCGGCCATGTTCCCGTTACCCTCTGCACTGTGCCAGCTAACTCGCTAATTTTGGATACTACTACGCTTAAAAGCCAGCCCAACCCTGCTTCTTTTGACACGCCGGGAATTTTTTCCATAAACATCAATCCGCCAATTAGCAAGGTTATCAAGTCGCCTGTTCCAATCCCCCAAATCCATGTTCCCGCAGAGTCTTTAAGAGTTACAGTGTATAACAAGCCTATTTTGCTTAACGGTACATCTATGAAAATAGATGCTACTGTCCCGCTTAATCCACCAATGATTATATGTTCAAATTGTTTCTCCATTTTTTTCACCTATATTTTGTAGGAATTTTGAATTAAGGATGGCCCCCAAATTAGGATTACAACACCGAAGATTAGTGTTCCCCAAATATACCACGGTACAGCTTGTATTATTGAGTAGAGCGAGATGACGATTGCTACAAGTCCTATAAGCGTTAGAATTGTTGGTAGCCAAACGATTATGGTTGCAGCAGTTAAACTGATGGGGCGAGGCGTTAAGCCTAACTCTCCTCTAGAAACCATTGTGAATTGAAAGTTGATTGTTTGAGTGCCGACTTGTATCCAGTTGATTTGGAGTTCAGGGTATTCATTTTTGAATCTGTTTAAAACAAAAGCGGCTACATCTTCAGGGTCACGTATGGTTGTGGTTTGAACGTGGACTTCATAGGTTTTACCTACTTGTAAAATGCCTGTTTTAGGCTGTGCCTGCCCAGCTACACGTAAACCATACTGAACCATCTTTCGTCTCCTACACGTTATTGTTAATTGTTGTTTATGTATTAAAGAATTTCTGTTATTATCTCCAAGGACGCGCCTCTATCACTTTCCCAACAATGTAGAGACCGCCTAAACCAGCTACAGCTACAATAGCTACCCAAAGCAGGAAGTCGCGTGTTCTTGCCCCTTTCGGTACGCCCAAGCATATTTCAACATGTTCGTTATAAGCGTCAATTATTGATTGAGGCACATCTTCAGGCGTAGCATACTCTGATTTAAGTCCAAAGCCCGCGCCGCATTTAGGACATACATACCAATATAGTGTCGACTGGTAAGTGTAGTATTCTGACCAATTATCAAAAGTAGTCGGGTCTGCTGTTGTTCCACCAGTGTAGCTGGGAGGCTGAAGCACATATTCGGAAAGAGTCATAAAACTTTGGCTTAACATGTAAACGACTACCACAGCAATTATGGCAGCCGCTATTATTGTTATAGCATAAATTAAAGCTATTACAATCGCGGGAGCTATCAGTCGTTCTCCAAATCTAGCTTCTAACGTTGGTTGTTCTGATGCAATCCATAAGCGAGGTTTATAAATGTCTTGGGTGACTCCTTGAATGGCTAGGATACCGTCACAGAAACCGTCTACCTGTTGAGTGTAAAGGTCATTGGTTATTCTAGTTTCTAAAGTGTTTAAGTCTGGAGCAGTTGCAGCGGGAGTTGTTGTGTGAACACTGTAGCTTTCATAATAAATAGCCATTTTACCCGTTAAGGGACTTCGCATTTGCAGAGTACGTCCAGTGAATCTTACACGAGAAGAACGCAAAAGTTTTCCTAGTTGTTTCTGCATCTCCTACACACCGTTTATTATCTCTTTTTTAAGTATATAACGATTAAGGCAACAGATGTTAAGGCTACACCTGTAGCCAAGATAATTTGCCAAGGAAAGCCGCCGCCTTTACTGACCCAGTGAACTTCCACTTCCGTATCAGTTTGTAAATCAAAAGTTATGTTTAAGTCTGTAGTGGTTGAGCCGTCAGGCTTTACCCAATAAGCAAAGGTTCGGTCTCCAGGAGCTTCAGCGATTAAAGCGTATGTTCCTTTAGTCAGTTTAGCACTAAAGGGAACGTCAAGGTATTGTTCTATTCCTGCATACACTATTTTTACTGCTTTTTCACCTGGAAAATTGTTCAGGTTTTCGTCAAACGATTTAATTGTAAGCAGTGCAGGTTCAGCTACGCCGTATATTGCTGTAATAGTTTTTGTTCCTGGCTCTATAGTTTCCGTTCTTGTAGGGCTTGTATTTCCATCAAGCCAATTTTGGAAGTCTGTAGCGTCAATAGAAACTGTAACTGTTGTGCCTACGGGAAGGCTTGGTGTTTGAGAAGGAGTTGTGAAAGGGTATATCTGTTCAAGGTAAGTCATGCTACCGGTTTTTCCAGCAGGGTTACTTGCAACAACTAAGACGCCTTCAGCTACTTCATAGCTGAAATGTAGAGTTTCAACCCAGAAACTTCCAGCTTGTCCAGAATTTTCCCAACAGTCAATTCTGAACTGTTTTATTTTAGTCCAGTCGAATCCTGCTTCCTCATCCCAACCTTGGCCTGGACCCAAACGGTATTCTTTTGTTTCCCAAACGCTTGTTGGACTCGTAATTGTTTGTCTGGCCGCTGACCTGCCATCTACATCATAAAGCACGACGGTGACGTTACCATTATGTGCTTCATCTAAAGCATGGTAAAAAAACAGTTTCGCATTTGTTTGTGTACCATCAAACTCTTTCCCGTTTTTCAACGTGAAAATAGAGCCTTCATAATAGATATAGCCCACAGCATATGTCCTGATACTGCCTTCTCCCGCAACTTTAACATAAGGGTCAAATTCAACCTCACCCGCAACTGGACTCCAATCTCCCTCTTCCGGATGTAACGTTTCACTCCAAGCTTCAGGGTCCGAGGGATAAGTAACTAGCATTAGGTTTAGTTCTCCTACACATTAGTTATAGATTAGGCTAGAAAGATAAAAGCTTTTTTAGGTCTTCACTTTTAATCCTTGCGCTTCCAAAGTGACTTCAGCAGGAGCAGCTGTTTCTGAGTGGGCGATAATAGCAATTATTTTTCCCGTGTAGTTGTTTGTGTCAATTGTTATAGCAGTGTCTTTTCCTAGTTCAGTGTCAAGTATTTCCTCATTTAAAGTTACCATTATAGTCTTCATCTTTTTTTCACCTCCTTATCCTCGACTTAACAAGAAAAACATTCCGCCTACGATTATTAATGGAAGTATGAAAGAGGGTGGCGGTGGTGGAGGTGGAGTTTGCGGAGTCCAGAAATTCTGAGCAAAATAGTCTTGTGCAAACTGGTAGTAACAATGGTAGTCGTCATAAGTGCCTATACGATGTAAGATAATGTTAGCATTGTATTTTTTGGCATATTCGAGATACTTCATTACAAACGCCATGTTGCCAGGATACATGAGATAACCTCCAGAAATACACATGTTGCTGTAGTTATAGCTACACCCAAGTTCGGTGACGCAATAAGGCACGTTTAACTGTCTAGTTTGATACGCGCTTCCTCCGCTTCCTTCAAAATGGTTTCGTAACCAGCCAGTGACTCCTTTGCTTTCTGCAAAACTGTCTAAATCAGTAGGTAAAGGTGAGGTTGTAACTCCATCCCAATCCGCACCATAGTAGTGTCTTCCAATCATATAATTGTGTTGGGGGTCATCTAAGGCTTTAATAGTCATGTAACCTCCCCATTGGCTGTAGTTGAATAGTATAGGTAATTTTATGCCAGTGCTTCGAAGAGCATCGAGTAAGTCTTGGAACCAACTGTAACCTGTAGACGCGTTTGGTGGCGCCCACTCGTTTATAGCTTCAATAACTACATTTGTTCTGTTGTTAAAGCGACTAGCTTGTTGAACCCAAAAGTCTATCCATTCTTGTTTGTGGCCAGTGAGATAATCTGATGGAGGATAATTATGCATTAGGTCTAAATAGACAGTTATACCAAGTTCATCACCGCGGGAAACTATATAGTCGATTTCCTCTTGAGTGTAATGTAACCCGTTTCTCCAAGGTTGAGCAGCGTAAGGTCGTATTGCATTCCAGCCAGCATCATGCAACCTAACTAATTGCTCTTCTAGTTCTGTGATACCCCCGTAGAAGTATCCACCCCAACCGAAAACCATCATCATTACCTGTGCTATATATTAAAAGAACTTTAATTTATCATTTAGGGTCTATCAGAAAGGAAAGCTTTTTTAAATAAGACAATAGTAGAATTAATTAGTGAAGTAATATGGTCATATTTGAAGATGGTTTTGAAAGTGGTAATTTTGTCGCTTGGACTAACGTGCAAGGATATGGAGGAGGGGTTGCATCAGTCAGTATGGAGCAACCGCGCTCAGGTATTTATAGTGCAAAGTTTGAAGTTGCGCCAACGATTGAATGGGCTGGAGCTTTATGTTCACATAATGTAACTGGACATATTGAGCTTTACGCGAGAGCGTACTTCCTAATTGGTCAAGGCTTGCCTTTACCAGCTGGTTGGTTTGATATTTTAACATTTGAAGAGGCAGGAGAGCCTTACGAGTATATTGCTAGTGTTGGAATCTCAAAAAGAACGGGTGTTGATGCTTGGCGACTTAGAGCTAGAAATGGAACAGGATGGGTTAGTGTTGATGGTAGCCCAGTACCAAACACCCTCCAATATATCTGTGTTGAACTCCACGTAACAGTTGATGCAGTAAACGGAGCTGTTCAATTATTCGTTAACGGAGTTTTAGATGCTCAAATCTTAGGCATTGACACTACAGCGTTTGTTTTAGGACGTGCACGATTTGGAATACACAAACCGTCAGAAGCCTCTGAAACAGGTGCGGGAAATCTCAATCTAATCGTGTATGTTGACAATTGTGTTGTAGCAGAAGAATATATTGGTCCTGAGGAGCCTCCGCCACCGCCATGTGAGTCTTACTTAACTCAAGCAGAATGTGAAGCAGCACTATGTTACTGGTATGATGGTACATGTCATTCAGAGCCAGCGCCGCCGCCTCCTCCGCCACCAGATATACTTCCGCTGTTAGTGTTATGTGGAATAGTGTTGCTGTTAACTCAGATTTAGCTTCTTACGTTATTCGCAGCTTCGTATAACCTAGGAAGATTTCGGACGAAAAGTTCTAAACTGTAAACTATGGTGTCAACTATTACTTTTGCGTTGTTTCCTTCAGCTGAGATTTCAAATTGGTATTTAGGTATTTTCACTGTTAGTTTCGTGTGTTTCCCTCTTATGCCATTTATGAATGCGAGAGCCGTATTTACCGTTTAACATTCGGTTTTCAAGTAAGCCATGTTTCTTTGCTTGCACAAGATACCGCACCATTGTTCTAACTGTTAATCGTGCTTGCTTCGCTAAATAGTGGGTTGTCTGCCATTCACTTGTCATGTTAGCTATTACATGGAAGGCACGGTCACGAGAAGTCGGCGCAGTCATAGTTTACTTCTCCTTAACAATAATTATTCCTTCTTCAATCAAACGATTCAACGCAAACTCCAAATCTTTAAGCTGGATTATTTCAACCTCATCTCTAAAGTTGAAGAGAGAACCTCTAGAAGTAGGAAACCTATCCTTAATTATTCTCACTAAGTCTTTCGCGTCTTTAGAACTCAATTTTCCCCTTCTCCTTCAACTCAGCTAGTTTGGCTTTAGCTCTTCGTTTTTGTAGGGCTTTCTTGCAAGCTGTGCAGTTGTCTAGACTGTCATCATTTCCCTGCTCTAATTCACCGAGAAACATCCATTTCCCACAAAGAGACCGCCCATTAATAATATAATGTGCCTTTCTCCAGTTGGATGCAAAACCCCATCCTTCTTTTTCACTCATTCAATCTTTGCCTCTTTAAAGGTAAATTCATCAAAATTCATAACCCAGCGTTTTCTTTCACTAATAACTATTGGAGCACCTTTCATTCTTTTTGATATATTTTGTATTCGTTTCAATCTTCTCCACACAATTGTTCTACCGCTCGTTTCAGGCTTATTTAATTGTAAAACTTCAGCCATCTCTTTTGTTGTCGCACCATCAAACGTCTTAGCCAATAGATGTTTAAGTATTCCTTTGTCTAATTCAGTCAAATCTTGCCAGTTAAATGGGTCAGTGACCGGTGAAAGTTCAAGAATGTCAAGAACTTTTTTTAATTCACGTTCTAAACGTGTTACTCGTTTGTCTAGTTGTTTCGTGCTATATATCGTTACATCACCTTTGTAACCTTTAGAACGGTTTATGTTACTATTAAGTATTTATATGTTGCTAACATTTTTTTGTGGAAGAAAAACGAGAGAGAAAGGAGTTATTCAATGTTACAATAACATTTGTGATTGCAACCATGTCTGCTTAGCCGTTTCTAATATTGTTTAGGGGTACTAATTGGTTTAAAGTTTTGTTGTTTGATGGCGCGAGGGGAGAAAGGAGAGAAGAAAAAGAAAGAAAATCGTTTGTTTTCCACTCACTTTAGCGCGCCATCAGGTTAGTATTGTTTTTGGGTGTTTAAAGCTTTTTTGTTTTTTTGGTAAGTCAGCGTGTTATTAGTACGATGACGATGAATCCAGTTGTTGCTGCTATAAGTAGCAGTTCCAGCAATGGGATAGGTTTAGGCGTTCTTATTGTGAAGTTGCTTTCCTGGTCTATCGGCATTTTTAATGTCCTGCTTGAGCGCTTAGGTTCCAGTCGTGGTTAGGCATATAGCCTATCAGAGGATAGTCGGTTAATGATGAGCCTTCTGGGAGGGTCTGTGTTTTTGATGCTAATTCCTCGCTTGTGTCTCTATCAATTATCTTATAGAATATGTCGCCAGCACCTTGCCCATCGTTTCTGACAGCAATACTTACACGAATTACGTCGCCCTCCTCTGCAATCGGAATTTCCCCTGCCAAAATGTCATACGCCATGTTTTTTGTGGAGTTTTCAATGATTAGCTGTGTCATTGACGCTACGGCTCCCAAAAGGTCTACCATAAATATTTTTTCGTCGTCCACTACACCTACAGGTAAGCTGTATCTTTGGGTTAAACGTTGCACATACAACACCAAATAAGTAAGTATCTGTTTATTGTTTAAAGGTTTTTGTTTTTTTCGGAGGTGGTGGGGGTGGTTGGTTGTTTGTTTGTAGTTCTATGAAGATTTTTATTCCTTTGGCGAGGTCTATTAGTTCTTGGAAGTCTAGTTGTTTTGCTTTTTCTATTATGGCTTCTAATTCTTTGATTTTAGGTTGGATTGTTGGGTGTTTAAGGATTGCGTCTGCTGTAGTTATGGCTGTGTCTCGTGACAAGCGGGGTAGGAAGTATTTGAAGAATATCCATGTGCCAAGTAGGAAAGAGAGTAAGCCTGAGACGAAGTTTACAAGGCAGGTAAGTAGTTCCATGTTATACGCCCAACATTTTTTTAGCTAATTCTAACTGTAGTTTATGTTTTTTTTCTTTTTCTTCTCGCCGTCGCGTTTCGGCTCTCTCAACACGTCCCTCAGGCGTTAAACCTGTCATTTTTTCTCTGCTTTTCTTACCCATTTCTTTGTTTCCTTTTCATAATTCTTGGAAATAAATAACTTGCACAGCTCACTTAGACATTTCCGTTTATTAGTTCTTCTATGTAGTCTAGTAATGTGTTGAGTTGTTTTTTTATGTATTTTCGTCCTTTAGAGCTTGTTAGAAGTAGCCATGCTTGTTTGTATTCTTGTAGGTTTTGGTTGAGGTTGGGCCAGATTTGGATGGTTACGGGTCCGACTGTTACTGTGGCGTTGCATAGGGTTTCGTAGAGTAGCCAGTCGGCGGGTTCGTTGGTTTTGATGGCTTTAAGCAGTCGGTTCTTCGCTTGTTGTGGATTCGGTTTCTGAGTCAGTTTCTTCCGCCTCTTCTTGAGTTTCTACAGGTATTGGCGGGCCTATCGACGCTTCGGTTGTTTCTGGTTCTTTTAAGACGCATCTGGCTTTAACGTCGGCTAGTTCAATTTTCAACTCGGCTACTTCTTTCCTTAATTTTTCAATTTCTTCACTCATTGATGTACCTCCTTTTCTCCTTTTTCTATGTCGCCTAAGCGGTCTATTATTACATAGAAGCGGTATCTTCCTGATTGTTTAAGCTCTATGTAAGGTTGTCCTTTCTGTTCGACAACTCGTTGGTCTCCAATGTTCAGGCTAACTATCATGCCTTCGTAAGCATTAACGTCGCCTACTTCTACAATTCCATCGTTTACGAGAACTTCAGTTATGTCGGGTAAGACAATTTTTGTTTTAGGTGTTAAACGGAATCTAAGTTTTTTCGTTAGTTCTTTTTTGGCTTCTTCACCTTTCTTTTCAATATACTCTTCAAGTTTGCTCATTATTTTTCCTCCTTCTTCGTAGGTTTAGGTATTTTCTGTTTCTTGGGTTTGATTTTACCTTGTTTTACTAAGGAGCCTTTCATTCCTCTTATTTGTTGTCCGCTTAGTTTTGTTGCTTTTGTGATTAGGTTTACAGGTGTTCCTCCTAGGAGCATTTGCCGGGCTGTTTCTTTGCGTTGTTCAAGTGTTGGGGTTTCACCTATCAAATGTTTATCAGACGGCATTGTTCCTGGTTCAGCTGGAGTTTGTTTTGTTGGTTGAGGCACTACCTGTAGTGGTTGTGTGGGTTGTGTAGACGTTATTTCAGGTGGAAGGTGTTGTTCTGGAAGTGTGGCGAGTTCTTCAGGTGTTACTTCATGTATTTCTGCGCCTGGGGGTATTGTGGTTGGAGGTGGAGGTTTAGCTGCACCTTTGTGTTGTTCTACGTAGCCCCATATCATTTTAGCTATTTTGCCTACGGGCACTTGAACGTTTTCTATATATTTACCAAGTTTTTCAGGGGTTAATGGTTCTCCTTTGTCTTTTATGCCGAGTCGTTTGTGCATGAAGGCTCTGATTGCTGGGTCTTTTTCGGATAGTTGGCTCATTCGTGTGATTTGGTCAAATTCTGTAGGAGCGTTTCGGATTTCGGTTATTTGTCGCGTAAGGTCTTGATGTTTCCAATTGGATTCTCTTTGCATCGAGTCCATTTGTGCTTGGTGTAGCTCTTTACGCATGTCTTTCATTTCTTCTCGCCAGAGGTCTTCAGCTTTTTTAGCTTCGTCTGGTGTTCCAAAAATTCTCATGGTCATGGCGTATTCTTTGAGTTCGTCTAGTCTCTCTCGGATGCCTGATTTTGGTTGTTTCGCTGGTGTTTGCAACCGTTTTACCTGTGCGTCTTTAAGTTCTTTGAGTATCGCTAGAATTGCTGGGTCGGTTTCCTTTTTTTCTAAACTGTCTAGTGCTTTGAGTTCTGCGACTGTTTCCATTATGTCTCTTTTTTCTTTTGGTTGAGGGTAAGGGTATTGTTGTGGAGGTTGCCCCCAGTAAGGAGGGTAGGGAGATTGTTGTTTGGGTTCGTCGCCGAGGCTGATGCCTAATGTTTTCAGGTAGACTTTGGTTTCTACAGCGTCAGCTATTACGCTTTTAAGTCTGTCTCCTATATTGGTTCCTCCGGGAGGACGGGTTTCAGGTAGAACGGCTTCTGTCAGTTTTCTCCTTTTGGCTGGTGCTCTAGCTGAAGCAATCTGTTTAAGCTCCTCGAAAACGTCTAGGGGCACTTTGTTGAGTAATTCATGTAGGATTTCTTTTTCCTCTTTGCCGCTTGATGCAGAAGCTAGTTTGAGTTTGTCGATGTCACCTTTATAAATTCTCATTGGTCCTGTACTCATTTTAATCGTCTAGTTTGTTGTTCGTGCATGTACATAAGCTTATCTGTTCGCATGTATGTGGATTTTTAGTTTTATCTGTTCAGTGTAAACGTTCTAGTGTGCGAACAATCATGTGCACGTCTATAACAAGCTTAAGGAGTAGGTGTTTGCTATATTTGGGAAATAAAAGGGGTGTTAGTTCCATCTTAAAGAATGTCGGAAAGGGAAAAGACATAAATCTCTTGATAGTCTCTTCTTAACAGGTAAGTGATAGGTTTGGAGAAGCAGAAAGTCTTGATTGTTTCACCTGTTTGTCCAAGTTGTGAAGTGGTGAAGAAGCATTTAGCTAAGCAGGGAACGCTTGACAAGTATATTATTGTGGATGCTTCAACTCCTGAAGGTTTAGATTTTGCTAGAAGGTTAGGCATACGAGGTGTTCCTCAATGCGCGATTATCGAGGGGGAGGGAGAAAAGAAGACTGTGAGGATTTGCAGTGATGAGGAGTGGAAAAGGATGATGAAGGGTGATGAGCGAGAAACCTAAAGAAGAAAAACCTGAAGAAGTTGCAGAGCCAGAGCTGAAAGAGTTTATAGTTTATGTTAAAGCAGTTCCTGCATTTCCCAACGCTTTTACACCTGATATTTTAGACAGGGTTATAGCTGCTAATGAAGAGGAAGCTAAAGATTACATGGTGGGTAGGTTAGCTGAGCATGATTATATAGTGGAGAAATGGTATGCTGTTGCAGAAACTACGATTTTAGGGGCGACGGCGCGGGCTTTGAGTGGTTAATGGAAGCAGTTAAACATGAAAATAACGAATTTAGACACGGATTTATTGTTGTACTTGATTACTGAAAGAGGAGCTACAACAACAGAATTGGCGAAGTTGATGTTTGCTCCTATAAACGATTATGAACTGAGGAAACACGACAGCAAAATTAGGTATAGATTGGAAAGGATGAGAAAGAAAGAACTTTTGCATAAGAACGGGGTCAAATACACGGTTAATGAAGAACGAGTTTTTCTGACGCAAGCATCCATGTTTCTAGAGGACATTGAAGTTGCGTTGCCAATGGGAAAAATGCTTGTAGTGTATCCTAAAGACGATGAAATTATGATGAGAACGTTGCGCACTGAGTCTATGTTGCCGCCTAGAAAAAGTGATTGAGTTTTATGAAAAGCCCTTTAATAAGGGTTCAGCCTACAAGAGTATTAACGTGTAGGAGTAGAAAACAATGGGCATAGAAGGCCTTAAAACAAAGAAAGGCGCTTGGGTAAAACCAGGGCGCACTGGCGGACCTTTATTGCCAGGAAGCTATAGAGGATATATTTATGTGAGAGCACCTCCAAAGCCGTACCCGACTACAGCTCAACAGAAAGCAATTGGTGCGAAAGGTAGATGTGTCCGAGAGAAGTGTACGGGCAAGAAAGGCAGCGATTTCATTTCGTGCAGGGTAAGCTGCACTGGTTAAGAACCGCCAAACCCTCTTTTTCTTTTTTCATCCACAAATTTTTATAGGTCTATAGCTAAGTATTGTTTGGAAGAGTAGAGTTGGCTTTAACTATGGCTCAGTTTGAGAGTTCTTTGAAGGCAGATAAGAAGCTAAGAGAAGCATGTTCAGTGTTTGGGTTAGACGATAAGGAATGCAAGAAGCTAGAGGGATATGTCGGGGAAATCTGTGGAGTTTTAGGTAAGGGCGCAAAAACAAAGAGGAAGAAACAGTTGAGTAAATGGCAATTGTGCATTAAGGAACGAAGGTCAGGGAAGCCTTTTGACCCAGTTGCTATTAAGCAACTTGCGAAAGAATATAAAGCGGGGACGTGTCCTAGTGGCGCATAAAGGCGCGTGGATTAAGGTTCGCCGTCAAATGAGCAAGTACCCGGAGACTCCTCAACAGAAGAAAGTGAAGATAGGCGGCTTATTGATTCGAGAGGTTTGCAAAGGCAAAAAAGGCATGGAGTTTATGGAGTGCAGAACTGAAGTTTTACAGTGCGCTTTTGACGATGAGAAGTGTAAGAAAGCTCTTTTAGAAGTGAAGAAGAAACTTCAGGCGGAAGCGGATTAGAATGGTTGATGTTCGTAAAGTTTGTGAGGGCGCAACAATTATTTTCACGTTTGGCGGTGGCTTGGCTGCTTATGAGGGTTATGACCGGGAAGGGTTGATTTTGACGTTTTTGGCGGCGGGGTCTGCTCTTATGAGTTTCTTCGCGGTTGGAGAATCGTTGTTGGGCTTGCCAAGCTTAAGGAAGGGGTGACATGGAAGATAAAGAGAGAAGGATAGACCCAGCGTTCATAGAAAAAATAAGGCGTAAGAGAGAGGAACAGTTAGCAAAACGGACGGATTATGAAAGAGCTATTGATGAATTAAAAGCGCATGCAGGGTATTGTGAAACAAAAGAAAGAATTTACGCGTTTTTGGAGTCGGCAAACGTAAAAAATAAAGAAGAGATACTTGAGAGGTTAGTACAGGAGAAGAAAGTATCTCTCGAACCGAAAGTTTGTATGTTTCCTTATATCCTACATCTTGTAGCAACAAAAGAAGAGGAAGAAAAGACAAAACATGAATGATAAAGCCTTGAAAAAGTTCGTTGAATATGAACGGTTAGACTCTAAACTTTACAGTCGAACCAGAAGGATTTGGCATAAGTTTTTGTTCCGAGAAGAACATATGTTTACTGAGGATTAGTTATGATTTCGGATAAGACGTTAAGACAAGTGGAAGAGGCAGGGTTGTTGTGGTGTCCTCACTGTTATAATGCGGGTAAGCTTATGACTTTCGCAACGTTCCATGATTTGCAACGTCATGTGAGGAAGGGATGTAGGACTTTCGCTAAAGGTGATTCTTGGCAAAGCTAGGGTACCTGTCCAAGCATGGTTACAAGTTTCGTATAAAATATATAGAGTGCTATTTCCAAAGGTGTGTCTGGCACAATAGCGATGGTGACTATGCTTCTGAGAGTAGTTATGAAGAGTCTTAACAAGTCGTCTGGTGAGGCTGTCTGAATAAATTCTGTTGTTGTTCCCTCTGGAAAGAAAGGGGCAATTTTAGAGTCAGCCAACATTTGCAAAAGTGATTCTCGTATCACGCTAATAATTGTCATAAAATATTGGTTTTGTCCAGTGTTGTAGCCGAGGAGGCCTCCGGCTAAACTGCCTAAAATCCAATTCATTTCAGTTTATCTCCTACTACGTTAGCAGATTAGTTGAGAAACCTTATAAGAGTTTGTATTGCCTCACTAATACCTAAAGTGGACGGAGTAACCCGTTTAGCCATCAAGATGAGGCAGCAGGGAGTCTGCTGACGCGGGAAGGCTCAAGTCGGGGGTTCAAATCCCCCGTCTGTCCGCCATACGCAAAACTAATATGACTAGAGAAAGCTAATAATATTGTCGTGTAGGAGAAATGTTGAAGGTTTCTAAAAACCTAAAGGAGCATGTGAAAGAGGAAAGCGTGTTTAAGCATCGTTCTCAGATTGTGAGACCTGAACAAGAACAAAAGAGTATTTTGGAGTGGGAGCACAGGGATGACCTGCCGAAATGTTGGGCGCGGCGTGTGACAGAAAACCTGATGGGAAGATACAGAAAGATAGAGTAGAAAAAAAGAGGGTTAAGAGTTAAGTAGTTGTTTGTATTCCTCAACAGCATTAGGATTGTATTTCATTGGATGCAAGAGAGTCTCCCAATCTCTCCTAAAGGCTTTATACTGCACTGAAAGCATTAAGAGAATAATTGGAGACATGACTCCAACAGAGACGATGTAGTTCAAAGGGAATAAGAAGGCAAGCATACAAAGCGTTATGATAGTAGCAACCGCAAAGCCCATTATAACTGACGGAAGGATTAATGCTACTGTAATGAATGTTGTGAAGGCAGGGAATTTGTCTCCTAAAATTCCCCATGATATATCTGGTATGCGTTCTAGTAGAGTAACCAATGTTGTTGGCAAGGTCTTGCGTGTAATACTGTAGCTATGCCTAAAAAAGCGACAAGCATAATGATTCGATGGTGTCTCAAGAGAAAATTCCTCATTGTTTTTAATCACCACCTTTCTCACTCTATGTTTTTAGGCTTCAACTTGTTTTTAAGCCTTTGGGATTTAAGACGCCTTAGGAAGGCACGGTTGAGCAGGAGATGGTTAGAGTTTTTCGTGGAAGGTTTGGGAAGAACTGGCGGACGGCAAAAGAAACTTGAAGAAAAAGCGGTGGAAAAATGGAAGGTTGAAGTTAACAGGTTAGAAGCCTAGTGTTTCTTTCGGATGTGTGAACGCTATGTGTAGTGTGTTAGTCTGGTGTAGTTCTGCATGTAGCAAAGATTTTTAAGCTAAAAGCGGTTATAAAGAGATACCACAAAGTAGACATTCCTCAAAAGAAGGAGACCTAACATCTACTTCTTAGTGCTGTTTGTCTATTTAAGCCTTACGGTAGAGGCTGTTCTACCTATGCCTTAGTTGGGATGTGTATGAAAAAAGCGGTTAGATGGAATGCGGATTTGCTGACGGTGTTGAGCCGGGTTACTGGGCTTGATTACACGACTATTATGCGGAATGTTTTGCATCTTTGCCGTTGTTTAGGTATTGAGTTTCCTAATAATATGGAGAGTGGGGATAGTGAGGAGGCCAGGTGAAGTGATGAGTAAGGACTTGGATTTTTTCTTGGTGTTGGGGTTGCATGGTTTAAGATATTACAGGGCAGGTTTGTTTTTGTGGTTTTATCATCACCGACACATCCTAAATTTACAGAGGTTGACTAAAAATGAGTGATGAAGAGTTTTGGTTTTGGATGAACAGTTTTGAGTTGTGGCATGTTTGGGGTTACAAAGTTGTGGATTGGGAAAAAGATTGTTATGATGTGTGTAGAGTGGGTATGAAGGAGTCTCAAACAAAATGATTGAACGCCTTCTTGAGTTTAAAGCTTTCATGCAGATTATCCCTAAAACACCACAAGAATTAGAAGAAAAGATGCGAATATTGAAGGTATTTTTATCTCAAAATAAGGATTTAGAACCTTTCTTGCTTAAACAAGCTGTTGAAGATTTGGCGAGATTGTGGAAAATATTTTCGGAGAGGAACCAAACAAAATGAGATATTTCAAACCTTTTGGGGGGTTCTTTCAAGTTAAAGCTCATGCTTCAAAAGATGGTAAGAAGACATTATGTGGTCGTGATATTGACAGCAGTTGGGAAGAACTTGAGGATTGGAAGATGTGGTTCTCATGTAAGAAGTGTTTCGCTAAATCACTCAAAGTAATGGAGAGGGGAAAACAACTTTCAAAAAAGGAGAAACAAACAAAATGAGTGATGTAGAAGCAAAGAAAGTTACGAAGAGGATGCAGAAACGTTTAGGGAAGGGATGGCGTGAAGTAATTGGAAAAATGAGTGAGAAACATCGTTGTTGGGTAACTGAAGGTTATGGTTGCCCTTACAAGATAGGAAATAGATATTGGGATATTTACAAGTGTCCCTACAGACGTGAGGATTCTCCATGTATGAAAAAGAAGGAGAACTAAATAATATGGTTCGTTGTGTCTTTTGCGCTAACTTCACTCGGAAAACAAGAGAATGTAGTGCATATCTAGACAGTAAAGGTAAACCAGTAGTCATAAAGCATATTCATGAGAATATGTCGTGCCCAAGATATAAGCGGAAGGAGAACCAAACAAAATGAGCAAGGAGAAGTATTATGATATGGAGGAGCAAAGAAGAATGGAAGAGAAGTATGCTCCGATTGTTATGGATTTACTTGAAAGGAAATTTGGTGAAGAACCGAAGGATGTGCGCGATGAACATAAGGATTTTGATTTTAGGTGTGTTGGATTTACTTTTGGTTTAAAAGCAGACAGTGTAATAGCGGAGACAAAGAACCTTTTTATTGAAACGTTGAGTGTAGCGCAGGATACTGAGTTAAGAAAGAAAGGTTGGCTGTATAGCCAAGAGTGTGACTATGTAATTTATTTGGATACTCACAACCTGAGATTGTTGTTGTTACCTTTAAAACCACTGCAACAATATGAGAGATTTATTAAAAGTTTCCCGCGTGGGTGGGCGCAGAATAAAGACCGTGTGTCTATACGCCACCTTGTTCCAATGCGAATTATTTTTCTTTGGTTATATGGCTCGTTTGGTATAGATTGGGTTGAGCTTGAGGAGAACTAAGGAATGAAACGTAAAACCTATGTTCATGCAAGCAGAGTCCATTATTATAAGGGTAAACCAATCATCATCACTGGTGGGTGTAAGTCACGAAGAAGAAAGATAATTGCTTTGTTAGGTGGTCGCTGTATTAAATGTGGAAGCACTGAGAATTTAGAGTTACACCACGCTGGTTTATGTGAAGATAAAACTAGGTCAAAGAATAGATGGGGAACGTG
>JGI24025J20009_10000215_pt1 | contig 44732 bp, 39 predicted proteins | sample Cruoilmetagenom3_FD_20009 | JGI IMG/M metagenome (IMG submission 20009)
CAGATTGCCAATGCGTTTGCAGAAAAGATTCCGCAAGAAATCCATGGGGTGCGGGATTTAATACTATGACAGAACCGAGCACAATCACCGGTTGCAGATACCTCTCAGCCGTGAGCTGTCGGCCGAATTGCTTGACAACCGACTCCTCTGTTCTATCATCCAGATAATGATACCGAATGAACGAACATCTGACATCCTGACTTACGAACCCACCATGAAGATTGACAAGCAACCCGACCGGACGAAGCTTGAAAGCTACGGTCGTAGCGGCGACAAGGCCGGAAGGCCAACGCTCCGTTTCGAGAACGATGGTCTGCTGCCAGCCGGTATAACGGACAGACCATGTTGGTTGGCGGAAAGACAGGCAACGCGTGCTCGGTGCGCGCGATAACCACAACCCGGACCCGAGCGACCCAGAGTCCTTCCCTGCGCTCGGTAATCCCGAAAAGGAGGAAACATGACCCAGACGAGAACAGTCAGATGGCTGATGCTGACGCTTGCGATTCTCGTAGCAGTGCCGCAGTTGACCTCAACAACGTACGCCGAACCTCTGGATACGATTCCCGAGTTGTACGACCCTGAGAAGGACATCATTTCATCGGGAGTTACCCGGTGGCTGTATCTTGGCAGCCTTCTCTACCAGGCTCCGCTCTGGAGCCAGGGTTTGGTTGTCGGGTTCGGCCTCGACCCGTGGAGCAACAAAGCAGCGGCGACCCAGTTGCTGGTCACGCCGACCACCTTCTTCGGCTTCCTGTGGATGACCCGGCACCGCAAGACTACCCTGGGAATGCTGTCGCTCAGCTATCAGGGCGCGTCGCAAGGAATGGGCATTGGGTGGATGGTGGGAGACCTGCTGTTCGAGTGGGGCCGGGTAGACGACCCTTGGGTAGAAAACACCATCCAGCCGACTGTGCTGACTGCGGTCGCGGGTAGCGTCACCGGGCACATCCTCGGTTTCCAACACGCCGATGCCGAGCGGTTGAACTGGGGCAACGCCGAGATGCTCGGTCACGCCGGGCTGTGGGGCGCGGCGTATTCCGGGTTCATCGCCTCACTCATCATGCCGTGGGAAGACACCTACTCGTCCGAGTCCGGCGTACCGCTGAGGAGAAAGGCTGTCGAGCTCGCGACCCTGGCAGGCTGGGGTTCCGGACTGTACCTGTGGCATAACAAGGCACCGCGCGATTTCACCACTGGCGACGCGATATCGACCTACAACGCAACCGGGCTCAGCATCTGGACTGCAGTTGCCGCCTACAGCCTACTGCCCGACGAGTGGAGCGACAACAGCAACGAGTGGGTGTTCAAGTCCTCGCTGCTCGTGCCCGCGCTGGTCAATGCCGGTGGACTGTACTACGGGTACCGGTTCCACCGCAACCGGGACGTCGGCTTTGGCCAGTCCCTGCTGGTGTCCTTGGGTTCCATCCTGGGCGCCACGGGAGTCGGAGGCGCGACCGCGCTCTTTTTCACTCCCGAAGGACAGGACCCAGACTTCCGCCTGGCGAGTACGACCGCGGCTGCGGGTGGGTGGTTGGGTTTCCATCTCACCCATATGTTGCTTGATACCGATTCGAGGGACAAGGAGCACTCCGATGCTGGAGCCGCAAACTGGCGTGTGCACCTGATGCCGGCGAATGCCGCCGGGCTGTTCCTCGCTGCCAGGACCGAAGGCAGCTATCGAGCGCCGCTCGTGGTCGTGGAGTTCTGAGTACTGAATGCCTGGTTGAATGGTCCCTCCTCTATGCGGTGAATCCTGATGGCACGCTGAACTGGCAGTACTAAACGGGCAGCTCGATTATGTATTCCTCGCCCGCGATCGGCTCTGACGGCACAGTCGACATCACGTCGTCCGATTCGTGCCTGTACGCTGTCGAAGGTTCCAGACCACTTGCTGACACACCCTGGCCCAAGTTCCATCACGACAACAAGAACACCGGCCGCGTCGGTGGCGTCTACCCGATTGGAGATAACTGATGTCCGTATTCATGCCTTGCGCCTCAAAAAACCGGGGCACTTCCCTACTTCCGCTGACCGCCCCACCGATTTTCGATTGTCGATTTCCGCTCCAATCATCTGTGGTTACATTTTGCCTGCTAGCGGACTGTTGCCAGGGGCCGTATCTTCTCCAGTTTCTTCGGCCCGATTCCTTTGACATTCTGCAACTCGTCAACTGAGCTGAACCGGCCGTGAGCCTGCCGGTATTCGATGATGCGCTGGGCGGTTTTCGGTCCGATTCCGGGCAGTTCTTCAAAAAGGCTGGCGGTTGCAGTATTGATATTGATTGGGCCGTAGCTGTTTTCTGAACGGACCAGACCTGGCGTTGCCGGATAAAGCTTCACATTTAGAGATGGTCTTAAGGTATCCTGGGCTGAGGCCCATTCAACCCAAAGGTCAGTGAGATTCTCGGAAATCAGTTTGCCTTTATCCCGAAGCGGACTGCGTTCGAGTGTCTGTTCTGTAGTAACTACACGATACCGTGCTTTGCGAATGCGGAACCTCACTTTGGCAATCTGGCCGACTGAAGGCCAGGTTGAAGTATCGCCGAATACGAAGTAATCTGCACCAGCCAGGAACGGTGCTGGTTCATTATTTCCCAAGGCACCCAAAAACTTATGCAGAATAGTATCGTCCATAAACACTGACCTTAAAGGTTCTGCAAATGGCACCGCATTGAAAAGCTCACGCCTTTTCAACCGGCCCTCGCTAAGGCCCGATTCTACTACATTTGTCTCCAGTAGCACAATATCAGCACCTCTGGATTGACGCACCGCCTCAGCCAGCATATTGCCGAATTCTATCTTCTCGCTGCCATAAGGCACGAGTTCAACTGCTGAAAAACACGCTTTCTTATCCATGCTATCGACTGTCACTTCATCAATCAGGTCCTTTATCTTCGAGGAATCGACCCGACCAGGAAGGACATTCAGGCTGCGCGCCTCAACCTGATACACCCGGTGCTCTGTCTTGTTGAACAGCATATCAATGAGTTCAAGCCGCTGGCCATAAGACCCGACAGGCATAAACCTTTTCACGGATATACCCGAGTCCATCTGGGCAGGATACAATAACAGGTTTATTTCCGGAAAGCTATCCAGCAAAATACCGTCCTGCGGCCTCATATGGCCTATGACTATAATAATGTCAGCAGACTCCGCCTTAACCACCGGCAGGTAATGCCGGATTTGCATCATGGGTTCATCAACGACCAGTCCCCGGGTATCATCCTTCCGATTAAGCAAAGGTATCTCCTGGTCGGTCAAGCCGATGATTGCAACCTTTATACCTTTAACCTGTTTCACAACATAAGGTCTGAACAACGGTGTCCTCCGGTTCAGCACAACATCGAGCATCGGGTCGGCAAGAAAGGGAAACTTGGCCATCTTTGCCAGGATTTCAAGATTTTCAGCTCCACCGGCAAAATCCCGTGCACCGATGGACACGGCATCGTAGCTGAGCAGATTCATAAACCTGACAGTTGCCTTTCCTTGAGTAGAACGGCCTTCAGGTGAACCAAATGCAAAGTCGCCGCAGTCAAGCAGGATGCTGGCATCAGTGCGTTTATCATCGATGAGTTTGGTAAGATTTTCCCAGCCGCCAAGCTCGCGCCTTGGCAGACCGGGTGAATCGAAGTCGGCCGAAGGGCGCATCCGGCAGTGCAGGTCAGAAGTCGCAAGAATTCGGACAACCTGAAAATCAGAAGGGGTTGCAAGAAAAAGTCCCAGGAGAATCAATAGCTGCATGAATCCAATATAACTGTTGATTCCTGGCAATCAAGCCATTTCTCCTTGACACATTTAACCCTTATCCTAAAATGGCTGCCTATGGACCTGTTCAACAAATGTGTTCAGTATTACCCGATAGTCGATACCGCCAAGAAAGTCGGGTATTACCCATATTTTATCCCGCTTTGTTCTGAACCGGACCGCAGGGTAATGATTGATGGTAAAGAGCTCATCATGCTCGGGTCAAACAATTACCTCGGTCTTACTACCCATCCCAAGCTTAAGAAAGCGGCTATCGACGCAATCCGGAAATACGGAACAGGTTGTACCGGCTCCCGCTTCCTGAACGGGACTCTCGACATCCATATCCAGCTCGAAAAGGAACTGGCCAAATTCTACCACAAGGAGGATTGCATTGTTTTCTCAACGGGATACCAGACAAACCTTGGAGTAATATCCTCGCTTGTGCACAAAGGCGATGTGCTCCTTGCGGACAAACTGGACCATGCCTCGATAGTAGATGGCTGCAAAATGTCATATGGCCGGGCAAAGCGTTTCCTGCACAATAAACCTGATTCGCTCGAGCGCGTGCTCAAGAAACTGCCAAAAGAGGCGGGCAAACTCATTGTGGTTGACGGTGTGTTTTCAATGGAAGGAGACCTTGCACCGCTCGATAAGATTTTGCCGATCGCAAAGAAATACGGTTGCCGAATTATGGTGGACGATGCCCACGCAATTGGCGTGGTCGGCAAGAATGGCCGGGGCACAGCCGAGTATTTCGGTGTCGAAGACGATGTTGACCTTATCATGGGCACCTTTTCCAAATCCTTCGCCACCATTGGCGGCTATGTTGTCGGCGAACACAAAGTCATTACCTATATCCGGCACCAGGCGCGGTCTCTGATATTCTCGGCATCTATCCCACCACCATCGGTCGCCACAGTCCTGGCTGCGCTGGAGGTTATCCAAACCGAGCCGGACCGCCGTGCCCGACTCTGGAGGAATGCCCGTAAGATGCTTAAAGGATTAAAGAAAATGGGCTACAATACCGGTACCAGCGCCACTCCGATTATCCCGCTGCATATCGGCGAGTATATGAAAACTCTCAACTTCTGGCGAAACCTTTTTGACGGTGGCATTTTCGCCAATCCGGTAATTCCGCCCGCGGTTCCGCCCAATCGCTCGCTCATCCGCACCAGCTATATGGCCACTCACACCGACGAAGATACCGACGAAGCCCTGGCGCTGTTCGAGAAACTCGGGAAGAAATTCGGAGTATTGGGATAGAATTGATAAGAGTAAAAAAGGTAGCATCCAAGTCCGACCTCAACCTGTTTGCCAGACTTGGCTTCAAGGTCTACCAGGATTTTCCCAACTGGGTCCCGCCTCTGACCGACGACTTGAAGAAAACCCTGACGCCCGGTAAAAATCCCTTCTGGAACCATGCCGAGCGTGAACTCTTCCTGGCCGAGAAAGACGGCGAAATAGCAGGCCGCATTGCTGCCATAGTCGACCGCAACTACAACAGATACCATAACAGCTCAACAGGTTTCTTCGGCTTTTTTGAATCCATAGACGACTATAAAGTAGCAGAATCCTTGTTTGAAACCACGGTCGAATACTGCCGCTCAAAAGGAATGAGCCGCATCTTTGGTCCGGCAAACCCATCGCTGAACGACGAGGTAGGATTTCTGGTTGACGGTTTCAACTCGCCGCCGTTCATCAAAATGAGCTATAACCCGGAGTATTATATCAAGTTCGTCGAAGGATACGGCTTTACCAAAGTCAAGGACCTCTATGCCTATATCGTGCCGGTCAATCGACCCCTGCCTGACAAACTCAAGCGGGTGATGAGGAAACTCAGAGAAAAACCCGGGCTTGTAGTAAGGCTTATTGATCTGAAGAATCTTGAGGCCGACCTTGAACGCATCAAGGAAATATACAACGATGCATGGTCTGATAACTGGGACTTTGCGCCGATGACCAGCGACGAAATTGATGACCTTGCCTACCAGCTCAAACCCTTGGTAAGGCCTGAAATCTGCCCGATCGTTATTTACAAAAACGAACCTGCAGGTATGAGTATCGCTTTGCCAGATTATAACCAAGTGCTGGAGAAGATGAAAGGAGCCATGTTTCCTTTCGGCTGGCTGAGATTCCTCACCCATCGCAGCCGGATAAGCCAGTGCCGGCTCTGGGCCCTTGGAGTCAAGCGCAAGTTTCATAGCCTCGGGTTTGATTCTCTGCTTTACTACGAGTCATTCAGGGGTGCAAGAAAGCTCGGCATTGACCGGGGCGAGGTTTCCTGGATTCTCGAAGACAATCAGGCTATTATTAGACCAATCCGTCTCTTGGGCGGACGGATATATAAAACCTACCGCGTTTACCAGAAAACGATAGTCGGGTAGATATTACCCGGGGCCGGTTGCACTCGGAGTGAAAGTCCGGATGATGGCCTCGACCTGAAACAACTGGTCGAGTTTTCTTTTCCCGGGATTAAATACCAGACCGTCCACCATAAAGAACCTGCCTTCATGGTTGAATGAGTAACTAACGAACGGGCCGCCAATAACCTCGGTTCTATTCTGCCAGACCCCACGGAATCTCAAAGCCATGCCGGACAGAAACTCAACCGTATCTGCGGTGACCAACGAATCCTCAACAAAGTCACCGTCATAATACCTGGCTGTCAGGCTGTCCCTCAATGTCAGAAGTGAACCCGGAATCAGTGGCCGCTCAGCGTTTTCCCAGTGGACGAACACACCCCGGTCAGGGTAATGACCGAACATATAGACGAAGTTCGAATCCGCGTGTTCCTGTTTCAGGAACCATCGTTTAGGAATGTCTAAGGTAAAAGAGTACATTTTCGACAGAGAATCGGCTGCCTGGCTCCTGCGGCCGTAGTGGTAAAGGGCTCGGGCCGTATGTGCCAGCACAATATCATAGAAGGTTTTTCTTATCCGTTTTGAATAAATCTCCAGTCCTGGTAGGAACCGGTTCTCGTCTTGNGCGACAAAAATCACTAACTCCTGATTAGCAGCCCATGGATTGGGAACCTTGAATAACCCGTAGTCTCCACNTGGCAGGGAATCCAGCTTTGGTCCCAGGACCTGGCATATTATNGAGTCTTTNACCGTTCCGATAAGAAAGACAGTCCGAAACAGGGAATATGTTCTGAANTGGTCTGGAGTAAATATCCTCAGCTTGAATTCGGGCTCTGGCTGGGGTGTAGGAATTCGCTGCTGTAGTATTTCCNTTACTTTCGGTTCAACCCAGCCCCACCAATCAGACACAACCGTTACTTCTCGTATCGGGCCTACTGCCGAAACCACATGCCTGCGACAACCGGAAAACAGTGTTGCCACAACAATGCATAAAACGAGCTTTCGCATATCACCCCACTCTCAATAACTTTTCTTTATCTGAATACCTCGATTTCAGAATTTCCATTATTCGCTCGTGTCCCGGATGCCGAAGCTCGGGGTCAAGCTTTACCAGCTTGAACGCATCATGCCGAGCGCGGTAGAGGATTTCCCGGTCCAAAAAAAGGTCGGCCAAGTGCAAGTCGGGCAGACCATGCTGTCTCCTGCCCATTATCTCGCCCGGCCCGCGCAACTCCATATCCTTTTCCGCCAGGGCAAACCCGTCATTGCTTCTGGAAAAGAACTTGAGCCGTTCAGTAGTTTCTTGGACACCACGGGAAACCATCAGTATGCAGTAGGATTCATGACCGCCACGGCCTATCCTCCCGCGCAATTGATGCAACTGAGCAAGGCCGAAACGCTCCGGGTGCTCAATCACCATTACCGTGGCGTTGGGAATATCTACACCGACTTCAATTACAGTCGTTGCAACCAGGATATCAATTTCATGGTTGCGGAAACTGTCCATCATTTTTCTCCGTTCGTCGCTTTTAATCCGGCCGTGAACAAGGCCGACACTGCGATGCGGAAATGCCGCTCGAATCTTTTCATAAGTCCGGATTGCCGAAGTAACATCAATTTTCTCACTTTCTTCTATAAGAGGACAAACGACGAATGCTTGTTCCCCAGCCGCAATCCGCTCTTCGACAAAACCATACATTCTTTCCCGCTTGTGCTCTGGGACGACCCAGGTTTTCACTGGCTTCCGCCCTGGCGGCTTTTCATCCAGCACCGAAACATCCAGGTCTCCGTAAACCGTCAATGTCAATGTGCGCGGTATGGGTGTGGCAGTCATTACCAGGAAATCCGGATTCACACCTTTGTTAAGAAGAGCGGCCCGCTGCATCACTCCGAACCGGTGCTGTTCGTCAACTACCACCAAACCGAGTCTGGAAAACTTCACACCCTGTTCTATCAATGCATGGGTTCCGAATACCATCCGGACCGAACCGTTTTCAAGCCCTTCAAGAATTTCCCGACGTTCTGCAACTCGGGTCGAACCGGTAAGCAACCGGGTATTTACACTAAGAGAGCTGAGTTTCCGAGTCCAGCCCTGGAAATGCTGAGTTGCCAATATTTCAGTCGGAGCCATCATTGCGGCCTGGGTCTGATTCTCACAGGCGACGAGCATGGCATAAATCGCCACGACAGTCTTTCCTGAACCGACATCACCCTGAAGCAGGCGGTTCATGCATTTCCTCTGACCCATATCCTTCAGTATTTCGTGAATCACCCGTTCCTGNGCACGAGTGAATTTGAACGGCAGTCTCTTCTTGAACCGGCTGGTCAACTCGCCGGTTTCCAGAAGCTGCTGGCCTTTNCGCTGAGTCGAATATCGCTGCCGCCGCATAGCCAGAAGCAGTTCGAAGTAAAACAATTCATCATAAACCAGCCGTTTCCTTGCACGCAATGCCGCACCGACATTCTTCGGAAAATGAATCGTCTCGAGTGCTTCCCAAATTTCAGGGAAGCCATAATGTTCTCTAATTTCATAAGTCAGTGTTTCCGGCACCAATTTGAGGTACCTATCCAGTGCAGTCCGTATAGCCCTGCGCATGGTCCAGACAGAAAACCCCTCGGTAAGAGGATATACCGGAACAATAGCATTGATACCAGAAAAATCATCGTCATGCTCAAGCAATTCAAAGAAAGGATTTACGAACCGCTTCCCACGGTACCTGGTGACTTTACCCGAGAGCATTATTTCCTGACCGGCATGAAATCTGCCTTTAAGGTCTGGCCGGTGGAACCAGACCGCCTCAATCATTCCGGTCTCATCCCTGACAATACAGGAAACCAGTTGCTTGTAAGTTCTTGTCCTGCGTGACGCCGATGCTGCTATCCTGCCGAACACCGTTATCTCATCTCCGGGCATAACCTGACGAATAGGCACAGTCCTTGAGCGGTCAACATAGCGTCGTGGGATATGAAACAGCAATTGGCCCACAGTCTCAATCCCAAGTTTGGCAAGCTGAGATGCCCGTCTTGGTCCGATTCCCTTCAGGAATTGAACCGGGGTATCGAGTCCGCCACTCTTCTGCTTCAACCCTTCCACCCGACAAGCTCAAGAAATTCCTGCTCATTCATAATAACAATACCCAGTGTCTTGGCTTTGTCATACTTTGACCCGGGTGAACTACCAGCAACGACATAATCGGTATTACGGGATACTGAAGACGAAACTGTTCCACCGAGAGAAACAATCAATTCGGTAGCCTGCTCCCGGGTCAGCTTCTCAAGTGCACCGGTAAGCACGAACTTCTTTGTAGCCAACGGCCTTGGTCCTGCAATTCTTTCTTCTACGAATCTGAGCCCGGCCTTGCGCAGGCGTTCAATAAGCCTTGAGTTTTCACGGTCTTCGAAGAAATGCTTCAGTGATTCGGCAACAGTCGGACCGATGCCGGAAATTGAAGCAATCTCGTCAAACTCTGCCTTCTCCAGCCGGTCTATCGAACCGAACCTCTGGATAAGGAGTCTGGCCGCATGAATCCCCACATGCCTTATTCCGAGTCCGTACAGCACACATGTAACCGGCCTCTGCTTGCTTTTTCCCAGACTTGCAATCAGGTTCTCGGCCGACTTCCGGCCCATCCGTTCAAGCCCGACAAGCTGGTCTGAGTCAAGCGAATAAAGGTCGGCAAAACTCTTGACCAATCCCTTTTCTACCAGTTGTTCAACAAGCTTCTCCCCTATCCCATTGATATCCAGAGCGCCCCTGCTCCCGAAATGCAACAGCCTTGCTTTTATCTGGGCAGGGCACGAAGCATTGACGCATCGCCAGGCAACTTCATCTGCTTCACGGAAAAGCTTCATTCCGCAAACTGGACATTTGTCCGGCATTTTGAACTTCCGTGTCCCTTTCTTGCGCTTTTCCTTAACGACCCCCAGCACCTGGGGAATTATCTCACCCGCTTTATGAATAAGAACGACATCTCCTTTCCGAATATCTTTACGCTCGATTTCGTCAATGTTGTGCAGACTGGCATGGGTAACAGTAGTGCCAGAAATAAACACCGGGTCCATTTCTGCTACCGGGGTAACCGTGCCCAGCCGGCCGACATTCACATAGATTTTTCTTATTCTGGTTTCGGCCTGCTCGGGCGGGTATTTGTAAGCCACGGCCCAGCGCGGGCCCTTTTCGGTCATGCCCAGCTCTTCACGGTCACCGAACCGATTGAGTTTTACAACCATCCCGTCAACATCGTAAGCCAGTTCTGCCTTCTTTCCGGCCCACTCTTTACAATATGCAATCACCGCATCAATATCGGGCAGCAATTTGCTCTCGGGCACAATCTTGAACCCCAGTTCGACCAGGACCAAAAGCACCTGCTTATCGGTATCAAAATTCCTGGCCGGAGGTCGCGGAATCGTGTGAACAAAGTAATCGAGTCCCCTCTTCTTCACCGCTTTCGGGTCCAAGAGTTTCAGTGTCCCGGCAGCAGCATTGCGCGGGTTTGCAAACACCGGCATGCCTTGCTCTTCCCTTTCTTTATTAATCTCGGCAAAATGTGCCCGGGGTAGATACACCTCTCCCCTTAACTCGAACCCTCGAACCCTTGAACCCTTGAACCCTTTTTGTATGCTGCGCAGCCGCAAAGGAATAGAACTAATCGTTCTGATATTCTGGGTAATATCATCGCCTCGAAACCCGTCACCCCTTGTTGCACCCCTTACCAATCTGAACTTCTCATACCGCAGTGAAACCGCAACACCGTCAACCTTGAGTTGAACGAGATATGTCGGCTTTGGCACGACTTTACGCACCCGCATATCGAATTCGCCCAACTCATCATAAGAATAGGTATTGTCCAGAGAAAGCATCGGCGGGTCATGGGTAACAGCCTCGAAACCATGCAAAGGTTCGCCGCCTACCCGCTGCGTTGGCGAATCGGGCGTAATCAAACCCGGGAAATCGGCCTCAAGCTTTGCCAGCCGTTTCAAGAGCCGGTCAAACTCATAATCGGAAACAGTAGGTTGAGCCAGCACATAATAACGGTAATTATGCTCATTGATTTCAATCCGAAGCCGCTCAATCTCTTTACAGGCTTGTGCCTCAGTCACAGCATTATTCTTGCTTGAATTCAATGAATGTCAACCATACCGACGCTGCCGCCGAAAGCAACCGACCAAGGCGATTTTCTACGCCGAGTTCTAATTAGCGTTGCCGTTATCACCCAATTTATATTATACGGATTTCTGGCCCGAATGTGACAAAAATCTTGTATTTTTTTCTCTAACCTGCATTTTCCGTCTAGTGGACAGTCTAGTGGGCTATCCAGAGACCCTCTAGGGAATAGTTCCCCACGGGCATTTTGTGGGAGTCGAGTTCAGAACTAGTTTTGGGACAAGCTCTATGTTCCCGACTTTCCTAGTCTGTGACGCCGTCCAACACGGGCGCGACTTCCGTATCGTTGATACTGGCAAGAGATGCACTGAACTCCACCAGACCGGGCCGCGTTTCCTTGTTGATATACTTACCGCTCATAAGATGAAGCAATGCTGCGTAGTTCAACTTGAACCGCACTGAATCGCCGATTGTCAGCCCTTCGGGATTATCACCGAGATTGACCACCGTGATATCACTGCTGCTGCCGGCGATGTGGTAACGATCATCCATCGGAATGATGCCCGTAGTGCCGGTGTCGAGCTGTCCGATTGCAACCAAAGCCCGATAGCCACGTTGACACGGCGAATACTCCTCCTTTGCTGCCGTCGTGCCGGAAGTGATGCTTGAAGTCTCGCCAGACGGAACAAGGCTCTTTTCTTTGATCTCGGCGATCTCTCCCTCCAATACTACAACGTCATCCCTGAGCCCTTCAAGCGTACCGCCGTCTACGAGATTGGAACCAAGGAAAATGCTCTCGCCGATGCGGAAATGATTAACCGCCCTGGGCAGACGCCCCTCCAGAGTCAGCGGCAGGACAATACTCGAACCGGCGGAAATCAAAGGGAGCTTGTGCTTGAATTTCAACTCCAGCAATTCCCGGTAGAGAACCAGTTGTGCGAACTGATCGATGTTGGGAACCACCCCCGCCAAGCATCCCACGTTCGTCCCTATCCCCAGAACTTCGATGTTCGAGAGATTGAATACGTGCTCGTAGAATCGGATGAGCCCTCCGGGAAGAATCCCCTCTCTCAGGTCTCCTAATTCGATCATGATGATGATACGGTGTATCTTGTCCTGACGCTTGGCCACTTCGTTCAGGGCTATGATTGTTTCTATCTCGCTATTGAGGCTGACATCCGCCAAAGAGACAATTTCCTCTATCGCCGACAAATGGGGAAGGCGCAAATACCAGGACTCGAGATCCGGCACGATGCGTTCGACGGCCCGCAGATTCATCAGACGCGAGTCGCCAATCGAACGCACCCCCATCACCTGCAGGGCCTTGAGCGTATCGACGTGGCCGCACAATACCTTGGTTACGACGGTCCACTTGGCATTGCACTTATCCATCCAACTCCCGATTTTGTCAAGGTTATGCCGCAAGGCGTTCAAGTCAATAATAAGCCTGTTCATTTCTCATATCTCATTTCCGCATACTTTGAGGTGAAACCGATACGCTCATAGAGCTGCTTGGCGGGGTTGTCGTATTCCACATGCAGCTTGACGTTCCCGCGGCACTCCGAAATCGCTCGTTCGATCAGTCTCCTGCCCAAACCGCACCCGCGCATTTCGGGATCAACGCAAACGAACAGAAGCTGATTCTCAGGAACGAATCCTCTCATACCGGTATGCAGCATCACCAGCACGCCAACCAGACTTTCCTCAATCTGCCCGAGCAATATGAATCCCCCTCTGTTTTCTTCGGTCGAAAACGCGTAGTCCAGACCCCGCTGAACATCCTCAATCGTGTCCTCGTACGGCTTCATGTTCTCATGCACAAACGTTGCGATTGCAGAACGGTTTATCCATTGGGGAATATCACTCTCCTGCAGTACTTTCACGATCTCCACTAACGACTCTCCTGCTCACCCGTGGGCTTTCGTTCTGACATCTCCTCGGGGAGTTTTGGGAACACAACCTATCTCCGACTCATCCAACTTCGTCTGTCTGTCATCTTCGGCTGACAACTGTAGTCTGTTCTTTCACCATATAAAATAATATTAGCAGCGGAGCAACCGCTTGTCAAGCAATATCCGCTGGCCGCAATCCGGTGATTTGATTCCGGAAAGAAAGGGGTCAGGTCTTTAGGGCGTATTGCCCGAATGCCTTTTTCCCTTGGCTTCTTACTTTATTAAGGATTCGACCGGGCTTGATACCAAAATCTACATCAAGATGCTCATCTGGGTCCATGCTGCCAATGTGGTCGGTCACCAAGTCGGCCAGCTTACCGACCTTTATGTCGGGGTTGAGCAATCCTGCTCTGAACCCGTGCAAACCCGGGTGACCGCTCAGCCGAACCCATTCTGCAATAAAACCCGTATCACTGTGTTTCAAGGAAACTTACGCTCGGAACCGATAATCAACATCTATGACAAATCCGGTCGCTGCGTCCGCACTTTGCAAAACAAGAGTCCGGTTATCTGGAACGGGCTCGACCAAAATGGTCATAACCTGCCAGCCGGTGTTTACTTCATTATTCTGGACGCCAAAACCCGGCACAGTTGCATACCCGTGACAATCGTCCATTAGTCCATATAAGTTACACTTAACCAGACACTTGTTAGGCTTGACACCTTCAGCACTACCCCTGCCCGGGGCACGCCCCCCAGCTGCTGCCACGGTCGCCCGATACCGGGGTTAAGAAACTTATTTATCTGAGAGTTCTCGAATCACCTGTTTGAACCGGCTGATATGGGCAATAATTGCATCGGCCTGACTGTCTTCTTTACTGCAAGCATGGTCTAAAAGCACTGTTTTCATTCCCAGTTGCTTTGCCCCTATAACATCCCTTGCTTCGCTGTCTCCGACATGAACTGTTTCACCAGCCTCGGTACCAACTGCTTGAAGTGCAATCCTGAATTGCTGGGGATGGGGCTTGAGAAAACCGGTCTCATCAGAAAACACGGTCGCTGAGAAACACTTGAGCAAGCTGTGCTTTCGCATCAATTGTCTTACCTGTTCCCCTGGTGTGAGCCAGGTATCAGAGATTATCCCAAGCCTGAACCTCTGGGACAACTCAGCCAATAGTTCCGGCACCCCGTTGCATGGCTCAATACAATCAATTTCAGGCTTCAGTCTTAACCTGACGGCCAGTTCCAGGCGTTGGTCTGCATTAAGCTTCTCGTTCAGGGACCCAAGGATACAATCAATCGCTTTCTTCACCTGTGGTTGTCTCAGATTGGTATGCCAATGCTCAAGATGCTCGCGTTCGGCACAGTCATATGCGGCACGGGCCTCTTCGATTGTAAATTCCTTTCCGTGTTCCAGGAAAAATTTATGCAGAACCTCGGCCCTGAATTCAGCCGTGCTCTTATCCCCATTACTGCCAAGTGAAGGATAAAGCGTATCCCAGAAATCAAAAGTGACTGCTTTAATCATCAGGCTTGGATATTATCCCCTGGAAAGTCTTTGTAAACAATCGCTGTTTCAGCTTACCAGATAACCAGCTTGAAGTTGCGGGCCAATGCAGTTCCTGTATCCAGTCTCAGCACATATACGGCCGCAGCCAGGTTCTTCGTCCTAAGCCTGATAAAACCGGTGCCTGAAACAAGATGGCCTGTCGCCAAGGTCCTGACCAGGCAGTACTCGGCAAATATGGTGCGCTGGCAAGCATGAGAATGCAGTTGACAGCCCTTAAGAGTAGGTTATAATATTTCAGTCGGTTATGGTACAATCCTAATCCGACAGAGTATATACTGATGGGTTATATAAATTTGTTCGACCAGGCAAAGCATAATAAGGAGGCTAAAATGCGCAGCTTGGTAATCGGCCTGACTGTCTTGGCTATAACTTTCTGCTTTGGCTACAATCTTCTTACCGAAGACTTCAACTCCAATTGGACACCGAACTCGCCGCCTACAGGATGGCGGATATTCCATACCGATACTACAGTCCAAGGGACTGACGACTGGCACCGACAGGATTCTGTCACATCGCCCTGGATAACCCGTTCAACTCCCTATGCTGCCATTTTCTGGAACCTGAATGCCGATGCCCCACCTGACTCTCTCATATCCCCGACAATCAACTGCAACGGCTACCACAACATCAAACTCCACTGTACTACCCTCTTCAACCGCATACTACCCAATCCTTATATCGCTCAGTTACGCTACTCCGTTGACGGCGGCGCAACATTCCCTTACCTCATAAAAGACTACCACGAACTGAATGTCGACTCTGTCGAGGAAGTATTCAGTCTCGACTCCGCTAGGAAACAACCCGGTGTTGTCATTGCCTGGGTCTTCGACGGCAACCTTTCCGACATCAAATGGTGGTGTATCGACGACGTGGTGGTTGAAGGCGACTCAATTCCCGAATACGATATTGCTTGCACCAGAATTCAAGACCCTAATTACACTATCATGCCCGGCCTCGTGAACCCTCGTGCCCGGTTCTCCAACCACGGACTGCAGGACCAGCTTAATGTTCCGGTCGCATGCAGCTTGTATGATAATACCACCATGACCCCGCTTCAGGAATGGTACGATACCATACCCGTCCTGAATTCCGGCCAGACACAAAGCGTAACCTTTGCCCCCCCATATAACTTCGCAATTCCTGGAAAGAACTACTACATTAAGTTCTGGTGCTCGGCAGATTCAGACTACAATCGCTCCAACGACACCCTCGACCGGACCTTCCAAGTCACCTATGTTGAGAATCTATCTTACTGTTCTGATTCGTCCAGCCACTTTGTCAGTTGGCCAGTCGGTCACTATGGCTGGGGGGTCAAATTGCATGTGCCTCCACCTAATCCAGTCTACCTCGAATCGGCAAAAGTCTACCTGAACTGCCCGGCCAATCCGAGCCAACGGCGTTACCAGCTTGCCGTAGTTAAAGTAGGACCTGGTGGTGAGCCAGGCGAGGTGTACTTCAAAACCCCGGTCCTCACCGGCACAAGCGGCTGGAACTCGGTATTCCTGGCCGACACCGGCGAGCAGCTTGTTATCACAAGCGACAGTTTCTACCTGTTCTATCTCCAAGTTGGTGAACCGCCCGAATGCCCGGAACTGGGCATTGACGGCTACCTCAACCATCCCGGTACATATTGGCAGTATCGCGCCGGCACGTTCCAGCCTGACACACCTCCTGGTGACTATATGATTCGGGCATCGATAAACCACGAAGCACTGACCCTTCCGCTAATTGATATTCGGACGCTGTTCGTTGATGAACCCTTGTATGAATTTGTCCAGCGTCCTTTCGATGCTCCCCTCATTCCCACCGCCGTGGTCGAGAATTCTGGAACCACACCTTTCCCTTCTATGAATATCCCTGTGACTTGTTCAATCGTCGGCCAAACGAGCGGTCTCTGCTACACAGGCAACGNACTTGCGGTTCCACCTCTGCCTGGACAGACTCAAACCATTACTTTCCCACCATGGGTGCCGACCCTGGCCGAGCGTTGCTCAATTATTGTCTCGGTGAATGTGGTAGACAGCGTCCCTCAGAATAACAGCAAGAAATTCACAACCGATATAATCAAAGGCGTCCATACCGGTAAGAGTCCTTTGGGGTACGCCTGGACTGATTCCGACACCACTGACGGCCCGACATTCGACTGGGTTACTCCCGACACCAATAAGGTTTGCATCGCCTACGGTGACGAAATGAGAATCTTTGTCCCGATTGGATTCCAATTTCCTTATTACGATACCGCTTATGAATACTGCTATGTCTGCACCAATGGCTGGATGTCGCTCGGTGACGACCCAGGAGTCTACGAATCTCTTCCCGGCAAACTTCCTGACATCCGCCCACCAAATCGTTGTCTATATCCATGGTGGGACAACCTAGCGGTTGGCAGAGAATTCGGCAGGGGCAAGGTATACTTCAAAAACCTCGGCACTTGGCCTAACCGGAGCTTTGTGGTCATCTGGAAGGATGTCAACCGCATTGGCACAGACACAAATAACCTCATCACATTTGAGACTATCCTTCACGAAGACGGCACTATCGTGTTCCAGTATAACGATGCCACGACTGGCGACCTTAACTTTGATAATGGCCGCTATTCTTGTATCGGCACCGAAAACAGCCCTGGTACCGATGGTTTGTGCTACCTTTACGCTCGTCCGCCGATGTCCACTGCTACTAATGACCTCGCTAATCGCCTGACCACTGGAAGGGCAATAAAATTCAGCAAACTCTTCCACGACGCGGCCGCACTGGACATCGTTGTCCCAGAGGAATATGTATTCCCGGGTGAAATAACACCAGAAGTAAAGGTACAGAACCACGGCTCAATGCGTGACACCTTGTGGGCTTACCTTATGATAAATCCAGGCGGTTATGCGGACACGGTGATGGTCCCTGACCTGCCACCTGGCGATAGCACAATTGTCAGCTTCAAATCCTGGACTTGCTCGCTTGGGAATTACGCCGCCTTCTGCTCGACCGCGATCCGTGGTGACGCAGTCGACTCCAACAATGTGTGTAGTAAAATCATAATCGTCTCGTCCTGGGTCCAGCGGGAAGATATCCCTTACGGCTGGCGCCGACGCAGAATCAAGGGTTCAGCGCTATGCTATGTTCCAACACAACACAAGCTTTATGCTCTGAAAGGCAGCAACACGAATGAGTTCTGGGTATTCGATATTGCAACCGGGGTGTGGGATACCTTAGCTGAAATGCCCAAGCCGCCATCAAATAGACGGGCAAAATACGGATGCGACCTCGCTTATGACCCTGACCACGGCAGTGCGGGCTACCTGTGGGCGATCAAAGGTGGTGGTTCAACCGACTTCTATGCCTATGATATCGGTGCGGATGAGTGGACCTTCCTGAACCCTGTAACCGGGGACAGCTTAAAACCCGTATTCTTTAAGAACCTTCTGAATTATCGAGCTCCGAGAAAAGGCGCGGCCATTGTCTACGCACCTGATTATGGCACGCACGGTGCAATCTACTGTATCCCGGGTCACAACACAAACCACTTCTGGCGCTATGATATTGCCGCAAATATCTGGGAAGTCCCCTTCGACCCCAACGGTCCCATTTATGTTCCTTACGACCTGGGCGGTCGTTACAAGCGGTGCAGATACGGAGCGGATTTGGAGTACGGTGCCGGCGAGATTTACTGTCTCAAAGGCTCGAATTCATTCGAATCCTATGGCTACTCCATCTCGCGCAATGCCTGGGTGGATACCGTGGACAAAATAAGCCTGCGCGGACACCGTAACAAGAAAGTAAAATCCGGTGGCTCAATGACCTATATGGATAATACCATCTACATCCTCAAAGGCGGCAACACTCAGGAATTCTGGGGTTACGACCTCGGTGATACCCTTAAGTGGGTCCAGCGGGCCGATATTCCCATTTCCATCCGCGGCCGCCGACGAAAGGTAAAACGAGGTTCATCACTGGCAGGAACAGATTCAACTATTTTCTGTCTTAAGGGCTCGTACAGCTCCGAGTTCTGGGAATATAAACCGAGCAGCGACAGCGCAGGTCTCGCACTCAAACGGCCACTGCGCCAGGGAATAATGGCACGACAACTCGAACTAGAAGGCGCACCCATGTTAGCCGTCTACCCGAACCCGACTCGCTCTGGTTTGGGCATACATTACTCTCTGAATACTCCAGCATTCACGCGCATCAAGGTTTACAACCCCGCAGGCGAAATAGTAAGAACTCTTGTCAACTCACCGGTCCTACCCGGCCGGCATGCCACTCGCTGGGACGGTCTGGACAACACATACCGACGCGTCCCAGGCGGAGTCTACTTCATCAAACTGGAAAGCGGGACTCTCACGATGACACGGAAGTTGATTATTCAACGCTAGTTACATATCCCGGCAGGGGCAGAGTTGTCCCTGCCGGTTTTTTAGAACTTATACCAAAAATACAAACCAAGCGCTACGAGGATTACTGCAAATGTAGTAATGGAAAATGCGAGTCCAAAGGTAAATTTCGCAAAACCCAAACTGATGGTGAAAACGGGTATCCCTATATCCAGAGACTTAAAAAAGAAATCCCTTACTGGTCCGGCCGGAAAGACACCCCCGAGAAAATACGACAACACACTCCCGACTATCCCGGCGACAACTATCGCCAGAACCAACAAACCGATTGACCGGCCACCGGTATGCAATTGTCGGTTCCGCATACTATTCAATGCCCTTTCTCATTTTTTATATCATACCTTCAAGTTCTCAACTAATCAAGGTTACCCTTTCTGCGTTCAGCTTCACGATGCGCGCAGTCTGCGGCAAACCATTGATTCCCGGAGCACTCTGTCAGTTTCAATTGCACAAGTCGTGCGGCAACTCCAACCAGTGCACCACTCACAACCCCAACCAGTTCGAGCACGGGCAAAAGGAACCATACTGAATTACTGGGAACCATCACCAGCCGTGCAACTACCAGTTGAGCAGTATTGTGGAAAACTCCGCCGATAACACTTACCCCGACGATGCTCATGAATCGGCCTGCGGCCATCCTGGCCAGCACCATTGCTAACAGACTGGCGCACCCACCGAATGCTGCAAACCAGAAAAATGGCGTAAGGAAGCGGCCGACAAGAATCGAACCAAGCAACAGCTTCAGAAGAAAAACGGCCACTGCGCCGCGGGTTCCCAAATCATACAAGGCCAGCAAGATAGCGATATTAGAAGCTCCAACGCGCAGCCACGGCAAAGGGCTCGGAATTAGATTCTCAACTGTATAGAGCCCGACCGCCAAAGCACCGTATACTGCTATCCTTACCACCGTCTGCGGCGGGGAACTGGAATGAAACCCCTTCCCGGTTTCCAAAACCTGTCCGCCGCTAACGGGTAATCGCATCCAGCTCTTCGCCGACAAGCTGCACTACCACCTGGTTAGGAACACAGATGATAACCTGGCCCGGCCTGGTGATTTCGCCCATTCGGACGCAGAGCTTCCTCGGGCAGTCCGACCGAACTACCCGTGCGGCACGATCTTTTATTGAAACAACGGTCGAACCTACCGGACCTGACAAGGCAAAAGTAGTATCAGCCGGCAACTGAATCACAAACTTCGTATTGCTTGCTCTAATCTCGCACTTATCCGCGCCCACCGGTCGCCGTGCCAGCCAGAAACCAAAACCGCCAGCGGCCAGCAGCACAAACATCACAACACAATCACCTCTCTTCAGAAGAGAAGTTTTTCTAGCCAGCCCTAATCCAGAATGCTGCACAAGCGCCGAGTTCCCTAAATCACGAAGTCCACTGGCCGGCCACAGTTAACGCATTTGCCATCCTTGATGCCTGTAACCAACCCGGAATACTGGCTCCGGTCTACCAATTTCTGTCCGCAATCAGGACAAAAACTGTCCCGGTACTTCGGGTCTGCAAAGATATTGCCAAGATATACATAATGAAGCTTCTCTTTGGCAATATTGGCCGCCTTCAGCAAGATTTCTTTGGATGTTGGCGGTTCGGTAGCACGGTAATGAGGAAAATAGCGGGAGAAATGCAGCACGGTATCCTGTCCGAGCCCGGCAACAAAATCCNCCGCTCTTCTTATTTCCTCATCANAATCGTTTCGTCCCGGTATCAGCAAACAGGTAATTTCGGTATGGCATGCNTTGTTTGCGGTCCTGATGGTATTCAGCACCGTTTCTAGGTCTCCTTTTACATAATCAGTATAGAACTCAGGCCGGATTGATTTCAGGTCGATATTCATCGCATCGATAAATGGAAGCAGCTCATTCAACGGCTCCGGGTTTATCATCCCGTTGGTAACAAGAACATTCTTAAACCCTGCCTTATGAAGCATTGGACAGGCATCCATCAGATATTCAAACCAGATGAGCGGTTCAGTGTATGTAAACGCAACACCGAAAACCCCTGCTTTCTTTGCCAGCTCAACCAGCCTTTCCGGTGCAATGAACCGGGACGGTGCAACCCGCTGGGAGATTTCAGAATTCTGACAAAACGGACAAAGCAGATTACAGCCATATGTGGCAACAGAAAGTATACCTGCGCCTGGGTGAAAATGGTAAAGCGGCTTCTTTTCAACCGGGTCTACTGCCATTGATACTACTTCACCGTAATTGACTGCATAAAGTTTGCCATCAATATTCTTTTTCCCAAAGCAACGACCCAACCGGCCAGGTGCAATAAGGCAATAATTCGGACACAACCGACATCTGACCCGATTTCCTTCAGATACGGCATAACGGGCCAATACTTTCATTTAATACCTCCAGATTTATAGGTTACAAGTGAATCACCAATATCAACCAGAACAATTGCACTCGACTCATGAGCCTGCACTTTTTTTAGCCCGTTTTCCGGCCCTAGCACAAAAACCGCTGTGCTGAAAGCATCCGCAACCAATGCCGACCGCGCAATTACGGTCACGCTGGCACAGCGGCTGGCAGGATAACCTGTTTCCGGGTCGATAATATGACAGTACCGTTTGCCATCGTCTTCAAAGAATTTCTGATAGTCTCCAGATGTCGACACCGCCTGATTCTTCACATTTAATACCCTGATAATCCCCTTTCCCCTTGGATTTTGAAGCCCGATGCGCCATACCCTGTCGCCGAACACACGGATGTCGCCACCCGCATCAACTAATCCCTGCTTTACACCGGCCGCTTTGAGCATTTCGACTGCACGGTCGACCGCACATCCAACCGCAACTGCACCCAGGTCGAGTCGGGCTCTGCCCATCAAAATAACAGAATCATTCCGCACCAAAACCCTGTGGTAGTCAACGAGCCCGCGCGCCTTCTTTAATTCAGCGCTATCCGGAACCCGATATTCACCTCCGAGAAATCCCCACGCCTCAGTCAATGGCTGAATTGTAATATCCAGCGCCCCTCCGGTTGAGGCACAGAACTTCAGTGCCGCATCAATCAAATCTCGCGTTTCCGCATGGACTATCCCGTTCTTGGATTCATTTATCCGTGCCACTTCACTACCGGGCAGAAATGAAGACCAGAGCGTATCAAGTCTACTCATTTCAGCGAAAACCCTTTGGACCGCACTTTCTGCTACGGTCCTTGTCGGAGCGAGCGCCTCGATACGCAGATAGCTGCCAAATGCGAATCCGGTCTCGTCCACCTTTGTAAGACCGGGCTTGCTGCACGCCAGCAGGATAAACAAAAAACCAAATTCAAGTCGCATACGGCGAATCTTATAACATGCTGTGGTTCCCGTCAAGCCAATATCAGACTTGCAACCCATAACTTTGTGCTTATTATTAGATTCTGATGTCAGAGTTGCCCAGAAAAAACAAAAATGACAGTGGCACGCTTCCGCCATTTGAGAGCTGGCAGCCGCGCAAACCCGCCAAACCCAAATTTCCCAGAACATTCTCAATCGCTGCCATCATTGTGGTAGTAGCTGGTATTATAACCGTCGTTCTGCTGGCACGACGCGGCTCAGACAAACCGGCTTCTGTTGTAAAAAACTCAACCGGAACTACTTGGCACAGCCGCTGTTTTGTGGTTCGACAAGACGAAATTATGCCCAGCCTGCTCTTCCGGGCTGGATTCACTGGGTCCACTGCTGACACAATAATCGCTGCTTTGGGTCACGGCGGATTCAGTTTCCGCCGGATGCGGCCCGGCGACTCGCTCAGGCTCACATACTGCAATGACCGGCTGGCGCATATCTATTATCAACAAAACTATGAAAGGGTCTATCGCCTTGATTTGGATTCCAATGAATGCCGCATCTCGATGCTGCTTCGGCATATCTGTAGCATCTCGGCGATAATCAAAGGCGGCATCAAAACCTGTCTGTACAAAGCGATGCTCGATCTGGGTGAAAAGCCGACCCTGACTGCCAATTTTGCGGACATCTTTGCATGGGAAATCGATTTCTTTTCAGAAACCCATAAGAACGATTCGTTCACGATTCTGGTGAATAAGAAATCCGCTGATTCTTCATTTGTCGGCTATGGCCCGATCCTGGCTGCCCGTTACCAAGGCAAGGTCGGAAATTTCTGGGGCTTCCGTTTTACCGACCCGGATGGACATACTGACTATTATAATGCCGAAGGTCAATCCCTGCGCAAAACATTCCTCAAGTCGCCCCTTCACTTTTCGCGCATCACATCATATTTCGGGATGCGCTACCACCCCATCCGCCATATCCGCTGCAAGCATCACGGCATCGACTATGCCGCTCCAATTGGGACGCCGGTATCCTGTGTAGCCGATGGCCGAGTCACTATCGCCGGCTGGAAAGGTGGCTACGGCAAACTCGTGGAAGTATCACACGCCAACGGATTCAAAACCCGCTACGGTCACCTCAGCCGATTCGGCAAAGGAATAAAAACCAGGGTCCATGTCAACCAGGGCCAAGTAATCGGCTATGTTGGCTCAACCGGCCTCTCAACCGGGCCCCATCTTCATTATGAAGTCCGCAAATTCGGAACACCCATCAACCCTTTGCGAATGAATGCACCCCGTGCCGAACCGGTCAAAAAGGCTTATCTTGAACAGTTCAGGGCAGTGCGTGACAGTCTCCAGCAGGTAATGGCCCAAATTGCCGGTGTTATGCCGCCGCCACAACCAGACCAAGAACCGCACTAGCCCCGGCTTTCAGAAGTTGGCGTCCGGCAGTATCCATAGTCGCACCAGTCGTAATGACATCATCCAGCAGGATTATCCGTTTGCCATCCAGTTCGATTCCAGGTTTAACCTTGAATGCCCCACACAAATTCTTGATTCTTGCCGCCTCATCAAACAATGCAGTCTGGGTTTTTGTGTTACGAACCCGAACCAGTGGTTCGCTCAGTTTGAGACCGATGCCAGCAGCAACCTCGGAAGCAAGCAAATATGACTGATTATAGCCACGTTCCCTCAAGCGCGCTTTATGTAGCGGCACCGGACAGATATAATCAGCGCCATTCATTCCCGGGTCAGATTCCACCAGTCCTATTAAGGCTTGGCCCAGCACCTTGACAAGCACAGTCTTTCGACTGTATTTCAAGGCCTGAATAAGTGTGCTGTAAGGCGGTGCATACGGTCCAAGGGCTCGAACACGGCTGAGGCAGAAAGGAATCTGACAGCGGCCGCAAGTTTCAAGACCTGGTTTTACCGGCCGGCCGCACTTTGGACATACAAGGAGCCGATTTGTCATAAGCATTGTTCGACACGAAGCACATACCAGGCCGGACTCAATCTCTGCATCGCAGCCAAAGCAGACCGGCGGGAAAAGAAAGTCATTAAAGACACGAAAGAGAAATCTTATCCTATTTGTAAATGCTGGCATCCTGTGCAACCTTTTTTGACTAGGACTGGAATACTACAAGTAACACGACCCCTGCCGCGGTNAGACTTAAGGGAACAGCCGATTCTTGTAAAACCTTCACCCAGCACAATAGCCGGTACGGNCGCATCCAGCAATTTGAGTNTTGGATGCATTCTGCTATTCTAGTTCGACTCTCGGGCTTCTAATCCCCGGAATCCTTCCTGAGGAACTTTACTTCTATTCCTGCCTCTTTAACCATCTGCCGGGCCAGTTCGTCAGGATAAGGTTCGACAACGACAAACTTCCGGATGCCCGCGTTAATGAGCATTTTGGTACAGGTAACGCAGGGCTCGTGCGTGCAGTATAGCGTTGCTCCAGAAACACNAATGCCAAAGGCCGCGGCCTGAACCAGCGCATTTTGCTCCGCGTGAATTCCCCGGCAGATTTCAATTCGCTCACNTGGTGGAATCCCGAGCTTTTCTCGCAGACATCCGATGTCGAGGCAATGCTTCATCCCGCTGGGTGCACCGTTGTAACCTGTGCACAGAATCCGCTTGTTCCTCACCAGCACTGCGCCGACATGACGGCGCAAACAGGTAGAACGCTCGCTTACCAGCCAGGCAATATCTATAAAATACCTGTCCCAGGACTTACGCTTTATTCCCATCCAGACGAATTGGGCGCTTTACAGAACTAGCGCAGCTTGACCGCTTTGTTTACAACCGAACCGTCACCAGTAGAAAGCCGCAGCCAGTAAACTCCCGCAGCAATATGCCGGCCAGAATTATCAGTCCCATCCCAGGCAATTCGATATGCACCGGGTCGCTGCTCGCCAGCTACCAGGATCCGGACCCTCCGGCCGGTACCGTCATACACGCTTAGCTCAACCCGGCCCGGGCATGGAACCGTATAGCAAAGCAAAGTCTGATTCTGGAACGGACTAGCAACCGCCTTGAGTCCCAGCCGCTTCTCGGGCAGGAAACCGGCTGTTTCTTCGACGATACCGGTCGGATTTACAGTTATATATTTGATAGCCCGGCCCGCGGTCATCGGCGCGCAGCCCCGATTATAGCCCCCGTCGTACAGGCATTGAATCCCGATGGTCTTGGTCGGGTCCTGAATTCCGAGCGTGTTTGAGGTGTACCCGTTCGCGGTCAGGTACTGGCATACCAGCACGTTGTCGCCCGAAGGTGCGGCCAGCGTCGTATCATAGATGACCAGTTCATACTTGTCGCGAATCGAGCGCTGGTCGTAGTAGCAGACGCTGTCATATTCAATGATGAACCGGTGATTCGGGGCGTCGTGGTAATAATAGACATATCCCTGACTGCCGTATCCCGGGTACAAATCATCCCAGTTCAGGGCGACAACCGCGGGCGGTGCCGAAGTACTAGGCAGCGACGTGTTGGAGAAGTTGCTCTGGGCGTAATTGCCCGACACAATCCACCCGTCCGCGCTGACCGAAACCTGGGTGTCCCGCTGGCCATAGTACTTCAACGGGCCGAACCCGGACCCCAGGTTGACCACCAGGACTTCATCGTTCTGCGAGAAATTGAGCCTTGTGCCTGAAGCACTGATTTCCACCCAGTCAAACTCCGGGTGCTGCGCGTACCCGGTATCAACGTCGTCGTACGCATAGTATAGCGGCGGCTGGCGCGGCCCGTCCGGAATCGGGTCAATCGTCCGCAGCGCCCCGACCATGACCGTAAACGCGATGCTGTCCTCAAAGTCGGTCCCGGCAAGATAAAGCATCATCTGAGCGATATGCTCACGCGGGGTCCCGGCATCGGCCGCAACCACAAAACGGTCGGCATTATTGCTCCGCACCGAATCCGGTTCCATGTCCCCGAACGTCCCGGTTGAATCGGTCACCGAGACATGGCTGTCCCCGGTGCGCAGTTTCGCGGTCAGGCCGCTCACCCCGGCCCGGCCGATGTTCTTCAGCGTCACCACCAAATCCGCATACTCACCCGGGTCCAGCTTGCCGTCAGCGTTTCCGCCCGGCGGTGAGTCAATTACCGTCTGTGACTGGTACACGATCGCCGGCGCAATGATGACCACCGCCTCAATCGCATCCAGGTCGAATCCTCCACTCCCGGCATTGTCGTCGACTATCCTGACATATTGGGCAACGCTCTGTCCGGCCGCGGCAAGGTCATACCCCTGGGTTCCGGTTCCGAAACCGACATTATGCCACGGTCCGTTCCAGTCATTGGAAACATAGACATTGTACCCCTCCGGGTCGCCATCGTCTTCAACAACAAAGAAGTCATTACCCGGACCGTTGATTATCGGGGTTCTTCTCCCCATATCATAACTGGCCCAACCGCCTTTCTCGAGCGAGAACCGCCTGCCGTCGCGCTTGCCCAGTCCCCACCAGGCACTCGTAGTATTGGTGTTGCTTATCTGGCAGGTGATATTCCGGAGCGCGCATATCGGCTCGGTCGAATCCGGCACCAGCGGAACATTCACGAACACGAATGTGTCGGCCGGAACAACCACACCGGTGACAGTCTTGGATATGTAACCATTCGCCGACACCGTCAGGTCATACGTCCCGGCGTGCAGGTTCTTGTGGAAATAACCAACCGAATCCGAATAAGTAAACCAGTCAGGCGGGTCAACAGCAACCAGGCCCACAAGCGGCGTGCCTGACAGCGAGTCGGTCACCTGTCCGCTGATGCCCCACATTACGCGTTCGGTCATCTCCTGCATCGCGGCCCAGTTCGCCCGGCAGATAGTGTCGATATCTCCGGGCGGGCCCGGCTGGCCATTGCACACTTCGATTCCGAATCCGAGCGGGCCCGAAGTACCGTAATAGAAATCCACCGAACTGCCGTTGCACGGGTACAGGCCCCGGGCAATCTGGCACTTGGGATAGCCGGTAATCTGGCTGTACCGGTTCATCTCATACTCGTGAAGCACCGAATCCATCGTCGCCAGCTTGGTGTATCCCCAGGGCCACATCGCCTTCCTGGTGCCCGAATGGTACTGAGTCCACATCGCCATCGGGTTGTTCCGGCCAAGATGATAAAGCACCTGGGTTTCGGACTCAGAGAATGGCCCTGAGCTACCGCCGCTCCAGGCATAACCGTAGTTCCGGTTGCAGTCAACCCCGTGACCATTGGTTCTGCGGCGGGCGATCAGTCCATCCGGATTCACCATCGGCAGCAGCCAGATTTCCCGGTTGTTCACCCACCGGGTGATGTCCGGATTAGAGCCGTACCCCTCAACCAGTTGAATCAGCGCCCAGTGCGCAATCTCAGTGCAGATGTTCTCATTGCCGTGAATCGTGTGGTCAAAACAGATTCTCGGCTCCTGTTCCATTATGCCCGGATTGTCCGAAATCTTCATCGCCAGCAGCAGGTTTCCGTTCGCAGAAAGCCCGAGCGTATCAAACATACAGATGTCAGGGTGGTTCTCCGCGATAATCGCCCAGGTATCCCGAATTTGCTCATAGGTGTGAAAGAATGCATAGTACTTCATTGCCTCGGCCCGGACATCAGAAATAAGCACTTCAATCTTATAACCTTTGCTGACAAGTTCCTTATAAACCGGCTCTTCAACTGCGCCAACAAAATAGTCCGGGGTTACCTCATAGAACTCAAGAATCTGATGTGCTATCGGCTTAATCTGGTCAAGGCTGACAAACACCTTTACCCTCATTTCTTTTACATTATTGAAATCGGCTCCGATAGCCACAACCGCCAGCACAAATGCCAGCAATGAAACAAACAAAACAGAACGATTCACGGCGCCTCCTTAGGATAAATCTTAATGATATTTTAGCCTGCCAACCAACCCTGTAAAGACCTGCTTAATTACCGGTTCCCCATATTCCAGAATGTATCTATCACCCAGATTGACTCCGGCTTTGACCAGCCGGATAAATGCTCAAGCCTGTCCTTTGCCCGTGCCTTAACCGCAAAAACACCGCCACCATAATACACATGGCAACCCCTGACTATGCTTTTCGGCGCAACAAATCCGCTCCAGGTTCCGACTGTATCCCCCCAGTCAAACTGAATCGCAACATATTCCCCAAGCGGATGGCTTGCAGCCGTGACAAAAGAAACCTTATCACCAATCGGCACTGTATCCGGACCAGAACCAGAAGGATGGCTCGGAACACATGGACCGAAATCACGCACCCTCACCGGAAACTCTTCTGACCAGCCTGTTTCATGACCCGCATCTTTTGCCTTGGCCTTTATCATGAGAAGACCCGAATCCTGAAAAACATGGACCGCCCGGCACTCATCACCCGAAGGATACCAACAACTCCACCCGGTTTCTTTCTCATCGCCCCAATCAAAGAGGTATGCAATCGAATCACTCTCGTGGTCTACAGAGCGTGCATTGAACCAGAGCGAATCACCGGGCCGGCCACAAACCGCGCCCATCACAATGGGAACCGAAGGGGGATTATTCCCGCACCCGAAAAACATGACCAGAACAGGCAACAACAAAATAAACCTCATCTATGTCTAGATTACGCATATCAGATATGCTGTCAACTGAAAAGCGCCACTTCAGCACCTGCAGGCAANGATGTCCTCCATGGTCCGGCCGGCGGCCGAGTGTGCCTGTCTGCGTGCCTCGCACAGGCAGGCACTTTCCGCCAGGAAGATTGCGTCNCCTGTTTCGCAATGGCAAAAAAGAGCTGTATTGTTCTATCGGGTCAGCACGATTTTGAATAGTCTCGGATGCGTGCCTTTACTAATCGATATGAAATATACCCCGGACCCAAGCACTTCAGGATTTGATGCCTTCAACCTGCCAGATATATCCCTTATCTGATGCCTATCATCGCCCAGAAAGCAGAGCAACTCAAGCCCACTAGAGAACAGGCGGCATCCTTCTTGAGCCTGAAGCACACGGTTCCCGGACTCGTTGATTCCGGTCAGTTCTTCCTGACTGGCCAAGTAAAGTGCGCCGTTTTCATCCTGGTCGCAATAAGCGATATATGCATGGCCCGTATCGTCCAGCGCAATTGAAGAGGAACAGTTCCAGGTGCCGACCGCATCAACAATCTCGACATGCCAGTTTCCGAAATTCCCGTGCGCGTATTTTTTCTCAGGGCAGTGATATGAAATATGAAACATTCCCTGATGGTCGTATGCGATACAGTTATCCAGGCCGCATTTGTCGGTCCCGGGGTCAACGACATCAATACGCCAGGTGTCACACACATGGTCGGCACAGCGCAAATCATAGTCGCCTGAATATTCCCAGTGGTAGCTGATATGCGGCTTGCCAGCATCATCAAGCACAAGAAAACACTGGGTTGCATCGTCAATAAGTATCGTGTCTTTCACCCATCCCTCATCGTCGCGATAGCTGAAATAAAGTGCAGATTCCGACCAGAAAGCGCAGTGAGCGATGCCGGGCCGACCAAGATTGTCGAATCTCAGAACACAGTCGGCACCGCCAAATGAATCAATAGGCTCTACATGCCATCCGGTGCTGTCACGAAATCCATATTTCAACATGCTACGAAGCACATCGTGCCATTCACTGTTGTATGCCACATGGGGTATTGATGCTGAATCCAGGCATAGCGATATGTAATCTCCGGAAGAGTCGGTATCGATTTCTTCACGCTGCCAGCCGGTAGCGGTTAGGTAGCTATACCGCGGCGTGCCTCGGAAATATGCGATATGAGGATAGCCCTGCTGGTCAAATACCAGCGAAGGGTTACCATTGTGAATAGATGTCACAGAATCAAGCGTGTCCACAACCCAGCCGGAAGAATCCCAATAGGCGAACTTGAGCCCGGCATTGCTGTAATAAGCGATATAAGGAATCCCGGCCCTGACCTGCACACATGTGCCGGTGTTCTCGGTCGTATTATCCACAAGGTATCTGTGCCACTCGGCCAATCCGAGGCTGGAAAAGACCAGTATCCAGACTACAATTCTTCTGTTAATGCTGTTCGTGCTCTTAAATAGCCCGGCCAGCTAAGCGACCTTGGCCGATTTTTCCCGGAACCTGATGCCCAGCCTTTCGAGTTCGGTAAGAATCGGCTTGTAGATTTCCGGTATTACCGGAATATGAACCCCGGTCAGTTTTATCCGACCTTCAAGTATTTTGCGGACTGCAATCGCTGTGGGCAGGCCTACTGTCCGCGCCATAGCCGAATCTCCATCCGGCTCACCATATGCAACTAGGGTTGAAGTAATCTTCTTCTTCAATCCGCCCGGGTATTCGGCTCCGAATTCATGACGAAGGATAATCATGTCCCGCTCATGCGGTCTGTAGGTCATGCGGTTGAGCATCAGCTTAACCAGGACATCGACATCCGAACCCCTGGCAAGCCCGATAGGCTCATCATTGAACAACCCGAGCCATTCCAGCCGGTCAAGCACCGGGGTATCTTCGACCAGACCGAGTTCTGCTGCTGTATCCGCACGCAAGTCACCGTCGCCAGGGACATGTTCTCGCAGCCACGCCGCAGCAGTCAGGCCCGCAATATCGTCGTTGGGGACATCATCCAGAAGCCCGAGATGAGAAATCGCTTCGAGTGTTTCGCACCAGCCCGGGTAACGCAGAGTGCCACGGAACATCGTTTTGATTTTCTCCAAACCATATAATTCGATATACGGTAGTGAATCGCGGTTCGGATAGGCCTCAAATTCACCCGCACCTTCAATCGTCAGTGACCAGCGGTGACCAAACAGTTTCTCTGACGGCACGAATACTTTTCTGCCTTCCCTGAGATAACTGGCTTCGTTATGACCTGCCATGAGCACACCCTTCGGACTCCAGGAGAACTTGTAACCAAAAGGATTATCATTTGCATCAGGCGCAGGCAAACCACCGCAATAGGACATGAAGCTCGTAACCACACCTTTGTGTTTTCTGACCCAATTGATAGTCTTCATTGCAGACATGTGGTCGATTCCCGGGTCAAGCCCAACCTCATTGAGAATAATCACACCGGCTTTGCGTGCATCTTTATCCAGTATCTTCATTTCTTTGCTTACATAAGATGCGGTCACCATCGGCTTCCGACGCTTAATACAGTAGCGGGCAACCTTTGGATGGTGCCCGTAAGGCAGAAGGCTCACGACCAGATTACTCTTGGCAATCAGTCGGTCGAGTGCGGTGCTGTCTTCAACCAGAAGCGCTATGGCCCGGCCGTGCGGATGGCCGTTGAGGAGCGCTTCAGCCTTGCTCACGGTGCGGCTGGCAACTGTCACCTGAATATCTGGAATATCGAGCAGATAATGCGCCATCGGCCGGGAAACAAGTCCGGCCCCAAGCACAAGGACCTTTTTCATAAGTTTCTCCTTTCTCGGTTAAGAAACTTGGAAATATATTTATACTCGGGCGTGAGTTTACCCTGGTGCAGAATGAGCGCCCTGCGCACCGGCCCAGGCAGTTCGAGCTTGTCAAAGGTTCCTCTGTAATCAGCTCGGGCTATCGCCGGAATAAAAGGGAAAAGTGCAGCCCCGAACGCATCTGAAGAATCAGCAGGCAGTTCACAAGGCAAGTTATCCACCGCCATAATCACTATCCCCTGGCCTGTAACCCCGTTCTGCACAGAATCCTTTTGCGGGTCGTAAACAAAGAAAGGCGAACCGGAATCCGTATGTCTGAGTGTAGCTTCTATCGCACCCTGAATATCGCACGAGATGTCGCCAATCACACGCAGCCTCGGATTTGCAGTTTTGCCGAATTCCTCACGTAGCCACTCCCGCCTCACAAGTCTCGGATACTGCTTATTCCAGAAAATACTGTTAACCAGCACAGTCAGATACGGCAGGTATTTCTCAAAAACCGGCCGGTACCGGTCTGGATGTTGATAATAATCCTTCAAGTCAAAACTGCCTTGCTCTGGCTCCACCATATGCTCTTCTCTGAAGACAGTCCTGTAACAGGTTCGGGCATCGCGGTGTGACATGACATCTGAAAGCTGCTCGGGTTTTATGTCAACCGTTCCCAGAGCATCCAGCACTTCAAGCGCACCCCGGGCAACATGGCCATAACCCGCAATCCCGAAAACCAGCGGTACTACTTTGTCCGGTAGTCCGACTTCTTTGATTCTGGCACCGAGCTGCGCAACTCCGGCTTTAAGACTATCCACTCCTGCATAATCATAAGCCGGCTTCAAATCCAAAAAAGGAGTCTTCATATTCTCACACTCAAACCGCTTACCCAGAGCGACAAGCGTATCCACCATTCCTGCAATCCCGGCATACCGTCCGAAGAAAACCAGCCTGCGTCCACTATCGTCTGTAATCTTTTCATAGTCAATGAGATTGCAGCCAAGCTCCATCATCCGTGCAAGCATCGGCATGTTATATACCTGACCCTTGATTACATGGGCAAAAAAGGCATAAGTGCCATTTTCCCTGAAAAACACCTCGGGCATTTCCTTAACCCCGAAAACTATTCCACAGTCAGAAATATCTTCGCGCACTTCTGTACCGGCAAGCCGATATTCTTCATCGTCGAATATGCGTAAAGTCGAAGGCTGAATCGCAAACGCCAGACCTTCCTGCTTTATTATGTTGCCGACTTGCTTTGGGGTCAGAGGCACACGCCGCTCCCAGCGGTTCTTGTCCTCGCGCCTGATACCTATCGTAAATAAATGCCGATTCATTGACCGGAATAATACGTATCGCTTTACCAGAAGTCAATACCTGTTAGGAGAAATATTCTATTCGACCGGCCGGTATTTCGGAATCTGGGATTTGAGGATAGGACTTTTGTAATGCCCGACCCCGACTACATGGCCAGAACACCGGATGATAACAAAACCGTTTTCGGCCGCTGCATTGAGCTTGAGCTGTTTGCCATTGATAAGCTCCACTGCTTGCTCTTTTGTAACATCGATACAGTTCCGGGTTGCGTGCTTACCCAGAATTTGCATTGCCCAGGTTGTAGGTTTAACAGAATGGGGAAAGACCCGGCAGAATCGGATTCCCCGGCGTATCGGTTTCACTTGGTCAAATTCCATCACTTTCCGGTCGGCGATGAATACCGTTTCCTGCCTGAGCATAAAGCCAAGCCTTTTGAAAACACCAGGGTCAATCCCGAATCTTTCGCTCAGCTCTTTAACCTGCTTCAGCATCGCCTTTCCTTATTAAAGCCAGAAAGAACCCTTCTGTGTCATTATCCTGTGGCAGAATCCTGCGGCAATGTCGCACCGGCTCAGGAAAACTTTCACCTTTCCAGGTATCAAGTGCCGGCCGCATCACAAATCCGGGCAGCTCAATCGGCAGAACAAAAGCATTAGGAAACTTGCTCAAAAGATATGTCACTACCCCTTCGTTTTCCTCTGGTGCGATTGTGCAGGTCGAATAAACCATCAGCCCTCCAGGACGCAAAGCCCGAAATCCTGAAACAATCAAACCATTCTGTAATCTGGAAAACCTCTGGATTGCCGAAACCGACCAGCGGTTCAGAACCTGGTGTGATTTCCTGATTGTGCCTTCGCAAGTGCAAGGCGCATCAACCAGCACCCGGTCGCAACTGTTCTCGAGAAGCCGGCCGATTCTGTTTCCGTCCATCCGGCATACCGCAACATTCAGACAGCCGGCACGGTCCACATTACCGACTAGACCTCTAACCCTCCGACTCGAAGAATCATTGGCAATCAGAAGCCCGGTATTCTGCATCATTGCAGATATCTGGGTAGTCTTTGAACCCGGTGCTGCGGCCAAATCCAGCACTGTTTCTTCCGGCTTTGGGTCAAGCACCAGCGGTGGAATCATCGAAGCAGCATCCTGAATATAGAAAAGTCCTAAGAAATGGCCCAGCCGTTTGCCGATTCCTTCTACATCCCGAATCCCAAATGCCAAATCCCACCAGGGCAACGCTTCCGGCCCCAAGTCCCCGAGCCAGTCAACTACTTCTTGCTTTGTCGCTTTCAGGGTATTCACCCTGATTGTTTTTCTTGAAGCTGTGCCTGTAACTTTAAGGAAATCAGCGAAATCCGGGATTAACCTGGAATATCGTTCAACAAACTCTTCCGGGAAATCCTGAAGGTATTGTGCCAAATCTACTCTTGGTAATACCGCTCCAGCCTGCGCAATGCCCGAAGTTTTTCCTGCCTGCCGAGTTTCGCCTCTTTGATACCCCTTTCCAGAACGGAAATAGCCCGGTCATATTCGGTCCGGTTGACCGGATATGGATAACCGTCTTTGCCTCCGAGTGCAAATGAATAAGTCACCGGGTCACGGAAGCTCGGCTTTGCCCCGTGGGTCACATCGCCAATCAATGCCAGCGCCCGGATGGTCTTCGGTCCGACCCCAGGCGTCAAGAGAAGTTCTTTGAAATCATCGGGCGGATTCTCATAGGTTTTCACAAGCACTTTGTCTAAATACCTGAGTGAAATATCTGCGGGAAATATCGGGTGATGCCCAGGCAGTTTCAGGCTCCGAATAAATTTCAGCTCTTTAGTAGTAGTTTCAGGCCTTTCCCGTGCAAGCTCCACAACAGCATTCCGTGAATCATTCGCCTCTATCGCCACCATGTTCAAAGGTTTTGTCTTGTGGTCACATGCAATCCCGCTATGCGGCTCCACTACGAAATCCCGAAGCCCCATGGAAAGCCAGTGGTAGCGCCTTGCCCAACCGGTTTTAGTATTCATTCCCTGCTGCACTACCGCCCATTTGCCTTTGGCGGTTCCGAAGAACACATGGTGATAAATCTGGAAACCGTCCTGCAAACCGGCCGAATCNACTTTGGCGCTCATCCTGCTGGCTTTAACCAGTTGCTCACCATCCAGACCGAGCAGGTCAGAAAAACGGCGGATTTCTTCGGGTGTTTTGTGGGAAGCCTTGCCTTTGCCTCCGCAGATATACAGACCCAGATTTCTTTCGTAACCTTTGATTCCCTCTTTCAAGGCCCCGCATACCGTGGTAGTAATACCGGAAGAATGCCAGTCGAACCCAAGCACACAGCCCAGGCTCTGAAACCATACCGGGTCAGAAACCCGCCTGAGCAGTTCGTCAACACCATAATCCGTAACGATGATTTCTGTTATCGCCCGACCGAGTTTCACCATCCTATCAAAGAACCAGTGCGGAGCAGCGCCCCAATGCAAAGGTAAATCGGCAAACCCACTTCTCATAAACCAATTCTAGAATGGAAGGTGTATGCGTCAAGTAACGATTGACCGACTGAAGGCGCAGGATATACTCGACCCGAAATGGTATCTGCCCGGATGAAACGCCGGCTCAAAGAAACCCTTTCAGGTTACCTTTACCTGCTCCCTGCCCTTTTGGTGCTCGCCGCTTTCCGTCTCCTTCCTATTATTCTATCGGTGCGGGTAAGCCTTTATGACTGGGGTATGGCCGGTGCCCGCGAGTTCGTGGGTCTGGGTAATTACATAGCAGTGCTTCACGACCCTATGTTCTGGCATTCATTACTCAACACCGGCTGGTATACGGTTTTCTCGGTTCCGCTACAACTTTTCCTTTCGCTCTTTATAGCGGTCCTCCTGAACCAGAAAATCAGGGCACTGGGTTTTTACAGGACGATATATTACCTGCCGGTAGTGACATCAATCGTTGCGGTATCCATTGTCTGGAAATGGATACTTCACCCAGACCGTGGTCTTCTGAATTATATCCTATCATGGTTCGGTGCCGGAGGGCTGCGGTGGCTTCAGGACCCGCGCGGCCTGTTCCAGCTCATTCTTGGCTCGGCAGGTAATAAACTACCGCTTGTCTTACGCGGCCCTTCAATCGCATTGGTTTCCCTGATTATTATGGGCGTGTGGAAAGGGCTGGGATATAACATCATCATATTCCTGGCCGGGCTTCAGAACATCCCGAAAACCTATTATGAAGCCGCCAGAATTGACGGGGCCGGCCGGTTCCGCATCTTCCGCAATATCACCTGGCCTCTGATTTCTCCGACAACTTATTATGTCCTGATAATGAGCTTGATTATTGCATTCGAGGCATTTGCACAAGTATGGATAATGACCGGACCTCCGGCCGGGGGGCCGCTTTCGACTACCAAAGTAGTAATGTACTATTTCTATGAGAATTCCTTCGAACTCTGGCGCCTTGGTTATGGTGCATCAATCGCATTCTTTGCATTCCTGATAATCCTCGGTCTGACTATCATCCAGCGCTTTGTCCTCGAAAAGAAAGTTTACTATGGTTAAGAAATTCCCCATTCATCTATTGCTCATCATCGGCGGCATAATGATGATTCTGCCGTTCTTCTGGATGGTATCAACATCGCTCAAGGCACCGCTCGAAGCATTGCGGTTCCCGCCTACCTGGATACCATCGGTGTTCCGGTTCGGCAACTATCCCGAAGTATTCAAAGAAATCCCGCTCTTGCGCTATATGGCCAATACCGTGCTCATTACATTCGCCAGTCTGATGGGCGTGCTCTTTACCGGTGTGCTTGCGGCTTATGCATTTGCCCGGTTCCGATTTCCCGGCCGGGAAATCACCTTCATGCTCTTCCTTGCCTTGATGATGATTCCATTGCCGGTCTATCTGGTTCCTTCATATATGATTCTTTTCAAGCTCGGCTGGATTGATACCTATCTGGCGATGATTGTGCCCTGGACTGTCAACATCTTCGGCATATTCCTCTTAAGGCAGCATTTCCGCCAGTTGCCCGAAGACCTGTTTGATGCCGCCCGGATCGACGGCTGCTCAAGATTCGCAGCACTGTTCAAAATCGCCTTACCTTTGTCCAAACCGCCGCTCGTCACTATCACGGTGTTCAATATCATCGGCTCCTGGAACTCATTCTTCTGGCCGCTGATAGTTACCCATTCAGACAGCATCAGACCGCTCCAGGTCGGGCTGGCGTATTTCTCGCGTGAACAGAGCACCAATTACACCCTTTTGATGGCAGCAACAACAATGGCAATCATTCCACTCATCGCCCTGTTCTTCATCGCCCAGAAACACATCATCCAGTCTCAGGCCCGCACCGGACTCAAAGAATAGTGTCTGCTTGACTTCCAAACCATCTTTTCCGCTCTGGCCGTTGCCACAGACGAGTGGCGCAAGGTTTTTCAAGAGGTCAGGGACTTCCATCCTGGCGGCATATTGCTCGGCCAGACCCACGTTTCTGGTCTGACGGGAAAGACGAATTTCCTCTTTTGGATTCTGGGAAAAGAGTTTCCCCGTTTTTCTCATCCGTGACCGTACCCGCGGAGGCGGCTCAGTGCAAGCAGCAAATCCTTAGACCTCTGGAATATCAGCCACTTAGCTGAATCAGACCTCAAGTTTTAGGGAAACTCCAGCAGAGATTTTGCTGTACATTTACACATGCGCCTCTAAGTTCCTTGACTTGAAACAAAACATCACTATTCTTAACCCGAATTTGACAATAAGGAGGAATTCGTGGCAGTAAAATTCGCAATCAATGGCTTTGGCCGAATCGGAAGGCTCGTTGCCCGGCTTACGAGCAAACATCCTGAACTGGAACTGGCGACAATCAATCATGGCTCCACATCCGACCCTGAAATCCTTACCCATCTTTTCAAATACGATTCGGTTCACGGCACTTTCAAAGGCAATGTTTCTCATACCAAGAATGAAATAGTCATCGAAGGCCGCCCGGCACCAATCACCGCAATCAGCGAACCTGCCAAATTACCCTGGAAAGAACTGGGCGTTGATATCGTAGTCGAATCCACGGGTAGATTTCGCACTTACGAAAAAGCCCATGGCCATATCGAAGCCGGGGCAAAAAAGGTAGTAGTCACTGCCGCACCAAAAGGCAAGAAGCCCTTCAGGGTTATTGTAATAGGTGTAAATCATGAATCCTATGACCCAAACACCGACCACATCGTTTCCAACGCCTCCTGCACCACCAATTGCATTGTGCCGGTTGCCAAAGTTCTCCATGACAATTTCCGAATCATGCAGGGATACATGACTACGATTCATTCTTATACCAATGACCAGCGTATCCTCGACCGAACCCACAAGGACCTGCGTCGGGCCAGGGCCGCGGCAATGTCCATGATTCCTACAACGACCGGCGCAGCCAAAATGATTGGGTTAATCTTCCCGGAACTCAAAGGCAAAACTGACGGTATGAGCATCCGGGTGCCGACACCCGATGTATCCATCGTCGATTTCAGTTGCACAGTCGAGAAAGAAACCACGGCGGAACAGGTAAACCAGGCATTCAAGGCGGCATCAGAAGGCCCGCTTAAAGGGATTATTGAATACATGACCGAACCGCTGGTTTCTTGTGACCTTGTCGGCAATCCGTATTCCGCAATCTTCGACTCGGCCTTAACACAGGTCATTGGCGGAAAGCTGGTAAAGGTTTACGCCTGGTATGACAACGAATACGGTTACTCCTGCCGGGTTGTTGACCTCTTGTCCCTTATCGCAAAGAGTTTATGAACAAACTTTCGGTCCGTAATCTGGATGTAGTTGGCAAAAAGGTATTCGTTCGCGTGGATTTCAATATCCCTTTAACCGATAGTGGTAAAATCTCATCTGACGGACGAATCCGCGCAGCCCTGCCTACTATTCAGTTACTCCTTAAGAAAAATGCGATTCTCATCCTTGCATCGCATCTTGGCAAACCCAAAGGGAAAACCAGCCCGGGCCTGACCCTGAAACCGGTTGCCACAAGACTAAGCGAAATCCTGAATAGAGATGTAATATTTGCCCCGGACTGCATCGGTCCCGAAGTTAATGGAATCCTGGCCAAGGCGACCCCGGGCACAATCATCATGCTCGAGAACCTGAGGTTTCACCCGGGCGAAAAAGCCAATGACCCCAAATTCTGCAAGGAACTGGCAAGCCTTGCAGACCGTTATGTTGACGACGCCTTCGGAACCGCACATCGTGCCCACGCCTCAACTACAGGAATGGCAGCATATTTTGACCGTCCTGCTGCCGGCCTGCTCATGGAAAAGGAAATCGAATACCTAAAGAAAGTAACCGAATTTCCTGCCAAACCATTCATGACCGTTATCGGTGGTTCCAAAGTCTCGGACAAAATCGGAGTAATCGCCAATCTGTTGCCCAAGGTTGACAAACTTCTGGTCGGAGGTGGTGCGGTATTCAATTTTCTTGCGGCCAAAGGCAAAGAAATCGGCAAATCCATCCATGAACCCGATATGGTTGACCAGACAAGGGAACTTACCGACAACCCGAAGCTGATCCTGCCCGTTGATATTGTAATTGCCCCATCCATTGATTCAGACACCGGCACAACCGTTTCAGCCGATGCCATACCCAAAGACCAGATGGGCCTGGATATCGGCCCAGAAACCAGCCGGTTGCTTTCAGAAACGCTTGCCACTGCCAGAACCGTGGTTTGGGTCGGTCCCATGGGTGTATTTGAGAAAAACGCATTTGCACACGGAACCGAAGCTTTAGCCCATACGATAGCAGACCTTACCGAACATGGAGCCACAACTGTCGTCGGCGGTGGCGATACCGTTGCCGCGCTTGAGAANTTCGGTATGGTCAACAAAGTAAGTCATGCGTCAACCGGTGGCGGGGCCTGCCTTAAATTTCTCCAGGGCAAAACCCTTCCCAGCATCGCTGCACTGGCAGATACCAAATGAACAGCCGCATTCCGATAATCGCCGGTAACTGGAAAATGAACAAAACCCCGTCCCAGGCCCGTGCCTTTGCCATCGAGCTCAAAGAAAGGCTTAAAGATGTCACCGACCGGAAAATTGTCATATTCCCACCTTTCACCGCTCTTTCGACAGTTGCCAGCGAATTCCGTCAATCCAGGATCGCTTACGGTGGACAGAACTTCTACTGGGAAAACTCAGGCGCATTTACCGGTGAGATTGCCCCCCAGTTTCTCACAGACCTCGGCTGCACATATGTGCTTGTGGGCCATTCTGAACGCCGTTACATCTTCAATGAGTCGGACGAGGCCTGCCAGAAGAAAATTAGGGCTGCACTCAAGAGCAAACTCGTGCCTTTTCTCTGCTGCGGCGAAACGCTTAAGGAAAAGGAAGCGGAAAAGACCCTCCAGGCAATCAACCGCCAGCTTTCGGTTGCATTAGCAGGTATCGGAAAAGACGATAACTTCGTCATCGCCTACGAGCCGGTATGGGCAATCGGCACAGGAAAAACCGCAACCCCGCCCCAGGCAAACGAGACCCACAAATGGATACGCAACTGGCTCTCAGAAAATATCTCACCCGATACTGCCCAAAGAACAAGAATCCTTTACGGCGGCAGTGTAAAACCAGACAACATAGACAATCTGATGGCCCAAAACGAGATTGACGGTGCGCTGGTCGGCACTGCCAGTCTTGATATAGATTCATTTGAAAGGCTGGTGCGATTCCGGTCCTGACAAGAACGGTCAGAAGATACTTATTTTGAAATACCGCTTCGGGTTTTTCTTAATGTCCTCAATCAAAATCTGAACCTGCCGGTTTGTCTTCATAACTTCGTCGTAGAGTTTCTGTGAAGTCAGGAGTTTTCCCATGGTAGATTCACCTTTCAGCAATACGGCCAGACTGTCCAGTCCGTCTGAAAGACCTTCTAATTCCTCGCCGGTCACGGCAAGACCAGAATTGAATTTGTCAAGCTGACCGCTGAAATGGTCTAACTGACCTTGAATCCTCGCCATAAGGTCCTCTGCCACTTGTTTCAAACTACCGGTCAGTTCTTCCGGATTGAATTTGTTGAGCGCCCGGTCCAACTGCAGAAATGTCTCCTCCAGGTCTAGCGCCTCATTCACACCCTGAAACACAAAACCGTCCTCAGCACGGGGACCAGGCCCCAGAGTAATCATCAGATACCGGTCGCTGCCAAGATAGCTCACTGACCTGATGGCAATCCTCGTGTCCTGAGTCAACTCGACATCCTGGTCCAATGCCACTTGACAACAAACCCGCCTGCCTTCAAGCCGGACCTTTGCGACCCTGCCTTTTGGTATCCCCATAACCTCAACCGGGTCTCCGACCCTCAGACCGCTTACATTATCAAAATACACGGTCACATTCCTTCGTAAGCCGGTCCTGAGTCTGCCTGAGAACCAGAAGAATCCGAAAACAGCCAGCCCGATTCCAACAAGAACAAAAAGCACTACAATCAACTCACGAGTGCGTCTCTTCATAATCTTCCTTTCTTGCCTGTCCCATGGTCGACAACCTGCCGTCCTTGAGCATATAAATCTTATTGGCCACCGCTTCTGCCGCTTCGAGGTCATGGGTTACGACAACGCCGGTCTTACCCTCTCGGTCCCGCAGACTCTTTATCAGGTTACAGATACGCTCACGCATCAGTGGGTCTAATCCGGAAGTAGGTTCATCGTAAAACACATAATGCGGTCCTGAAACCAGCGCCCGTGCGATAGCCACAAGCTTTATCATCCCACCCGAAAGTGCATGCGGGGACAGGGCTTCATGTCCTGCCATACCGACACGCTCAAGCGTCCTCTTTACCCTTTTCTTCATTTCACTATCCTCCAACCTAGAATTCTCCTTAAGCGGCAGCGCTACATTCTCGGCAACATCCATAGAATCGAAAAGAGCCCCGTTCTGGAACACATACCCAAGCTGAACCAAAATAGGCCGGTTGTCGGCGAACGCCCCGAACCGTAAAGGCAAACCGTCATAACTTACACTTCCGTGGTCCGGCCGCAGAAGCCCGGCCATCACATGCAACATCACTGTCTTACCGATACCTGATGGCCCCAGAATCACAATGACCTTCGAGTCCGGCACCTCAAGGTTGACCTTATCAAGCACCAGTCTGTCACGGAATCGTTTCGATACCTGCTTTACCCTTATCATGACCTGAAAAATATCAATGCCATCAAGAAATTCGCACCGAGAATCATCCCTGCCGATGCAACCACTGCCTGGGTTGTTGCCCGGCCTACCTGTTTGGCTCCACCCTCAGCACCGAAACCGAAATAGCATCCGTTCGTGCCGATGAACAACCCGAAAAGAACTGCCTTTGCCAGTCCTCCGAAGAAATCCTTCGGCACAAAGAAATGTGTCACGCCGTAGAGAAATGTGTAAGCCGATACCTCCAGTGCCAGCGTAGAAATCAGAAGCGCTACTGCAATTGCGCAGACTTCCATCACCACAACGAGCAGCGGAACGCTCAGAGTCAGTGCCGCAATCCTGGGCAAACACAGGTAACGATACGGATTTACCCCCATCACGGTCAAGGCGTCTATCTGCTCAGAAACCCGCATTGCACCTAATTCCGCAGACATTGACGATGCCGACCTGCCGGCAACCAGAAATGCAGTGAACACCGGTGCCAGTTCAATCAGCACCATCCGGCTAACACCCATGCCTACAAAATACTTTGGCACTATGCCCATCAACTGATAGCTTGTCTGAACCGCGGTCGTCAACCCAACGAAAACCGATGCCAGGAGAATAACAGGAAATGCGCTTACACCGTGGATATAAAGCTGCTCAACCAGCCTTGGCCAGGTGCGTCGAATATCCCAAGGAATGAAAATACTTTTCGCAAGAAACAACACATAGCGGCCAGGTGCCGTAACAAACTTCACTTATGGTATGTTAACCACAAGTCCGACTCTGTCAAACACCGAAAATACCGTTTTCCCGGGTATGATTGTTTACAAATCCCTCTGCCTGGCTCGCCAACGCTTGACCACCCGTTTGACATCCAATTCCTTTACACCGTTAGCCCACCACTTTGCGAATTCTACATCCGAACTCATCGGCTTTGGGTCGGGGCAATCTATCAAGACCCTTGTCGGCATGGCCACAGAATCACCGAGTATCAGTGCCTCTCCTATGCGTAACGCAGGAAGCATATTCATCAGTCTGGCCAGCGAGTCCGGGACAAGACGACGGACATAGCTCTGGTCATCCGGGTTGGTAAGACGCATGGCGATAAAAGTATTGCATTGGGAAAGCACGGTTTCTGAAAGCTCGTTTGGCCGCTGGCTGACAATTATTGTCCCGATTCCATACTTCCTTCCCTCCTTTGTCACGCGTTCCACCGCGGACTTAGCAGCCAAAGGCACACCGTCGGTTCGTCTCGGAACATAATTATGCGCTTCTTCATAAACAAGAAGAATCGGAAAACGGGTTCGGTCAGGGTTCCACTGATTGAACTCGAAAGCCACACGAGAAACAACTGCAACAACTACCCCAACTACTTCCGAAGGTATCCCGCTCAGGTCAATAATAGCCATCCTCTTACCCGTATCTATGGAAAGATAGTCCTTTAGCAGTTTAGGCAAACTCTTATTGTCGGTATAGGAAGTTGGCGCAAACATGAAACGGAAACGCGGGTCGGTTGCCTTACTTTCAAATCGAATCAGGAACCGGTCGAACACACCATAAAGAGGCCCTGGCACGATTTTCCCATTACTGTCGCTGACCATCTGTATATTCCAATTACGGATTTGCTTAACCAGGTCATCGAGAGGAAAGTAAATTGGAGAATCAACCGTGATTGACTTGATTATGCCGGCGGTTTCCTCGGAAACACAACCTTGACGAGCCCGAACAAGCGCATCACGGAGCACGGTAATCTGGTTCTTAGAAGTAAGCTCATTCGGGTCAACTGCCAAGTCACAGAACTCATTGAAGTTCAGCAGCCAGTAAGGAAGCTCAAGCTCATCTGCCCGTATGACAAGAACCTTCTCCTCGGAAAAGGCAGGTGCGTACTCGCCGTGCAGGTCCAGAACTATAATGTGGGTATCTGGATATTTCTTGATTGCTTGCTGCAGAATGCTCACAACTGTGCATGTCTTGCCGCATCCGGTAGTCCCAAGCACTGCGATATGATGACCGAAGAACCGGTCTGCCTGAACATAAGCACGCTGGTCCTCAGCTTGTGCAGGACGGCCAAAAGAATAATCATAATCCACAAACTCCGAGAAGATTTTCTTAAGCTCTACCGAACTGACCATCCTCACTTGCTGACCGATATTCGGGTACACAGCAACACCGCGGACGAAATTCCCGCCGGAAAACAAAGTCCCTATGAGAACACAATCAGCAACTTTCCTACCGGAATCCTTTCGTCCCGAACCGGACGGATAACCCTCCTCGCGCACACTTGTCACTATCCCGATAACATTATGGCCACCGAAAGGAATCTTCACATGGGAACCAGGTTGACCAGGATAATAATCACCAACCAGCGGGACCGTAGTATCAACGGTCAATTCCACCAGCGCCCGTTCTCCGTTTACCTCAACGACTCGGCCGATTTCCTTATCAATTAGTTCCTTCATATAATTCCTTCCTGTTTTTTCCGGTCGGTAATCAAAGCCAAACCTGACGATATCTTTCTTTGCTTTCCAATCAACATAATAATTCTACTCATCCGTGGCACATAATCAACCCAGGCACACAGGTCGCACTCACAACTCC
>JGI24025J20009_10000216_pt1 | contig 44728 bp, 36 predicted proteins | sample Cruoilmetagenom3_FD_20009 | JGI IMG/M metagenome (IMG submission 20009)
CTGGAGCATTATTTTTTATAATATGGTGGGACTTATCCCGACAAAAATGGGCTGTGATTAGCGATAAATGAAACAAAAAGGTATCTCTTTTGTTAAACCGTGGTTAAGAAAAGGATATGAAATTCTCAAGGGTTGAGCAAAATATTCTTAGGCGAACTGGAAGGAGGTTTATTTATCCTCCAACAGAGAAAATTCCTTGCATCATTGTAGATAATTTCCCTTTATTGGGTAAACTCACTGCCTTAAGATTCATTGAGTGGGTACAGCACAATCCTGGTGGAGTTATATCACTTCCAACTGGTAAAACTCCGGAGTATTTTATTAAGTGGACAACTTATTATCTCAGCAATTGGAATAAATTAGAAGTAAAGAGAGAACTAGAAAATTATGGCATTGATTCCAAAATTCAACCAGAGATGAAAAGTCTTCGGTTTGTTCAGATTGATGAATTCTATCCGATGAATCCTAAAGAACAGAATAGCTTCTACTACTATATTAACAAATATTATATAAAAGGATTTGGCTTGGATAAGTCCAAAGCATTGCTTATTGACACTTCTCGAATTGGTGTTCCAGAGAAGGTAAATCTCAAGGAGGTATTTCCAGATGACGTTGTTGATTTAACTCTTCGCGTAAGAAAGGTAAGGGGCCAATTAGAACAATTGCAAAAACATGTTCTTCAGGGAGTTGATCAGTTTTGTACTGACTATGAGAACTCTGTTAGAGAGTTAGGAGGGCTTGGATTCTTTCTAGGTGGAATTGGGCCGGACGGTCATATTGGATTTAATGTTGAAGGTTCGGATTTTCACTCTACAACTCGTTTGACACCTACAAATTATGAGACTCAAGCCGCGGCAGCAGTTGATCTTGGTGGAATTGAAGTGGCTAAAAAACGGCTTGCAATTACCATCGGCTTGTCTACAATCATTTATAATAAGAATGCAGTTGTGATTATTATTGCTGCTGGGGAGACGAAGGCTAAAGTAGTGGCGGATGCAATTCAGAACGAAAAGAGCAATCTTTATCCGGCAACAGTTCTGCAATCTTTGCCAAATGCAAGGTTTTACCTTACTCAAGGAGCAGCTTCTAGGTTAGTAGAACGACATTATCAAAAACTTATTTCTACCAAAGTTCTATCTTATGAAGATATCGAAAGGGTAGTGATTGACCTGGCTCTTAAGACGAGAAAAATAATACGGGATTTAAACCAGGAAGATTTTAAAAAAAATCGATTTACACTGGAAATTCTAAGGAAAACCTCTAAAGAGCACAAGACCATTAGGAAATGGGTAGAAGAAAAATTGCTAACCTTCCTCCAAGATGGACTAAAAGAACCGGTAAATGAAATTTTTCTGCATACAGCTCCCCATCATGATGATATTATGCTAGGATACCTACCCTACATTTTGCATCTTATTCGTACACCTAAAAACACTCACCACTTTGCCTATATGACCAGTGGATTCACATCGGTTACAAACGGATATGTTCTAAGTTTATTGAAGAAACTTCTATATTACCTTGAAAAGCGCTCGTTTCTTTCAATGATGGAAGAAGGATATTTCGAGCCTACCAATGAGGCTGGGCGGAATCAGGATGTTTATCAATATCTTGACGGTATTGGTGAACGCAATCAAGCAATGAAGGATGAGGGAGAAAGTCGTAGATTACTCCGAAATATGATTGCACTTTTTGAAGAGGGAAGTATCCTTCATCTTAAAAATCGAATTCACGAAATTATCGATTATTTTGAAACTCAATATCCTGGGAAGAAGGATTTAGTATTCATTCAGAGACTAAAAGGTACGATTCGGGAATGGGAGGCGGACCTTTTATGGGGATTTGTGGGTTTTAATTCTCAATTTGTTCATCATTTGCGGCTGGGATTTTACAAGGGAGAAATCTTTACCGAATCGCCAGAGTTCCATCGTGATGTCAAACCGATTATTGAACTTTTAAAAAGGGTAAAGCCAACAGTGGTGACGGTTGCACTGGACCCTGAGGCAAGCGGCCCGGATACCCATTATAAAGTTCTTCAGGCAATGTCAGAAGCTTTGCAGGAATACGAGAAAGAAGCTAATCGTTCGGACGTTCAAGTGTGGGGATATCGAAATGTATGGTGTCGTTTTCATCCCTCCCAAGTAAATACTCTTGTACCAGTGTCTCTCAACTCATTAGCAATTTTAAATAATGCTTTTATGAACTGTTTTGGTTCTCAAAGAAAAGCCGCTTTTCCATCTTATGAATATGATGGCCCTTTTTGCCAATTGGCTCAAAAAATTATGGTGGAACAGCATCAGCAAATCGAGATTTGTTTAGGTAAAGATTATTTTGTCCAAAATCCACATCCCCGATTAAGAGCTACTCATGGTATGGTTTATCTGCGGAAGATGTCATTGCAAGAGTTCTATGAACGATCTATTGAGTTAAAGAAAAATATTGAAGGTTCTTGATAAAAGATTTGTATTTTTTGGGGATCGGTAATGAACAGTGTGTCTACCTATTTGAGAAATCACCTTTTATCCACCAAATAACATATTTTGTTCTTTCTCTAATTTAGAAACTTTTGTTAAAAATCCTTTTCATAGTTGTCGTTCTTGACAATTAATTAAAAAAGAATATTTTAAAATATAAGTTATTTGGATTTTTAATTTTTTGAATCAATTTCTTCTACACATCCCCATAGTTATCATCGTTTTATGCAATGCAAGATTTTTCAAGAAAAAAAAGGATATTCCGAAGTATGCTATTACAATGGGTATAGGGACGATAATGGAGGTAAAAATCTTTACCTTGACAATTCTTATCTCGATTTTAATATCTATTTATGGTTCTTGTCGTTGAAGTAATCCATATAAAAGGAGAATGTCCTGTTTATAAGGTAGGAGATAAAATTTTTCTTATAGATGGTTATAAACTTGAAAGTAAAGGACCCATCTGTATGCACTCCCTTGCTTCTATAATGCCTTATTACAATGCTCTATCTCAAGGTGTAGAACCAGAAGTTCTGGGTCTGGGTAAGGGGAAGAAGGCATATCTTCAATGTCTTGACCCAGAGGGCTGGACTGGCGGTGGAACAGTGACATTTGCAGTTTACAGGAGAGATGAATAAAAAAATTCTCGTTTCTCCCTCAATTCTTTCAGCCGATTTCTCATGCCTTCGCGAAGATATAAAAAGTGTAGAAGAAGCTGGTGCAGATAGTCTGCATCTGGATATTATGGACGGTCATTTCGCTCCCAATATAAGCTTTGGGCCGGCTCTTATAAGGGCTATAAGAAAAGTTACTAACCTTCCCCTTTCTGCTCATCTAATGATTTGCCAACCGGAAAGGTTCATCGATGAGTTTATTCGTTCGGGATGTTCGCAGGTTAGTTTCTATCTCGAATCCGAAGGAGAACCACTCAAGATGATTAAAAAATTACACAATAATGGAGTTGATGCAGGTTTGGTTATCAATCCAGATGTCCCTGTCAGTAAGATTGAACCATACATCGATAAGATTGATTTTGTCCTTGTTATGAGTGTTTTTCCGGGTTTTGCAGCCCAGGAGTTTATTCCAGATGTAATCCCAAAGATTGAAAGGCTCAGAAATATTGCTCCAGAACTTGATATTGCTGTTGATGGAGGTATAAATGAAAAGACTGTTGACTCTGTAATCCAGGCTGGAGCAAACATATTGATTTCTGCCACATATATCTTTGATGCATCAGATAGAAAAAAGGCCATTCAACGTCTAAGAGGAAAGAATGGATGAGCGAATAACAATCCTTGATTTTGGTTCCCAGTATACCCAACTCATAGCGAGGAGGTTGAGGGAATTAAAAGTTTACTCTGTAGTGCTTCCCTATAATACTCAAGTAGATGAGATATCGGGTTCAAAGGGTGTTGTCTTATCGGGAGGACCCTGGAGTGTGTATGAAAACCACGCTCCAATGCCTGATCCAGGTATATTTGATCTGGATGTACCAATCCTTGGGGTATGTTATGGTTTACAGGTAATTGGAAAGATGTTTGGTGGTTCGGTAGTCCGATCCCCTGAGAAGGAGTTTGGAAGTATGGAATTTGAACCAAAAGAAGATCCTCTATTTACAGGTCTTTCACCAAAGACAATAGTATGGATGAGCCATGGAGATAGGCTAACTGAATTGCCTCTTGGATTCAAGGTGATAGGTCGAACAAAAAATTCCAAGTTTGCAAGCGTTAGGTTTGGCAAAGTATATGGGCTTCAATTTCATCCCGAGGTAACCCATACCAGGGAAGGTAAAAAGATTCTCCAGAATTTCCTTTATTCTATCTGTAAAATCAGGGGGGATTGGACACCCTCCTCTTTTGTAGAAATTGCCCGAGAAGAAATAGCCTCATCCTGTAAAGGAGGAAGAGCTGTGCTTGCATACAGTGGAGGTGTGGATTCTACAGTTTGCTCTGTTCTTGCAAGAGAGATCCTTGGAGATAAGTTTACCCCAATCTTTGTAGATACCGGCCTAATGAGAAAGGGAGAGGTCCAGGAGATAAAAAGGACAAGTGAAGAATTGAATCTTAGGGTAAGAATAATTAATGCAGAGGGGCGTTTTCTTAAAGCCTTACAAGGTGTAGTTGATCCAGAAGAGAAAAGGATGATAATAGGTAAAGAATTTGCGTCTCTTTTTGAAGAAGAAGCAACTCGACAGTCAGCTGAGTATCTGATCCAGGGCACTCTCTATCCTGATAGGATAGAAAGTGTCTCTGATATTGGCCCTTCCCATACAATAAAGACTCACCATAATGTTGGGGCAATGCCAAAAGACCTTAAACTGATTTTGGTGGAGCCTCTTAAAGATTTCTTTAAGGATGAAGTTCGTAAGATCGCAAAAATTCTCAATATTCCTGAGAAGGTCTATAGAAGACATCCCTTCCCAGGCCCGGGTCTTGCAGTGAGGATTACAGGAGAGGTAACAAAAGAGAGATTGGAGATATTGAGAGAGGCTGATTGGATTTTTATTGAAACGCTAAAAGAACTTGAACTCTATGGTTCAATCTGGCAGGCATTTGCAGTATTTATCCCTGTCAGAACCGTTGGGGTTATGGGAGATCAGCGCACCTACGGGAACCTAATTGGACTTCGGGCCGTCAAGAGTAAAGACGGAATGACCGCAGATTGGTTTCCTTTCAAAAAGAAGGATCTGGATCTAATAGCAAGGCGGATAATGAATGAAGTTTCTGGGGTGAACAGAGTAGTTTATGATGTGAGCTCCAAACCTCCTGCAACTATTGAATGGGAGTAATCCTTCTTTTTTTATCGCTTTCTGAAACACTGCTTTCTTCCGGAGTTCGTATCCTGAAGAATGAAAACATAAAAACATGTCAAATAACCGTGGGTCTGGAGATCAATCCAAATACTCTTATTTCTGAGAAAGGCAGAGGCCTGTTCATAAAAAGAGGCTATAATTATCTTTATCTTAAAGATGCTGATTCTCTGGTTGTCCTTTCGAGATTCGTCGACCTCCTCTCGAAGGACAGTCTTTTTTATTTAAAGGAGGTGAGGTCTCATGCGAATTTACTACGGCTTGTACTAAAAGAATACAGTGGTAATGCTTCCCCAGTTGTTAACATTACTGTTGGGATTAGTAGAATTGTGGATGAGAATTTTATCACTGTTTTATTCAATTCAATTCCCGGTTCTATAATCTCTAACAGTTATTATACTTTAAAGCCCATACAGGGTAAACACATCTACCCGGGAGATGAAGATTTTATTGCAAATATTTCGCCTTCTCCTTTTGAGGATGATTTCTTACCATTCTTAGTTTGCCTCCAGGTGATTCAGGATAGGGGTTTTAGAGTTAAATTTTCTCCAGAAACTGCACCTTCCCCATTCCTCATCTATCCAGGTAGAGAAAGTGTTTTTCCCCTTATTATTTCTCCAGAGACAGAGGAGATAAAGAGGGCGGTTCATAAAGTTTATAGATGGATGAAGGGTCTCCTGCAAGAGGAGAATGGAACCAAGCTTTTGGTGATAACAGCTGGAATAGGAATAGATATGGATAAATTCAATGGTTGGTTAAAAGAGTTACAAAATATAGAAATCGAACAAATCCAGAGAGTCCTGGTGAGATACTTACTCGATGGTTTCGTATCATCTGCATCTCCTGAGTTATCTAGCGAACTTACTAGTCTTTTCCCTGAGGCTGAAGTTATAAGATGAGGGTTCGAGTTACTCAGTTGTTAATAGGGGCTTTTCTTCTTCTTCTAATCTTCCATCCAGAGTTTCATTTCAAAAAAAAGGTCTCGCCATATGGGGTACTTCTTATAGACCGGAGCAGATCTATGGAAGGGTCGAAAATTAAAGAAGTGAATTCTGCTTTCCCACTAAAAACGATGGAATTTGGAGGGGGTAAGCCAGGAACCGCTATAGGCGAGGCGTTACTTCAAGCAAAGGAAAGCTTTGAGGATGCCAGTTTTATTTTGCTCTACTCAGATGGCACCAACACCAGAGGAGAAAATCCTATTGAGGTGGCCAAGCGGATTGGAATTCCCATTTGCTGCATCTATCCTGAAATAAATGCGAAGGTTTTTGGTTTTCTTTCTGTATTTGCTCCGGAATCAATTGATGAAGGGGACTCTGTGGTTTTCACAGTCCATTATAGATCTCCACAATCTGCCACTATTAGAATGTTGTGCGAGGGAATTAGTGAAAAAAAGAGAATTAAAGGTGAGGGGATCGAAGAGTTTACTCTGGGGCTGAATCCTGGAAAACACAACATTGAGTTTACTCTCGAAGTAAAGGAGGATACAATCAGGAGAGTTAATCGTTCCCTATATGTCAGGAGAAAACATAAAGCACTCGTTCTTGCCGAGAGCTTAGATTGGAATTATAAATTCTTTAAGCGTTACCTCGAAGATTTGAATTGGAATGTTAAAGGTTTCTGGAAAACCGATGGTTCTCTGCCATCTCTTTCTCAATATGACATTGTGTATTTTTCAGGGATTCCAAAAAAGATCGAGGCAAGAATTCGAGAATATGTAAAGAAGGGTGGGAAGGTTATAATCATTGATCCTTTTCCAGAGTCTCTGGATTACCTGCCAATTGTTGCCCCCCATCTTATAACTATATCCGGGGAACTTCCCCCATCCCGCTACCTAAAATCAGGGGGGGTTAGAAGTAAAGCAAAGAGTCTTAATCTTATGGGAGAAAATGTAGGTTATCTTATGCAGTATGGGAAAGGTTATGTTGTTCAGTTTACCTATCTTGACCTCTGGAAACTGGCTCTTTCTGGGGAAGGGATATATAACAGAGATCTTTTTGGAGAAGTAATGGAAGAATTTTTAACAACACTCATCTCGAGCGAACTAAATATCTCCTATCCTGATAGATTACTCGAGGGGGAAGACCTTTATATCTATTGTGAACCAAAAGAGCCGGATTCCTTTATCTGGGATGGTAAAAACCTTCCAGTTCTTGGGGATACAATTATGATCCCAACTCCGGAGGCGAACCTTCACCATTTTCAGGTGGTTTTTCCCTCTTCTACCCTGAAAGGCTCTGTTGAAGTCGTAAGGGGTTTGGAAGATAGAGTTGGGATTGATACTGGTATGCTCTATGCAATAGGGGAAGTTAGTAATGGAGGGAAGTGGAAAGAAAATTTTGATAAATCCCGATTTGGGTTTAAAGAAAGGGAAATCTGGGTAAACCTGAGACACAACTGGTTCTTCCTGGGTATTCTATTTGGCATTCTATTCTTTGACTGGTATCTCTGGATGAAAGGGAAATGATTTTTGATAATTTTTTAGTAAAGAATTTATAGGAAGGGATGAGATTTCTTTTTCTGCCTTGACATTCAGAAGTAGAGTTATAAAAATATAAAAAAGGAGGTTCAATGAAAATATTGGTTTGTGATTCAATCTCAAAGGATGCGGTTAAGGGGATTAAAGATCTTGGTGTAGAGGTTACTGAGAAGACTTCCATCGAAAAGGATGAATTAGCGGATGAGATAGCAAATTATGATGGTATTATCGTAAGGAGTAGAACGAAAGTTCGTAGTGATCTTATAGATAAAACAGCAGGGCATCTTAAGTTCGTCATAAGAGCAGGGGTTGGTCTGGACAATGTCGATGTGGAATATGCAAAGAGAAAGGGAATCGAAGTTATAAACACCCCGGAAGCCTCTACTAATGGCGTTGCAGAACTAACAATTGGCCATATGCTTGCTCTTCTTAGAAAAATCCCGCAGGGTACAGCAAGCATGAAGAAAGGACAGTGGATAAAGAAACAACTTATTGGAAACGAACTTGGTTCTTGTGTTGTTGGTATAATTGGCCTGGGAAGAATTGGTAGAAGGTCTGCAAAATTGGCTCATTGTTTTGGTGCTACCATACTGGGCTATGACCCTTATGTTAAGGTAGAGCTGGGTTTGGATGTAGAGATGACCGAACTTGACGACCTGCTCAAACGTTCTGATATTATCTCCCTTCACACTCCCCACAATGAGGAAACCCACCATCTAATAGGAAAAGAGGAACTGGCGAAGATGAAGAATAGTGCCTATCTTGTAAACTGTGCAAGGGGTGGTCTGATAGATGAGGATGCTCTCTATGAAGCTTTAAAGGGAGGTGAAATAAGAGGGGCTGCTCTGGATGTATTTGAAGAAGAACCACCAAAGGATTCAAAACTTATGGAACTGGATAATTTCATCTGCACACCTCATCTGGGTGCGCAGGCTGTAGAAGCTAAAAATAGAGTTGGTGAAGAGGTTGTAAAGAAGGTGGCTAGCAGATTATAATGTTTGGGTCCTCTTTAATAATTGATAGTTATAAGAAAAAGACCTTGGGGTGGAGCAACTAAAAATCTCCTACTGCTTCCAGAAATAATTTTCTCTACATCATTCGGATGGATTTTTCCTCTACCGACATCAATGAGTAAACCTACAATTCCTCTAACCAATCTTCTGAGGAAATGATTTGCTTCAACAGTTATATATATTTTATCCACATCAGTTGAGATATCAATTTTTTTTAAATCACAGACGCCCTTATCCTTGGTTGCAAGATTGGAGAAATCTTTTTCTCCAATAAGATGCTTTGCAGATTTTCTTATTAAAGGGATTTGTAATTTTTCTTTAATCTGATAAAAGTACCGTTGGCAAAAAACAGATTCTCTAGTGTATATTTGATATCTATATATTCTGGTTTTTGCAGAAAAACGAGCATGAAAACTGCTGGATACCTCCTCGCAACCCTTAATTAAAATATCTTTAGCAATATTTCCGTTTAGGGCCCTTTTTAATTCATCCGTCATTAATCTTGAAGGCACCGTAAAGGATGCAACCTGTCCCAGGGCATGGACACCTCTGTCTGTCCTTCCTCCTCCCTCAATACGAATATCCTTCTTATAGATTTTCTTTAGGGCATTTTCTATTTCACCTTGAACAGTTCGGTAGTAAGGCTGGACTTGCCAACCATTGAATTCTGTCCCATCATACTCTATAATAGTTTTTATCCTTTGCATATAATAAATTCTATGGAAAGGGAGCTTATTGTCAAGTGATTCCAATTAAAGTTGGCTGGAGAGATTATTTTTATTCCAACCCCTTGACAAAAGTACTAATGGGATTATTATTATAATTAGAATAGCTCTTTGACAATTGAATAGATAATAGTGTTAGACTTTTGGACAAGCATTAAGGGCATATGGTGGATGCCTTGGCAGAAGTAGGCGATGAAGGACGTGGCTGGCTGCGATAAGCCTCGGGGAGCCGTCAAGCGGGCATAGATCCGGGGATTTCCGAATGGGGTAACCCAGGTTTGGTAAACCAAACCTATCCCGAAAGGGAAGCAAACTCAGGGAATTGAAACATCTTAGTACCTGAAGGAAGAGAAAGTAACAACGATTCTCCAAGTAGCGGCGAGCGAACGGGGAATAGCCTAAACTCTTTTTGTGTTAAAGCCCGTATGCGTTGCAAAAAGAGGGTTGAGGGAGATAGATTTGCCTTATACGGAGAGGCAAGAGAGTTACAAAATTGATGGTTAGTCGAAGCGATCTGGAAAGGTCAATCATAGAAGGTGACAATCCTGTAGATGAAAATTATCAATCTCTCTTTCTGTCATCCCAAGTACTCCGGGACACGAGAAATCCCGAGGGAATCCGGGAGGACCACCTCCTAAGGCTAAATACTCACTTCTGACCGATAGTGAACTAGTACCGTGAGGGAAAGGTGAAAAGGACCCCGGTGAGGGGAGTGAAAAGAACCTGAAACCATATGCCTACAAGCTATAGGAGTCCATAGTTAGATTTATCCAACTATGGGTGACTGTGTACCTTTTGTATAATGGGCCGGCGAGTTACTTTATCTGGCAAGGTTAACCAAATCTTTTGGGAAGCCGTAGCGAAAGCAAGTCCTAAAAGGGCGTTCAGTCAGATGTAGTAGACCCGAAACCGGGTGATCTACCCATGGTCAGGGTGAAGCGAGGGTAAAATCTCGTGGAGGCCCGAACCTGTTAGCGGGAAAATGCTATAGGATGAACTGTGGGTAGGAGTGAAAGGCTAATCAAACTCGGCAATAGCTGGTTCTCTTCGAAATAGCTTTAGGGCTAGCCTCGAATGATCAGTTTTGGTGGTAGAGCTCTGAATGGGTTCCAGACCTAACCCGTCTGGCATCTAATCAAACTTCAAATGCCATTACTCAAAGTTCGGGAGTCAGGCTGTGGGGGATAAGCTCCATAGCCGAGAAGGAAACAACCTAGACTATCGGCTAAGGTCCCTAAGAGCAGGCTAAGTGGTAAAGGAAGTGGAGTCGCTAAGACAACCAGGATGTTGGCTTAGAAGCAGCAATCATTTAAAGAGTGCGTAAAAGCTCACTGGTCAAGAGACTTTGCGCCGAAAATTTACGGGGCTTAAGCCTGCCGCCGAAGCCATAGATTAACGATTTATTCGTTGGTGGTAGAAGAGCGTTCTGTACTCGCTGAAGTCATACCGTGAGGTATGGTGGAGGATACAGAAGCGAGAATGCCGGCATGAGTAGCGATAAAAAGGGTGAGAATCCCTTTCACCGAAAGTCTAAGGTTTCCTGAGGAAGGTTCGTCCGCTCAGGGTTAGTCGGTCCCTTAGGCGAGGCCGAAAGGCGTAGCTGATGGGTAACAGGTTAATATTCCTGTACTACTTCTATAATGTTATTATCTGAGGGGTGACGTAGAAGGGTAAGCCATGCCTGGCGTTGGTTGTCCAGGTTTAAGTCTGTAGGAGGAGGTTCCAGGTAAATCCGGAACCTTATAAACTCTGAAAGGCGATAAGGAGCCATTTTAGGCGAAGTGGCTGATCCCAGGCTAACTAGAAATAGCCTCGCAGATAGTTATAGGAGTGACCGTACCGCAAACCGACACAGGCAGACGGGAAGAAAATTCTAAGGTGCGCGGGATAACCCTCGTTAAGGAACTCTACAAATTAGCCCCGTAACTTCGGGAGATGGGGTGCCCAACGTTGTGACAGGTTTATATTTGTTGCAATGTTGGGTTGCAGTAACCAGGCCTGAGCGACTGTTTACCAAAAACACAGGGCTCTGCTAAGTCGAAAAGACAATGTATAGGGCCTGACACCTGCCCGGTGCTGGAAGGTTAAGGAAGGTTGTTATCTGCCTCTGGCAGAGAAGCTCCCGACCGAAGCCCCAGTAAACGGCGGCCGTAACTATAACGGTCCTAAGGTAGCGAAATTCCTTGTCGGGTAAGTTCCGACCTGCACGAATGGTGTAACGACTTGGGCATTGTCTCAACGAGGGTCCCGGCGAAATTGTAGTTGCGGTGAAGATACCGCATACCCGCGGAAGGACGAAAAGACCCCGGAACCTTTACTGTAACTTGGTATTGGGTTTTGGTATGGTCTGTGTAGTATAGGTGGGAGGCTTTGAAGCCGGGGCGTCAGCTTCGGTGGAGCCATCAGTGAAATACCACCCTTTTCATGTCGAAATTCTAACCCTTCCTGTGCAAGGTGGGGGACATTGCTAGGCAGGCAGTTTTACTGGGGCGGTAGCCTCCTAAAATGTAACGGAGGCGTCCAAAGGTTCCCTCAGCGCGGTCGGCAATCGCGTGAAGAGTATAAGGGCAAAAGGGAGCTTAACTGTGAGGCCGACAGGCCGAGCAGAGTCGAAAGACGGGCCTAGTGAACCTGCGGTACCGTGTGGAAGGGCCGCAGATTAACGGATAAAAGGTACTCCGGGGATAACAGGCTAATCCCGCCCGAGAGTTCCCATCGACGGCGGGGTTTGGCACCTCGATGTCGGCTCGTCACATCCTGGGGCTGAAGCAGGTCCCAAGGGTTGGGCTGTTCGCCCATTAAAGTGGCACGCGAGCTGGGTTCAGAACGTCGTGAGACAGTTCGGACTTCATCCTCCGTGGGCGTTTAGAGACTTGAGGAGAGCTGTCCTTTGTACGAGAGGACCAGGATGGACGGACCTCTGGTGTACCTGTTGTCACGCCAGTGGCACAGCAGGGTAGCTATGTCCGGAAGGGATAACCGCTGAAAGCATCTAAGCGGGAAGCCCCCCCCAAGATTAGGTCTCTCGTTTCCTGCCTTCGGGTGGGAAACTAAGGTTCCTCAGAGATTATGAGGTTGATAGGCGACAGGTGTAAGCGCAGTAATGCGTTCAGCTAAGTCGTACTAATAAACCGAGAAGCTTGTCCAAAATTAAATTATACTATTATCTATTCAATTGTTAAAGAGAAATAAAAAGTGGCATTTACTAGCCACTTTTTATATAATTATGATAATGAGCTTACAGATGGATGAATTACTACAATAATTAATTTAACAAGATATTAAATGAGTATAAATGGAACTTTAGTTAACGCAGGTTCAATAATTGTAGGTAGTAGTATAGGCTTATTGGTAAAATCAAACATACCAGAGAGGATTACAAAAGTTGCTTTTCAAGGGATAGGTTTATTCACTCTATTTCTTGGTTTTTATATGGCATTGAAAACAAATAATTTTTTGATTATGATATTCAGCATTCTTATAGGCTCGATAATTGGTGGAAGTATTAATATCGAAAAATTTATTAATCGCTTTGGTGAAAAACTAAGAAGTAAGATAAAAACAAAGGATGAAAATTTTTCAGAGGGTTTGGTTACGGCTTTTTTACTGTTTTGTATGGGTTCAATGACAATCCTTGGTGCAATTGAGGAAGGATTAGGGGGTTTTCCTCACCTGTTATTTGCAAAATCCATCCTGGATGGATTCTCTTCTATTGCCCTTTCTTCTGCACTGGGAATCGGTGTTATGTTTTCTGCAATACCCCTCCTGATTTATCAAGGAGGCTTGACACTATTTGCAGGTTTATTTCAGAATGTATTATCTAGCTCGGTGATAAATGAAATAACAGCTGTTGGGGGTTTAATGCTAATAGGTTTGGGTATAAATATTCTCGATATTAAAAAATTGAGGGTCATAAATATGTTACCCGCTCTTATTGTTGCAGGCATTTTAGCATATTTGTTATTGTAATCCATATCGAAATCAATCAAAATAAAAAATTCTTTGGTATTGAAAAATTCAAATTCAGGGGTTGAAATTTTAGCTTTTTATATTAAGTTAAAATTGATGCAAGATTTAAAATTATTTCTGGGCAATTTTATAAAAGCAATTGAAAACCGTAAATTATACCAAAAAATATCTGATATAACTCGGGAATTCATAGCTAAAGCATACAATTCATTAGTTGAAGCACTAAAGGATTCAGGAGCCGTTGCTCTCGTTGTTAATGAAGATAAAATTGTGTCTGATTCTAAAATACTTTATGAGAATCCAAGGCGGATTACATCTCTTCCTCTTTTTCTGTACAGGAATGGAATAAGATCCATTACTTTTCTTGAAGGAATTACACAGAAAGAACTTGAGACATTTATGAGTGCGGTCTCGAGAAAAGAATATACATTGAATTCAGGTTTGGTAGAGGATTTGTGGGAGGGAAGTTTCAATCATATAATCTACCTTGCCATAGAAAAAAGAGAAGAAATGGGTAAATACACTGAGGATATAAAGCCTCCTGGTGGATTAAAGGCAGGAGACATATCTATTTTAACTGTGAAGAGGCCTTCAGAAAAATCTTCTCTCCCCAAACGCAGGCAATCTTCGCCTATCTATACTCCAAAGATTCAATTGGACCGGAGGAGTACCTCTTCTATACTCATGAGAAGTATTCGTGAACTACTTGCCTATGAACAGAATCCAGGAAGAAGAAGGAAGCTTTTGTCAATATTCAAAACCTCTGTGAGCAATTTTTTATCACAGGGTGAGTTTTCTTCACTCTTTGAATCAAAGAAGTTGTTAGAGAGCTTATTGGAGAGTGAAAAATCAAGAAGCCTTCGTAAAATACTATATGAGATCTATGATCTAATTTCTTCAAAAGATGCCATACAGTTTTACGTCTATGCACTGAATAGATCTAAATCTGATAAAATGAGAAAAGAGGCTCTTAATCTTTTGGGGTTTATGGGTGTTGAGGCTGTTGATGATCTGATCAATGGATTGGAAATTACAACTAATGGTGATATAAGAGACTCAATAATCTCCTTACTGGAGGGAATCTTTGCATCTCATAAAGAAGCTCTTGCAATTCGCCTAAAATCTGCTTCAGGAAATGTGTTATCCATTCTTCTTACAATAGTAAAAAGGTTAGGGGACCCCTACTTTATACCTCATTTAAAATCTATTTTTAAGAAATGGGGCTCTGATAAGATAAGAGATATTATGTTCTCCCTATTTTCAAGGGAGGATATGATAGAGTATGTAAATAATTCAGATCCTTCAATCAGGCTTTTGGCTCTGAAAGGTATTAAAGAGATCTGGGGAGAAAATGAATTTAATATCATCTCGAATAGAATAAAATCAAGGGATTTCTGGCATCTGCCGGAAGATGAGAGAAAAGCTCTTCTCCGCTTGCTTTCTACCTTGAAGGCAGATGAAACATTGGGAATATTTAAATACGTCCTTAAGAAGAGGTGCTTTTTTAATAAGGATGTCTATAAAACCAAGAAGATGGCAATAAAAGCTTTATCAAATATTAAGAGTGAGGATGCGATTTTCCTTATTTTGCGATATAAAAGGTCCAGATATTTAAAAGAAACAGTGAAAGAGGCTTTAGGGAATTATGAAGGATACTGACACTAAAAATTTTATCATATATATTTCCTCCTCCATTCATATTGCTCGGATCTTTCAGAGCAAAAGTACAACACTTCACCTGCACTCTGAAAGGACATATAAAATTTTAGAAGAACTTTTTAAAGAGTTTCAGTATATTGAGCTTTCTATATCTGAGGATCATCTTTTTTTGAACAATGAAAGAATCAGAGTTGGAATAGATATTATGGGAATATACAGAGCATTGATTCACGATCTGGAGAGTCTCTCGATTGGTTCTATCATTTTTACAAAGATGCCTTCCATTGACGAAGTAACTTCTTTTCTGTATGTTTTAGGTTGGGGTCTTTCTAATGTCTCTTCTTCATTTTATGAGATAAGTGATTATCTTGAGGAAATGAAAGTCCAATCCATCCAGATAAAAATGCTTGAAGATTCACAAACTAAGGAGGGGATGGTTCGTTCTGTTAGAAAAGAAGCTATTAGGAATCTCCTTGATTCAATTAACTACCTTAGGATTGCGACCCAGGAAGGGAAAGGAGATATCTATGAAGCAAGGCGGTTGGTAAGAAAGTTTACAGACTTGGTGGTGGAGGATAGAGATTATCTTATCGCTTTAACGGCTATTAAGGATATAGGGTCATATACATTTAATCATTCAGTTAATGTGTGTATTCTTTCTATTGCTATGGGTATGGAGTTGGGTCTTTCCCGGAGAGATTTGCTTGATCTTGGCATCGCTGCACTATTTCATGACCTTGGAAAGATTGATATTCCAGGAGATATCGTGAATAAACCCGATACACTGTCCGATCTCGAATATGATGAAATAAAACAGCATCCTTATCTCTCTGCTGAGAGGATATTGTTCTTGAAAGGAATGGATGAATTGCCAGTTTTTGCTCTTGAAGGGGTTCTTGAACACCACATTGATTACTCGGGTAAAGGCTATCCTGATCTCAATAAAAAAGAACCAGGGCTTTTTGCCCGCATTATCAGGTTGGTCGATTCCTACGATGCTATGACATCACCGAGGATTTACCACTCAATTAAGACACCCTNAGATGCCCTTANATACATAGTGGAAGATGATAAGNACACGTATGATCCATCATTGGTCAAGATATTTCTGGATATTATGGGTATATATCCACCCGGAACCATAGTTAGTCTTAAAGGGGGAATGAAGGGCGTTTTGATTTCGGAGAATCAGGTTGCAGTTGTCGGAAAGGATCGTTCATTGGAGAATATAGAAGAGGAAGTAGTTATAGAAAGGGCTCTTTCTCCCGATGAGGTAGATTTTGACCCTGGCTCTATCATCGCTGCGTTGGGATCCAGTGAGGATACTGCAAGTCTCTGATTCATATTATCCTGATCCAGGAGGAGTTAGCGAGGTTCTCTATCACCTCTCCAAAGCTTTAAGAGAGTTAGGAAACAAAGTTTTAATCTTGACTTCCAGACACCCAGATGAAAAAGAAGATGAAACTGTAAAGAGGGTTGGATGGCATATAAGTTTTCAGGGTAATCAAAGCGAAATTAACTGGACATTTTCACCCTTTCTTCCCCTCGAAGTTCGTAATTTTATCCAGAACAATTCTTTTGATATAATTCATACCCATGGGCCTTTTGCTCCAAATCTTCCATTTCTTGCTCTTCTCTATTCCAATGCTGTGAATGTTGCCACCTTTCACACCGCTTTCTCTAATTTTAATTATTATAAATTAGCAAAGTTTGCATTTTCCAGGATTTCTAAAAAACTCGATGGTTCAATATGCATCTCTAAAAAGGCCTTTCGTGATATATATCCGCACTTTCCAAATTGCAACTACAAAATTATTCCAAATGGTGTTGATACAAGTCGTTTTAGACCAGAGGGTGAGAGAATCGAAGAATTCTCCTCGCACACAACGATCCTATTTCTCGGCAGGCTCGATTCCAGAAAGGGGCTTCCTATTTTGATAGAGGCTTTTCCTTTGATAAAAAAAGAAATTCCAGACGCTATCCTGGTAGTTGTGGGAAAGGGCAAACCCCCTAAAGATATTCCTTCTCAGGTTAGGGATTCAATCATATTTAAGGGGAAAGTTTCTCGAGAAATGGTGCCTGTATATTATCGTTCAGCTGATCTATACTGTTCTCCTGCTCTTTCTGGTGAGTCCTTTGGAATAGTTCTCTTGGAGGCAATGGCTTCTGGAACTCCAACGATTGCTTCTAATATAGAAGGTTATCGCGAGGTAATACCAACCGATAAGATGCTATTTAAGAGAGGAGATCCAAAATCACTTGCAGAGAGCGCGATTTCAATAATTAAAAACGATTCTATCAGAGAAAAAATTATAAAAATTGGTCTTGAAACTGCAAGGAAATATGATTGGAAAAAGATAGCAAAGAAAATTGAGGTTTTCTATAAGGCCCTTTTAACTAAATTGAAATAAATTCACAGGTTAAGGTAGTTAGATCGATTATAACAAAAGTTCCATTCCCAGTAAGGTATCCACAGAGTTCACCAGGATTTACTGTGAGAGGATCATTTTTCTTATCCAATTTATGCGTATGTCCGTAGAGTACAACATCGTATAAACCACTTTTTCGGAAGGATTCTAAACCTCTAGGTTCATGCATAATTACAATCCTCCTCCCTTCAATCTCCATAGATTGTGGACCTCGAAGTATACTGAAACCCAATTTTTTTGCTTCCTCCCTGAGGAGAAGACGATCTCCGTCGTTGTTTCCAAAGACTCCGTAGACTTTGTTGATTTCAAGGAGGGGTATTGTAAAAGGAGAAATATAATCCCCAAGATGAATAAGAGTTGAAATATCTCTATCTTTCAAGATATTAATAGCCTTCTTCAGGTAATCCAGTCTATCATGGGAATCGGCGATAACTCCTATTCTCACTATACCTCTTAGAAATCACAGATTTCACAACCTCCGGAGTAGTCTGAATCAACTTTTAGCATTCCTTCACTAAGATCTACTTTTGGGTGTTCTATTATAATGCTTTCTCTTAGATCTTCATGTTCTCTTTTCTTTCTCCCTTTGTACAGGACCTGTTTATCCCTACTCCTATCTCGATATATAGTGATTCCTTTTACTCCAAGTTTATATCCAAGAAAATATATCTCCTCAACATCTTGAGGCGTTGCATAATAAGAAAGGTTAACAGTTTTGGAAACCGCATTGTCTACCCATTTCTGGAAGGCTGCCTGCATTTTAACATGCCATTTTGGGGCAATATCATGGGCTGTTACAAAGATCCTCTTCACATCATCTGGTATCCCTTCTATCTCCTTAACACTGCCTTTTGAGGCGACTTTCCGCATGAGTTGGTTGGAGTAGAAACCTCTTTCCTTTACTATCTTCTCAAAATACTTATTTGTCTCCATTAGTTCAGTGCCTTCCATCACGTTTCTTATAAATGACACGGCAAAGAGAGGTTCTATTCCGCTTGAGCAACCGGCAAGGATTGAGATTGTCCCTGTGGGTGCTATAGTTAACCTTGAGGCATTTCTTATCTCTGGTTCTCCTCTTTTATCGTACTTTGAACCTTTGAAATTCGGGAAAGGTCCTCGTTCCCTTGCGAGTTTTTGAGAAGCTTTTTTTGCTTCTCTTGCTATAAACTTTATCAACTCATCAGCAATGGATAAAGCCTCTTCACTGTCGTAGGGGATACTGAGTTGTATTAGTAGATCGGCGAAACCCATAATACCCAATCCAATCTTCCTATTTCCATGGACCATTTTTGTTATCTCCGGGATAGGATATTTAGATTGATCTATGGCATTATCAAGAAAACGAACTGCTATATGAACAACCTCTTTTAGTCTATCGTAGTTTATTGAATTATCATCTACCATTTTTGAGAGATTGATCGAACCTAAATTACAGGCTTCGTAGGGTAAAAGAGGTTGTTCGCCGCATGGGTTGGTGCTCTCAATTTCCCCTATTTGTGGAGTTGGGTTAGCTTCGTTTATTCTATCTAAGAAAATAATACCGGGGTCGCCTGTTTTCCAGGCATTATACACAAGAAGATCAAATATCGCTCGTGCTTTAACAGTTCTGACCTCTTTCTTATTCCTTGGATTTACCAATGGAATGGTATCATTTTTCTCGACGGCTCTCATAAATTTTTCATCTATACCTACTGAAATATTGAAATTGCTGAAATTATTTGATTCCCTATCCTTTGCAGTAATAAAGTCAAAGATATCAGGGTGGTCATATCGGAGAATTCCCATATTAGCACCTCTTCTTCTTCCACCCTGCTTGATCACATCCGTTGCCACATCAAAAACCCGCATAAAAGAGATAGGTCCTGAAGCAATACCTCCAGTTGATTTCACAATATCATCGGAAGGTCGTATTCTGGAAAAAGAGAAACCTGTACCACCACCACTCTTATGGATAAGCGCTGTGTATTTCACAGCGTTAAATATATCTTCCATTGAATCAGGAACAGGCAAGACAAAGCAAGCTGAAAGTTGTTGGAGGAAGGTTCCTGCATTCATTAGGGTGGGAGAATTAGGAAGGAAGATAAGTGAGCGCATAAGTTCATAGAATTCTTTTGACCATTTTTTAATGTCTTCCTCAGTTCCGTAATTACCCTCTGCCTGAGCCACATTACTTGCAACCCTCTGAAGCATTTCACTGGGAGATTCCATAACTCTACCTTCAGGATCCTTTAAAAGATAACGTCGCTCAAGTACCTTAACTGCATTAAGATTAAGTTTGACATCATCCCTCACCCCTGCTAAAAGAGTTTTTGCTTCACGAAGCTCTGTTCTCTTCTGGCGGTAAAGAATATAAGCCTTTGCTGTAGCAGCATGCCCTCCTTCTATCAGGACTTTTTCAACTACATCTTGTATCTGTTCAACCTCTGGAGTCTCATCTCCAAATTGTTCTGAGAGGTATTTTTGGACACGATCCGCCAATTTTTTTGCCAGTTCCAAGTCTGAGCCTCCAACTGATTTGGCAGCATTGAAAATTGCTTGAGTTATTTTTTCCTTTTCGTAAGGAGCTACTCTTCCATCTCTTTTTTTTACCGTTTTAAACATTCTTCCTCCTGTTATTAAATTTTAAAATTTTAATTTATAAGTCTTATAAAAATATAATATGATTTTTTGTGGATAATTCAAGGGTGGATTTTTTAACTCCTTAGATACTCTATCTTGTTGTTGATAACAGTTATATAAATGCTATCCTTATCTACGACGACGAGATCTCCCTTTCCTCCTTTTTCTAACCTTCTGAGTTCTTTCTCCCTGAATGAAGCAAAAGCCCCTCCTTCGGTGTATAGCTTGATTGCTTGCTTCCTGTCAATCTTTTGAGAAGGGAATGGGGCAGAGGTAGAGTGTTCAAGCCCGTTAAGTGGACCATAGGGCATTCCATCGGATCCAAAGGTAATTATTCCACCTTCATCTAATATAGAGGCAAATCGATTGTTCCTCTTATAATTCCGACCAAGAGCTTGTTCATATAAACCGCCGGGTTTTGACCATTTAAGGAAGTTTGGTTGCATCGACAGGATAATTCTCTTTTGGACCGCTTCTTTTATTTGGTCATCCCTTGCCAATTCGAAATGTTCTATTCTATGTCTTCTTGGATTTTCCTTTGGATTTTTTTCCATTCCAGAAAGGACAGTCTGAATTGCAAGATCACCAATGGCATGGAATGCCAATTGATAGCCATTTTTATTTGCAAACTCAATTAGTTTCTGGACCTGTTCTTTACTCTTGAGTAACAAGCCCTTACCATTTGAATTATAAGAATAATCTTGTAAGGCAGCGGTTCTTGCTCCTATTGATCCGTCCATGAAGATTTTTATTCCAGCGAGTTTAACCTTTTTGCTGGAGATAAGTTCCTTTATTTCATCTAAATAATCCTCTGTAATAAAGGCATAAATGAATAGTTTTAATTTGCCTTCCCTCTCAAGGGATTGATAAGCCCTAAAATAATCTGGGATCATCATGTCATGAACTGAAACGATGCCAAGTTCTATTAGTTCATCCTGCGCAAGAAGTATTGCTTCCCTTAACTTTTGATTTGAAGGAGGAAAAATCTCGTTTAATTTTAAGACTACGACCTCTTTTAGTATTCCAGTGCTATAGTTGATCTGCTCCCAGCCTCTCGGTATTCTTGAAAGAGCAGCATCATTAGCAATAGCTATATGACCGCATACCCTCCTAAGGATTATTGGCTTATTCCGGGATATCCTATTCAATTCCTCCTTGGTTGGGAATTCCTTTTCAATCCAATTACTTTCATCCCAATCCTCTGCTATGACTATATCCTTTGAACTCTTATTTTTAATCCATATGGATAGTTTTTTAAAGAGTTCTTTCTTTGATTTAACCCCGGATAGACCAAGATTGCTTTTTTTTAATCCGAGTTGGATTAAATGGGTATGAGAATCTGTAAATCCCGGGTAAATTTCCTTATCAGGAAAAGAGAATTTTTTTTTCCCTTTAGATGTAATGAAACCATCTTTCATCCAGGTATCGTTTATCTTTAGCATCTATTTAACATTTTATGCTTACCAAATCAAGAATTTATTGAATTCAATGTAGAATTTATCCATCAAAATCTTTTTCACCTGCAATAGAACCCTGCTGGTTGCAGCCTCAAGAGTGAAATGTCCCTCGCGGCCAAACCTTGTGAATGTCTTCATTGTGTTTCCAGTTATTGAATTTTGAACATCTACCCGCAGTTCCCATCGAACGAATTTCTCATTTCTTGGGAGATCTAAAGCTTTTATATTTAATTGAGCCTTTATTGTTAAATCAGAGTTTTCTTCACCGATACTAAAGCCAGTTTTTTGAACAACCTCCCTCAGAAATGATGATAGTTCTCTTGAATGTTCTCCACTTGCTCTTATCCTCGTTACAATCTTTCTGGATAGGTCTTGAAGCTCTATTTCCAGGTTTTTCTTTGAGATTGCAAGGAGTGGAGTATCATTCATTCCAGAAATTATTCTGTGGACCGAACGCAATCCTTCGCCTATTAGGGCGATCTGTATGGAGTTTTTAAGATAGGTAAACTTTTCTAACTTATTGTTTGTAGACTGGACTGAGCGGTACAAATTTATTAGTATCCTATCGTTCTTTTTTATCTCTTCTAAGTAGATAGGTTCTGTCTCCTGTCGATTTATAAAGGCAATAACATAAAATGTCCCTGTTTTTTTATCGAAAAAACTCTTAGGAGTCCTAACATTTATTAGCCTGTTCTCACTTATTAGAGCACTTCTGGTAAGAAGATTTATGGAATGGTCAACATTAATTTTATCTCCTGCTCTTTTTTCTGTATAAGCTTCAAGGATTGTTCTATCTACAGAAACATCCACAGAGAAGATATTGGAAAGTGCATATATAGCATTCTTTTTTGCTTCTTCTATTGAACTACCACTTCCAACTTCGGAGAGATAGAGTGCTTCTGGATAGATCGATGTAGGATCTCCAACCCATTGTGGAAGTTTTCTCACAGCAGGTCTTGAAGCACAACCAAAAATGAGTAATCCAAGTAATGCCCTGTAAAAGTTCTTTCTGGTTCTTTTATTAATCATTGATATAAAACCCCCTCAATTATATTTAATTCTTTCTTCCTTACAATTACATTTTTTTTTATCTCTCTATCGACAACTTTACCTCGATCGTCAATATATTCAAAAGTGATATCATGGGTTCCCGGTGTTAAATCGGTCCTTTTAATATAAGCATTCCCTGGCATTGTTCTCCAGCATCGTAGGTCAGCATTTTCTGTTAGATCCGTTGCCTTATCCACAGCAAATTTAAGAATGGCTCCAAGGCTTACATTTTCCTTTGTCTTTTTGTCGATTTCCTCTTTAGCTTTACTGTCTATTATTGCTTTAAGAAGAGTTCTAAGACCAGCCTTTAGATATATAATTGGCTTCTTGGCTTTAAAGGTTTCTTTTGCAACATCTGAGAAATCTTCAAGAAGTGGCATTTCTCCTTTAAGGTTTCCATCTACAAAGAGCCTTACACTCCTAATTCTTGAATGTCTCTCTTTTATAATTGGCACTGCAAACTTGAGGTGGAATTCTCTGGAACCTTTATATTTGAAGATAATATTATCATTTTCTCCTCCAGGTATTGTTATCATTGCGAGGTCAAGGTCAGGGTCAAAATCGAGGGATAAGATCAAAGGTATCTTTATCGGGCTTTTCCCTGTGAAACAGATTGAATAGATAGGGGCCCTTTCTGGTTCAGAAAGGATTAGAGCTTTATCCCAAAAACTTTCCAAACTACCAGATGTGGCTTCCTTAACCCTCCTTCTATCAATCCTTGCGTCATCCAGTTTTCCAAGATGAAAATAGCTGAGCATAGAGAGAGAACTCCCCAGAGCAGAATATCGAAGTTCTGTCTTTCCTGGTTTAAATTTTACTTTTTTTTCATTCTTACTTAGTTCTTCTGCCATTTCCTGGTATTTATTCTGGAGTTTTCTTAATTTCATATTGATCCTTCGGACCTCGACCATTGCATCCTCAAGATTGATGAGGTAGATATAGTTCAATGCTTTTAATATATTGGTAAAGATATCCTCATAATCTTCCCCTGGATAGTCAAGGGCATTGTCGTTTAAAAGCATTGAAGTTGCCAACTTCGAGATATCCTTTGTGAAGTTCTCCTCAATTGCCTCCTCCGCCTCTGATAGATATTTGTTGCTCTCTCCGTATCTTCCAGCATAATGAAGGGCAGTGCCTAAATCAAGATAGAATAGGACCCTATCTTTCTCCTGATATTTGTTATCTATTCTTGCCTTTTGGATTTCCTGGACTGCCTTTTCATATCTACGGCTGAGGAATTCCTCATTTATATAATCGTAATGACCTACTCTGGTTGTCAGGTAGGCGCAGGAGTTAAAGGCTAAAAAGATAAGGAGGAAAGGAAAAAGTTTTTGCAAGAATCTCCTACCACTTGTAACCAGCTTGTTCAATAAGTTTCTTTATCTTCTTATTCCCAATCCATACCTTGAGGTTTTTTTCAACATCCACAAGTTCAAGATCAACTGAATAGAGGATAGTTCTTTTCCCTTGGATAATATCTTCAACTGATTTAAAAGTTCCAATAAGGACAAAATCAGCTCCCTCTTCCTGTCCCAATCTCTTTGCAGTTTCTAAGGATGCATGGAGTTGCTGATCTGTCCTTTCCTCTCTGATCTGTTTTCGTTCTTGTTTTGATGCTACGAACTGAACCTCCCCTGAGTTTATAAGTTCTCTTTCAATGTCTTTGATAAATACATCCATATTGACGTGTTCTATGCTCATATTCCTTATTGTTCCTACGATAACAACTGGTTTCTTATTTTTTTCCTTTACAAAGTTAGGAAGCCAGAGGCGGGATAGCATATCTGATACCATTTTAGTAGAAACCTCTCTTGAGTCGGTATCATTCCATTTTCCNGAAAGATCAATTACCTCATTGGTTGGCAACCTCTTTACTGTTCTACTACTTCCACAACCTATTAGGAGTATCAAAGCGAGGAATAATAGATTGAGCCGCATAATACCTCCTTTTTTGTAAGTATAATCTCTATATTTATGTAGTCAAGGTGGTTTGAGGATATAGAGAATGTCGAGAAAATTTATTAATTTTTATATGGTCGAATTGTTATTTGATTGATTCTTTATGTTTGCAGGTGACACAGAATAGATAGTTTCCCCCTCTTCCTTTCTTCTCCACCATAAACGGAGCTCCACACTCAGGGCATTTCTCGGGAATCGGTTGGTCCCAGAGAACATTATTGCAATCCTTGTTAGAACAGGGATAATAGCTCTTGCCCTTCTTTGATTTTCTCTGGATAAATTCACCCTCCCCACATTTAGGACATTTTACACCTGTAGAAATAGGAGCTGTCCAATCGCAGTTAGGATAGTTGGAACAAGACTTGAATCTTCCGTACTTTCCTTCTCTCACAATTACTTTCGCTCCACATTTAGGACATTCTTCATCGAGGATGTCATCTGGATGAGGTTCAGTCCAACCTTCACAGTTTTCTGGATATCCCGGGCAGGCAAGAAATTTACCGTATCTACCCCACTTTACAACTAAGGTCCTTCCACACTTAGGGCATTTTTTATCACTTTTTTCAAAGATGCTATTTTTGATTTTAGAAACTTTCTTTTCCACTGATTCCACGTTCTTAATGAATGGGGTATAGAATTCCTCAAGAGATTTCTGCCAGCTCTTTCCTCCTTCTTCAATTTCATCAAGGGTTTCCTCCATTGATGAAGTAAATTTACAGTTTATTATTGAATCAAAATAGGAAGTTAGTATTTTATTTACGATTTCACCTATCTCATTTGGGACGAGGAATTCTTTTACTTTCTTTATATAATTTCTCTCGAACAACTTTGATAGCGTTGGTGAATAGGTGCTAGGACGCCCGATTCCCCTTTCTTCCATTTCCTTTACCATTGTTGCCTCTGAATATCTCGGGGGAGGCTGAGTGGTTTTTTTGTCAATCTTAAGATCCTTTAATTTGACAGAGTCACCTACCTCCATTATCGGTAATTCCTTTTCGGGTTTTGGCGGATGTAGAATCTTATAAAACCCTGAAAATTTTAAATTCCTTGAAGAACCTTTGAATTCATATTCATCACCTTCAACGATTACGTTTCTTGATTCAAATATTGCCGGTTTGAATTGAGAAGCAAGGGCTCTTTCCCAGATAATTTTATACAGTTTGAATTCGTCTTTTTTCAGGTATTCTTTTATGGATTCAGGAGTTCTTTTTATATCTGTTGGACGAATGGCTTCATGAGCCTCCTGGGCGGTTTTTTTTGATTTAAACCTATTTGGTTCCTTTGGCAGGAATTCTTTACTGTATTCGTCTTTTATAAACTCTCTTATGCTCTCTAAAGCCTCCTTTGAGATTCTAAACGAATCTGTTCTCATATAAGTGATCAGACCGGTTTGTCCTTCAGGCAACTGGATTCCTTCAAAGAGTCTCTGCGCTATAAACATTGTCTTCTTTGTAGGAAAATGGAGATTACTCGAAGCCACTCTTTGAAGGCCGCTTGTTATAAGAGGGGGAGGAGGAGATTTTTTCCTGTCTTCCATATTGAATTTCTGGATCCTGAATTCGAGTTTTTCTAATTCTTTCTTTATTTTCTGGACCTGTTCCTTTTTACCAACCCTTTCCTTTTTCCCTTTAATTTTCCATAGTTCTGCTTCAAAATCTCCGTTTTGATGTTCAAATACTCCATTAAAGATCCAATAGTCTTCTGGTATAAATTTCCTGATCTCTTCCTCTCGTTCACAAATTAAACGAAGGATAACACTCTGAACTCTACCGGCAGACAGACCCCTTCTAACTATTTTCCAGAGAAGAGGACTTATCTTGTAACCCACCAGCCGATCCAGAATCCTTCTTGTTCTCTGGGATAGGACCTTATTCATATTAATTTCTCCAGGATCTGATAGGCCCTTTTTTATCCCATCTTTTGTCATCTCATAGAATAGAACCCTTTTTGCCTTTACTGGAAGTTCTTCCTGTAAGTGATAAGCAATAGCCTCACCTTCCCTGTCAGGATCGGTTGCAAGAAAAATCTCCTCACTTTTTTTACTCTCTTTCACAATCTTTGAGACCCTTTTGTCTTTTCCTTTTATGAATTGATAATTTGGGATAAAACTTTTCTGGATATCCACTCCCAATTCGTTTTTCGGTAAATCCTTTATATGGCCTATAGTTGCCATGACCTTCATTGATTTCAGATAATGGGTTATGGTTCGAGCCTTTGTTGGGGATTCAACGATTATCAACTTCATTTAAAAATCCAATCAAGCTCTCCATATCACTATAAAGGGGTGCTTTGAAACACATTCTTTTATTTTTAACCGGGTGGGTTATTTCAAGAGATGCTGCATGTAGAGCCTGTCTATTGATAATTTGCATTATCTTATTAAACTCTTCTCTGTATTCCAACCCAACTTTCCTTAGGATCTTCTGATCTCTCCCTCCATACTGAGGATCTCCAATTATGGGATAACCAAAGTGGGATAGATGAACCCTTATCTGATGAGTTCTTCCGGTCTCAGGCATTACTTTAAGGAAAGAGGCAAAGGGATAGGAATGGAGAACCTCAAAACGGGTAAGGGAAACTTTTGATTTCAAGGGTGTAACAGCCATTAATTTTCTCTTTATGGGATTTCTTCCTAAGGGAGCATTAATTTTGCCTTCCTTTATTGGAGGAATGCCCCATACAACTGCGAGATAGATCTTGGCTACTTCTCTTTCCTGAAATTGGATTGAGAGTTTGGAATGTGCGCGTTCGCTCTTAGCAAAAATTATAACCCCTGTTGTATCCCCATCAAGACGATGCACAACACCTGGCCTATCCAATCCAAATCCATTTGCGAGTTCTTGACAATGGTAAAGCAGAGCATTTACAAGAGTTCCATTAGGATGCCCTTTTGCAGGATGTACAACTATCCCCGCTTGTTTGTTGATGACGATTATATCATCATCTTCATAAATGATGGAAAGAGGTATTGGTTCTGGTTCAATCCTTAAAGGTTGAGGTGGTGAATAGGTTGTCTGGATTATGTCTCCCTTCTTGACTTTATAAGAAGGCTTTGAAATCTTGCCATTTACAAGAATTTCATGGTTATTTATCTTCTTTTTTATTCTGCTTCTACTCCAGGGTAAATTCGTTCGAGATAGATAGAAATCAAGCCTTATGCCTTTAGTTCGAACCTCCGTGCACCAGGTTTTTAGTTTACTCCTCCTTGCAAATTTATGGAATTTTGGCACCATCCAGGCAGTTACCTCTATTCTTCATTCAATCCCCAGAGCCTTCTTCTGGGCAGAAATCAAATCTTTTATTCCATTATAGCAAATGGAAACTAACTCCTGGAGTTCTTCTATCTGAAAAGGTGCTTTTTCTCCTGTACCTTGAATTTCAACTATTTTTCCCTCTTCATCCATTGCAAGATTAACATCCACATCCGCTCTGGAATCTTCCTCATAATCAAGGTCAAGATAGATCTCTCCATCAATTATTCCAGCTGATATAGCCGCTATCCATCTTTTAAGAGGAATTTTTTTAATTTCATTCATTTCGGTCATCTGGCGGAAGATCTCATAAACTGATACAAAACCCCCTGTTATCGATGCTGTCCTCGTTCCCCCATCAGCCTGGATGACATCACAATCGATAAGGATTGTCTTTTCACCGAATCCTTTAAGATCAAAAGCCTGCCTGATTGATCGTCCAATTAATCTCTGAATCTCATAAGTTCTACCAGAAATATAATTTCTTTCCCTGCTTACTCTGGAAGGGGTGCTTTTTGGCAACATAGCATATTCTGCAGTTATCCAACCTTGACCCGACCCCTGAAGAAAAAAAGGAACGGAGTTATCTACAGAGGCTGAGGTAAGAACTATCGTCCTGCCCTGCTTTATAAGAGTAGAAGCAGGGATAAGATCAAGATAGTTGGTCTGGATATTGATGGGCCTGATTTCGTTCTTTTTTCTGGAGCTCCTGAGCATTTTTATCCTTTTCTTTCATATTAATATTTCCGTCTAAGATTACTCCCTCTTCAACCACCAGTTTTTTACATTTGATATCCCCATCAAAAATAGCGGAGGAATGAAGAACGACAAGATTCTCTGCTGTAATTGTTCCTTTACATTTCCCTGAAAGGTTTACCTCTTTTGCTTTTAAGTCTCCATCAATCACTCCGGTTTCTCCTATCACAATCTTCTCTGTTGTTTCAACTCTGCCTTTAAGTTTACCATCAATCCTGATTGTTCCATTTATCTGAATTGTACCTTCAGTGGTAGAACCCTTATGAAGAACATTCATTATAGCATCTTTAACCATAATTACCTCCTGATTGGCAAATAGTTAATTGGGTTAACCCACCTACCCTGCATCTTTATTGCATAGTGAAGGTGAGGAGCGTCACTTCTCCCTGTATTACCTGAAAGTCCTATTATCTCGCCTTTTTTGATCTTGCTTCCTTTTCGAACTAAAATTCTACTGAGATGGCCGTAAAGGGTCATAAAGCCTTCATCATTCTGGACTTGGATTGTCTTACCAAGGTATTCTTGATTACCTGCGAAGATAATTTCTCCCTCTATTGTAGTAAAGACAGAAGTGCCTTCCTTAAGAGATATATCAATAGCTTTATGATCCGATGAATACCCCCTGCTTATCCAACCACCCATTGCAGGCATAATATCGGGGATAAAAGCCCTCAACCTCGTTGCTTCTTCTTGCATTTCCTTTCCTTCTAAATTTTCTTCATCCCTTGAAGAAGGTTTATCGTTCTCTTCCCTGGAGAAATTCGTGGGTGTGATACCAAGGCCAAGAGCCTTATTTAACTTATCTGATAGAACATAAAATTTTCTTATTTCCTGGTTAAGTTGCTCGATCTCACGATCCCGGTTCTCGAGACGAACAACCCTGTGTTTCAAGAGGTTATATTCGATGTTTTTTACATAAATTTTTCCGATATTAACTGAGAGATATATGAGAGCGCCTATTATTACAGCAATTAATATAATTAGGAGGGTAAGAGCCCTCTGCGTTGTCCTTATCTCTCTTACCTTTCCATCTTGCGGGATAATCTGAATAGTGTATCGCCTCATTAAAGTCTACCCCTTTTATAATTTATTGAGGTTGGAACCTTACTCAATCCCCTTATCATTTTTCTTTATAATATTATAGATCCTTTCCAGATCCTCATCTGAATAAAATTCTATTGTTAACTTATTTCTTTTTCTTCCCAGAATTATTTTGACATCCGTATTAAATAAATGTATTAGTTCCTCTCTCAGTCGTTGATATTTTAAAGGTAATTCCTTCTTCCTCCTTCTTTTGGCCATGATTTTTTCAACTTGGCGAACGGTCTTTTTTGCATTGATAATGTTTTTCAGCTCTTCCAATATCTTATCTTCATCCTTGAGTGAGAGAAGAGCCCTGGCGTGGCCTTCGCTTATTTTTCCTTCCAATAAAGCAAGCTTTACTTCCTTAGGGAGGGAAAGTAATCGCATTTTGTTGGCTATAGTGGCTCGATCCTTTCCAGCCTTTTCTGCAATTTCTTCCTGGGTGAGATTGAATTCTGTATTTAATCTGTAGTAAGCATTTGCCTCTTCAATTGGGTTTAGATCTTCCCTCTGTACATTCTCAATGATTGCTATCTCAAGGACTTCTGGATCAGATAGTCTTCGAACAACTGCTGGTATTTCAGTAAGGTTTGCCCTCTTTGCTGCCTCAAACCGTCGATGACCATAGACCAATTCATATCTATCATCCACCCTTCTAACAAGGACAGGCTGGAGCACACCATTATGCTTTATTGATGAGACCAAACCCTGAAGTTCTTCTTCATTAATCTTCTGTCTTGGCTGCAGGGGAGAATGAAATATTTTATTAAGAGGTATTCTATCTTCTTCTACCTTGGGGATAAGAGCGTCAAATCCCCTGCCAAGAGCCTGTCTTCCCATTTTTTCTCATCACCTCCTCTGCAAGTTTCTTATAATCCTGAGCTCCTCTTGATTCAGAATCATAAGCAAATATATCCTTTCCATAACTGGGTGCTTCTGCAAGTTTAACATTCCTGGAAATTATTACCTCAAAGACCTTATCACCAAAGTATCTTTTAACCTCTTGGGTGACCTCATGAGAAAGGTTTAACCTGGTATCAAACAGCGTAAGTAGAACGCCTTCAATAGTAAGTCGTGAGTTTAAATCACGTTGTATACTTCGAATTGTATTCAAAAGTTTACTCAGACCTTCCATAGCATAGAATTCCACCTGAATTGGAATGAGGACAGAGTCAGAGGCAACAAGGGCATTCAGCGTGAGTAAACCAAGGGAAGGAGGAGCATCAATAAGGATGAAGTCATATTCTCTTTTTAAGCTCATTATCTTCCTTTTGAGTTGCATTTCCCTTCCTCTCATTCCCACGAGTTCAACTTCAGCTCCTACTAAAGATATATCAGAAGGTAAAATATCCAGTTTATCAACATTAGTTTTTCTTATAACATCTTTTGGTTCTGTCCCTTTGACAAGGACATCGTAAATAGTGGGATAGACATTTGTAAAACCAATTCCACTGGTTGCATTAGCCTGAGGGTCCATATCAACGATAAGACAATGTTGTTGGTAAAAGTCGAGAGCTACCGCTAGATTTATTGCGGTTGTTGTCTTTCCCACACCTCCCTTCTGGTTTACTATTGAGATGCTTTTCCCCATACTATTTTAAGACCTCTGCGACTGAACGGGATGATGAGAATATCAACCGATCGTTTTCTCTTGAGACTACAATCTTTGTACCTTTTTCCCATCTGCCCTTCAGAAGGTCTTCGGCAAGTTCATCTTCAAGATATTTCTCCATAACCCTTTTTAAGGGTCTTGCTCCATACTCCTTATCAAATCCCTTTTCAATAATGAAATCCTTTGCTTCATCTGAAAGGGAAATTTCATAGCCTTTTTCTTCAACCCTCTCACGAACTTCATCAAAGAATATATCAACTATTAACCCCATCATTTCCTTATCAAGGGGATGGAATACGATGGCTTGGTCAAGTCTATTTAGGAACTCGGGGTTAAATGTATTTTTTATCTCCTCAAGTAGATATTCCTTTATTTCCATATAGACAGATTCCTTGTCCGTTCTCTGGAAACCTAATTGAGAACCCCTCATTATATTTTTGGTTCCTATGTTGGAGGTCATTATAATCACAGCGTTCTTGAAATAGACCTTTCTTCCATAAGCATCCGTGAGAATACCATCGTCAAAGACCTGAAGGAGTATATTGTAAACATCGGGATGAGCCTTCTCTATTTCGTCTAAAAGGACTACAGAATATGGTCTTCTCCTGACCGCTTCTGTCAACACGCCGCCCTCTTCATAACCAACATATCCGGGAGGGGCGCCGATCAGTTTTGAAACATTGAACCTCTCCATAAATTCACTCATATCGATCCTGACTAAGGCATCTTCTGTATTGAAGAGGAATTTTGCAAGTTGCTTTGCGAGTTCGGTTTTACCTACCCCTGTTGGACCGAGGAAAAGAAAAGCTCCTAGGGGTCTTTTTGGGTCTCGAAGACCTGATCTACTCCTCCTTATTGCCTTTGCCACCGCCTTGACTGCCTCATCTTGCCCAACCAATCTCTTCTTAATTTCATCCTCCATAGAAAGGAGTCTTTCCGCTTCTTCATGTCTCAACTTTTTAAGTGGGATACCCGTCCATAGAGAAATTACCTCTCTTATATCTTCCTCCATTACCTTCACTTTTTTCACAGTTTCTTTTTTACCCCACTCATCTGACTCATTTTTCAATTTTTCTTCAATTTCATCCCTCCTATCCCGAAGTTCAATGGCAATCTCGTATTTACCCTCTTCCCTTGTTTTTGTCAGTTTTCCTTTAACCTCTCGCAGTTCTTCTTCCAAATTGAGGATTCTATTAGGGATCTTTGATTCCCTTAATTTAACTCTTGCTCCTGTCTCATCCAGAACATCAATTGCCTTGTCAGGAAGATTCCTCTCAGGTATATACTGATGGGAAAGTTTTGCCGCAGATTCTATTGCTTTCTTGGTATAAGAAACTTTATGAAAATCTTCGTATTTTCCCTTGATGCCATTAAGTATTTGTATAGTTTCATCCGCAGTTGAAGGATCAATGAGAATCATCTGCAGCCTTCGTTCAAGAGAGCCATCCTTTTCTATATGTTTTCTGTATTCCTCTGTAGTTGTGGCTCCAATGGTCTGAATTTCTCCTCTTGAGAGAACCGGTTTTAACATGTTAGAGGCATCAATTGCACCTTCAGCAGCACCCGCTCCTACAATTGTATGTAGTTCATCTATGAAAAGGATATCCTCAGAGACCTTTAGAGCATTTAGAATTTGTTTCAAGCGTTTCTCAAATTGTCCCCTGTATTTGGTCCCGGCGATCACAGATGCAAGATCCAGTGAAAGGATGTGTTTTTTACATAGTGCTTTGGGAACTTTCCCCTGAACAATCCTCTGGGCAAGACCTTCAACTATTGCGGTTTTACCAACTCCTGGTTCTCCTACGAGGACTGGATTGTTCTTTTTTCTCCTGCAGAGGGTCTGTATGACCCTCTCTATTTCTTCTTTCCTGCCAATAATCGGATCTATCTTTCCTTCCCTTGCAAGTTCTGTGAAGTCTCTTGTGTAGTACTCTAAAGCTTGATTCGCCTTGGATTTTTTCTCCACGTAGTTTTTATTGATAGATTGATCACTGGTAAATAGGTCAAGGAGTATCTGCCTTGCCCGGGAGTAATCGAGCCCTTCAGCCCTTAGCTGATTAGAAACCGAGCTTTCCCTTGTTCTAAGGAGTGCCAGGAGAAGGTGTTCTGTTCCGATTATTTGTCTTCCCAGCATTACCGATTCTTCCTTTGCCTGCTCAATTGCAGTGATGGATTCATCAGATAGACCTATTGGTTGGTCCGCCAAGAAGACTCCTTTACTATCCCCGACAACCTTCCTTAATTCTTCTTCTAAAGTCTCTATATCAACCCCAGCCTCTTCCATAATTGTTATTGCAAGATTGTTGCCATGCTTAATGATAGCGAGGAAGAGTAATTCTGGAATAACTTCGGTTAATCCAGTTTCCTTTGTTATCTCCTTTGCAATTTTAATTACGTCTATGAGTTTTTTTGTAAATCTTTCGTCTATAAACATAACCCTATCCTCCTAAATTCTTTCTAATGATATTTGCTCGAAGAATATTTTCTTCCCTTTCTTGGCCCACATCTCCATTTGCAATTCTTATGTGTCCAGGTAGTGCCTGAATCATCCATCGATTCAAATCCAGTGTATTGATGTCCTTTAAGAAGCCCAAACTAACTCCCAATCTCACTGCCGAAGTTAGATTAAGAAAATCTTCGAGATTCAAAACTCTTGCATTCTTAATTATTCCATAGGAGCGCCAGATCTTATCCTCTGTTTCATAGCGCACGTTCTGGATTAAATACTCCCTGGCATCGATTTCCATTTGGATTGTTTTTTTTATTTCTTCCTCTGTTTTCTCCATTATCTCTTCTTCAGAAAGCCCAAGAGTAAATTCGTTTTTTATCTTGAATAAACTTCCCTGGACTCCGTCTTTTGTCTTGAAAATTCCTTGGATCGAAAATGAGTGTTCTTCAAGAACATGGAGCAAATTCCCAACCCCTCCAGTAATAACAACTGCTGGAAGATGTATTAAAACAGAGATCTCCATCCCGGTTCCGACTTTGTTAATCGATGAGGTCAAAAATCCTAACTCTTCATCATATACAAAATCTAATTCATCACCTAATTCATCATCCAGCCGGTCACATTCATTGAAAGGAACCTGGATGGTAAACCCGGGAGAAATGGAGGAAATCTTAAGGTGCTCCTCTGAATTCAAAACAAGGATATTGTTCTGTAACTTATTTAATGCAAGACCTATAAATTTTCCATCTATCATTTCTTTATTAGAAATGAAGCTTCTCTCAACAAGAAATCTTTTTTCGAGACTTTTAAGTTCTCCAAGAGAAAGAATATTATCAAATTCTGAAATGTTATGAATCCCATCGATAAGTAACTCTAATATCTCCTCTTTTTCTTCATCAGTTGTTTTTGTATTAAAGTTGTAACCGCATAAATCACGATAGAGGGATACTTTAGTCAGGATCACAATATCAGAATAAGGGCCAGGAGTTGTAAGCCAGATTGGCAGTTGATCGTTAAAAGATTTAATCATTTCTTCCCCTTAAGTTTTTTAATTCTTCCTGGCATTTTTGGAGCTTATTTCTTACCTTAACAGCGTCTTCAAAGTCTTCAAGATCGACATATTTTTTAAGTTGCCTTTTTAGCTCTCTAATTTCTTTCTTTGCACTCAAGACCCTGGTATCCCGAATGGGTTTTTTCCCTTTATGAATGATTCCAGGATGAATCTGAGCTAAAATTATTTTTAGTTTCTCCCGAAAGGCTTTGTAGCATTCTGGGCAACCAAGTTTGTTCATTTTTTTAAATTCTTTAAAACTAAGCCTGCAGTTGAGACATTCTGAATTTTCTGTTCTCACCCGAGTTGTTTTATTCCTGAAGGCAATTCCTTTCTTTCTGGCACAATCCTCACAGATGTTTAACTCTCTGATTGAGTCGGAATTAACTTCATAATATTTATATTTTGCCTCATTTTTCCCACAAAGTTCACATTTCATTTTCCTTTAACCTTCCATCAATTAAATTATATATTTTTTTACCTATTTTTGCAACCCTCCTATTGTGACTTACGACAATGATTGTCATTCCCCTTTCTTTATGAATGTTCTTTAGCATCTGAAGGATGGTATTTGCGTGTTCGAAGTCAAGATCTCCAGTTGGTTCATCTGCGAGGAGGAGGGTTGGTTGGTTTATTATTGCACGAAGGACAGCAACCCTCTGTTTTTCTCCTCCTGAGAGGGTTTTTGGCTTACAATGGATGCGATTTTCAAGATCCACAATCCTGAGAAGTTCCATAGCTTTGTGGGATGCCTCTTTTTTTGAAAACCCTTTTATAAGGAGAGGAATCATTAGATTCTCAAGAACAGTAAAGTCAGAGAGGAGGTGGTGAAACTGAAATATAAATCCTATTTTTTCATTTCTTATCCTTGCAAGTTCTGGATCTGGATGAGAATATACAGGCTTCCCTTCGAGGACTACATCTCCTTTATCGGGATGTAGTAGACCTCCTAAAATATGAAGTAAAGTGCTCTTCCCCGAACCTGAGGGTCCGGTTATGGAGATAAAATCGCCTTCCTCTATGCGGAGATTAACCCCTTGAAGAACATCTATCTTTTCGCTTCCTGAGTTAAAACTCTTGTGAATGTTCATTGCATTTAGTATCTCATTCATTTCTGATAGCCTCCACAGGGTCAAGATTGGAAGCCTTCTTAGCAGGATAGAGGGCAGCAAGTGTGGATAAAACTATAGCGGAAAGGGCAACAACCAGGAAGTCCTGCCACTCCATTTGCACAGGAAGTTTATCCAGGAAATAGACATCTGATGGTAGATTAATAAATTGATATTTACCAAGAAGGCGGCAGAGTATCAAGGCAATCCCGACTCCAACCCCAGTTCCAACTCCTCCTACTAGGAAACCATCTATCAAAAAAACCTTCATAATTGAGGAAGAAGTTGTTCCTATTGCTTTCAGAATTCCTATTTCCTTCATTTTACTCAAAACGATCAATATTAGTGATGATATGATGTTAAAGGCGGCAACGATTATTATAAGGATTAGTATTACAAACATAGTCTTCTTTTCAATCTGAAGAGCACGAAGCAGGGTTCTGTTTCTCTCCTCCCAATTTGTAACACGATAGGGATAACCAAGGAGTGCCGCCACATCAATGCTTAAATCTGGAGCCCTATATACATCCTCAATAGTAAAATCAATTCCTGTTACTCCATCAATTCCGAATAGGTTTCTGGCATTCTCAAGCGAGATGAGTCCAAGAGTTGCATTGTATTCAAACATCCCCATATCGAATATACCGGAGACAATAAGATTTTCTAAGGAGGGAAGAAATCCGAAAGGAGTGGGAGTCACTTGAAAAGGGGATGAGATAGCAATTGTATCACCAATATGGGCCCGGAGAAGATCCGCCAAATATCTCCCAAGCACAATCCTTTTCCCTGAAAGGTCGAAATCCCCTAAAATTACATTTTTTGGGATATCAGATACAAGTGAATCGGTAGATTCATCCACCCCCTTTATTACAATTCCATCTGTCCATTGGTGGTGCTTTATAAGAGCCTTTGAGTAGATATATGGGCTACCTTCCTGGATCTCTGGTATTGAAGTTTTTACAGTATCCAGGATAGATTCCCAGTTATGGATGGGTTCATTATGGAATTTAATAACGGTTAGGGGAGAGGTTGCTCCAACTATCTTATTTTTGAGGTCCATTTGCATACCATTCATTACTGAAAGAACGACAAGGAGAGTCGCAACTCCAAGAGCGATGCCACCTCCAGCAAAAAAAGTTATGATAGAACGGAACCCCTCTCCTTTTTTTATCCTGATATATCTTCTAGCAAGAAACGACTCAAAATTTATGGATCTTTTCACAGTGAAAGTATAACAACTTTTCCCTGTGAGGCAAGGGACGGGGACCTGTATTTTCCAATGAAATCTGGATTGTAAAATGCAATGGATAAAATTTCACTCTTATTATGGATTTAAAAGGGGATTTTGATCTTGATGCTTTAAAGGTTTATAATGGAACGGTAACTTTTCTAATGTTTAAAGCTCCCAAGAACAAACCCGGCTTTTATGTATATCTGATGAAGGTTCATATTGGGGTCGTTATAGACCTCATCTCCGCTTTCAAACTTCCAGTCTGGTTTCTTCAATCCAAAAACATAGCCGGCGATGAGATTAACACCAAGATATTCGGTAAGGGGAATAATGAACCCCCCGCTAAAGGAAATAGAAAGACAGGAACCTGTAAGATCAGCAATGCCTCCAGGTTCCTTAAGAATTCCAGAGAATGTGGAACTATCGGGCACTTTTGCAACATTTAAATTGACATGGGAATATCCTCCACCCCCCTCGAGATAAACCATTATTATAGGGAAATCAAAAAAATAACCCACTTCGAACATTCTTGCATTAAAAGAGAGATCCATTGATACTTTTTCTTTTTCCTGCTGCTGAGACCCCTTTATGTTGTGTAATCCGAAGATAACGTTTTTTTCGACAAACCCGGTAGACCAACTCCATCCCCAACTCTCCCTGGTGAATCTATGGGATAGTGGAATTGCTTTGTTTAAACTCTCGATCTCTGGATGAATCGTGTAATCCATATTAACCGAGAAAATTCCGGCAGTAATTCCCCAAAGTAGTAATAACATCTAAAAACTCCTTTTGGTTTTGTATTTAAACCAATGCTTGCTATTTATCATCTACTAACGGAAGAGATTAATTCTCATTTAATTTTCCCCTTCTTGCCTTTATCCTCTCAATCACCGATTCAAATGATGAATAAAGGACTGGTAAGAACACGAGCGTTAGCAAAGTTGATACTAAAAGACCACCCACGACAGCTCTTGCCATCGGCATCCTTATCTCAGCTCCCCGACCAAGGCCAATTGCCATCGGTATCATCGCAAATATTGTTGTAAGAGCAGTCATAAGGATGGGACGGAGTCTTCTTCTTCCGCCAAGGATAATTGCCTCCCTTAAGCCCTTATTGTATTCTCTTCTTAAAAGATTTATGTAATGTATTAGCACTATACCGTTGTTCACAACTATACCCACAAGTATAATGAGTCCTACAAAAGCCATTACCGAGAATGTGGTTCTGGTGAAAAAGAGCATCCATATCACCCCTATAGCGGCAAGGAGGATGGTGAACATAATGGTAAATGGGTCTATCAACGATTCAAAAAGCGATGCCATCACCATATACACAAGAAATATAGCACCAATAAATGCAATACTAAGCCACATAAAGGATTTCTGCTGTTCCTCTGCCTGACCCCCTATATTTATTGTATATCCTTCAGGAAGGACAATATCTTTAAGACCTTCCTTTATTTCTCTCACGATACTACCAAGGTCTCTACCAACAATACTACCATTCACACTAATTATCCTATCCTGGCCTTTGTGTTCTATCATCCTTGGTCCAAGAGCAGGTAGGGGTGTAACAATCTGAGATAACTTTATAACTCTACCATAGGGGGTTCGAAGTGGAAGCGATAGTATGTCGTTGATGGTTTTTCTATCTTCCTTATTAAGTCTCACCCTGATATTATACTCCTCTCCTCCTTCCCTATAAAAACTTGCAACGGTTCCCCTCACATTTGCATTTACGGCATTTGCTATCGTGTATACAGGAATGCCAAGAGATTGAGCAAGCCTGCGGTCAATATGTAACTGGATCTCAGGCTCCTTCTCCTCCCTTGATAACTTGACATCCCTCACTCCGCGAATGCCTTCAGCCGCATCCTTAACCTTAAATGCTATTTTTTCTAATTCCTCAAAATCATGCCCATAGATCTCAACCATAATTTGATTGCCACCCATTCCCATCAGTGCCATATCCATTTCCATTCCACCTGCAAGTGTAATTTTTGCCCCTGGAATATCGTTTAGCTTTGGTCTTATTACCTCTTCTATCTCCTCCTGTGACCTTTTTCTATCCACTCTATCTACTAATTCCACATTTACCATGGCGCTTGATGTTCTCCCGGTTTGACCTCCCAACATCATTTCACTGACTCCACCAATGAGTGCAGAGACTGATTTCCGCTCAGGTATCTCATTAGCTACTATTTTCTCTACCTGTTTTGTTATACTTCCAGTTTCTTCTAATCTGCTACCTTCCGGTAGTTTTATATCTATTACAATAAATCCCTCGTCAATTTGGGGGATGAATTCTGTCCCAACAAACCTGAATGGAAATATCAAAAGTATTGAAAGGACCAACAATCCAAGTGTGCCAAAAACAACAGGTTTTTTATGGTTAAGAGACCATGTTATCACTGACTGGTATCCATTATCAAGCTTTTTTAGAAGATTCCCCATAAAATCCGATACCCTATCTACAAAAGATTCTCTCTCTTTCACCTCCTCTCCTCTAAGGCGCAAAAACATACTTGTTAGAAGAGGTATAAGAGTCAGGGCTACCAGCAAGGAAATTGTAAGTGACATTGCAACAGTCAACGATAAGTCCCTGGACATTATTCCGACCATTCCAGGCACGAGCATAACGGGAAGAAATATCGCAAGTGTCGTTATAGTAGATGCAATGACAGGCATCGCAACCTCTCTTGTGCCCAGAGAGGCCCCCTCTTTTTTGCCCATTCCTTCCTCCCGATGCCGGAATACATTTTCCAGCACAACAATTGAATTATCAACCAACATCCCCACAGCGAGAGCAAGACCTCCCATAGACATCATATTGAGGGTGAGCCCAAAAGCATCCATAGCAACAAATGTTGCAATTATGGAAATAGGTATTACAACTCCAATTATCAGGGTGCTCCTGACATTATGCAAAAAAAGGAACAGAATAATGATTGCAAGAATTGCTCCCTGAAAAATATTTTTTGTCAGATCTCCTATTGTCTTTTTTATAAACTCAGCCTGGTCCATAGAAATAGCAATTGTAACATCCTTCGGGAGAGATGTTTTCAGGTTTTCTACCTTATCTCTGACTTTCTTTGATACATCAACAGTAACAGCACCGGATTCTTTCTGAACCTGCAGGAGAACACCACTTTTGCCCTCTATTCTTACCTCTGCCCTTTTTTCCTCATAAGCATCAAGTACTGTTGCAACATCATTTATGTAGACAGGGGCTGTTCCCTTTACTGTAACAATAGTATTTTTTATCTGCTCTATATTATCAAATTCACCTAAGGTTCTAACAGTGAATTCCTTATCACCCCTATCTACTTTTCCCCCTGGCATGGTGATATTCTGTGCCCTTATTGCCCTCACAACATCATCTGCCGTGATTCCATAACCCTCCATCTTTTGCTTATCAAGATTCACCTGTATCTCACGTTTTAACCCTCCAAAGACATCTGCAGATGCAACACCTTCAGTCCTTTCAAGCTCTGGTTTTACCTTATCTTCGGCAATCTTACGGAGTTCCGAAAGAGGTCTATCACCCGACAATGTAATATAAGATACTGGTAGCATTGTCGGGTCAAATTTGACAACCATGGGCTTTTCAACATCCTGGGGTAGAAATCCTTCAATCAAATCTATCTTATCTCTAATATCAAAAGCTGCCTGATCCATATCATAACCCCATGTGAATTTAATTATAGTCATTGACGTTCCTTCTCTTATTGTTGATGTAATTTCGGTTGCCCCGTTTACGGTTGCCACTGCCTCCTCAATAGGTTTTGTGACCAGATTTTCTACCTCCTCAGGGCCTGCCCCTGGATATCTGGCAATAACACCAGCAATTGGCATTGATATGTTGGGGAGGAGTTCTGGGTTAAGTCGGGTGAGTGAATATATCCCAAAGCCGACGACCGCAAGGTATATCATTATGAATGTTATTCTTCTTCTAATTGCAAGGTTCCACATATAAATCTCCTATTTAACTACCTTAACTTTCTCACCACCCTCGAGAAATTCCCTACCTTTTGTAATAACATAACAATCTTCATCAACTCCTGAAGTTATCTCTACAGAACTACCATTTATAATTCCTGTTTTAAGTTCTCTCTTCTCTGCAATTCCTTCTTTTACGCAGAATGCATAGAATTTATGGGTCTCGATATCCTCTATAACAGCCTCCCGGGGGAGTATAAGAGTATTCTCTGAACTTTCAACAATAATTTCAACATCAGCAAAACTGCCAGGAATTATATTACTATTCTTACTCTGGATAAGGACTTCACCATATGCACTGCGAGTGGTGGGATCGACGAGTTTACTCAATCTATCGAGTTTTCCCCTCAATTTTTTGTCACCAAGAGCCCTTATACTGATTATTGCATCCATCCCTACCTTGACCTCTGAAAGTGATTTTTCACCAATTGATATTCCCACCTTAACTTTGCTCATATCCACAATTATTGCAACTGGCACTCCTGGTGAAACAGCCTGTCCATTATCAAGTAAGAGTCTTGCAACTGTCCCACTAACAGGCGATCTCACCTTTGACGGTTCGTATTCCATTCCCGGAACCGATCTATCCACAAGAGCAATTTCACTATTCTTCTTAACTCTATCACCTTCTTTCCTCGTGTACTTTAATAATCTTCCTGGCACATCAGGAAATACCTGAACCTGATTTTCACCCTTCACAGAGCCTGAAAAGGAGATAGTTCTTTTAATATTGCCTCTTATTGGTTTTATAGTAGTTACAGCAACAACTTCTTCAGTTTTTTCCTTCCATTTGGCAACTCTTTCTCGTCTTATTTTAATAGACTCCACAATTCGAAAAATAGCCACTCCAATGACCGCTATTACTATTATCCAGCCAATTGTCTTTTTCATTGTTTCCTCCTGATTTAAGGTTTAAAGCCTCCCATTGCTGTCCATAACTCTTCTTGGGCTATATTATAATTTACCAGTGAGGACAGCTGTTCCAGCCTTGCCCTCATAAGGGCTAACTGGGTATCCATATACTCGAGGTTGGTTATCAGCCCGTTTTTGTACTGCTTCTCAGCAAGTCTATAAGCTTCTTCTGCACGGGTTACATTCTCTTCTTGATAGCTCATTATTTCCTTCCCTCTCTCCAGTTTAAACCAATTTGATTTCACTTCCAATCTTACAGCATTCTCAAGCGAGATGAGTCCAAAATCCACTTGATTTAACTGAGCTATCTTCTGTCTTACCTTATTTATATGAGAACCCCCAGAAAATATTGGCATGCTCAGGGCAAGGGACACATTCCAATCAGGGCCCCACTTATTTTCCATCAATCGGACCGGTTTTTTATAGTCATAATTGTAAATGAGGGCCAATTTTGGTTTATTCTGTGCCCTTTCAATGGCAAGCGCATTTGCAGTCATTTCTCTTGTTAATCTCATTCCTATTAAGTCCGGTCTCTTTTTCAATGCGTATTCCGTTGCCTCATCAAGAGTTATATCAAATGGCTTATATATCGGTTTGTCATCTAATACCAACAGCGTGTCTGGCGGTAAAGCAAGAAGAGTTTTTAACCCACTAAATGCAATTTCTACCCGTTCTTTTGAATGCACTACCTGGGTTCTCAGATTTGATAACTCCACCCTGGCACGCAACAAATCAAGCTTCTGGACCATACCATTATTGTAGAGAATCTCCACCTGTTCAGTATGCCGTTTCATCTGCTGGTAAGAATCCTCCGTAAGTTTCAGGGTTTTCTGAACGAGTATTGTACCTAAGAATGAACGGGTTACCTGCATCTTTATATCATTTTCTTTCTTTTCATAATTCTCCTTTTCTACTTCGTATCCAAGAGATGCTATTTTATATGCATTCCATAGACTCCCCCACGTAAATAATGGCTGCTGAATAGAACCTCGAAAGATATAACTCTCGGGTCTTCCAAACTCAAGTTTCATCGTATCCATACCAGTCATAATTAGAGTCGGATCAGTATACCCAATTTGATCTCCCAATAGATTATAAACATTCAATGGAAGAAATTCATAATGAGGAGAGGGCGCTGTGAATGCAGGAATCTTTAGAATTCTGGTATAACTTCCGAGGAATGAAACCGAAGGAAAGAATCCAGATCTTGCAATATCAACGTTTGCCTTTTGCGCTTTCAATTTCTCCTGAGCAGCAAGGATTGTTTGATTCTGCTTCACGGCTAACTCCTTTGCATCTTCAAGAGTGAGGAAAAGACTTCCTGCAAAAATTGGCATTCCCGTTATAAATATAGCACCAACCAAAAATCTCTTCATTATATCCTCCTTTGTTATTTATTGAGCATGTGCTTATTTAATTCCCCTAATATTAGAGAAAGGGCAGTATCCTTGATTGTTTCAGAGTCAGATTTTGCTATCGCAACTAATATGGCAACGAGTAGGAAATAGAGATCGCGTAAATTTATCTCTATCCCAGAGAAATAGTTGCCAAGGAAGTCTACCACCTCATTTTCTAAATCCTCGATTCGTGAAAAGATAGACTTCTTTATCTTATTGGCAACTTTAGTCGGAAAATTACCAGAGAACCCCTGATGCATTCCTCCAAAGCGTCTAAAATAATCATCCTTTCTTACTGAATCCTCATAATAGTCAAATATGTTCATTAAGGTTGTTCTTAAATCATTATCCAAAAAAAGTATTTTTCTAATGTCCTGGATAATGTGATCAATAGATTGGATAAAAACCCGAACAAAAAGATCGGATTTTGAATCGAAGTAAAGATATACTGTTCCCTTTGCAACCCTACACTTCTTAGCAACATCAGAGACCTTAACCTCATGATAATCCTTCTTTGCAAAGAGTTTCCGTGCCTCTTTCATTATCTGTTCTCTTCTCCTAACTGACTGGTCAGTCATAACGCTGTTAATATATAGGGATTTTTTCTTTTGTCAAGGGGAAAAATTAAAAAAATAAAAAGGAAGGTATGGGTAAGGAATAGTTAACCTTATAATAAAAGACGATTCTTATTTCTCTAATTTCTAAAAATACCTAAGGGTTTAAAAGAAAATAGTTAAACATTATAACTTCTCTTCCTGCTTAAGCCGTGGAGTCACAGGGAAGGTGTAATTGCAAAAAGAACATTTATATGGTGCGTAGTCTTTTTTCATGAAAAAAACGTTCTTACACGCTGGGCACTCATACTTTTCAAGTTCAGAAACCTTTACCCTCTCCCCAATCTCTCTCATTACCCCCCGACATTGAGGACATATTGGTTCCTTTTTGTTTTTCGGAGGGAGGTATACTACAGTTCCGCATCCTTTACATTCAAATTCTTTCATAATATCCATTATAATTCTCATTCTTTTTCTGTCAAGTCTCTTCTTGTGATTATAAAATAAAGTGCTTTTTATTTACAGCCAACTAAGATTTTTTATATTAGGAGGTTGACATAATTATATTCTTGAATATATTAAAATTAGGCGTTGTCCCAAGGTTGTATGATACACTATATCCATACATAACTAACCTCAGTTAATTCAAAGTGTAAATTTGAATTAATACCCAGATATTGGG
>JGI24025J20009_10000217_pt1 | contig 44714 bp, 35 predicted proteins | sample Cruoilmetagenom3_FD_20009 | JGI IMG/M metagenome (IMG submission 20009)
AAACACCGGCGCCGTTCTGTTCAAGTTGGGCATCGTAAGCATCGGCAGGAACCAGTTCTTCGGGAGGCGAGAATGTTGTGCCGCCATCGGTCGAGCGGAACTGAACTATCCGGCCGGATTTTCGGGCCGATGCGATGATTATGATTTCGCCCGATGCCGATACGAGTTCGAGCCGGCTCAATAGTTCGGTTGTGCTGAGTGCGGTTCTGGTAGTCCAGTGCGGGGTCGGTTCGGACAGGGTTATTTCTGCTTTTTTGAATACGACGGTCGAATCGTTTTCAATATAGCAGATATAAAGCGTATCATCGGTTATCCTGATGTCGGGAAAGCGTCCCGGACCGATAGGACCAATGGTATGCCAGTGTGTGCCCAGGAAATAACCGAGATAGATACCCGAGCCCGGGCTTCCGCTATATCCGAATGAAAGGTCATTATAAACTAGGTAGGTTATGGAATCATAACCGGCGAATCCGAGGTTCTCAAATGTGTGGGCCGAAAGCTGGCGTGTAGGTTGGGAAAATACGATGGGCACGGGTTCGGTCCAGGTGCTGCCGAAATCGGTCGAGCGGGCGACAAAAATGGCACGCCGGGGTGAACTATAGACATAAGAAAAGCTGTCTGCTACAAATGCCAGCAGGACAGTGCCTGAGCCGGTGCTTTGCGAGTAAATGAGTGCCGGGTCTTTGATTAGTCCGAAATAGCGGAGTTTGTCTACCGGCTGCGGGGTCCAGGCATTGTCAGCAGTATAGAAGTTGTCACCCGAAAGAAAGTCGTGCTGCTTGTAGATTCTGAGATTCTTGACCGCGACATTCTTCAGCTTCAAACCGGTATCGAAAATTGCCAGTTTGACATTGGAACCGAAGAACCCCTGAAAGAACAGTCCGGGAATCCCCATCATCTGGACCTGGTCGTATGAAGGGCCGTAAAAACGATGGGCTTCGGCCGTGTCAACAGCGCGCGCGGGGATGTTCTCCTGATGAAGCGGGATTGGCGGATTCGATTCTGTGAATGTGCGTCTGGTTACCGGCTTCAGGTCATAGACAAACGGCAGGGCATAAACCGATTTGATAATGCCCGGTGGAAGCTCAAAGCTTGCGGCGTTGAGCCAGTTGGAAACAGTGCGGACACGACCGCCGAGCGCTTCAATCTGCCTGACATATGATTCCTTTACCGGCAGGTCATCGAAATCAAACCCTTTTACCGGTTCGCGGGAACGGCGCTTGACCTGAATCGGCGAGGCCTTTTTGCTCAAGAGTCGGATTGCCGTGCTGTATTCTTTGCTATTGTCGATGCCTTTGTCGGTAAAGAATACCCAGGTATGGTCTGTCGGTATTTTCACGACCCGGGCTTTGTCGGGTGTGCGATGGTAACTTGCACCACCGAGGAGAAGCAGACAGATGAATGCTGTTGTCATGAGAGTACCCCGCACAGGAATTGAACCTGTAACCCACGGATTAAGAATCCGTTGCTCTGCCTGGTTGAGCTAGCGGGGCATAAGTTCATAAACCGCGCCCGGCGCGACTTGAACGCGCAACCTACGGGTTCGAAGCCCGGCGCTCTTTCCGGTTGAGCTACGGGCGCTTTGAGCGAATGACTCATTACTGAACCGCAATCACACACAGGTGAGTGAGGGGACTTGAACCCCCAACATCCTGAGCCACAGTCAGGTGCTCTAACCAGTTGAGCTACACTCACCATAAGTTCAGGAAGTATAACCATGACTGAATAATTGTCCAGCCTGTCCGGGTATAAATGAATTATTTTCCTTTGACCGGATGCCCGAACAGAGTATATTGAGCCAGGAACAATCCAGTCAGATTAAAAAGGAGCATTCAAGATGGCAGGAAAGAAGATGAAGCGAATTCTCGTTACCGGTGCAGTCGGTCAGATTGGTTCGGAGTTGACAATGGCGCTACGCAAGCGTTACGGTGCCGAGAATGTAATTGCCACCGGAAGAAAAACCCGGCCCAGTGATGAGCTCAGGAATTCCGGGCCTTTCTACTTTATTGATGTTACCCGGAGTGAAACTATCGAAGCGGTGGCAAAGAAGCACCGGATTGACACCATTTTCCATTTGGCCACGATTCTTTCTGCTGTTGGCGAAAAGAATCCTCAGCTTGCCTGGAATGTGAATATCAACGGCCTGTATAATGTGCTGGAACTGGCCGGGAAACTTGACATGGTCCGCGTTATCGTGCCGAGTTCGATTGCGGTATTCGGGCTTGAGACTCCGCGCGACAATACACCTAATGAAACAGTCCTGAGACCGAGGACGATATACGGTGTCACCAAAGTCGCCGGCGAGCTTCTCGGGAATTACTATTTCTATCGATTCGGCCTGGATGTGCGCGGGTTGCGTTACCCTGGAATCATTTCACATAAGACCATGCCTGGTGGCGGGACAACTGATTATGCGGTTGCGATTTACTACGAGGCGATAAAACACCGGCGGTATAACTGCTTCGTGCGGGCCGATACCCGCCTGCCGATGATGTATATGCCCGATTGCATCAAAGCGGCTATTGATTTGGCTGAAGCCGACCTTTCTCAACTGAAGCATCACTGCGACTTCAATGTCGGGGCGATGAGCTTCAGTGCCCAGGAACTGGCAGACAGCATCAGGAAGTATATCCCGGATTTCGAATGCACATTTGAGCCTGATTTCAGACAAAAGATAGCAGATTCATGGCCTTGTTCGGTTGATGACAGTCCGGCCCGTAAAGAATGGGGCTGGCAGCCTGGCTATGACCTTGATGCAATGACCCGTGACATGCTGGAAGCACTGGGTAAGAAATAAGGCGTTGTCAGGTTTATTGACAGTTTTCAGTTGGCTGGTATGCTCCTAGTTCATGGCTGCCCGAGTAAAGCAAAGTTCAGAACAAGGCGACCGAATCGTGTTTCTCGGGTCAGGTGGAGCGCGGATTGTAGTAGCAAAACAGATTCGTGCTTCTGGCGGGATATGGTTCTGTCTCGACCGAACCGAGTTCCTTGTTGACCCTGGCCCTGGTGCCCTGGTCAGAATGACATCAAGCAGGCACAAGCTTAATCCGACAAAGCTTGGAGGGATTCTGCTCTCGCACCGGCACCTGGACCATTGCGGTGATGTGAATAATATGATTGAGGCAATGACAATGGGCGGGACCGAACCCAGGGGCAGTTTGTTTGCACCTGCTGATGCCCTGGAAGGTNATGACCCGGTGGTGCTGCATTATCTGCGGCCTTTCCTTGAGCAGGTAGTAACACTTGAGGAAAAAGGAACATACCGGTTGGGAAATGTCCGGTTTTCCTGTCCGGTCCGGCATCACCATCGGGGAGAAGTTTATGGGTTCAGATTTGAGGTCCCGGGACTTGTTATTTCTTATATTGCTGACACGGGATATTTCCCAGAGCTTGCAGACTTTTATCAGGCCGATGTAGTAATAATGAATGTCGTTCGTTTCAAACCTTCAAATCTTGACCATCTTCATGCGCCTGAAGCCGAGGAACTGGCTCGCAGGATGCATCCGAAGCTTGCTGTTATCACCCATTTCGGAATGACGATGATTCGTGCCCGACCATGGGTCGTTGCCCGTGATATGAGTGAAAGAACCGGGGTGAACATAATTGCTGCATCGGACGGGAAAAAGGTGGATTTGAGCCAGTTCAGGCAATGAACCCGATAAAGCTTTTGCCAGAGGAAACGGTTCGCAGGATTGCCGCTGGCGAGGTAATTACAAGGCCGACCGCTGCGGTTAAGGAACTGATTGAAAATTCACTGGATGCCGGCGCAACCGAGATTAAGATTGAAGTAAAAGCCGGAGGTAAAAACCTGATAAAGGTGAATGACAACGGGTCTGGAATGGAACGCGATGATGTGCGGCTTGCAGTTGCAAGACACGCAACCAGTAAACTCGACGGCATCGAAGACCTTAAGTCGCTACGAAGTTACGGATTTCGGGGCGAGGCGCTTGCTTCGATTGCCGCGGTTTCAAGGCTTACGATTGAGACAAATGTCAATGATGCCGAGCCCGGCACCAGGCTTGAAGTCGATGGCGGCGATATCAGAGAAATTGCTGAAACAGCATATCCTCGGGGAACTACTGTCACGGCGCGCACGCTTTTCTTCAATCTGCCGGCACGAAGGAGCTTTCTGAAATCGGACAACTATGAATTGAAACTGGTAGTAGAAACGGTAAAGGGTTATGCTGCCGCTTATCCGGAAATCGTCTTCGAGCTGATTTCCAATGGCCGGACTTTGTTCTGTCTGCCTAAATGCGAAGGCATGAAGAAAAGACTCAAAGGGCTTTATGACCGTCAGACCATCGAGAGCTTTGTCCGGTTGAAAGTGGATAACCCGTTATTGTCGCTTTCGGGTTTTCTGGCCGAGCCGAGCCAGACAAAGAACTTCTACGAAGTGGAAGCGGTCTATATTAACCGGAGGCCGGTGCGCAACCGGACTGTTGTGAGGGCGATTTGTGACGGATATGGCCCAGTGCTCAGGGACCGGAGACCGAACTTCATCATATTCATCGAAACCGACCCAGCAAAGCTTGATGTGAATATTCATCCTACCAAACAGGAAGTGCGGTTTGCAGACGAAAGGTTCCTGTTCGACTTTATATCCGAAGCGGTGCGTCAGGTTCTGGGGACAAGGCATGACGAGCAGACCGGGGTGGACGAGTTTCTTTATCAGCGCAGTCTTGAAACCGGCATGGATGCCAGTGCACAAGGATTCTGGCAGTTGCATAACAGCTATATTCTGGCACAGGTTATTTCCGGATATGTAATAGTAGACCAGCATGCGGCCCATGAACGGATTCTGTTTGAGGAAATTACCCGACAGCGGCGTCATGTTTCCCCACAGGGACTTTTGTTCCCGATTACCTTGGAATTGAGCCCTGAACAGTTTGCCGCCTACGAGCAATCAGGCAAAGGACTGGCAAGGATGGGGATGGAAACCAAGGTATTCAGCGGGAGGACCGTAGTCGTTGAAACAGTCCCTGCCGGTGCCTATATGGGCAAAGGCGAAATCAAGGAATTCTTTGCCGAATTGGCCGATGTCAGTTCAGGCAATGCGGTTCCAGAAGTCGAGTTGGCAAAGCTCATTTCATGTAAAGCCGCAATAAAATTCGGACAGCGTCTGTCCCAGCCGGAAATGGAATCACTTATCAACCGGCTTTTCGCCTGCGATGAACCGCATTTCTGTCCGCACGGCAGACCGACGATAATCAAAGTGACACTTGAAGAACTGGGAAGGAAGTTCGGCAGGACATGAAAATCTTTGTGCTCACCGGGCCGACCGGTGTTGGCAAAACCGAAGTGGCGATAGCCCTGGCCCGCCGGTTTGGCACTGAGTTGATTTCGGCAGATTCCCGTCAGGTTTATACCTGGCTCGATATCGGGACTGCAAAACCTGACGAGAAGTTACGCTCAGGTGTCAGAATTCACATGATTGATATGGTTGAACCAAACCGCATATATTCGGCTGCGGATTACAGCCGCGACGCAACCGCAGTGATGCGCCGGCTCCTGAGAGAAAGGAAAAGACTCATTGTTGTCGGCGGGTCCGGGCTTTATATTCGGGCATTGTTTCAACCTTTCTTTGAAACCCCGAAGCCGAGTAAGGAACTCCGCCAGCGCTTGGAATCCCAATCTACTGTTGAGCTCTACCAGAAACTCAAAGGGCTGGACCCGGAAAGGGCATTGCACCTTCATCCTCATGACCGGCAGCGAATCATGAGGGCATTGGAGATTCATGAATTAACCGGTAAAACAATGACCGAGCTTGCACGGGAAAGCAGGAAGCAATCGGAGTTCTTACCGGTTTATGCTGTTCTGACTATGCCGCGCAGTTTGCTCCGGGCTCAACTCAATGCCAGATTCGATACAATGATGAAAGCCGGATTACTCGATGAAGTGCGCAGGCTTAAAGACGCCGGATTCGGAAATGATACCTATGTAGCAAACGCTTACGGGTATGCCGAACTGTTGGCATTTCTGGATAAGAAGATAAGTCTGGAAAAGGCGGCCCAGATTGCCAAAGCGAAAACCCGGGCTTATGCACGGCGTCAGCTCACATGGTGCCGTTCCCTGAAAGGCGCCCATTGGTTCGAATATACCAATACAAAGGATACCGCTGCAAAGTTGGTGCCAATTCTGGCAGGGGTTCTTAAGTTGACCAGAACATAATTTGTCCTATGATTGCTATGGTGAAAGTCGGCACTGGTATCGTCTGGAAGGTTCTGTTATCAGATTGCCAGACGATACATTGAAGAGAAGTTTTCAGTAAAGGAGGCTTGCTTGATGCGAAGGCGATTTACCTCGGAATCTGTGACCGAGGGTCATCCTGATAAGATATGCGACCAGATTTCTGATGCGGTGCTGGATGAAGTGATGCGTCATGACCCGCAAGGACGGGTTGCATGCGAAACCTATACGACTATCGGAATAGTGCTTGTCGGAGGCGAAATGTCAACCAGATGCTGGGTCAATTTGCCTAAGGTAGTGCATGGTGTTTTGCGTAAAATAGGGTATACCGATGCCCAGTCCGGAATAAATGCGAACAGTTGCGCAATCGTCGATACCATTCGTAAACAGTCACCTGATATTGCACAGGGCGTTGACAGCGGCGGGGCAGGAGACCAGGGTGTGATGTTCGGATACGCTACGCGGGAGACTGAAGAATTCATGCCCCTGCCGATCGTTCTTGCCCACCGGATGGTCGTCCGCCTGGCAGAAGTGCGCAAGAAAGGCATTCTGCCCTATCTGCGGCCGGACGGTAAATCCCAGGTTACAGTGGAATACGAAAATGGCATTCCGGTTCGGGTGGACAGTGCAGTAATTGCGGCCCAACACGACGAGCGCATTTTGGACCACACCGGTCGCAGAATAACAAAAGCTGCCCGTCAGGAAATCATCGATACTGTAATCAGAGAAGCGATTCCGTCTCAGTTTCTTGACCGCCGGACCAAGTTCTTCGTTAACCAGACCGGCAAGTTTGTGGTCGGAGGGCCTGAGTCTGATACGGGAATGACCGGCAGGAAAATAGTTGCGGATACTTATGGAGGCTGGGTACGCCATGGTGGCGGTGCATTCTCGGGTAAGGACCCGACAAAGGTCGACCGTTCGGCTACCTATACGGCCCGCTACATCGCCAAGAACTGCGTCGCTGCCGGGCTCTGCGAACGGATTGAAGTAAGACTGGCCTATGTAATCGGTCGGGCAGACCCGACTGAATTATCAGTTGATACATTCGGCACCGGTCTGATTGATGAACGAAAGCTCGTGCGCTTGGTGCGTGAGGTTTTCCCGTTAAAGCCAAAGGACATGATTCGACGCCTGAAACTGCGCAAGCCGATATACTTGCCTACAGCATGCTGTGGACATTTTGGCCGCATCCCTGCCAAGGTAAAGGATGCTGAGACCGGTAAGATAATTGAGTACTTTACCTGGGAAAAGCTGGATATGGTGAACCGGCTGCGAAGAGCCCTGAAATAAGGAGGAACGAATGGTAGAACACGATGTTAAAGATATGAAACTTAGCAGGAACGGACGCACCCGTATTGAATGGGCCGCGAAGTTCATGCCCGTATTGGAAAGCATAAAGGAAAGATTCAGCCGCGAAAAGCCCCTCCGTGGTATCCGCATCGGTTGCTGTCTGCATGTTACTTCAGAAACTGCTAACCTTGTGATATCCTTAAAATCGGGTGGGGCAAATGTGTGGCTTTGCGCCTCGAATCCGCTTTCAACCCAGGACGATGTTGCCGCTTCACTAGTGCACGACCAGGGTATACCGGTATTTGCAGTAAAAGACGAAGGTCGGCAGCAGTACTATCAACATATTTATGCGGTTCTGGCACACAAACCCGAGATAACAACCGATGATGGTGCGGACCTTGTTTCCACGCTTCATTCTAAGAAGCGCCATTTGCTGCCACAGGTGATCGGCGGAACTGAAGAAACTACCACCGGCGTTATCCGACTCAAGAGTATGGAGAAAAACAAAGTTCTTGCTTACCCAATTATCGCAGTAAATGATTCTTACACGAAGTTCATGTTTGACAATCGGTATGGCACCGGGCAATCCGCGCTTGACGGAATTCTGCGGGCGACAAACTGGCTCTTTGCCGGTTCTACAGTAGTCGTCTGCGGCTACGGCTGGTGCGGTAGGGGAGTGGCAGCCAAGGCAAAAGGTTTGGGTGCCGAGGTTATTGTAACCGAGGTCAATCCGATTAGGGCGCTTGAGGCAAGGATGGATGGTTATCGGGTGATGCGGCTCATGGACGCCTGTCGTTACGGTAATGTATTTATTACCGTTACCGGCGACATGAATGTTATTGACCGCAGGCATATGCTCGCCATGAAAAACGGCGCGGTAATCTGCAATGCAGGTCACTTCGATGCTGAAATCAATAAGAAAGCACTGAATGATATAACCAAGTCCAAACGGGAATTGCGCCGTTTCTGCGTTGAGCACACGCTGAATAACGGGAAAAGTGTAATACTATTGGCCGAGGGAAGACTCGTAAACCTTTCCGCTGCTGAAGGCCACCCGGCTATGGTAATGGATATGTCATTTGCCAACCAGGCCCTGGCTGTTGAATACATCCTGCTCAACAGAGACAAGCTCGGAAAAAGGGTGTATAAGCTGCCTGATGAACTTGACCGGAAAATAGCCGAACTCAAGCTCAGAACGATGGGTATCAAGATCGACCGGCTTACACGAGAGCAGGCAGTTTACATATCATCGTGGCGTCTCGGGACATAGGTTTTTGTGCTTTCGTTTCTTGACACCGAAAACTGTCACAATATAATCGCTTAACCTGAGATATTATGGAACAGGAAGCCGGCGGACAAGAGCAGGAAAATTCCTCCCAGGGTAATACAGTCCTGGCTGCAATTGGATACCTGCCGATGTTATTCTTCCTGCCTCTTTTGGCGGGAAGGTCGGACCGTTTCGCTCAGTTCCACGGCAGGCAGAGCCTTGCTATCCTTTTGGTTTTTATAGCACTATGGATAGCAATTTGGGTAGTAGACCTCATTTTCGGCCGAATGATGGGAAATGTTATTCTGCTTGGATTTATCTTCAAGGCAACAGCCTGGTTCATTCATAATATAGTAGGTGTTGTAGCTTCTCTACTTTATATAGCCGCAATGATTGCGGGCATTATTCAGGCTGCTTTGGGTCGGTACTGGCGTGTTCCGGTAATCAGTGCATACGCCCAGCGGCTCGGATTGTAGTCTGGTTGCCCAACAAAGGGAACAAAGGAGAAAAAAAGATGGAACAGGAAAAGAAAATAGAAAACCCCACGCCCGAGCAACCGGCAACTCAGCCGGCCGGCACAGATGATGTCGAAAAAGCAAAAGGAATGGCGTGGCTTTCTTATCTGTGGATACTCTGGCTGGTTCCTCTGCTGACAATGAAAGACAACAGCTTCGCGAAGTTTCATGTAAAGCAGGGAATCGTCATTACGATATACTGGGTCGGCCTGTGGATTGTGAGCNTAATCCTGAGCGTTATTTTCATTGGTCCGGTAATCGGGACGATTGGTTCGATTATTCTGGTGATATTCTGCATAATCGGGATTGTNCAATCATTGGGCGGCAAATACTGGAAATGCCCGCTTGGCGTTCACCAATTAGCCGAGAAGTTTAAGTTCTGATAATAAAGATTATGTAAACTAAGGCCGACTGTCAGATATTGCCCGCTGTTAGCAGGTGGTAAGCTTGTAGGAGCCTGGTTCCTGCCTCTCCCCACAGGAAATGGGTTCTTATATGTTCGCGCAGCTCAGGTGATTTCGGCTTTGTTACTGCTTCGTTTACAGATTCCTTGATGGAACTCTCTGAATACGGGTCAAGATAGTTTGCATACTGTCCGAAGTATTCGACAGTTCCACCGAACTTTGTAATACATACTTTTGCACCTGCAAGCCCGGCTTCAAGTGCTGCCAAGCCAGGGGTTTCATAAAATGAAGGCAGAACGATAGTATCGCAAGCAGCATAAGCCGAACCTAACAGCGGCGAGTTCGGTGGTAGCACGGGAATATGGGTTATGTTCGGTGACTGCCTGATAATCTTACGGCATCTATTACCATATTCATTATCAATAACCCGACCGATAAGCACTGTCGGCAGGTTTAGTTCTTTCATTACTTTCAAGAAAGGCAAGACATTCTTTCTCCCCAACCCGATGTGACCAGCATAGAGAACAAAGTTCTTTATACCATACTGCCGGATGAATTCATCTGGTTTTGCATAATAGAACCTTTCATCTACCCCGTTGGGGATAATGGATACCTTGTCACCGGGAATAGAGAATGCCTGTATTATCAGGTCTGCCTCGGTCCTGGTATTGGGTAGGACCAAATCCGCCATGTTACAGAGTTCCTTACAGAACAGGTGCTCGGTCCAGAATCCACCCTTTTTGCGAAACCGCTTTGCAACCGCAATCATGGTTGCCACCCGTCTTGGACTATGTCGGCTGAAGAATACCGGGCTTACTACGAGTTTAATACCCTGACCTTTCATTGCCCGGCCCAGATGAAAAGTTCCTACATTGGCGCTGAATAAGTGAAAAAGGTCAAAATCAGAGAGTCTGTAATCCTTCCAGGGATTGAATCGTTCGACTATTACACCGAGTCTCTCGAGTTCCCGTGCCAGGGCATCCACTTGCACTTTGACACCTCCACCCAGCACGGTAGCGGCCGAAAAAGTCCCAAATAGCACTTTCATTTGCTATGCCTCCCTTTTATCTGAATCCGTTTGCGCAACTGCCGCAATATTTCTTTGCCAATTAAACCTCGGTCGTGACGCCGTGCAGCAACTGTCCTGCGGTTAAAGGCGACCCTTGGCGGCAACGGTTGCCAACTTAATTTATCNAGGTCAAAACTACCGGAGCGAAACGGCAAACATCTGTATCGGTCCTGCCATTCTATCATAATCTCGAGTTCGGGCTTCTGTCTTGTTGTTTCCAGAACGAATTTGCCCGATTGTTTTCCGACCCGGAATTCTGCCTTTCCCCTTTCCTGCCACCAGCGTGCGTAATCAGTCAAACTTGACCAGCTACCACAGCGCAAAAGCCCGTATTTCAGCACCGTTTCGATAACTGATGGGAAGCGGGCGATGTTTGCGGGATGGCCGTATAGAAAGCAGGGCTCAAACCTGCTTGTTTGCAACTCGATGTATCTTTTGAAGTAGTCAATCATCTCGGCGCTGTCTGCACGGCTTGCGGCCAGCCGTCCTAAGCATATCGGATGCACCGGAATCTGAAGAACAGAAGACGGTTTTCCATCAATGACCGGGCGGGTTGGAAGGTCATCGTAAACCAGAGCGAAATCAGAAGAATACAGAAAGCCAAGTTTGGAAAGTGCTTTGTTCCATTCCGGATTCCATTCTCCATAAGGGGCAGCCGCACCGATGGGCCTGAATCCGGCCTTGCGGAGAATCGAATCAGCATGTTTCAGTTGAATGAGGTTATTCTCATAATCAGGGAACAGTTCGTGCTCATAGCAATGGATTTGGACATCATGGCCTTGAAGGATGGAATTCCGCATATGGGTGAGATGCTGGCCGTGGGCTTTGGTATTAATATACCAACTGAAATGCATTCCAACTTCGTCGGCTATCTTACGAGTAAATTGCATGTTTTTGAGTGAATCGAAGTCCGTATCCACACGGAACCCGAAAACACCGCTCTGACCTGGCCTGCAATAATGAATGTGGACATAAGGCAGACCAACTTCTGCCAGAAGGAATCTTAAGGCATTGGAAATCAATCTCCGCACTTCTCCCCTACCGACTGTAGCGACTATTTCGTATACCTGTTTACGGGTGCGTGCATAGAAAACTCTGGGCTTGGACCCGGTTGCTGCCAGAACAGTAGACAATCTGAATGGCAGTAACACGCACCATCCTCGAGAAATCCTCCCCACAGAAATCGCAGATATGCCATTTTGTGTAGTCCCGACATTTGCCTGTTGCAATAACCACGTATCGGTATTCAAATCCACGATGCCGACATTTCTGAACAAAGGCGATGAATCAGGAACAATATATTTCGACCTTTGCTTTCTCGGCCTGAGCTGCGGCCATACTGCTGAGGCACACAGAGAATCTGTAAGAATACCGCCGCCTGAATCCGCAAACTTTCTCACTTGGGCTAATTCTGATGCCGACGGTATCCGGTCAATTATCAGGACATCAAGCTTTTCTAGTTCAGTAGTTCCGACAGTAAAGCTAATCCCTTCCTGGCGCAAAAGCTCCTGCCAGTATGGGTCAGTGCCGAACAGACCTATCATTTCACTTTACCAATCCCAAATCATCAGAAGTTATGCCTTTGCCCAAAAATAGCAGTCCGATATATGTTACACCGCTCACAAGAGCGGCGATGACCCAATTCCAGTCCCGGAGTGATACCAGAACGACCGACATGGGAATACAAGCAAGTAAAGGTATTACGAAATGCCAGTTGATTTTGGGCTTGACCATACGCAAGGAATCATAGCCCATCAGGCAAAGAATGCACGCTTCTCCGATTAACATTGCTACGGCAGCACCCAGTGCACCCCATTGGCCGATACCGATAACGGTCAGCAGTAAGGCAATTGCGACCCCGATAGCTGTATTCCGGGCAAAACGGCGTTCCCTTCCTGCAGCAAGCAAAGAATACCCGGCAAGACTACTCAACAGGCTGAGTGGAAGAAACCATACCAGTGGCTGAAGAACGCTGACAGACGAAAGATAGTTATGCCCGAATACCAATAGAACAACAGGTTTTCCTAACAGCATAACCCCGGTGCTAACTGGTAAACATCCAGCGAGAATGATTCTTAGCGCAGTACCGATAAGCTCAGGCAGCTTGTCCTGGTGTTCCCTGAAGTAGCGGCTGACTACCGGGAAGAATACCGCCTGGAAGATGCGGTCCAGCATCAGCAGGAAAATTACGAGCCGAAACGCAGCAGTATAAATACCGGTTTCGTAGTCTGTTGTGAACAATGCAAGACCTACGATACCGAAATTGATATAGAGTTGTGAAAGCACAGAAGCAATCCCTATAGGCCATGCCTTCCCTGCCAGGAGTTTCCAGGCTGTTCTGTTAAATTTCGGCTTGAGCCAGCCGAATCTGCGGACATAAGGTACCAGTAGCACAGACGCACCCAATAGCGTCGCTATGATAAGGGCAATCGGGACCATAATAATTTGTTTGGGACTGCGGACCAATGCAATAATTAGGCCGAAGTATGCAGAATTGGTTAACACCCTTGCTATTGCAATATATTCCATCCGTTCGATTCCGGTGAATACCCATTCCAGAAGAAAGCTCTGTGCAATCACACACAGAGAAAAAACAGCCAGCAGCCATTTCACCGATGCTTCTTTTCGCACGAGCAGAGCGAAGATGAAGATCCCAACTACTGCAATGATGCTCAGTATCATCCGGAGTGAAATTATGTTATTGACAAGCCCGGGGATTGCTTTCCTGTCCCGGGCCGATTCGCGGATGCCGATTGTAAGAAAGCCGAACTTGCTGACTATGACACCATATGCCATTATCGACATGGCAAAACCGATTTGTCCGAAGCCGGCTATTCCCAGGCGTCGAGCCAGAATCGCAGCGACGAGGAAACCCAGAAACCGTGCCCCGATTTCACCGCAAAAAAGGAAGGATGCATTCCTGGCGCTTCTCCTCATTGAATTAACCTTCCATACAATGTCAGTAAGGTTCTTTCGGCACTTTCCCAGTTATAAAGTTCAATCACCCCCTTCTTCCCTGCCCGACCACGAGCAGCACATTCCGTTGAATTGGACAATGCCTCCTCGATGGCAATAGCAACTGATTCTGGNCTAGTCGGGTCAACAAGCCAGCCGCAGCCGGTTTTTTTCACTACTGCGCTGATTTCCGGGAAAGGACTGGCGATAACTGCCAAACCGCTTGCCATGAAATCAAAAAGCTTTGTCGGAAGGTTCGCATAATCGTTCGACCAGTCCGGCTGAAACAGCACGACTCCGACCGAACAGGACTGCAGCACAGAAAATATCGCATCGTACGACGGAAGCCAGCCGAGGAAATCTATGCTGTCCTTCAGACCAGAATTCTTCAGAAATTCTTTAGTCCAGGTTTCTATGTTTTCATGCGGCGCGAACTTGCCGATTACCTTCAGTTTTACCTGCGGTAGTTTTCTGACAACCAGGCTAAGTGCCTTAAGTAAAACATCGAATCCGCGATGCCGGCATATAAGCCCGGTATAGACAAGCCACGGCTCCCGCTCAGTATGAATTTCTGAGACCAAATCTAATGGCGGATAATTGGGCACCAGCACCGGTTTACTTCCCCGCGCAATGAATCTGTGGGCCCTGGTAGCATTGGTCTCGATAATTCCGTCGGCAGACCGGATGGCCGACCATTCCAGGTATCGCACGAAGGCATATGCGACCAGCCGTACCGGCAGCGGTAAGTCTTTCCTTTCACGAAAGACTGCTGGGAAGTATTCGGTTGAGTCGTAAACCAGGCGCACGCTCGGCCGACCTGTTTTAATCCCCAGCCCGATTGCCAAGGCCCATGGGTCAAAGCAGTGATAAATTTGGGTTCGCTGTTCAAAGGCCAATCTGGCCAGTTTCCAAAGCATCGTCAGCTTCCGGAATCGTCTCTTTCCCGGAATTCCAATCACCTTGAGGTTGGGTGGTAATTTCCCGGCTGCATTTTTGCCCAGTCCGATGAGCGTCACTTTATATCCTGCCCGAGCGAGTGAAATTGCTTCTCGGTGAAAGAAACGGCTATAATCGACCGGTTGTGAAGATGTAAGCAGGCACACACTGGGCGCGGTCTTCAAATGAGTCACTGCGCCCAAATGTTACTTTTTTTCTGCTTGGTCGGCGCTGCTTCCTTGTGTGGTGGCAACGGCCGGTTTCAATTCCCCAAGCGCACGAAGACACTCACGGGCAGTATTAACATGAATATCAACAGTGTCATTTATGTCCAGTGCATAGCCTCCAGCCATAACTGGGACTACTGGAATCCCTCGTTTGTGGCAACTTTCTATTACGATACGGTCACGCAGGGCCAATCCGCGCTTGGTGAGTCTTAATGCACCGAGCTGGTCGTAACGGAAAGGGTCTGCGCCGGCCACGAAGATTACAAGCTCAGGCTTGTGCGCATTGAGAATCTTCGGAACAGCCGTGCTGAGGTGGTTTATGTAAATGTCGTCTCCACTTTCATCATCCAGGCCGATATCCCAGTTTGATTCCTCTTTTACAGGATAGAGATGCTCCTGGTGAATGGAAAAAGTAAACACCCTCGGGTCATCGTGGAAAATGTGCGCTGTTCCGTTTCCCTGGTGAAGGTCGCAGTCAATAACCGCGGCCCGCTCAATGCGCTTGTCTGCAAGCATTTTCTTAATGCCTATTGCGACATCGTTTACATAGCAGAATCCCTCGCCGTGGTCCTCAAATGCATGATGAAATCCGCCGCCTATGTGCATAGCTATTCCGTTTTCAAGTGCCAGCCGGCAGGCAAGAATAGTCCCGGAAGCATAAAGGGAAAAACCCTGGACGATTTCCCAAGTGAGTGGAAGCTCGGATTTGACGGTTCTGGATGTCCAGCGCAGATTGAGCATGTCATCAACGTACTCACGGGTATGCACAAGTCTGATATCGTTTAGGTCTGGTTCAGGTGGTTCGATAATATCATCGGGGTTAACCAAACCCTCAGCAATAAGCCGTTCACGAACGAGCTGATACTTATCCGTGCGGAAAACATGCGCCCCGATATTGAGTTTGTATCGGTCAGAGTATACAAATTTCATTTTCTTTGATGACCTGCTGACAAACAGACAGTTTTATATATTACCATAACCCTATATTATAGAACAGTCTTGCCGACTGTCAAACCCCCGCGCAACTGCTTGGCCTAATAATATTAGGGCCAGAAAAAGGCAAGGATTAACGGTCAAATTCGCCACAAATGTTTTCTTCCTACTAACAGGCTCTCTATCTTACGCCCGCTCAGACAGTTAGAGAAATACCCAAACCTTGGTTTCTACTAGTTAATCCCAGCCCGGGGCACGCCCCTTATCCGTCCCTACCCTGGCGTAACCCAGAAGATGCTGTGCTTTCACATCGGTTCTGTCTTACTTGACAGATATTTGGTCTTCCTTAGAATCGTGAGCGAGTTCAGAACTGATATGGTACTTGTTTTTGCCGAGCAACGCGAAGGCAGTCTGAAGAAAGTGGCCTTTGAAGCGCTTCTGGTCGGATACAGAATCGCGGATAGAAAGTCAGACGAACTGACAGCAGCAATCCTGGGTTCAGGCATTGGTAATCTGGCCAAAGAAATCACCCGATTCGGAATAAACAGGGTATTTGTGGTAGACAATCCTGTGCTTGAGCATTATACGCCCGATGGTTACGCCAGTTCCCTGACTGAACTCATAAAGCGATATCAGGCCGAGACTATTGTTCTAAGCGCCACAGCGACAGGCAAAGACCTAGCCGCAATTCTCAGCGCTCATTTAGAAACGCAACTGCTCCAGGACTGCATCGCTATTGGATTTGACGATAACGGAGTCATCGAAGCGGTGAGACCCATATATGCCGGGAAGGCACTGAGAAAAGTCAAGGCGCCAGATGCCAGGCCATTGGTTATATCCATACGGCCTCGGGCCGTTGGACCGAAGGAAGAAACCGATAAACAAGGTCAGATAATCATTGCCGATGTAAATCCGGAGAAGCTGCGCTCGAATGTGGTCGAAATTGTTCATTCTGTCAGTGAGACCGTTGAGTTAACCGAGGCCGATGTCGTCGTTTCAGGTGGCCGGGGCATGAAAGGACCAGAGAATTATGCCTTGCTGGAAGAACTAGCAAAAGTAATAGGGGCCGCAGTGGGTGCGTCGCGTGCAGCGGTTGATGCGGGGTGGCGAGACCATCAGGATCAAGTCGGGCAAACGGGTAAGATAATAGCGCCTTCCCTTTATATCGCCTGCGGCATATCTGGTGCGATTCAACATCTTGTTGGTATGATAAACTCAAAGTGCATCGTTGCAATCAACAAAGACCCACAGGCCAATATCTTTAAGGTAGCCGACTACGGCATTGTTGGCGACCTTTTCAAAGTTGTGCCCCTGATAACCCAAGAATTCCGTAAACTCAAGCAATCGTAAAGTAATATCCCTGTGTGTCTATTTTCTTAGGCCGGTGTGTTCTTCTTCTTTTGAGTAATGAAACAAAGGCCTCAATCCTGGTCAAGAGACCGGTTTCGCTCGTGTGTTCATCGAGTGACAGCGAAAGATACGGAATGTCAAAATCCCGGCTGGCTTTGGCCAAGGCCGGCTGGACTACGGTTCCTGGCATACAGCCGAACGGATGGATATGAATAACGCCGTCGTATCCTTTCTGTGCCGCAATAATGAGATGACCCAGCGAGTTTTGGTCCTCGCCACCGACACAGTCCCGCCAGTATCTGGAAGAAACGGCTTTTACCCTTTTCAGCTCATCACCACCGATTCTAAATCCATGAAAACCCAACCAGCGGTGTGCGGTCAGGAATGGGTCCACGAGCACACCAATCTCACCAAGCCGTCTGATAATGTCGAAATTGATGAAAGGCTCAANAGTGCAGAAGCTTTCCCCTACCAGTTTGACGCACGGGGCCCAATCTGTTCCGTTTCTGGGGACTTCAGCGAATCTCTTCTTCAACCCTTTTCTGATTGAGGTAAGCTCTGTCGGGCTCTGAGCCTGCTCAATTTCAATAAGGATATCCTTGAGGAGCCGGCGGCAATTCCGTGAGTCAGTTGCGAAAGGCATGGTCTGGCGGAAATAGAATTCGGCCTTTTCAACTGCATATGATTTGTGCCAGCCGATACGAAATGCCCGGCCGGCCCGCACTATGGTTCGTGTCCAACTGCCTGAATTAAGCCTGATACCTTCATGAACTATCGCCGGCAAATGGTCGTGGCGCAATTCCAGAAGTCGGAATTTGAACCCGAGGTCTTTAAGAATCTGTGCCTGGAGTCGACCATAGTAGCCGTAACGACATGACCATGACCCGGTTGTATAGACAAGCGTATCCGCACCCATATCGAGGCTTCTTACCATATTGCCCAGGGTCAGTTTGAATGGAATGCACATCGCCTCAGGCGCAAGGCGTACACCGAGCTCAAGCACCTCGCGGTTGGGCGGAGGGGGAACCACAACTTCGGCACCCAAGATGCGCATCATTGGAGCAAGAGAAATATGAATATTGCCCATATAAGGAAAGCCTATTTTCATTGCTTTGTCCGCAGTCTTATGAGGTCAACAAAAGACTCAAGTCTTGTCATCAGTCCGGCCTCGGCTGTATGCTCATCCAGAAGAATGGTCAGCACAGGCATTGATGGCCTTCTCTGTTTAACCAACCGGCGAATGACTTCGTTCGTCACGGCCGAAGTGCCGCAGGCGAAACTCGATGCAAGCAGAAGCCCTTTTATTTGTTTCTGTTCTACCAGACCCATGGCCCCTTCAATTAACTCTGTCTCGAATATCCAGTTGGTCAAAAGTTCCTTTGGTACCTTTTGGACTAACGAATTTCCTTTGCCGTCAGGCACAATCGCTTTGGCACCAGCTTTGCAAAGCTTATCGAGCAAATCAAGACTCAACTCACGGTCATATAGAAGATAAGGGTGCCCCACTACCCCTATCAAAAGGCTGTTTTCCGAATCCGTCTCTTGGATGGACTCTTTCCTCGACCGGAATGAATAATCCGATAAATTCTCAGGCAAGAACTCTTTATTAGCAATTCTTGCATGTTGCAGCGCATCTCGCCAGATTCCAGAATTAACACCCAAATCCTGGGCAAGTCGATGAAAAGAACCTGCTTCACTAGACTTGCGCTCGTCGATAATCAATTCAACAGTGGACGGCAGTGTTGGAATCAATGCCCTGGTCATATCTGGCAGAGCCAGTGACTTAGGGCAGCCAAAGAAAAGGTCTTTAGCTGTCCGGCGGCAGACAATCCTGGGAATGCACAATACATCGACCTTTTTGGCCAGTTCAATGACATGCCCCAGAAAGACCTTGGTCGGCAGACACAGTTCAGCAGGAGCAATTCGCGAGCCCGTTTCTATGGTATTTCGATTTGTCGGACCAGAAAGCACTACCTCGTAACCAATTCCCTGAAGGAAAGTTTTCCATAGAGTAAAATACCGAAATGTATCGAGCGCACGGCACACGCCAATTCGCCGCTTCACAAAGAGATTATATACCCATGTTTCCGGCGGTCAATATCCCGGAACCAGAATACAAACAATGGTGTCTAAATAGGGATGAACCATCTGGCCGGGGAAACCAGCCTTTATCTGCGTGACCATGCGAATCAACCGGTTGACTGGTATCCGTGGGCGGAAAAGGCATGGAACTGTGCAAGACAAGAAGATAAGCCCATTTTCCTTTCTATTGGCTTCTCGTCATGTCACTGGTGTCATGTGATGGCAAGGGAATATTTTGAGGACCCAGACATTGCCCGCATCCTGAACGATAACTTCGTATGTATCAAAGTAGACCGCGAGGAAAGACCGGACATAGACGAAATCTATCTTGAAGCTGTCAGACTACTGACCAGTTCAGCAGGCTGGCCTTTGTTTGTTTTCTTGACTCCGGAACTCAAGCCGTTTTATGGCGGCACATATTTCCCATCCCGACCGAACCACGGGCAATCGGGTTTCAAGCGACTCCTGGATTCTGTGCTTCATTATTTCCGAACCGAACGGTCGGAAATAGAAATGGCCGGCAATACTATTGTCCAGGAACTCGAGCGGCTTTCCCAACTGCCAACTCACGAAGGCAACCTCGGACCTAAACCGCTCCAGAAATTCTATGCGCAGAGGCTTGGGGTTTTCGACCCTGGTTTCGGCGGTTTTGACACAGTACCCAAATTCCCGAGAGCCACAGACCTTATTCTGCTCTTGCGATTTGCCTGTCGTCCAGGATACAACCGGGCACTTTCCATGGCAGAAACTACCCTTAAGAAAATGGCACAAGGCGGGATATTCGACCAGCTTGGTGGGGGATTTCACCGTTATTCAACCGATACTATCTGGCTCATTCCCCATTTTGAAAAAATGCTCTATGATAATGTCCTCCTTGCTCAGGCTTATATTCAAGCGTTTCAAGTTACTAAAGATGAATTCTATCGTTCAGTTGCTGAACAGACATTGTCTTATCTCGTGCGGGAAATGCGCTCACCTGAAGGCGGATTTTATGCATCCCAGGATGCAGATATTGAAAATCAGGAAGGCGAGTTCTATCTCTGGGCAAAACCCGAAGTTGGGCGATTGCTCGGTCCGGAACTTTCGCCTCTGGCATGTAATTTCTATGGTGTTGCTGAGTACGGAATCTTCCGCGGCAGGAATATTCTGCATACCCCAATGACAGCAGAGAAATTTCTGAAGCACTATCAGCTTGATTCCAATCAGTTTTGGCAAAGTCTGACTGAAATCAAAGCAAAGCTCAAGGCCGCAAGAGACCGCCGTGTTTGTCCACGCCGGGATGAGAAAATCCTGGCCGACTGGAATGGTCTTGCTCTATCTGCTTTTGCCCGGGCGTATCAGGCGTTTGGGACTAAAGAATATATCAAACTGGCACAAGACCTTGCCGATTTCATCACTGGACAACTGACTGTCGAAGGAACACTGCTCCACATGCAAAGGCACGGCCAGTCCGACCTTGCAGGCCGGCTTACGGATTATGCCTTTGTAGTCCAAGGTCTGCTGGACATGTATGAATCCGGTTTCGATACCCGGCACCTGGAAAGCGCCCGGCGGTTNACCGACCGGATGATAGCACTTTTCTCTGACCCGGATGGCGGATTCTACACAGTCCCGGCCGATGCGCCCGGTTTTATCACCCGTGCCATGAGCGGATTCGACGGTGCAATTCCCTCGGGCAACTCGGTAGCGGTCTACAACCTGCTCAGGCTTGCCCGGCTTACCGGCTCGAATGAATACGAACGGATAGGTGCAAATACCATCCGGCGTTTCTATGAGACAATGGTTTCCTACCCTAATGCCTTTGCAAAGATGCTTTCAGCGCTTGATTACCTGCTTCATCCTGGCACCGAACTGGTCCTCTTCATTCCTGAATGTTCAGGAAAGGAACCGGACTTTCTCGAACTGCTAAAGTCCTATCCAGACCCCTATCGGACTACTGTGCTTATCCGTGCCGCAAAACCGGACCAGACGACCGCCGGTCTCGTTCCTTCGGTTTCAGACCGCTCAGCCATTCACGGCAAACCTACCGCTTATCTCTACCGCAACGCAGTGAGCTTGAGCGTAGTCCAAAAGATAAACGAACTTGAAAAAATCCTTAAATCCGAGCGAAACACAAACGGCCTGCTTGACACCGATATCGGTTCTGAATAAACTCTAACAGGTTATGCAAGAACGATTCACTGAAAGAGTCAGAAAAGTTATCTCCCTGGCCCGGCAGGAGGCGGTCAAACTGCACCATGACCATATCGGGACCGAGCATATATTACTCGGCCTGGCAAAAGAAGGCGAAGGTGTCGCGGCCGTTGTGCTCACCAATCTCGGGGTTAATCTCGATGACCTCCGCCGAGCCGTGAAAAACGCAGTCTCCATTGGTTCTGAAACCCTGGTCTTAGGCGATGTGCCTTTGAATCAGGAGGCCCGTTCCGCGCTCAACTATGCAGTGGATGAAGCGCGCAAGATGGGCCATACCTATATCGGCACAGAACACCTTTTACTCGGGCTCCTGCGCGAAGAAAAAGGACTTGCGTGTCAGATTCTGCAAACCCTTGGAATAGAAATTGACCTTGTCCGTAATGAAACTATCAAGCTTTTGGGTGGCAAAGGAACTCAGTCCAGCAAATCCCGGTCCAAAACACCGGCGCTTGACTATTTCTCGCGCGACCTAACCCAGCTTGCGCGCGAGGACAAGCTTGACCCGATTATCGGCCGGGAAAAGGAAATTGAACGTATAATCCAAATCCTGGCCCGACGCAAGAAAAATAACCCAGTCCTTATCGGTGAGGCCGGCGTGGGTAAAACAGCAATTGTTGAAGGCCTCGCAGAACGTATCATTGCCGGCCGGGTTCCCGGTATTCTCAAAGATAAACGGGTTCTTGCCCTTGACTTGGCGGCAATCGTTGCCGGCACCAAGTACCGGGGTCAGTTTGAGGAAAGACTCAAATCCATCCTTAAGGAAATCCAGCACCACGGTAATTGTGTTATCTTTATAGATGAGCTCCATACTATTGTGGGTGCAGGTGCGGCCGAAGGCGCAATTGATGCATCGAATATCCTGAAACCCGCACTTGCACGGGGAGAAATCCAGGCGATTGGTGCTACAACCCTGGAAGATTACCGCCGCCATATCGAGAAACATTCTGCTCTCGAGCGCCGGTTCCAGAAAATCCTGGTGGAACCGCCGAATGTGCCGGAAACAATCAAGATACTGAAAGGACTGAAGGAAAAGTATGAACTCCACCACAATGTTGCTTATACCGATGCTGCGCTCGAGGCAGCCGCTTACCTTGCTGACCGCTACATCTCCGACCGTTTTCTGCCTGACAAAGCCATTGACATAATCGACGAAGCGGGTTCCAGAGTGAAGCTCATGCGGCCGGTAATCAACCCTGAACTGGATGAGTTGGAAAAAAGAACCGAAAAAATCACTGCGGCAAAGGAAGAGGCCGTCCGTCGCCAGGCGTTTGAGAAAGCGGCCGAACTGCGCGACGAGCAGAAAAAGCTCACCGAGTACATGAAACGCAAAAGAAAAGAGTGGGAAAAGAAAGGAAGTTTTCCTGTTGTAACCGCGGAAGATGTTGCCTATGCCGTATCTTCCTGGACTTCAGTGCCCCTCTCCAAACTCGAAGAAAAGGAATCAGCACGGCTGCTTCGTATGGAGGACGAACTCAAGAAGCGCATCGTAGGCCAGGATGATGCCATCAGTGCCATTTCCAAAGCAATCCGTCGTTCCCGGGCCGGAATCAAGGACCCAAGGCGACCGATAGGCTCGTTTATCTTCCTTGGTCCCACTGGCGTTGGCAAAACCGAACTTGCCCGTGTCCTTGCCCGTTTTCTGTTCAGCGACGAAAACGCCCTAATCCGTTTCGACATGTCAGAATATATGGAAAAATTCAATGTATCGCGGCTGGTAGGTGCACCGCCCGGATATGTCGGATATGAAGAAGGCGGCCAGCTTACCGAGAAAGTCCGCCGCAAGCAGTACTCGGTAGTCCTTTTCGATGAAATCGAGAAAGCCCACCCTGACCTCTTCAATATTTTACTCCAGATGCTGGATGACGGCCAGGTCACTGACTCGTTCGGGAGACAAGTAAGCTTCAAGAACACGGTTATCATTATGACTTCCAATATTGCCTCTACGGAAATCCAAGGGATCGCCGGTTTCGGATTCAAGACCGACAGCAGCCAAGCCAATTATGAGGCTATGAAGGATAAAGTGATGACCGAGGTCAAGAAATTCTTCCGTCCGGAGTTCCTGAACCGTGTGGACGAAGTGATAGTATTTCACTCCTTGAATAAGAAGCAGATGGAGGCAATAGTCGACATCCAGCTCACCGACCTGTTAGCGAGACTCCGGATGAAGAAACTCGGACTCAAGCTGACTCCAGGAGCAAAAGATTTATTAATCCAAGAAGGCTTTGACCCGCAGTTCGGCGCCCGGCCCATTAAGCGCGCCATGCGCCGGTTGCTCGAAGACCCACTGGCCGAGGAACTGCTGAGGAATCGCTTCAAAGAGCATTCGGTTATCATAGTGGACCGCAACGGTGACCGACTGGTGTTCAGCGAAGCCGCAACCGAAGCCAAGGCACGCGTCCGCGAGTGATTTCCCTTCTCCTGACGCTCATTCTTACTCAAACGCCTGTCCAGACCGGAAAGCTGGTCGTGCTCGATGTTTCTGCAAGAACCAAAACTACTGATTCGTTACTTGTGATAAGAACGGTTGGCATCGCTTCGGGAGAACTGGTTACCCCGAACGGATTACGCAACGAACTGGCCGATGCTGTCCGCCGACTACACAGCTTGGGACTGTTTTCACAAGTGGCTGTGGAAACCACGCGGGTTGCAGACGGTGTCAACATCTTATTCAAAGTCCGGGAATACCCGAAGTTGAAGAAGGTCGTTTTCCATGGCTACCGGAGGGTCCGCCTGAAAGACCTCGAAGCACGCGTAAAAACAAAGCCAGGGGAAATTCTTACCGACAAGAAGGTGTTCGACTGGAAGCATGAAATCATGAAACTCTATAAAGAAAAGGGTTTCCTGCTCGTTAAAATAAAACCGGAACTTGCTGAACCTGATTCCCTCAACCGGGCGATTGTCACATACGAGATTGACGAAGGTGACCCGGTGCGCATCCGCAACATTGAAATAGTCGGGAATGAGCATTTCACTGACCCCCAGATTGAAAAAAAGCTTGTCAACCGCCAGAAGGCCTGGTATCGCAAGGCCCGACTCAAGGAAGATGAATTCATAAAAGATTTGGACCGCATCACCGAATTCTACAAAGAACGCGGCTTCCTGGATTGCAATGTCCTTGACTACAGAATGACATATGATGAAGGCTGGGCCAATATAACCATTCTGATAGATGAAGGAAAACAGTACTACTTCGGCACTGTTTCGTTCAAAGGCGATTCGGTCATCCCCGAGGAACGGCTGCGCAAACTGGTTCGCTTCCGCAAAGAAAAGGTCTATAATACGAAACTGGCACAGGCAACATTGACTGATATCTACGGTGCTTATTCAGAAGAAGGTTATATATATGCCCAGGTGACACCGATAGAAGAAATGCGTGGTGATACGGTTGATATCAACTATTCGATTGTTGAGAAACAGCCGGCTACTGTGCGGCTTGTAATAATTGAAGGTAACGAACAGACTTACGACAAAGTCATCCGGCGCAGAATCTGCTCCTTACCTGGTTACATATTCAAACGCTCCGATATAATCAGGAGCCAGCGTGACATCTTCAACCTTGGATTCTTCGACGATGTCACCCTTGACCACCGGGTAGCTGATACCCTGGGTTCAATCGACCTTATCTACCGTGTCAAAGAAAAGAGCTTTTTCGGAACAATCGGTGCCGGGGTTACATATTCTGCGACCGATAAGTTTACCGGTTATCTTGAATTACAACAACCCAATCTGTTCGGCCGCGGCCAGCAGGCTACTATCAAGCTGGAAAAAGGCGGACGCAAAACCAACATTCAGCTCGGATTCACAGAACCATGGCTTTTTGATACACCGACATCCGGTGGTTTCGATGTATCGTATCTCACCCGTACTTATGACTATTACGACAAACAGGAAATCAGCGGCGGCCTGTCTTCCTCAAGGCCGCTTCCCCTTGATTATACCCGTGCATATCTTGGCCTGCGTGTGACCGATGCATTTATCCCACCAAGTTCAATCAGTTCTGATTATAAGTCTGACACCTCAAACCCTTTCAACATTTACTGCGACACCATCCACAAAACATCTTTTGTTCCCAGCCTGACCTTAACCCGCGACTCCCGGGACTATATCTTCAACGCCTTTTCCGGTTCAGCAGTTACCTATACCCTATCCGTGTCTGTCGGCGATATACGCTATCACCGACATGTGTTCGATGCCAGTCATTACTTTCCTCTATTCTGGAAATTCGCACTGATGGGGCGCACCCGTCTGGGATATATCACCGGTTTCTCAAAAAGCGATATGGTTCCTTTATACGAACGATTCTATCCGGGTGGAACCGGGTCGGATGGCATCCGTGGGTATCCGGACAGAAGCGTAAGCCCACGCGAAGGTAGATACCGTATCGGTGGCCGAGCCCTGACCATATTCTCGCTCGAATATAAACTTCGTGTTTCTCCGCAACTTTCCTTCCTTGCATTTGGTGATGCGGGTAATGCCTGGAATTCTCTTGACCAGCTCAACCTAAGTGGACTCAAAAGGGGAGCCGGCCTCGGTGTGAGGCTGGAGATTCCTATGCTCGGCTTAATCGGTTTTGACTTCGGATACGGTTTTGACCGGGAAGGCGGGGGCCGTTGGGAACCACATTTCCAGATTGGTAGGACGTTCTAGCCTTTCCCGAAGAAATTTGCCAGGACCTTTTCGCCGGTCGGGCCTGACCGTTCAGGGTGAAACTGGACACCATAAAAGGGCATTCTCCTGTGGCGCATCGCTTCAACAGGACAGGAATCCGATTCTGCAAGAATCTGCCAGTCATTGTTTTCTACTGACCCGGGTTCCAGGAATTCCCGGTGATTCTCAGAAACCTTTATCTTGGCCAGAAGACCCCTAAAGATAGAATCTGGGTGAATAACCCTGATTAACTCTTTGCCATCCACCGGCTTACCGCATCGCACGATACCACCTGAAACCTTCCCCAGAAGCTGATGTCCATAGCAAATACCTAACACCGGACACTTAAGCTTTCCCAGGAATTCTGCAATGCCGGCAGGCGGTTTGTCACGCTCCAGCATCATTGGTGAACCTGAAATTACTACTACATCGAACGCCGCAACCGGATAACCGGAATTCAATTCTTGATAATCAACCGCAGTAACTTCACGATTGAACTTCTGAAGCAAATTGATATAGAGTCCGAGCTTGCTTTTCTGTTTTCCGTGGTAACAGTCAACCAGCAATGTCCGGGCCATCATAAACGGCTGATAAACGCATATGCGTCATGATGGTGAATTGACTCGTAGCTTTCAACTGCAACTTCGAATCCGGCAATTTCCTTGCAATTCTGCAGGTTCAGTGCTGCGTTTCTGACAACATCTTCGACAAAGGCAGGATTCTCATAAGCATATGTGGTAACATACTTCTCATCCTCTCGAGTAAGCAGGGAATATATCTGGCTTGAACCGCAATCCTCAACCAGCCGAATTAAATCTTCAAGCCACAGAAAACCCTGAAGCTCGGCTGAAACCCTTATCTCAGCCCGTTGATTATGCCCTCCGAATTTCACCATCTCTTTTGAACAGGGACAGAGAGTTGTTACCGGCACTGCTGCACCGATACGGAGTCTGAATTTGCTGGTCTGCGATGCCTTAACCCAGCAACGATAATCCATCAGTCCTCGCACACCGGAAACCGGTGCCTTCTTCTCGATAAAATACGGGAACTCCATCTCCAGATGTGCAGATTCTGCATCCAGACGCTGCTTCATCTCCCGCAGGATTGTCCCGAGTTTATGGATATCCATCTCCAGGTGGTAGCGGTTCAGAATCTCGACGAAACGGCCCATATGTGTTCCCCTGAAATGCTGCGGCAGATTTACATACATATTTATGCTTGCAATAGTATGCTGCCGATGACGGGTTTTATCCAAAAGCACTATCGGGTAACGAAGTCCTTTTACCCCGACTTTATCAATCGGAACCTGGCGAGTATCCTTTTGCTCACGGATATCATGCATAGTATTAGGCTAAGTCTCTACTTTCGGATGTCAAGCTCACTTAGAGCAGGCACCGGCTTCTGAAACTGTAGAATCGTTGCTTCCCGATAACGATATGGTCGAGTAGCGGAATCCCGACAATCTTACCGGCCTCGGCCAAGCGTCGAGTGAGTCTTATGTCGTCATCTGATGGCTGCGGGTCTCCTGAAGGATGATTATGAACGACGATTATCCCGGCCGCTCCGGCCCGAATCGCCGGGCCGAAAACCTCGCGCGGATGCGCAATCGTGCTATCCAGACTGCCCACTGATACCTGCTCTTTATTGATAAGCCGGTTGCGGGAATCAACATTAAGCACATAAAAATTCTCCTTGCGCTTGTTTGCTATCAGTGGTCTCATCAACTTGGCCACCGCTTCTGCGCTGGACAGCTCTATGCGTTCCTCGGTTTCAGGAGACTCCTCCATCCGCCGTGCAAGCTCAATAGCCGCTTTGATTTGGCACGCCTTTGCCCGACCAATACCTTTGATTGTTTGCAATTCTTCAATTGAAGCTGCGGCAACACCGGCCACAGACTTGAAACGGGAAACCAGGCATCTGGCGATGTCCAGAACCGACCGGCCTTTTGTTCCCCGGCTGATGATGATGGCGAGCACCTCTTCACTGGACAAAGCACCGGCTCCAACCCGCACCAGCCGCTCGCGCGGCCTCTCTCTCGGAGGCAAGTCATGTACTGTAAAAGAATCACCACTCGGTTTTCGACCGTGCGATTTACTATCCATACCGAACCTGAATCATATAGACCGAAACCACAGTGTCAAGAGGAAGAACTTGTTGATACACTTTGCACTTTTGTGTTAATCTGTGCCCGTCTGTGGTTTACTCGCTCCCGACAGGGTCAGAACCTGCCGAAAAATCAGGCCGCCCGAAAGGGCGGCCTGTAAGCTGATACCGATACTATCAGTTGAGAACTACTGCCTTGGCAGAAACCGATTTGCCGTTGATTGTCAACCGATAGAAGTAGGTGCCGTTCGCAACCCTCTGGCCGTTGTTGTCAGCGCGGTTCCAGGTAACCGTGCGGCTGCCCGGCTCCAACACTTCGTCAACCAGAGTGCGCACCAGCGAACCACTGGCATCATAAACACCAAGGTTCACCCGGCCTTGCTTCGGAACCGAATAACTGATTCGGGCAAAGTTGCGCACTACGGTCGGCGCAACCCGGTCGAATCCATAGTCCCAACCAACGCTGGGCTTGCCTTCTTCGATTCCGGTAGGGCTAATCGTCCCTTTGTGCATACTATTGAGGATTGAACCGTTCCATCCGCCGGCCGACCAGATTTCGTTTCCGAAGATGTCGCCGCCGTGCGAACGGTTGGTGGAAAGCATCGGCCTATCCTCGGCCCAGGTGCCGGAAGTCAGGTTATAGCGCCAGCAGGCATTAGCATATGCGCCCTGACGGTATCCGCCCCACACATAAACCCGGTCAAGGAAAGCTTCGTGATAAGCAACGGCTTTGCCCCAACCCAGGTTGTCAGGCATCGTATCAGTCGCAACTGTCCAGTCATTGCCAGCAATCGAATACTTCCAGACCGTGCCTCTAGTCGAGGTGTAGTTGTTTTGCTCCATACCGCCGATAACATAAATGGTATCGTCGATATGCGCGGTCATCGGATTCCGCCTGGGTCCGGGCATATTTGCCATCGCGGTCCAGGAATTGGCTACCGGGTCGTAACGGTCGCAGTTGTTCCTCACAGTAGTCCCGGAAACCCCGCCAAAGCAGTAAAGATACTGGCCGTCTTCCTCGAACGAGTAGTAAAGCAAATCCGTAGCCGGCATTGCGGTTGCCTCGGTCCAGGTACCGGCACCAAGGTCGAGCTTACTCAGGTTATTGTAATAAGCTGATCCCCAACTGCCGCCGCCGCACCAGATGACATCGTTGATGAGGACCGCATCGTGATTGTGAACGCCTTTGCCACCGCCGGCCGGATGGGTCAGGCCGGTAGTCCAGGTATTTGCAACCGGGTCGTAAATCTCATCGTTCGGGTGAGAAGTATGGGCCTGGCAATTGCCGCAGACAACATGGACCAGGTAACCGTCGGTCACCGGTTCGGTCACGCAGGCAACGCGGCTGACCGCACACGGGGTAATATGGGTAGGCGCGGTCCATGTAACTGTATAAGCTACAACACTGACGGTGGCGTGCGCGGTATCATTAGACCGCTCTTCGTCGCCACTCAGACTGGTGAGCATCGTGACATTATAAGTGTTGCCGGCCACCCCGCTCCAATCCGGGGAAAAGGTCACTTCAGCAGACGCACCAGGGGCAAGTGGCCCGGCATGAACCACATTATGGTCATAAACCCTGGTTCCGGCCGAATCAATCCAGCATGTCACCGGGATATTGCTTTCAGCATTGGTGCCGAAGTTCTTAATAAGCGCCTTCGGGGTAATCGGTGGTGTCGGTGTCACACTGCCATTCGGTGCCATAATCTGGGTCACGCCGACATCATGGTCATGGCCGGTCGAGAGCTGCTCGTACTGGCAGACATTCGTCGGGACGAATCCACCGGTCGAGCCGCCATATAAAACTGCCTTGCCGTCAGCAGTTCCGACCCCGGCAGTCCGGTAAATCTTCAGATGCATTCCGGCCGAAATCGTCCAGGTATGGGTTGAATGGTCGAAATACATGCAGGTGTCCTGCAATGCATCGCCTTTCACACCACTAGCGATAAATGCGGTATTGCCGACCGCACCACTGCCGGCGCCCCAGACACCATACGGTAATTGCGGAAATACAGTATTGTCCACGGTCCAGGTATCGGCAACCGGGTCGTAGAACTCAGTGTGGGTAATCCCGGACCCGGTATTGCCGCCGGCCATCCAGATAGTGTCATTATAAACCCAGCCCTGGGCAAATACCCGGCCCTGATGCATGTCCGCAACCGGGGCCCAGCCGCTGCCCGGAGTATAGCAATGAACCTGAGTCGTCGGATTGGCCGCACCAGGCTGGTTGCAGCCGCTGATATAATACAGCTTACCCTGACATGCAAGCACAAACGCCTGCCAGTTGTAAGTCGTCCCAGTGAACGGGCCCGGACCAGAGGTCCAGTCGTTCCCGGCGATGCTGTATTTCCACAGCGTGTCCTTAGTGCCACCAAAGCTATAAGAATACCCGCTGCAGTAATAGAGCGTATCGCCGATTATCGCGCAGCCGCCATTACTGATCTCCTGCGGGGGCGGAGCCATCGTTTCCCAGGTCGTGCTTCCGGTTGCATGGCGGAACAGAGTCTTCGGGTGCGAAGTATTATATCCAGAAAGCACATAACTATGGGTCGCATTCGCTGCACAGCACAGGTCCATCAGTAGCGCCGGCATGTTGCTGTGGAGCGCCCAGGCATCGGTCGGGTTGTCCGGTGTAACCGTTCCCTGCACATAGTCGTTCGAACCAGGTAAGCCGTAGTAGAATCTCGCCGGTTCCTGGACCGGCACATCACTGGTCGGGATGCCTGCGAAAGCAATGCCCAAAGCCAGTACTAGTGTCATAATGACGCTAGTTTTCATTCTTTCCTCCTTGGTTGTTTTGTGCATTTTGCGCACTTCAGTTAAAATATCATCATGTCGCCAAATATCCCAACAGCGACTGGCACAAGCATACGGACGGACGGCCCCATGTCAAGCTATTAAGAAACTATATTCCGGTTGGCCGTGACAAGCATTTTCCTTGACAAAACGCCTGTGCGGGTAGAATCACCAGAGGCGATGAAAAGCTTCTTTTTGCAGGTCTATGGTTGCCAGATGAATTTCTATGAGGCCGGAGTGGTCCGGGAAATCATGAAACAGGCCGGATATACCGAAACCCGCAAAGAAAGGGATGCCGAAATTCTCCTGATGATAACCTGCGCGGTCCGCAGCCACGCCGAACAGAGGGCGCTTGGCCGGTTCGGGACATTCAGGGGTATAAAACAAGCAGAGCCGGGCCGAATAATCGGCGTGCTCGGGTGTATGGCCCAGCGCCTCAAGAAAACTCTTGCCACGGGTTATGGTGCGGACCTCGTTATCGGCCCTGACCAGTATCGACACCTGCCTCAACTCATCCAGGCTGTCCGTGAAACCGGCAAACCACAGGTAGCTGTCGAGCAGACCGGTGAATGCTATAACGAGATTTTTCCGGAACCGCATCGGCCGGTCTGCGGATTTGTGACTGTTATGCGCGGCTGTAACAACTTCTGCTCTTACTGCATCGTGCCCTATACAAGGGGAAGGGAACGGTCCAAATCACCAGGACAGGTTCTTGCCGAGGCAGAAAAACTGGCCACACATGGCATCAAGGATATAACACTTCTGGGTCAGAATGTCATGGCTTATCATTATCAAGACCATGATTTTGTATCGCTTCTCAGGAAAGTGCACAGGGTTCCGGGCATAAAGCGCATCCGTTTTCTCACATCCCACCCCAATAGCTCAAACGAACAGATATTTGCAGCAATGGCCCGCATGCCCAAAATATGCCCGTTCCTGCACCTTCCGCTTCAATCCGGGTCAAACCGCATCCTGAAGATGATGAAACGGGGTTATACCAGAGAAGAATATCTTACCAAAATTGCCTTGGCCCGGAAATATCTGCCAGGGCTTGGTCTGACCACGGACATAATGGTTGGTTTCCCTTCTGAAACCGAAGAGGATTTCCAGGATACGCTCGAAGTCATAAAAACAGTCCGTTTTGATTTTGCCTATATGTTCAGGTATTCGGTCAGACCCGGCACCGCGGCTGTCCAGTTTGCGCCAAAAGTCTCGGAAGCAGAAGCGGGCCAGCGTCTTACCCGGCTTATAGACGCCCAGAATCGCATTACCCGGGAACGCACGAGAGAAATGCTGAACCGAACTTTTGAATTACTCATAGAATCCCATGCCCGGGGCTCGGGCATGCTCGGAAGAACCCGCAATAACAAGGCAGTTATCGTTCACAGCCCGTTAAGTGTTGGTGAAACGGTTACCTGCCAAATAACCAGAATCAAAGGATGGACCCCGGTTGCCGAAGTTCAGGCAGCCGTCGCTCTGTTTCAATAAGGAGGGCTTATGGACATATTCCGCATTATCCTGACGCTGATTATTTTCATTCTGCTTCTGGTGCTCGCCTTGACGAATATCGAAGTAACTACCTCAGTCAATGTATTCGGCACCTACTATGAACATGTCCGGGTGGCATTTGTCATGCTTTATGCATTTGCCTTCGGCGCGATTTGCGTGGGTGTTTTCATGCTCGTATCAGAAATCCAGCTCCATGCCAGAATCCGCAGGCAGCATCGGGAAATCAATGCCATCACCGAAGAGCTCCGGTCATTCCGCAACGCCTCGCTTGAACCGATGCCCCAGGATACCGAAGCCGAAAATCAAGAGGACGAATCATGACTATCCTTGTTATTATTATTCTTGTCCTGACTGTCGTGGCCCTGTACCCGCTGGTGCGCGACTTGTTGCGCCGCAAGCAAACTACTGCCCCGGCTTATGTTGAAGGAATTCAGTTCCTGCTCGATGGCAACCCGAAAGACGCAGTAGTCAAACTTAAGCAGGCGGTCAAAGCAAACCCGGACAATATCGACGCCTATATAAGGCTTGGCAATATCTTCATCGGGCAGGGCGATATCGAACGCGGGCTGAAAGTCCACGAAACCCTGACCCTGCGTCGTAATCTCCGACCAGAAGACGAAAGGAAGGTTTACCAGGCCCTGGTCCGGGATTATCTTCTGACCGATAGGAAACTCAAGGCAATCTCAATACTGGAAGAACTCACCCGGACTGACAAATGCAATAAAACCGACTGCGAAAATCTGTTCCGCCTCTATCTTGAAACCGGTTCCCGGGAGAAATGTGAAAGCCTGCTCAAGAAACTGAGTCGGAATCCGCACGACCGCGCCTGGGTTGCCCTCATGCTGGCAGAATTCGGTCGCGCGTATGCCAGAACTGACCCAGAATCGGCCCTTGTCTATTTCAACGAAGCATTGCGTCTTGACCATAAGTCCATCGCTGCCCGGCTTTACCTGGGAGATTACCAGTTGGCCCATGACGATACTGAAGCTGCTATCCGTAACTGGCACGAAATCATCAACCTGGCACCGGAGAAAAACTTTCTCGTCCGCCACCGACTCGAAAGCGCATATTATGAACTCGGACGGTACGAAGAGGTAAGCCAGGCTTACGAACGGCTGCTCCAGAAGATTCCTGGTGATGAAGGTCTAACAGTAGCCTTGGCACTCATTTATCAGAAGAAAGAAAACCTGCCGGCGGCAATCCGATTGCTGGAGAGATTCTGTGCGAACAACGGAAAGCTTCTGTGCCGGACCACACTTGCATCCTTGCAACTGCATAAAGGAAACCCCGACCGTGCCGGCCAGCTGCTTTCCCAGATAATTAACCAGCTTCAGTCTGAAAGGCTCAAATGCAAGAACTGCGGCACAATCCAGGAGGAACCTTCATTCAGTTGTCAGAAATGCCATGCCTGGTTAGAATGACCTGACACTATGTCTGGAAAGTTGACCCCTCTTCTTACCCAGTATCATCGTATCAAAGAGAAGCACAAAGGAGCAATTCTTCTCTTCCGCGTAGGCGACTTCTATGAGATGTTCTATGAAGACGCTGAAGTCGGCTCAAAGGCGCTCGGCCTAGCATTGACTTCACGACCGCATGGCCCTGACAACAGAGTTCCTCTCGCCGGTGTTCCGGCCAAGTCACTCGANACCTATGTAGGACGCCTGGTTGCTCAAGGTTTCAAAGTCGCCATCTGCGACCAGTTGGACCAACCGTCTCGGGACAAACCGGTTGTGCGCCGGGAGGTAGTAGAAATCGTCACACCGGGCACTTTGACCAGACCCGGCCTGCTGGATGAAACACGCAATAATTACCTCATGGCGATTTCACCGGCAGGTGAGACATGCGGGATTGCCTTTGCCGATGTGTCGACCGGCGAATTCAGGGCGGCTGAAACAAACACCCGAACCCTGGGCGAAGAAATGCAGAAAATCGAGCCGAGAGAAGTCCTGGTCCCCCAGTCATGGAAATCGGAAAACACCCGGCTCCCGGTTTCTGAAATCACCCGTATCGATGACTACTATTTCACCGAAGACTTTGCCTTTGACAAACTGACTTCTCATTTTGGTGTCGCAACCCTTGAAGGTTTCGGAATAGCTGAACTCACCGAAGGCATCTGCGCGGCCGGAGCGGTCCTTTATTATCTTGAGCAGACGCAGAAAAGTGCGCTTCCCCATATCCGCAAGATTTCACCTTACAACACTGCAAACCATCTTCTGGTAGACAGGATTTCACGCCGGAACCTCGAGTTAGTCCAAAGACTCCATCCCATACCTGGTGCGCGCAAGACCGGAACCCTCTTATCGGTTCTTGACCGCACCCGCACATCGGCCGGAACCAGAATGCTGCGTCGCTGGGTCCTAGCCCCTCTACTGGACACAGATATTATCACCGAGCGTCAGGATGCAGTTGAAGAACTTGCCAGCACAGATTCGCCAGTTGCAGAAATCCAGGGACTGCTTAAGAAAACAGGAGACTTAGAACGAGTGAGTTCACGCATTGCACTGGAAAGGGCAAACCCACGCGAGCTGGTTGCGCTCAAGAACTGGCTGAAAGTTGCGCCCGACATCAAACAAATCATGGCTCGCTGTCATGCTGCCCGCCTGACCTATTTCCATTCGGGCATCGAGGACTTCTCAGAACTGGTTGCCGACATTGAAGAAACCCTCACTCCTGACCCTCCTGTTACGCTTACCGAAGGCGGACTTATCCGGCCGGGTCATCACCCGGAACTGGATAAGCTGCGTAATCTTTCAAGGAACGTAAAACAGTATATCGCAGGACTCCAGGAAAAAGAACGGCAACGCACCGCAATCCCCAATCTCCGTGTCGGCTTCAACTCCGTGTTCGGCTATTACATTGAAGTCACAAAGTCATACCTGAAACAGGTGCCCAAAAACTACCTCCGCAAGCAGACCCTTACCAATGCCGAGCGCTTCATAACCCCTGAACTCAAGGAATATGAAACCAAGGTTATCAATGCCGAAGAACGTATCAGTATCTTGGAGTATGAGCTTTTTACAGAACTTCGGCAACGGGTAGGAAAGCAGGTCGGACGCGTAATCAAACTGTCCGGTATCCTTGCCGAACTGGATGTGCTCTCAAGCTTTGCCCAGGTGGCGTGCGAGAACCGGTATACCCGGCCAAAAGTGGACAATTCCGAAATCATCGAAATCACTAAAGGCCGGCACCCGGTAGCGGAAACGACACTCGACCGCCCTTTTATACCCAATGCCACCAATCTCGACACCGAAGACCAACAGATTCTCATCATCACCGGTCCGAACATGGCAGGAAAATCTACATATCTCCGCCAGGTTGCACTGATAACGATAATGGCCCAAATCGGCTCTTTCGTGCCCGTGGAAAAAGCCCGCATCGGAGTCGTTGACAAAATCTTCACCAGGATTGGTGCAACCGACGATGTTACCCAAGGTGTTTCTACCTTCTTGGCGGAAATGACCGAAACCGCAAATATCCTCAACAATGCGACGTCCAGAAGTCTGGTGATTCTCGATGAAGTCGGTCGCGGGACCGCCACAAACGACGGTCTGGCAATTGCCTGGGCAACAGTCGAATACCTGCATGGACCAAAGAAAAGACGGCCCCGCACACTCTTTGCCACCCACTATCATAAACTCACTGATATCGCACTGCTCCTTCTCAGAGTTCACAACTACAATTTCTCGGTTAAGGAAAACCATGACCATGTTCTGTTCCTGCGCAAGCTCAAACCCGGGCCGGCAAGCAAAAGCTACGGTATCGCAGTTGCCCGTTTGGCAGGCCTGCCTTTGTCTGTTATTGAACGGGCCCGNCAAGTCCTGGCTGATTTTGAAAAAGACAAACAGACAAATCTGACTAATCTATTGCTTTCTTCAGAACAGCTTCTTGCGGCTGACCGCCCGTCTTCGCATCCTGTCCTTTCCAAACTGTGTGAAGCTAAAATCGACGATATGTCACCCGTGGAAGCGCTGAACTTGCTTGCCAAGCTCCAGCACTTGGCTCAGAAAGACACCGAAAGGTAAAAAAGCTTAGCCTATCCTTGACTTATCCATGGGCATCGGTATAGTGGACGCATGAAAATCGCGATGATTGGCACTGGTTATGTTGGGTTAACAACAGGGGCTTGCTTTGCCAAAATCGGTCATGAAGTCATCTGCGTGGATAACGACAGCAATAAAATCGAAACGCTCAACTCGGGCAAAATGCCGATTTATGAACCTGGACTTCACGACATAGTCAAAGAAATGGTAACTGCACACCGGTTGAGTTTCACTACCGACATCAAAACCGCAGTCCACAACTCAACAGTATGCTTCATCGCGGTCGGCACTCCACCTCGGGGGAAAGGTGAACCAGACCTGGCTTATGTCGAAAATGTAGCCCGGGAAATAGCAACCAGCATGGAGGAATATCTTCTCATCGTGGAAAAATCCACGGTCCCGGTCCAGACCCACAAATGGATAAGAACCACAATTGAAAGATACAACCGGACCGGAACACCTTTTGATGTTGCATCCAACCCTGAATTCCTGCGTGAAGGTTCAGCAGTGAACGATTTCCTCAATCCGGACAGAATCGTTATCGGTGTCGAATCAGACCGGGCGAGCGACCTTATGAAAGAAATCTACAAACCACTGAATGCCCCAATCGTTATCACCGACTTGGCATCGGCCGAACTCATCAAGCATGCCTCGAATGCATTCCTGGCGATGAAGATTTCCTTTGCCAATGCACTGGCTGTCGTTTGCGAAGCATCGGGCGCAGATGTTCACCAGGTCACTTGCGGTATGGGAATGGATAAGCGTATCGGCCCAAGCTTCCTGGACGCAGGTATCGGCTATGGTGGTTTCTGCTTCCCGAAAGACTTGCGTGCCTTTATCCACATCGCCGAAGAACTCGGCTATGATTTCAAATTGCTCCGAGAGGTCGAAAACATCAATAATGAAATGAAACTACGCTTCATCCGAAAGATTCAAAGTGTCCTCTGGAATCTGCAGAACAAGAACATCGGCGTTCTCGGTCTTTCCTTCAAGCCTGATACCGATGACATGCGTTTCGCCCCTTCAATCGACATTATCGCTGAACTGGTGCACAAAGGCGCCCATGTCCGGGCTTATGACCCGAAGGCAATGGAGCGGGCAAGAAAAATAATCCCGGGCATCGAGTTCTGCAGCAAAGCCGAGGATGTAGCTGAAGACGCAGATATTCTACTGCTTCTGACCGAATGGTCTGAATTCAAACAATTGGACCTTACCAAACTCAAGAAAAGGATGCGGGTGCCGATTATCTGCGACGGCCGCAATATGCTGAAGCGAACCGAAATTGAGAAACAAGGTTTCACTTACCTCGGAGTTGGTCGATGAAAGCCATAGTTGCAGGCGGGGCAGGATTCATCGGCTCCCATTTGTGCGAGTTCCTATTGAAGCAGAATTTCCAGGTTATCTGCCTTGATAATCTGATAACAGGCAGAAAGCACAATATCAGTGGATTTAATGCCGGTAAGCGATTTGAATTCGTCCGCACCGACATTTCCAGACATGCCTCCATACCAGGACGGGTTGATGTCATCTTCAATCTGGCATCCCCGGCATCGCCGAAAGATTACCTGGCCAACCCTCTGAAAACGCTTCAAGTAGGTGCGGCCGGGACCCGTAATCTTCTCGACTTGGCAAGAAAAAAGAAGGCCGTATTCGTCATGGCCTCTACATCAGAAGTTTACGGCGACCCGAAGGTTCACCCGCAACGGGAATCTTATTGGGGCAATGTCAACCCCATAGGAATCAGGTCGGTTTATGACGAAGCCAAACGCTATTCTGAAGCACTGGTGATGGCATTTCATCGCCGTTTCGGCATACCTACCAGAATTGCGCGGATTTTCAATACCTATGGCCCGAGGATGAAACTGGATGACGGCAGGGTTGTGCCAAACCTGATTGACCAAGCCCTTAATGGCAAACCCCTTACCATTTATGGCACCGGCCACCAAACCCGCAGCTTCTGCTATGTTTCAGATATGGTAGAAGGTCTGTTTCGGCTTGCCGGCTGCCCTGACCCAATGCCGGTCAACCTCGGCAATCCTCAAGAATCTACTATTCTGGAATTCGCCCGACTAATCAAAAGGCTCACCGGCTCAAGCAGCCGTCTGACTTTCCTCCCTTTGCCCCAGGACGACCCGAAGCGCCGTCGTCCTGCCATATCGCGTGCCAGAAAACTCCTCGGCTGGAAACCGCAGGTTTCACTTGAAGATGGATTGGGACGCACTATCGAATGGTTTCGCAAGAACGGCCATCACTGATGGAACCTTTGGGTATCGGCGTAGTGGGCGCGGGACGATGGGGCAAAAATTACTTAAGCACCCTGCTTCGCATTACCGAATGCAGAATTGCTGCAGTTGCTGATTCTGACCCGGCCGTGCGTAGCTACATTGAACACCGCTATGCGGTCCCCACCTTTTCAGACTTGACAGAAATGTTAAGTCAAAGCATTCTGTCTGCGGTCATCATCGCTACCCCGGACAGGACCCATTTTCCACTTGCCTGTCAAAGCCTCGATGCCGGCAAAGATACACTCGTAGAAAAACCTATGACCAGAGATTGTGCCAATGCGGCCAGCCTGGTTTCTTTAGCCGAAAGCCGCGGGCTTATACTTGCAGTCGGTCATACAATGCTCTACCATCCCGGTTTCTGCAATCTGCGCACTGCTGTTACCAGAGGCAGAATCGGCCGTCCGCTGCGGGTAACGGCAATCAGAACATCATTCGGTTCTGCTGATAAACAGACCAATGTTATCTGGGACCTGGCACCACATGACCTGGCGATGACAATAAGCATGTTCGGCAACCCGATATCAGCCCGCGCCCGTTTTACAGAACAGAACCAGGACATTGCCGATTTCGAGTTACTCTTTGACCAAAAGATACACGCCTATGGCAAAGTCGCCTGGCAAACCGGCCCGATAACCCGGAGGTTCAGTATGTCAGGTTCGCATTCTTCTGTCTTGTGGGAAGAAAAACCTGGCGTGGCCCAGGACCCGAATGAACTCCCGCTAACACGACAGTGCCGTGACTTTGTCGCCTGCTGTATTAACCGCACCACCCCGCAAAGCGATGCCAGACTCGGCCTGGCCGTCATCCGGTCCCTGGATGCACTCAATGAATCGGCCCGACAAAATGGCCAGTGGCTACCGGTTGTGGAACCAGCGTGCTGCTGAATTGTGAAACTTACCGTCCTGATTCCAGTATATAATGAAGAAGTATCTGTGGCCGAGCTTATCACCCGTGTCAAACAGGTTCCTCTCGAGAAGGAGATAATCGTAATCGACGACCTCTCCTCAGACCGCACATTAGAGATACTGCGGAAAATTCCCGGCATCAAACTACTGACCCATTCAACCAATCGAGGCAAAGGTGCCGCTGTCCGCACCGGGCTCAGCACGGCAACCGGTGATGTAGTCATTATCCAGGACGCGGACATGGAATATGAGCCGAATGACTATCCCGGATTGCTTGAGCCTTTCAAAAACCCGCGTGTTGATGCGGTTTATGGTTCCCGTTTCCGAGGGACCGGCAATTTCCTCTTCCTGAGCAAAATGGCCAACTATTTCCTCACATTTCTTACCAACATCCTATTCCACGGCCATATTACAGATATGGAAACCTGTTACAAGGCCATTCGCCGAACCCTGTTTCAGGGCTTAAACCTCACAGCAGACAGGTTTGAAATCGAACCGGAGATTACCGCCAAACTGTTGCGTTGTCACGCCCGGCTTGTGGAGGTTCCAATCAGTTACCATGCCCGTCGGGCCGGCAAGAAAATAGGTGTGAAAGACGGCCTTATGGCCTGTTATTTCCTGGCGAAATGGTATCTGAAATAGCATGAATGAATTTGAGTCCACCAGCCCAATAGTTGAACTGACCGGTGTATCCAAATTATACCAGCATTCCTGGCCCGCACTGACCGATATCAGCATGCAGATAGAAAAAGGAGATTTTGTCTTCATCCTTGGTGCGACCGGTGCGGGCAAGACTACATTACTGCGTTTGCTCTATCGCGCCGATTTGCCGGACTCCGGTGAAATCAGGGCGCTCGGATACGACCTAAACCATATCGCTCGCAAGGATATATCATCACTGCGCAAGCGCATCGGCGTCATATTCCAGGATTTCAAACTCCTGGCAGAACGCACCGCATATGAGAACCTCGAATTCGTTCTCCGTTCAATAGGCATGAAATCTGACCTTATACCGGTCAAGATTCAGGAAACGATGACCCAGATTGGAATCCTCCACCGCAAAGACGCCTATCCACACGAGCTCTCTGGCGGGGAACAACAGAAAATCTCCATTGCCCGGGCCCTGGTCAAAGAACCCGAATTGCTGCTTGCTGACGAGCCAACCGGAAATATCGACCCGAAAGGGTCGGCAGACATCCTCAACATTCTCAAGGATGTAAATTATCAGGGCACAACAGTTATCATGTGCACCCACGACGCCGAAATCGCCATGGGTTCAAGAAGACGCTGCATAACCCTTGATGCAGGTAGAATCGTCCGAGATGCAGATTAGTCATATCCTGCAGGAAACCGGCCGCAGCATCAACCGCAACCGGACCGCATTTTCCCTTGCCACGTCGGTTCAGGCGGTATGCCTGACCCTGCTTAGCATCTTTCTCGTCCTGACATTCAACCTTGGAGCAGTAGTTCACTCTGCCAGCAAAAACATCCAACTGAATGTCTTTCTCTCACCCGATGCAGATACGCAGTCACTCCAGGGCAGAATCAGGCGGGTAACCGGGGTCGCAGACACCCGCCTCGTCACCAAAGAAGAAGCGCTCGCAGAATTGCGCACTGAGATGGACAAGGATGCCGAAGTCATAGATGCATTGGGAACAAATCCCCTACCCGCATCAATCCGGGTATCTCTCCTCCCGGGCTATGCATCACCAGCTGCACTGGCAAGTCTGGAAAAGAAAGTCGGTCTGTTGCCCGGTGTAACCGAAGTATGGTCTGGTCGGGAAAGCCTGTCCAAACTCGACCAGATTCTCCGCACCGCAATCGGTATCGGCATCGCAATCCTGGTGATTGTTTCTTTATCTGTTATCTTCATTGTCTTCCAGACAGTGGATTCCTCAATTGTCACAAGAAGCAGCGAAATCGAGATAATGGAACTGGTCGGGGCAAGCCGGTCCACAGTGCAAGTCCCGTTCATACTCGAAGGGACACTCCAGGGATTTCTGGGAGGAATCATTGCTTTCATCCTAGTCTTTATACTCGGCCGCATCATCTCGTTTGTTCTGCCCGCGCCCATTTTCCCGTTCGGCTCTCTTTTGGCAATCGATTTGGTCCTTGGCGGCCTTTTGGGATTCCTGGGTTCGGTAATAGCCCTGAACCGTATCCGCCGGTGAACATTCTGCTCTGCTTTGCCCTCATTTCCGGCACATTGAGTCTTGACCAACTGGACGAGCAAATCAAGGAACACCAGCAGGAATTGCAAGAAACACAGCAGCAACTGGGGGACATCCGTGACCGAATCGACCAACTCAACAAAAACGAGAAATCAAGTCTGGTAAGAATTGAGGCCTTTCAGGAACAAATTGCAGTCACGCGCAAATATATCGGGCAGCTTGACGCACAACTGGACAGCCGGGCCAGTGAAATCGCCAAAGTCACCCGTGAGGCTGAACAGACCTCTGCAAAAATAGCTGCGAGGAAGCAAGACCTGGCACGCCGGCTGGTATATATTTACAAATACGGTCTGCTTCTTCCAATCCAGGCCGTGCTTTCTGCGGATGCGGTCACCGACATTCAGCGCAAAATGCTCTATATGCGCTGGATTGCCCGTGCAGACAAGAATACCACAGAAGAGCTTGCAGCCCTCCAGGACCAGCTCTCCAAACAAAGAACCCGGCTGGTTGCAGCCCGGAGCGAACTTGAACGGCTGAAACAGGACCGACTCAAAAAGCAGAAAATGCTTAAGAACTCATGCTCGTCAGAATCTGCCCTGCTCAAGAAAGTCCGCACCGAACGCAGCACAAAAAAAGGACTGGAAAAGGAACTCAATAATGCGATGGCGCAACTCCAGGAACTCATTACCCGGCTTGAACATCAGCGTCAGGAGCAAATCGCATCCAGAGAGCACCATTATCTCGAAATGAACAAAGGTCACCTTCCTTGGCCTGTCCACGGCAAAATCCTTGCCCGCTTCGGTTCCAGAATTCACCCGCTGTACAAGACCAAAACAAACAACCGCGGCATAGACATCAAAACAAAACCGGGCACAATGGCACTCGCCATCGCCAAAGGCAAGATTGCCTACGCAGACCATTTCATGGGCTATGGGAATATGGTTATCGTGGACAACAACGGCGGTTTTTATACCCTTTATGCCAACCTCGGACAAATCACCACTACAGTCGGAGCCGAAGTGATATCCGGCTCGGCCCTGGGCAAAACCAAGGAATACCTCCACTTCGAAATCAGAAAACAGGGCAAACCTGTAGACCCGCTCGACTGGCTGGCACCACAGAAATAAATTGGCAGATTCGAGGTTATGCAATGGAATCATCGGACAACAGCGGGCCTGCCGAATCCTTGAAGCTACGCTCAAAGCCGGACAATTCCCTCCGATGCTCTTTACCGGTCCAATTGGTGTCGGGAAACGGACCTGTGCAATTAAAATGGCTCAGGCCGCCAACTGTGAAGCCGAATCTGCCAGGCCCTGCGGAAAATGCCGTCCCTGCCGCACTATTGCGCTCTTGCGTCATCCAGACATCAAATTGATTGTTCCACTCCCTCCCAAAAGAAAGAAAAGCCCCACCGAAACCAAGGCTGAGGATGAAACAGCAAACGTCCTCCAGGTTGCGGTTGAAGAATCCCAGAATTACCTACTTGGCAAACCTCAACCAAATCTGGACCCAAAGCGCAAAATCTCGATTGAACTCGTCCGCTGGGTCCGCAAAGAAATGGCAAAACCGCCGATCATGGCACCCCACCGTTTCTTCATATTCCTCCACGCCCACCAGATGACCCCTCAAGCGGCCAATGCGCTTCTCAAAACCCTCGAAGAACCCCAGAAACAAACCACATTCATTCTCACTACCGACAAGCCGAACGAACTGTTCGATACCATCCGTTCCCGCTGCCGGTTAGTCAAGTTCTCGGCAATCCCGGCCGGCACAATCCAGGACTGGCTTGTGGAAAAGACAGATACCAAAAAAGAAGAAGCAGTTCTCGCAGCCCAGATAAGCAACGGTTCTCCGGGAACGGCGTTGAGATTCCTTAAGGACCCGGACGAATTTCTGTCAGCCCCGGTAAAGAAATTCTTCTCATTGCCGAAAGCCGATACGAAAGCCATACTCTCTACAATGAAAGAACTGCAGAGAACACCGCTTGCAACGGTCGTCTCGACTTTGTTCTTCTTGTATCACCAGACCTTGATGACAAAACACGGCCTGGAAACAGAATATGCCCGAGGAGAACCGGCAATAGGACGCAAAGCAGAACTCTGCGGAACCGACTACCTGCGTCGGGTGATGAAATACCTGTCTGGCCGCCTGGAAGACTGCCGCATGTATCTCAACCGCCGCCTGTTCCTTTATACCCTGCTTTCCTCACTCCGCAAACCCATTAAATAATATATACCTTCGGGACCTCGGACTCGGACCTGTGCTTTGAGGCGAAAGACTGGCGCGGGTTGAGACCAAGCATATCGGCCGCCTTGTATATTCATGCAGAACATTGGGGCGTGCCAAGGCACATCGTGACCCCCGGTTGAGGATTGGCGTATGAGGAATTCTACCTTCGCTGCCAAGGCCAAGTCAAGATCTTCACCGGCAACAACAGGATTCCGGCGTCAATCTTCGGGGCGACTTCCGCCAGTATCTCCCGCGGACTCTGGTTCTGCCGGTAGCAGTTCTTCCTGTCACAGTTGTACCACAACTGATACCCGTTCGCCTTTCGGAAGAAGTCGTCCCGGCCACAGAACCATCTCGGCGTTGTAGGTCACGTCGAATATTTCCGCAAACGCCGTGGAATGGCTCAAGGACAGTTCATCCGCAAACTCCCAGAAACATCATCCCGGTCCGCACGTCCCGATGGCTGTATTGATACCAGGGCAGCTTCAGGTCCCGCGCCTGACTCCAGTACTGGGATATATCGTCCAGATACTTGGTATCGTTGCATGTCCGCTCTCCTGGCCGGTATTTGGCCTTCTCGGCAGCCGTTTCTTCAACCTGATGACCGCCGCCTCGGTCTTTG